>Ga0180438_10000128_pt1 | contig 157936 bp, 208 predicted proteins | sample SS_ome_12_FD_132455 | JGI IMG/M metagenome (GOLD analysis project Ga0180438, IMG submission 132455) | Hypersaline lake sediment archaeal communities from the Salton Sea, California, USA - SS_3_D_2 metaG | ecosystem: Environmental > Aquatic > Non-marine Saline and Alkaline > Hypersaline >... | reverse complement strand
TGTAGTCTGCCACGCAGGGAGATCCTCTAACTCCATTGATTGACCTTGCCGAAACCATCTCCGTTTGGCCCCTCTGGACTCGCTGAAATATCCCGGGTCTTCAAAGGTATCCCCAATGTGATCGTCCAGGAACTCTCCTGCTTCCCCAATCATGTCACTTGAGGATTCTCCACACACTGGACAGTCAACCGTCCCGTCAGTCTCACCATGGGCTTCCCCATCAGGACAAATATGCTGCCACCCCAAATAAGAAGCCACGCCAGGATAGTCCCAATCTGTCTGGATAAGGATGTCCTCACCAGTCTCTTCATTTACCAAAAGATAGTCCCACCCGAACTGACCCGCATCCAGTCTAACCTGTTGGGCCTTGCGGCGACGGGCCTCCCGGCCATTGTCGTCCTCACCAGCTTCCACAAGCCAGTCCCAGGACTCAACACCCTCTTCCATCATGTCTCTAACGTCAGACTGAATCTCTTTCTCTTTGGCCAGCATCCAGGTAAGTCTCTTATCTTCCAACTGATCAGACTCATCTCCTTGCTCATCGACATTCACGGTCACAGTAATGTCGTCACGCGCTCCAGGCTGCACCGACACATAAGCATCCGGGTACTTGGCTTCTATTGCCTTGAGCATCTGGTTATCATAGTTGTCCCCACTCTCAACCAAATCCGCATCAGGATAGTACTGCGTGATTCCGTCCTCGAACACCATGTAATCGTACTCTACCTCAATATCCACAGAACCACTCACACCCTCCTTGAGCATCAACTCCCACTTGCTCTCCCAGGTGGAATCAGGTTCCATCCCTGGAGGATGTTCTTCGTCATCTTCCATCCCCTCAATAATCTCTCGGGCAACATCCTCCCAGTCACCCACATCCATGGTCTCGCTGAGATCTCCAAAGTACTCCATGAAGTCTGCGGTGATGTCTTTTATGTTGGTGCCGTTCCATTGCCGAACGATGAACATGGCCTCGTTGTACATGCCCTCATCGTTCATGATGATCATCTCGGCTTCTTCGGCGTCTACCTCTACCTGGGCACGGCGACGGGCTTCTCGGCCATTGTCCTTGTACGAGGCAATGTAGTCCCGAGCGTCACTCTCGCTGTCAAAAAATTCAGCAGGCATGCCCTGGTTGCCAGGAACCTCCCAGCGTCCGTCTGGGAGTTCAAGATAGGTTACACCATGCAACTTGTGAGGCTCACCCCAATCACCAGTTTCAGAACCATATCCCGCTTCATACCGACGAGCTTCTCGTTCACTGAAGTCTTCTTCGGCGCTTTCATAGTCCAGCCCCTCAACCCCGATACGCTCCAGCAACTCTTCGGAGTTCCGATGACCTTTGATAATACGCAACAGATCTTGAGGTGGGATTTTGAAAAGCTCTAAACCTTCGGCACCCGCATACTGTTGGTCTATCTCAGACTGGATGTCCCACCGCTCCTCATCCATGTCATCGTCATCAGCATAGTCATCGAAGTCCCTAATGCCGCGCTCTTTCAATTCTTCTTGATAAGCCTTATCGATGTCATCACTTCGGAAATGCCGCAAATTCTCTTCAAGCATCTCTACAACAGCGTCCATCATCACATCAGGGTTGCCGCCTTGCTCTATCAAAAGGGCATAAGGGGGAGACATGCTGCCACCGTCAGTCGCAGCAGCAACAGTGACTAGGTCATCGTCATTCAAATCGAAGTAACCCTCTATCATGTCTCCAAAGCTATAGAAACCCGCACCGTGAAACCACTGTTCAAAGAAATCTACGTCTGTGCCAAAAGGTTCTCCAGCTCGGCGGCGACGGGCTTCCTTGAAATCGTAACCCTCATCCGGGTCGTCCTCGTCGGCATAATCACTGAACTCATCTTCGGCTTCTTCGTCTCTCTGCGCCAGCCCCAAATCCCGAAATTCGGCAACATCTTTTACAGTTTCCTCTAACTCAGTACCCTCAAAGAGCCGAACAAGGTCGTCTATGTCGTACTGGTCAGCAGGCCCTCCTTCGAGATTTTCCCATCCCCAGGTAGCTGCAATCGTATCATACGCAAAAAAACGATCTTTCAAGTCTTCCGAAGTAATGTCATCTATGAACTCCTCAACATCCTGACCCACCGTAGACGCGATGCCTTCCATCTCATCCCGCTTAGACCACCACTCAGTATAACCATTAGATCCTATGACATCGCCGTTCTCGTCTTCCTTGAAACCGTCCTCAATATCCACACGATAGACATCCCAAATCATATCAGGATCGGACTCACCTTCGGCTTGACCGTCATCCAATCGCCAGGTATCAACCACTACCACGTAAGGGCCGGACTCCCCTTCAAAAAGCAGCTTGCCGCCATGCTCCAACCAATTAACGTCACCGAAATTGTCGATGAATTTGTCTCCCAGACCCGCAACTTTCCGACGACTCCCCGTCTTAGGCCTGCCGCGGTTCTCTCCGTAGGGGTTGATCGCGTACCCGCCGTTGGTGAGGGCCGGCGCCCATGCGCTCATGTACACCTCACCCATGATCGGCCTGACATAGGTGGCCAGGATGTAGTCGATAGGTCTGGGGAAGGTATCGAGACCATCCGCCTCGGCCTTGTCCATCTCCTCCTTGACTATCTTGAATCCGAGTGGAGCGCCTTTGGCGGCGATCCTGGGTCGTTTGTCCCTGAAATCGTTATTCTGTGTTACCTCGTCCAGGTATATCGGTTTCCTGGGCTGGTACCCGATGGCGTTCCTGGACTCGGTGGCCATCTTGGCTTCCTCCAGGTCATAGGGAGGTTCCCCCTGCTGGCGCAGCTCGGGCAGCGCATACGAGGTATGACGCTGGGTAATCATGTCGATAGTGGACTGAGCAATCACATGCTCCCGACCATCCTGGTACAGCACTGAAGGCAGTACAAGCTCTCCACGCTCAACATGAACCGGGATGTCCGCGTCCACGTCCACACCACTCAACGAAGCGATCTTGCAATTGAGCATGATGCAACCGGACACCACCTCGGAGTCATCGTGCTTGGCGTACTTGACATTCTTAACCTTGGTGAAGGCCAGTTGAGGCGCCACAGGAAAGTAGAACTGGTTGAGCAGATCGTTCGTCTCACTCACAGCGGTCTTTACCAGTGAATGAAGCTGCCGGTCATCCTCCCGAGCACCGGGTTTCAAAGCAGAGAACATATCCGTCAAGGAATGCTGCTGGGCATGACGATTCAAATTAGCCTGCACCAGACGCTGCTGCCGCTTGAGACCTTTAATGATCGGGCTGTTCTTGACGTGACCCTTATTTCTCAGTTCGTTGATGTTCATCTCAATATCTTCCTTTTTGAACCTACACCACTATCCTATCAGCAACCATCGACAAAAAACTGTCAGCCTTACGTTCAGCTTCCAGCTCATCGAGGTCACGCTGGGTAAGCGCGAACAACGCTATCTTATCCCCCAGGCACACCTGTTTGTCGGCGCACCAGCCACCATTGACTTCAAGTACCCCATCACACCCCGAGCAGCTCCACCGGTCGCTTGAACCAACCTTGGTGAGCTCCTCAACATCCACCACCACATTATCTCTTAAAAAAAGAAGGTCTAAGCTGAAAGGTACGGACCCTTGGTGGAAGGTCACGTTGGAGTACTTCACATACGGGAAGTACATACCACGGCTCTCTGAAAGCTCGGAATGATCCTGAAGTCCGAGTCTCTTTTTCGCCGGGGTGTCTGCCACGTCACACTTCACTTTCAAGTCCCTATTCAGCCACAAAGCATTGACCCGTAGAACGGGTGAAACCGGCGAACACTGCTTTACAGTCACGTCGCCATTTTCGTACAGGTGAACAGTCTTACCGCGTACTATCCCATAGTCCTCCAAGAACCTGAGGCTATGGGATTTTACTAGCACCGCGGCTTAACCCTTCTTTTTAGACTTCTTGGACTTCTTGTCCGACTTCTTGGAAGCCTTCTTGCCCTCAGAATCAGCCTCCTCTTCAGGGGCGTCCTCCTGGACCTTCTCATCCACCGGCTCATCGAGAGTCCTGGTCTGCGGCCTGGGAGCTTCCTCGGGCTTCGGATCTTCTTTCACATTGCTGACCTCAACCCGAACAGCATTCCGAGAAATGAGCTTTATCAGCTCGGCAGATGATTTTATCTGGTCTGCCGACAACCCAGTCTTCTCCACCAAATCCATCGATTCTCCGTAAGGGATCACGATCTGAATGATGTTGCTCTTGAGAGTTCTGCGCCTGCGGTGCGAGGGAAGACCTTCAAGCTCCTCTGGTGCCACGGCTACCGCCAGCCCGAAGCTCACGATACCTTTTGTTAGGTTATACGCTACATATTTTTCTGACATAGAAATTCTCCTCGTCTATGAAAACAGGCTTGCGAAGCCCTTGCTCTTTGATACGCCGAACAGTTTCTCGGCCTCTTGAACGGTCATACCTATTTCAGTCTGAAGCCGCCTGATCAGCTCCTGGCTCTTAGCGGATACCAATTGCTTCGGATCGATGGCGCTCATGTCCTGCGATTGAACCTCCCTAAGGATAGCAAATGCTTGTTCCTCAGGAGAGAGAATCGGCTCACCGCCTACTGCGGGTGCCGGGGCTGCCTCTGCGGGTGCCGGGGCTGCCTCTGCGGGTGCCCCGGCCATGGTAGGGTCCACGGGAGCCGCCGTGGGGTCCACCTGGGCCAGCATCTTGCTGATCGCACCCACTACAGGTTGAACTTTCTCCTGCGGTGCAGGTTGCGCTGGCTGTGCGCCAGGAGCCGCTTCTCCAGGTCCGGGAGGTCCTGCTGGACCCGCAGGCCCCGCGGGTGCTTTCGGCGGTACCCCAGGCTTACCTTCGGGCTTCCCAGGAGGTTGTGTTCCCGGAGGTTGAGGTATCTGTGCGCCGGGTTTCATGAGCTTGAGTTGCAGGAGGCCCTGCTTCTGCTCATCGGTCATCGTCTGGATGTCCTCAGGAGTCCATCCGAGTGCCTGGATACCGGCATCGCCTGCTCCGGGTGCCAGTTTCTCACCAGGAGCTGCTGGCTTGCCCGTGGGGGGCGTTCCTGCACCGGGGTCAGCAGGTTGTGCAGGTGCTGGCGCGGGGGCGGCAGGTGCCGCCGCAGGCGCTGCTGGTGCAGCGGGTGCCGCAGGAGCTGCGGGTTGTTTGGGGGCCGGTGCCGCGGGGGCGGCTTGGCCTCTCCGACGAGGGGTTCTCCGTCCCCTGGTTACTCTCTCCATCCCCTCACTGCAATTAGGACACTTTTCAAATTTCGGACCCTTGTCCAAAAAACTCTCCGTAGTCCATTCCTCCTGCCCACAATTGGGGCAGCGGTATAGATCCTCTTCTTCCTCGAAAAAACGAGGCCCGTTCTTCTTGTCCTGAGCCCTCCGACGAGGGTGCCGACGAGCAGGTTTCCTATGACGAACCAGCCTCGACTTTTTCTTATCCTTCTTATTCTCTGGCTTGCCCAGTTCAGGTTTGCCGTCCTTGGGGGCCTTCTTGTCTTTCTTTCCAGGAGGATCGTCCTTGACCAGTTGTTTGCCGTACTCGCCAAAGTAACTCTCGTAGTAGCTCTTGGCCTCATCGTCCACGGCCTCAATGTCTGAGAACTCGGCAAGCTTGCTGCTGGCCATTACCTCGGACATATCCTCTTCGGCGGCAACGCCACCGACCGGAGGTGCCTCAGCAGGAGGTGCCTGCTCGGGCATGGCAGGTTGAGCCGTAGTATCGGGCCAGTCAACCTCTTCACCGCCAAAGGCCATGGTCAGGTTGTAGAGCTCCTCGGCAGACTCGGCTTCCAGATCCCTGGAGTAATCACCACCGTCATTCCACTTCTCGCGGAGTTTGGGGCCTGCTTGGCGTTTTCTATTACCCCTAACTCCTGGAAACGCAAAGGGAACATCATACCATTCATCACCACTGATATTATCTATGAACGTCTGAGAGTTTTTTTCATTCATTGGGTACTTCTTCAGGATTTCAGTTGATTCAGGAGTTACAGGAAAATAGAGGTCCGACTCATGGTTGTCGGTCTCAATACCGGCATCCATAATGTCTTCATATAGGCCAGCATTTCGTCGAAAGGAACGTCTGCGTTTGCCCTTTACCCCAGGAAGCTTCATCTGATCAGGATGGGTGATCAGGTCATCGTAGCTCTTGTCCCAAGCAAAGGTACCGTCCTTGTTGAACACCCATTCATTCGCCTCAGCCAGGTAGCTCAGGTTCTCTTCGCTATAGACATGGTCGTAGCCCTGCTCCAACCTGCTATAGATCTCTCTGGCATAGTCCTTTACTGCATCCAGCACAGCCTCCTGTAACTGGTCGGCATTGGCCTCGATTTCGTCTCCGCTCATGCCAGAAGCCTCATCAGCTTCATAACGGTCTATGACAACCTCGACATCCATAGTGTTTTCATGAGAGTAACGCCCGTCCTGTGTAACTTTGGCAGAGGACTCAATCTCCTCACTCTCAACGAGTCTGATAATGCCCTCGTCCTGATTAGTGGCCTTGGCCCACTCTGCGAGATCCACCCAACCTGTCCAGGAAGCACCATCGCCTTGCGACGAAAAACCGCTGTAGAAAATCTCATCTATCTGAAAACCGGCAGGGGCATTTTCCTTGGCGTCGTCGATGACGTATTCAGCCTCCCACTCAAAGACATCAGCATCTTCCAAAAACCAGTAAAGGGCTTTTTCCTTGGCCTTCTCGTCGAGCTGGTCGAAGGTGTAGACACCGCCCTCATCCTGGGAGCGTCTGCGGCGACGGGCTTCCTTGTCCTTGGGAGTCTTGGGGGGTTCCATCGCAATGAACTCATCGGGTACGTCCAGGTTGCGATCTGCGCCGGGTTCTTCGTAGGATCGGCGGGTTTTGGAAGTCTTCTTACGAGCAACCTCATCAATGGCGTTTTCCCAATCAGCAGTGTTACCTTGCAGGTATTCGACCGTATCCTCTATGTACTCGTCACGTTCCTCTTTGCCAGAGACCGTCGCCTTGTCGTAAGGAACACCAGACTTGATATCCGCCTCACGGAAATAGTCACCAGACTCAGTATAGTTTGACAACTCAATTTCATAGTCGTTCAGAGCCTCTGCCTGTTCCTCCGAAAGCGCACCATAGTCATCAACGGTTGCCTGTAACCCGACAAAACGTCCGTAGTATGAAGGGGTCATTTCCGCGAGATGGGTCTGTTCGGCAGCGTCCACTAAATGCACCTCATAGGCACCCGTGACATTTATTCCTTCAGGTTGACCACTGATGTACTCTGTAATGTCAGACACCACCAGATACAGGTCTATCGGATACTCACCGTTTTCTTCATCCTGACCCCTCTTGCGAACCGACCGGCGCGGTCTGCGTCGAGCAGTCATGTCCCTACCGATAGACTCCATGTACTGGCGCACGGCAGAGTGCCAGTCAGTACCCTCCTGCGGGGTAGCGAACTTCAAGCCCTGGTGTATCGCGTTAAAAAGAGTCATCCAATCATCGGCTCCCGCAAGCATCTCCAGAGCCTTGTCCTTGTCTCCCGAGAGCCACTCACCCTGAATCTCATCTTTCAGGTACACATCGTAATCATCGGACTGACCTTTCCTACGAAAGGATTTCTTCTCAGGAGGACCACAGCCAGCTTCCATCTCAGCTTCGGCTTCCTCTTTTTTGCGTTTCTTGCCAGGACCGCCACCACACCCAGCTTCTACATCTTCCTCCATGGCACGAATGGTCTGGGTGGCCAGCCATTTGTCTGGGTCCGCGATGTCTTTCAGGAGTGCTTCGGACGGTCGGGCCATCGTGAGGTTGGCGTAGATTTCTTTCCCATCAGGTTCCTGGGAGAAGGTGTCGATGATTTTTGCTCTTTTTTGAGCCGCACCAAATCGAGCTTCCCAAAGCTCAGGGTTAGCCAAAGTAGCCATTACGGTCTCAGCGTCTACCTCACCTCGCATGTACTGCTGACGAAGATCCTCCAAAAACTCACCTTCAGGACTCGGATGGAACTGTTTCAAGGGCTTCTTACCTTTACCCCGTTGACGATCATACTCAGCTGCGTTCAACTGCTCTAGCGCGTGTTCGACCGCATCCCAAACCTGGTGCTGTTCGTCGGACCAATCATCTCCCTGAGCCCTCCGTCGAGCAGGGCGTCTTCGGGCGGGTTTGCGACGGGCTTCTTTCTCGCCTTTGAGGTAATACTTCTCGTACTCGTCACGATACTCTTCGTACTGCTCATCCAACTCACCCATATCTGTCATGTAGTACTCAAACAGAGCCTCAATAGCTTCTTCCTTGGTATCATAAACACTAAGATCAGTCTGATCCATATACCCAGGAGCCGACATCTGAGATCCCCACCCATGCACCTTTTCAACTTCCTCAATCCCCTCAAAACCGCCCTCATAGTAGTCTCCAAAGGCTTCTAAATCGGTAACAGGGATATCACCCACAACATCAACTTCTACAAAAGTCGTACCCATACCACCATCGATAGCGTAAAAGTCACTCTCCCACACCATAGGCTCCATGAACGCAGCCTGCCTCCGACGAGCATCCTTCACCCCGTCAGGAGTCTGCTTGATATCCTTACCCATACCTGACTCGCTGGAATCTGAATCGCTGCCCAGGCTGGTGTCGGTCATTGGTCCCTTCGGAGCTACGCCCTCATTCACCGCAGGACTGGTGAAGTGATCGGTCTCAGTGTCCTTGCCGGGACTCTTGGGAACGCTGATGGAACTCTCGGAGCCGTCCGCGTAATTCTTCGGGGTGGAGATGTTCTTGGAATCGCTGTCAGGGCCGGGACTCTTCGGGACACTCACAGCATCTCCAGGCTCTGTGTAGGGCTTGGGCATGGGCATCTCTGCCTGCTTGCAGAAGTCCTTCGCCGCCTTGTCGATGTTAGCCATGGTGGTCATGAACCCATCGCCGCGGGGTGGCCAGGTCACCACCTTGTCATTGTTGTCAATGCCGATGGACCAACCATTCGCGGTCACCGTCTTGCCATCAAGGATACGATTGACCACTGAACTCGGAGTGAAACGACCATTTCGCATAGATTTATTCTTAGGCATGTCTTGCTTCCTTTTTCCAGACCTATCGTCCGTTGACAACCGAAAGGATGAAGTTCCGGGCTTTTCTATGGTGCAGCTGATTGGTATGAAGCCCGTGCCGCCTCATCAGCCTATCGAAATCCCCTTGGGTACGAATCTTACTGGCAATATGCATGAGATCCGATAACGGAAGGGTCACGTAACCCTGCTGTCCGATCTCATCAATCACAGAGCCAACCACTGAACGGGGATAATTTCTCGTATACGTCTCTCGAATCTGGTTGTAGTCGTCGGCAGAGATACTGGCTGTACGGTCACGTTTCCACTTGGCTTCCAGGTGACCTTTCAAAGCCTTGAGACCAACGTCCCGATTGATCTCTTTGTTCTCATTAACTATCTGAAGCGCATTGAACACCGAGTTCACCGGGAGGCTCCCGCTGACAGCTTTCTTGTCGGATTCCTCGATGCCACGCTCTACCATGGCACGGAGCTTCTCCAGAACAACACGGTCGTCATGGGTGCGTCCTTCGTTCCCACGGTCATACGCTCTACGCGCAGCAGCATTCTGCGCGTACATGGCAGCTAAACGGCCACCACCAATATCACTCACAACTTTACCAGAAGCGTTTGCTAGGTCTTGTTTCACGTTTCGCATATTTCTAGCCCTTTCAAGTGTTTTTCAAAGTTTAATATACCACCGTCGAGTGGTGATCTTTAAAGCTGTCTCGATTTTTTTACGAGGTAACGAGGTCACGAAGAATTGCTTTAGAACCACAAATCAAGCATTCCACTTCAACAGGAAATGAACCGAACACAACCCGCAAGCCCCCGGAACAACAGGGGCTTAGAAGATCCTCGCAGTTTTCGTCCTTACGGCAATCTTTATCGAACATTAAGTCGAGCAGGCGTTTTACCTTACCCTGAGAACCTTCTGAAATGGATTCTTTTGCTTTATCGAAAGGATCTTCCATGGACTGGAAGACTTAATCGTCACTCTTGGGAGAGATCATCTTCGGGACCACGGAGACCCACTTCTCACCGTATTCCCCGTAGTAGCTGGCCCAGTACTCCGCAGCGGCATCGTCAACACCGTGCTTCCGCATCCAGGCCTTGGCGAGGTCAGCACGAACACGCTTCTTGATCTCGCGGACCATCTCCTGGCCGAAAGGACCCAGGTACGACTCCCAATATTCCTTAGCGGATCGGTCGATAGCCAGTTTGCGGTTCTTGGCATCCTTGTACTTGGTGTAGATGCGGGAAAGCTCCATGGCCAAGTCGCCATACCGGTTAACCGCCTCTCGGCGCCTGCCCTCACGGATCATGTCGATAGCCTGCTTGACCTGACGGTGGTCCACACCTTCCATGTCGTAGACTATGTCTGCGGCAGCGAGAAAGGGCACGTTGAAATACTTGGATGCCAACCTGGTCTGCATCCCGAAAGAGATGTCTTTACGAATACCAGCAATGTCCGCGGTAGCGAACGCGGTACCGAGCTTCGACCATCCAAGAACCCTCGGCAAGTTGCCAGCATTCCGACGAGCAGTCCGATTGAACTGATTCGCTACCGAACGAGGGATATCGCTCGAAAGGGTTTTGCTGTCCACCAAGGAAGCCCCGAACAGACCCCAGTATACGGCATTCAGATCCGACACCTCGTTCCGACCGGCAGTCCTGCGACCACGCTTCCCACGTCCTGCTTCCATAGACATTTCAAATTCCTCTTCAGGCCGCGCTCGTTTAATAACCGGCCTGCCGTCTTCCTCAGCCCCTTTCCACAAATGATGAGCCCTGCGTTTGGCACGGGCAAGTCTCTGTTTTCTGGCTGTTCTATTCATTTTTAATCACCACCTATGAAATAACCTTAACACATAGCGAGGTTACTTTCAATAATAGGTACCTCCACCATAAGGTTGGTCGTAAGCATTGCCCTGATCGTAAGTATCCGAATGATACCCGGCACCGTACTCCGACTCCTGTTTTTTCTGCTCCTGCTTCTCCCGCTGGTCTTTAAGCCAGCTCTGTAAAAGTTTGACTATCGCCGTCAACTTCCAGTCCAAACTCATGATGGCAATGGTCTCCAGGGCTTTCAACGCGCCGTTAATCATGTTGGCCCACATTGAGTTCTCAAGAACATCCTGGGCCACACGTCGGCGCTTACCCATTTTTTCAAAAATCCCGTACTCCTCGGCCAACTGCTCAAGGAGTTGTAGCTCTACAGCCTTCATACGTGTATCTTATAACAAGTAAATTAGGGAAATTTAAGCAGAAGTGGAATTTGGAAATTAAATGTAAATCGGCTCGGGGAACTTTTTAAGATATATCGGCTTGATTACCTTCGGAATACGGATAGGGGAAACCTGGTCTGGACGTCGATACAGGAACCCCACAATCTTGAGTTTCGTACCCAAAATCTGGGATACCAAATCAAAAGGTGCATTGGTCATCATGTGGCTCCGACCAAGCTCATTGATGCAGGCACAGTACCTCCGGTCCTTAATCTTCTTGAGAACGTAATCCCCACGACTGTAGGGAGATCCAGAGATGTCCAGCAGGTAGCACTTGTCCGATTTGCAGATATGTTCTCGACGGAATTCCTGAAAGGTCATCCCAAAGTACCTTTGAATCCAGTGGTAGATACTCACAAAGGAAACCCCAACATAGTCGGCCATCCCGGCAGCAGTATTGAACACCCTGGAATCCAGTAACACTTTGCGTATCTGATCCTGATGTTCAGCCTGAACCACCAGTACGTGGTAAGAATGTTCCTCCCTGCATTTTTTACAAAAAAGATGCCCCACCCCCGGTTTATCCTTACCCACGAAGAAACATTCGTAGCACCCCGGACTCGAACATTCGACCATCTGTCTCATTTCTTAATCCAGTTAACATGCTCTTTCATGTGCTTCTTGATGTCCTCTTCCTCATCGCCTAGGTCATACTTCTCAGCGTAGGCCTTCACCGCCAGTTGCTGCACAAGAGTTCTGTAAACCTGACCACGGAACCTGGCCTGCATCTGATTCTCGTCCTTGGCACCCACGGACAGGAGAGCCCTCTTTTTGTTACCTACACGCCGAATATGCTCATTCACGGCGGCAGCCGACTTATGCTCCACCCACTCCTCGGGAAGCGGAGGGAGAGTCACTGACTCAACAATGTTGCTGATGATACCATCAATCGCCATGGCCTCTTCCTGGCGTTCTACGTTCTCCCGATAATCATTGATAAACTTCTCTTTGAAAGCATCCAGACTGTCGAACTCCAAATCCTTGGCGAACTCGTCATCCAGCTCCGGGTAGGTAATCGTCTGAAGGGCATGTATCTTCACCTGGGCAGAGACAACCTTACCCTCGTGGAGCCACTCAGTCTCGAACAGATCACCCTTCTTATGTTCCAGGATGGCGTTGACTAAGGTCTTGTTAGGGTGCCGGTCTAAGTCCATCCACTGCATCCTCAAGGAACCCTGCTCGAAAGGTTGACCGTCCATGGTGGCGGTCACATCCATCAGAACATTGTGGTACGGGTCGATCTCATCCCCATCGAAATCCTCTAAGGTTCGATTCTGAAGTAAGGTGTACTCGCAGTATCCGCGGTACTCCTTCTCCTCGTCCACCCGCATCTGATAGGGTACATCGAGGTTGATCTCGTCAACCTCCAGTTTCGGAAGGTAATAGAACGCCACGATAATGACCGGCTTGGCGCCCTCCTTAAAGTCATGAAGTTCCATGGCACTGATATGCAGAACATCCCCTATCTTGGAAACCACATGCTGGACCAGTACCTCGGAGTAGAGCTTCTTGAAACCCATGCTGCTCTCAAGTACCTTTTTGGCGTTCTTACCCGCTTTACCGCCCTTCTTCTTCCGGGTCTTCACCCGAGAGTTCTGGGCAATGGCCTCACCATGAGCATCCCAGTACCTGTCGAACATCTCACGAAGTACCTCATAGTCCAGGTCCTTAATGACCGCCCGGTACTGCTGGGCCAATGGCTCCACGATAAGCTCCCCGCCAGGGTCCAAGGGCGGAAGGCGTTCCTCCTCGGGCACCTCTACGAGTTCAGGAGTCGCGCCTGAACTTCCTTCAGGTATCTCCACCGTCGATGCAGTTGTGCCGGTGGCCTCGGATACCTCTGCATCCTCAGAAGGTGTATCTTCGGATGGTGATTTCGGTTCTTGGTTCTCCGTCATAACGGGGATCTCCTTCCATGATTTTCTCGCTGGTTTCTTTCCTGACCAACTTGTCGTCGGTCAGAATGGTTGCTATTTTCAATCCGCCCTTGGCCTTGACCCCCTGGGCCGCGTCCAGCCATATCTGCGGCAGGTTGTCCAGGTCGGGTTCCCACTGGCGCTTGCAGTAGAATATGAACTCCACTTCGATTGGGTAATCGATAGGTTTGGTTAGGCCTTGTCGGTGATATTGCGAGTACATCTCGATGGCTATCTGGTCCCGGATACTCTTTAGCTTGTCGGAATGGTCGATGAAAGGTACCCATTTTCCCTTTAACTTTCGCTTTCGGATCTGAAGGTTGTTCTTCTGTACCCATGGCTTACCTTTGACCACAAACCTGATTTCCTTCTTACCCATCTACAAATCAAATCTGGCCTGGGTCACCAGGTAATCAAAAAGTTCCTTGTGGTACTTGGCATCCTCCAAAGCATTGTGGGCCTCCCCTTTGTGTTCTGGAAGCTTATTACCAGGAATGTTCATATGGTCAGCCAGCTGCTTGATGTCCATCGTGTACTGCGGCATGCCGTCTGGGAGGTCTACCATCCTACCGAACAACCAGCACAGCAGTACATGGTCGTGATCGGCAAAGTAACTCCACAACTCGACAGGCCTCGACTCCGAGTACCCGATAAACTGAGACAGGCTATCCCTGATGTGTTCCTCTGACATCCACACTGAATGATTAATATCGGGCAATCTCGGGAGTACATTGTTCTTCACCCAGGTATTAGCTCTCTTGAACCCAGGTACCGCGTCCAGGTTACACGCATAGAACTCCTGGGCAGGTTGCTCCCCGACCACACCAATACTGATCAGCTTGAGGTACCCCGGCTCCTCCATGAACTCGCAGTCATAGAAAAACTTCCTCTTATCCGAAAATTGAATGTTCTTCATTTCCTCTCCTATCGACACACCATACTGTTGATTATGGCTACAACCTCCGGGTCTCCGGTAGACCACAGGTGTTTAACAATGTAATCGCGCTCCACAGCACCCAAAGCAAACAACTCCCTTACCCAGCGATCCCGGTAAGGCCCACTCAAAATAAGAACGTCACCCTGCTGAACCCGAAAGGACACCCGGTCTGCACTCTGCTGTACCTTGACCGCCTTGGCCGAGGCCTTCTCCCGTCGAAGCTGTGCGTCATGCTTTCCCAATATTCGCCTTCCTGATATCCTCGGGCGTCGGGGCCGTGAACCCGGCATCCTCAAGAGAATACTTGTTCACCGCATTCTGATAACTCTGAATAAGCAGTGCGTCCTTGCCATCGTTGTTATCCAGAACCTGAACAATCTCAGGTATCAGCTTGATCTGCGGCGGTACCGCGGTGGCGATGCACGGCTTTCGTAAATCCATCGCCGCACCCACAGGTTGCCTGGTATTCGGGTCCATCTGCACCATCTCCACCATGACTATGGGTTCTTTCATTACAGACTTCTCGCCAACCTCACCTTCAAGCCTGCCGATAAAGGTACGTTGACCCACAGTAACTATTGATACCTCACCCAGTCCTATTTCACGATCCATTGCTTACCTCCAACGTGGTCTTTCCATTTCTTTTCCGAGCTACCCAGACGGTATCGAAATCCATGAGCCCCGATGCCCGACCGGAATTATCTGTCACTATCGTAGTACCTTGGCCATTACTGAAACTGGATGCCATGAGCTGACTGTTATCGTGGTCTATGAACGAAAATACCTCATCCAGGAGCTTCAGGTTACAGCCATGGCCAAATTGCATCGCAAGGTCATGGAGCGCCCGGATAAGCGCACTGGACAGGGCTCCAGCCTCGCCGTCCGAGTACAGCCGCGGGTCGATGTTCTTTACCCCGTCAGTTACCTCAACCTTAATCTCGCTTTTCAAGGTACCCGTGGCATCGGCGGCACCCTTCGTTGACTTCTTCTCTGCAAAGGAACTGATACCTACCCGAATCGAGTTACCCATATCCGCAAGATACTGATTCACACGCTCGGAAAGTACCACCATCGATACCGAGAGCTTGTGCAGCTTGATGTAAGGTATGTTCGAGATGAGCCACTTGTACACGGCCACCTGGCCCTCACATTCGGTTATCTTACTCTCCAGGGTATTGAGTTCCTCCCTGGTGTTGTACAGTTTAGACTCAAGTACCTGGAGTTCCTGAGCCTTCCCTTGGGCAATCTCAAGGTTGGCCTGAGTAAGTTTTATGTTGGCATCCACCCTTGAAATAGCTACCTCAAGATCACTCATAGACTTCTTAAGCGCAACCAGCTCCTCCTGGAGCTTCAAGGAAGCCGCCTCAACCTGCGATCTCTCGATACCGAGTAACCTTACCCTCTCATTGAGTTCCTCTATCTGGGTGTCCCTCTGCTGCTCTTTAGCCACCCGCTGCTCCTCCTGGCGGGTACGGGCCTCGGCCAGTTTCACATCGGTCTCCTCCATCAGGGACTTAGGTACCTCAAGTTCCTTTTCCAACTTCTTGAGTTTCTTCTGTATCTTGTCCTTCTTGGCCTTGGTTATCTTGCTCCCACAAGTTGGGCAGTTCTCCATAGCCGCCAGGGTGGTTTCGCCTTCCAGGTTTAGGATAGCACCTTGAATCTTGGTCATCTCGATGTAATAGGAGTGACGCTCCCCTTCCATCACAGTGATACCGAAGTCATCCACAGTGATCCGAGTCCTGGCTAAAGTATCCGCCTGGGTACGGAGCTGAGATACCTCGGTATCGATCTGACGTATGCGGCTGTCCTCATCATAGGTTCGCGTAGTCGATTGCTGCATCTGCTCAATGGTACCTGACACCTCAAGTACCTTCGCATTGAGATCATCCCGCTGCTTACCGAATGAACTGAGTTCGCCTTCCCTGAGTCGGATAGCCTCGCCCCAATCCTGCTCCTTCAATGTACGCTCACTGGTTTCAAGTACCTCCAAAGCACCCTGCTTCGTAAGCTGGTCCCTGCGAAGTTCGACAATCTCTCCATCGATACCTTTCGAGGCCATTCTGCATTTGGAGGTAATCGAGTCCCACTCCTCCACACCGGTTATCCCCGAGAGTATGTCGTCACGCTCCTTATTCGTCCCTCTGAGGAACTTCACGCCCACCCTATGGCTCAGGTAGGAAATGGCGAGAAACCGGCTGTAGGACAGCCCTACGGCCTTGATAATGGCCTTTCGGGTCTCCGTCATGCTGGCTCCGCGGCGGTCCACCCACCTCTCACCGTCCCAGGCCTCAAAGAAGAGGTCGGTACCTCTGTACGAGATACCACAATCATTTGCGTAAAGGTCGTCCTTCCAGTCCCGACAATAAGTTATCCGGTAAAACACATTCTCCCAGGAAACGAACTCCGACCGACCCGCACAGCCATGATCCCATACCCGGTTCACTGCACCGGCTCCGCTTACCCTCGTAGGGTTCTCCCCGTAGTACACCTCACAAATGGTATTCAGAAGCCCGGTCTTACCCGCAGCGTTCGAGCAACCGCCACGATCCTCGTTTACCCCCATCATATGGATAAGGCTGTTCTGCGGGAACATAATACTGTCCGACAAACCATAGCTAAATAACCCCGAAGGGTTGATGTACGAGACAGTGAGCACTCAGATACCTCCGCGATCCATATAGCTCCAGCGATGGTTGTTGGCCTTACGGTCGGCCTTCACCAGAGTACCTCCGCACTTGCACTTCCTCTTGAGCTTCTCGGGCTTCTCATCGGTATCGTTAAAAAGTTCCTCATCCTGCTTACCGCACGTAGCACACTGGTACCCTACCATCCTGGCCATCTAGTCCTCCTGCATCAGTTCAGACACCGCCTGGGTAACACCTTCCCTGGGTAATATACCAAGTTCCGCAAATCCGCTATCAAGATAAGCGTTCAAATCGTCCAAAAGACCCGACGACCCACTCATATCCACAATGACCTCTCCCTCTTCGATTTTGTAGGTACGAGATACCTCAAGATGTCTGACTGTGTAATAAGTCTCGTAATTGCTCCACCTCGGGTCATTGGCTATTCTATCCACGTTCGCCTTCTGGCCGATAAGCTCAACTTCAACATACTGGTCAGTGAGCCATTGTTCGTCTATTCTGATGTCCTCATACCTTGAGGTATCAGTCACGTTGAACGAAGCCTTGGTGAAGAAGTTCCTTGTGGGTACGAACTCAGTCCGCACATCCCACCCGGTATCGGTTCTGACCGCCTCAGCCTCCACCCAACCCCTGGCCTTGTTTGCGTCAGCCATCGTGCGCTGAAGTACCGCACCTACGTAACCGCCCTGGGTATTCGAGAAAGGTATCCGCTGGGGTATGTGAATATCTCCCGCAAATACGTAATCAAACTCGGGCCGGTCAAGCTCGTTCCGGTACACCCCGAAGTCAGCGAGTATCTTGCTGTCATCGTCCAGGTAAGTACCTCGCAAGGTATCGTGGAAGGTGAAGATATTGAACTTGTTCGGCTCGACTTGGTACTTCTCAAAATCGAACTTGTGATCTGCCGGGAGAGCGTGAACCAGGAACGGGGAAGTATACAGGTAATCAGTGTACGTCCCAGGCGTAGCCATCAACCGCGCATCCTTCAAACACCACAAAGACTCAGAGGTATGCCACGACAGAGACTTCTTGGTCCAGTCATGGTTACCCACCAAATGAAAATGAGGTATCTGTTTCGGAAGTCCCTGATACGAATTGTAAAGTACCAGATCTGCCTTGGTCTTAACCTCATCCTCAGGTTCACGCTTCAGGTACCTGTCACCGCAGAACAGAACAAAATGGCAATCCCTCTCACCTGCCCTGTGGATAACCTGGGTTTCGACCTCAGCACAGTCATCCACAGTGATGCACCGCGCACCGAGGCGGTCATAGTGAATGTCAGAATACACGTTGAACCTGACAACATCGGACATGGCTACGCCTCTGCTTTGACTGCGGAAGGATCGGAATTCACAACCGTTATGAAAGTCATGATGAACGAGAACCTCTCATCGAGGTACTTCCTCAAAGCGGCACTGACAACTTCTGTATCGGCGCCATCGACTACCAACGAAGAGGTCTTTAAGAACCTCAGCACAATGTATTGGCATAAGAGGTCGATATCCTCAGCCAGAAACTTGTCGTCCACCCGAGCAAGGGTATCCTTTACCAATTTCTGATACGTATCTTCAGGACACTGCATATGATTTGACAACATCTTCCTCCAACCATCCGAGCATCTCAGGATTCTCCTCCAGGTACAGCCATGCCTGCCGAAACCCGACACCAAGCTTACCTCCACGATACAGATAAGACTTACCTTCCTTCTGGACCACGCCTTTACCTTCGGCCAACTTGAGAACATCCAATGCCCGAGGAATTCCTTTACCGTACTGAATCTCGGTATCAACTTTCCTAAAAGGTGGAAAAGTCTTGTTTTTGATAACCTCTATCTTGGTTCTGTTACCAACAAACTCATCTTTACCACCCACCGTGATCTTCACCTTGGAAATCGTCGAAACCTCAATCCTCTGAGAAGCATAAAACTTCAAGGCCTCGCCACCAGGAGTGGTTTTAGGAGAGCCGTAGGTAACCATCGGCTTAAACCTGATCTGATTTATAAAAATGACGGTCACCCCATTTGTCGCCATGGCAGCATTCAGTTTCCGCATAGCCTGGGACATCATTTTCGCATGGCGCCCAATGTGCTCATCCCCCATCTCCCCTTCGATCTCCGCACGAGGAGTCAGAGCCGCCACACTGTCCACCACAATCAGGTCCCCCTCACCCATAACATCAACCAGGTCTTTGGCCACCTCAAGCGCCTGCTCTCCGCAATCCGGTTGTGAAAGAAGCAGGTTGTCCATCCTGACCCCAAGCCTCTGGGCATAGTCCACATCCAAGGCATGCTCGGCATCAATAATGGCTCCAACGTTACCTTGAGCCTGGGTTTCAGCCAGTCCTTGAAGGGCTATCGTGGTCTTACCCCCTGAAGGCACTCCAAGAAGCTCAACGATGCGCCCTCTGGCGTATCCGCCATTGGGGACACCGCTAAGAATCGAGTTCAGCGACATGATCCCAGTGGGGATTGTGGGTACAGGTTGTATACCGGTGCCAGAAAGAAGCATGAGATTGCCCTCATGCTTCTTTTTCAAGGTCTTCAGGACATCGACAGCATTTTTCTTCTTTTCAGTCACTACCAGTTCCTCTTACCTGGGGCCGGGGAGCCGGGAGGGGCCACATGGCCCGGTGCTGCCGGTGGGGCGCCACCAGGAGGGGTCGCCGCGGGAGGAGCTGCTGCCGGTGGAGTCGCCGCAGGTGGTGTACCTGTCGGGGCACTGGGCATTGGCGATGCAGCAGGTGGGGGTGCCTGTGGAGTTGCTGCCGGTGCAGGTGCTGGAGGCGGTACCGGAGACGGCGGTGCAGCAGCAGGAGGAGGAGTCGCCGCAGGTGGTGCGGCTGCCGGTGGTGCCGCTGCGGGAGGAGCAGCAGGAGGAGCAGCAGGAGGAGCAGCAGGAGAAGCAGCAGGAGGAGGCGAAGCTGCGGGAGGAGCAGCAGGAGGAGGCGAAGCTGCGGGAGGAGCTGCTGCTGGAGCCACTGCGGGAGGATATGCCGCAGGTGGTGTAGCCGCAGAAGCGGCACCCAGGTAATACCGCATCTCATCAGGAGTCGCCAGATGAATGAAATTGGACGGATCGACCCGAGTTTCCGTGTTGTCCAGGTAAGCCATCCACTCGGCGCCATAGTCATATGTCTCGCCGCTATAGACAACCGAGTACTTGGAACGCCTGCGTCCTCTGGAATTGTCCTTCGACAGAGACAGAACCGCAACCTCTTTTACATTCGCGGTATTGAAGAACTTGGCGCCACTCTCATAAACGAGTTGAACCCCCTCAAACACGGTCTTCGGAGCGATCCACAACTGGTGCGCGACAGCAGTCTGGCCCTCATCCATTTTACGAGTACCGACAAACTTGTCGTGATCGAAGATGCTCAAAATAAAACGATCCGACACACGATGATCGAATGCCGATGAACGGGCCTTCTTGAGTATCTCATCACCGTCCACCGTGGCCCTGTACTGGCCATCCTTCATCTTCTTTCGGCCCTCTCGATCAAACCCCAGCTCCAGGAACCTGTCGTTAAACATGTCCCAGTACCGCTGCTCCTCGTCGCAGTAAGGGCAGGTGTCATCCTGGAAGAGAGGTTGGTAGTTGTGACCCTTCAAATAAGCGTTGAACTTCTTGGGACACAGGACGTAGGTGAACCCCTCGGAGCCGTCCGGGCGCCTGAAGTTATCAATACCGTGAGAAGGTACCTGGAAAAAGAAGGTACACAGATTGTCTGGAATGCTCACCAAACCTCCATTGTTGAAGGCCAGGTTGTACTTCGAGGCCATCTCCTGGGTCGGGTTGAACAAACTCCATCTCCAGGGCTCGTACAGCAGCACCAGGATCTTGTTGATGGCAGTCTGCCCGTCACCGGCAGGCAACGCCCGGTAAAGCTCAGGGTTGAAGTTGCCACCCCCACCCTTCTGCTCACCGAACTTCTTCTCATTGTCATAGCTCATAGTCATTTCTGGCATGTTAATCTCTCCTTTGCCTTTCTTGAGAAACCCTCTCCATGGTGTCCCTCTGACTTATAGGCGTACCTATGTTGTATCTCTTCGCCATCAGCAGACTCTGGTATTCCTTCATCTGGAACCCCCTAGAGTTGAGTCGCTCTGCGAATACTTTCACCAATTCATAGTCTTCTTTCAGTTTGCGCTGCGTTCTCATAACACTCTCAACATACCAGGGAGGATCAACCTCGTTCAGGTATTTATACATATTTTTTTCAAAAGTTTTTTTCGCCTCGGCATACATATGCTTCTTTTCACCAAAGGCAGTGTGAGCTAAGTGCGCGTATTTAGACCGCATACTGTCCGTAGAGTCCTCCGTATAGATGAGGATGGTCATGTCGTCCACCGAGGTCTTGGTAGGTTCTTTTTCACCATAAGCATTGAGAACAAGTTTCGCGTAAACTCTATTATGAGCCCACCACTTTCGGGCAAACTCTTCATCGAAAGCTTCAATACCTTTCTTCATCCTGACAGCCAAAGCTTCCCAATATGCCTGGGTGGCCGAGTGAGTTTCCAGAAGTTCCTCAAGCAAATCTTCGTTGAAAGTAAGTTTGTCGATAACATCAACCTCTTCAACAGTTTGGCTCAAAGTAACCTGTGTACCAGTCGGCGTGACGGCTATCTTAAAGTTGGACATCAACTTGTCTCCTCATCGGAAACACCAGTATTAAAGTTCCCCGAGTCCCAGAAAACACCATAGATGTGGAGAACAGACTTGAAATCCTTGGCATCATGTTCCTCGATGCCGTCCATCTCAGTCTTTATATGTTTGAGTTCGTGGTGCAGGATTGCCTTCTCAACCAGCTCTAAAGACGCTGGACCCACCATCAGAGGAACCACATCATCATTCAACGCAATGATATACCGGATATCCAGAACATCATTGTCCAACATCTCCTCAAACCTCTCCGCACCCTCTAAACCTCGTTTCTGCATCCATCTCAAAGTGTACTGAGAAAGGATGGTATGGGGCTCCTTCACATAAAAGCACTTACCGGCCCATTTAGCTGTCTTCAGACCTCTCTGTCTTACGAACACGACGCGCTCTAGGTCGATGTGACCCAGACCTTCCGTATATTCGGCTACCAGGCCCTCTGCCACGTCCATCAGGCCCTCGTCGAGCGCCCACACTTCTCCGAACTTCCTTCCTATGATCTCCATCTCGCTTCGCTCCTTTTAACTTCTCTTCAGGTATCGTTACCTTAGCTCTCCCGCGAACCACCAGCACCTCGGGTGCTGCATGCCTATCTCGCCAATTGGGCTCCTTCCAGAATGGCACATGCGCTTTCACGGCCAGCCCCGACCCCTCAGCCACACCACCACACCTTCCACACCTAAGCGAATAGCGATACTGATATGAGTCTATCCAAACCTCTTTCGTAACCCTCAACTCAGTACCACAATTACTGCACCATACATCTGTTACCCACGGCTCTCTGTAGCCGTCCTCAACCATCTAGTAATCCGCAACCACCCTGCCCTCGATGCCGGTATCGGCAAAACTCTTTATCAAAAACACCTCCCAGATTATTCTGGGATGTGCTGACACCCTCATCATGCTCTCTGTGCGCTCCCACTCAGCAGTGAGTCTTCGCACATCGCCCAAAGTCAACGTTAGATTACGGGCAAAAGATTCATCAGAAATCCCGGTCATATACCCGACCCCATCACCGTGGCATCCACTCAACCTGATCATAAAGTCACGAAGGATAATAGGTACACCAGTTAAAAAGATATGCTGTAAATCGTACCCATTCCTGTTCCAACGATCCACCTCGTCAAAAGCCGCTCGGAGCCCCTGCTCCGCGCCATAGCTCTTTGCACATAAAACATGAGCAAGATCCTTGTATTTCGACGTGGAGATCACCCCCACGGCCTCTTCGAGCATATCCTCGCTCAACGGCCCATCGCCAGCCGTAAGAATGATCTGCTCCAGGGTCTGGTACACATCCCTGAGAGAACCGTCACAGTTTAAGGCCAGAAAGTCCACGAAGGCGTCCTCATGGGCCACCTCTTCGGCTTCCAGGACCATACGGATAGCCCAAGCCGCGTCAGCCGTGGAGACGGTTCTAAGGGGCATAGAGAGACACCTGGACCGTACCGTATCCAGCATCTTCTCGGGATTCGTGGTTACCAACATGAAAATCGAATGCTTCGGGGCCTCCTCCAAAGTCTTGAGCAGGACATTCTGGGCCTGCTTGGACAGCATATGGCACTCATCCAGAATGATCACATTGTACTTGTACCGTGGAATCTGCTTGATGATACCTTCCAAGGTTCTGGCATCCTCGGCGCCCGAATTTGAAGCCGCATCCAGCTCAAGAGGATAGCCACCCTCCAGGCAGGAGGGACACTCGTTACAAACATCCCCCAGCTCGTGGAACCTCTCGCAGTTCAAAGCCTTGGCATAGAGTCGGGCCAGGGTGGTCTTGCCCGTACCTCGAATACCAGATAACAGCATCGACCTGGGCTTCTTGTACCACACCGAGTTCACCATGATCTTCACAGACACCGGCTGGCCGATGACCTCAGCGAATCTCTGAGGTCGGTATTTGTTGGCAAGGTTCATGGTTTCTCATACGGCAAATCGATATCGTAATAAGCCTTTATCGCCGGTCGGATTCGTTTGATTCTCGGCGTACCTTTCCCTTCTTTATAGCGACGAGAGTTCCAGCCCCAGTTGGCGTAAGCACTCCTGTTCAACCTGGACCAGAGGAGGTCCAAATAATCGGGCCAGTTGATCACACCTTTCCGCTTCGCTTCCTTATTGGCGTTGATAAAGAACCTGTAAGCTCCCTTCGGAGAGTTCTGCCATAGGTTAAAGAACAAAGCGGGTACAGGACTGTCCCAATACTCGTCTCCGCTGAGACCCACACCCTCGTCCAGAAGGTTACGTATGGAGATGCCACCCAATGCCTTACGTTCAACGTGGACCGCCCTCTTGAGTTCCTGCTTGGCAAACTGAATCTGGGCCTGCTGGACATCTATCTCCCGACCCCATTGAGAAAAGGCTCTGGCTAGGCTCTTGGCATGCTTTTTCTGAAGTGCCGTGGCCTTGGGGTATTTCTTCTTCCCCAAACAGATATCGTTGATGAGTTTCTTCTCGGTCCTGGGATTCAAAGCATATGAAGCAGATGCCCCACTAATAGTCTGCGAAAGGTACCGCAACCGACCTTCCTTGATACGCAGATCAAAATCCCCCAACACACAGTTGACCCCAAGCTCATCAAACAGGTTGCTCAACAGGTCATCCTCGTGGTCACCTTGATCATCCTCAAACCCCACATAGGATACCGACTTGAACGACTGGAGAAGCCGCTGCAATCTCCCGCTAGTAAAGGTCCACTGTCCGAACCCCCAGGTCACCCCGGTGCCGTCATACATGACCACTGTGTCGTGCTTGCCCTCACAGGCCGCTACCACCCCGAGTATCCTCGTCCACGGCCCCCAGGGAGCCATCGGGGCATAAGGGCAGCTACCGCGAATCAGAGGCCCCTCGTGGTTCTTCCATTTTCTCCATAAAATCTTCATCGTTCACTCCTATCAGAAGGGAATGTCTTCGTTCTCTCCCAAGGACCTTAAATCAGGACCGGCCAGCTTCTCCCAGTCCAGGTCGGTCAAAGGCTGAGTGCCATTACAATCAGGGTACTTCGTACACCCCCAGAAAAGATCACCACTGGCCCTGGCAGACCTGATCTTCATGACCGCATTACACTTCGGACATCGAGGTTCCTCTCCATCCAACCTGTGCATGTTTCGGGAATAGTCCTCCGTATACAAAAAGATCAGGCAACCTCCAACCTGGTAATCCTTCACGATGTTCATTGGTGCGCTGGATAACCACTTATTCAAATCCTTCTCAATACGCTCAACATCACCTTGTACCGCAAACGTTTTCGCTTTCATCAGGGAAACCTCCTCTATAGGGGAATATACCAAAAAAGTTTGAACCGGATCTCAATCGTGGTCGTGTTTTTCTGCCATGCAGTACACTATTGCGGTGTCCACGCTCAAAGGAACGCTGAAACTGAAAAGCTCCGTCATGTAGTTTATCATGTAGTAATCCATGATTCGACACGACTCCTCAATACAGGAGGTGTGCGAATAAACGGCAATCTCATCATGAGTATTCATAATGGCCAAGGCATCCAGACGGCACCTCCGCAGCTCCCCGTTCACCAACACCATCGCCAAAGAAGTCATATCCGCGGCACTGGACTGAATAGGCGCATTCACCGACTGCCGCATAGCGCGGTTGTAAGCTCCTCGCAGCTTCCTGACTTCTCGATTAGCAATACAGGAATACACACAATGGCACTCCGCACACTTGAAAAGAAAGTCCCTCCCGGTCTGCCTGATCTTCACACCAAGGTCATATGGACTGATCCGTTCGAGATCCTCAAGTTCCAGATAGAGGCCTGCCAGATTAGGGCCATTCATAAAACAACCTGGACGGCTTCTGTAAGGGGGTTTATCCGGTGCGTCTGGAACCACCAACTGAGCATCCGGGAGATGCCTGCGCCGACCAAACATGCTGGTCACATAACCGTTAGCAGTGGCAAACTCGTGAGTCGCGTCTATCCATGCCTTGAGAACCGGGGCAGCTCCGAAATAGTCATCAACGATCTGCTGCGCCTCTTCTACAGTGATACCCAACTTCTCGGCCAAGGCATAAATTGTCATCCCGTAAATAATCCCGAAATTAACAGTCTTCGCATTGCTCCTGGACGACGAATGTAGCTCTTTGATCATCTCGATGGCGCAGTCCCGATGCCAAATTCTCTGCGCCATGGCGCTGTGCATGTCATGTCCGTTTCGGAAACCTTCAATCCAAACCGGCTCCTGTGACAGATGGGCACCAACCTTCAGTTCTATCTGGCTGTAATCCTTAAAAATGAACCTGTAGTCCGAACCACCGGCATACATCGACTTAACAACATCCCCGCCATTCTCTGGCCGCGGCAGAACATTCAACGTAGGGTTGCTCATAGTAAGCCTGCCGGTCACCGTTGCCGCATAGAAATTGGGATGGACCCAGCCAACCTTCCCTTCATTTGTAATCTCCTGAACATTCTCAAGTGCAGGTACCGCATAGGAACTCAGGATCTTCTGAGCGCGTTTCCATTTAAGTACAGGTTCAGCCACAGGATGCTCCAGGGCTCGTATGGCGTCCGCATCCGTCACCCACTGGTGATTCTCATTCTTCTTTCCGGGAAGCCCCATCTCATTGAAAAGCACGTTCCCAAGTTCTTTATCCGAACCTATCTTAAACAGTCGGCCACAGAGCTGATGAATGAGCTTCTCCATGTCCTGCATCACGGCACCCTGCTCCTCGATAACCTTCTTGGCCACATCCAGGAGAACCGGAACCCCATGAAGCTCCATCATCGCAAGCTCGTTGGTCAACGGCATACTCAGAGTGTTGAACACCCAGGTAAGACCCTCTTCCTCAAGCATGGGTTGAAAAACGCTTTTCAGAGCCAACACCAGATCGGAGTCCGCACAGCCATAAGGATACAGAATGTCCAAAGGTACCTTCGAGTACCTCTTCCACTTGGGATCATAGAACTCCAAAGCCGTGGTCAAATCATCCTTAAACTGAGAAGAAGTCGTATCCAGATAAGCATCGGCCATCCCGAGCTTGACCATTTTTCCAGCCTGGGAATGATCTGATTTCAACGCATGCGAAGAGACAAGACGCTCCTCGTCGAGGAGGATGTGTGCCAGCATCACATCGAAATCAAAATTGACCACCCGCATATCTTCCAGTTCAGCAAGTTTACGAACATCGAATTTACCGTTCTGAGCCGCCTTGCTTACAGGTGACGCCAGAATGTCCTGGATAACTTCCATCACCTTCTGCTGACGCCCCTTCCAGAAGGGAGCATCATCCGAAGTGTGGATAGGAACGTAAGCCGCTGTACCGGGTCTCCACCAGGGTTTCGCTGACTTCCTTATCGTCCCTTCCTGATAGTTCCAGGAAAAAGAGATACCGGACAACACCTCCTTGAAACCCTCGGGCACTTTCACTTTCCGAGCCTTCGAGGTAGGGTGATTCGTCTCAATGTCAAAAGCCAGCTCAGAACAATTCAGTAATTCGTTCCTAAGCCACGATAGCTTCTTGGGATTGTTAATCAGATGATACGAACGAGGCGTGGTCTGCTTATTAAAGAACATACAGGATCAAGCTCCCTTTTTACGTTTCTTCTTCTCTTTCTTTTCCTTCATCTTCAGCACATCTTCCTTCCGAACAAAAACTCGCGGCTTCCCTTTCTTATCACCTACTGGAACAGGAACCTTCTCCAGGTTCTCGCGCTCCATCACATGCACGTACATGTTGTGATAGCTGCAACCGTAAAGTTTGGCAGCCTCCGGGATGTCCACAAGCTCCCGACCTTTGTCATCAACAAAAGTCTCCTTGGGTTTCTTCTTCGCAGGCTTCTTCTTCGCAGGTTTCTTCTTCTTTTTACCTGACGAGTTGCGCTCTGTCGTTTCAGTCGATATAGCCGACAGGTCCTGGGCGGTACCATCATCCGCCTGAACCTCGTTCAACAGTGCATCCACCTTCTTGTAAAGGTTCTGATAGCTCATGCCCAGGTTGGTCTTCATGGCCTTGTTGAACACATCGCTACCACCAAGACCCAAACGGAACGCGAACACGGCCAGACAATAGCGATTGACATGGCAGGTAATTTTGCAGATGCCGCCCGGAGCATGATTACAGTACGAACACTTATCACCACCCTCCAACCTGGCCAGAGGGTTGCAGGAGTGCATATCCAGCGCAGGATGAGAAAAACACTCACGGTACAAAACCCTGTGGCCCAACCTCCAACCATAATACTCGTTTATCCTCTCCAGAATGTTCTTATCCAGAGGTACCCTTGGTTTTAACCTATTCATGCTTTCCTCCTTATGCGACCTTCAGTAACAACGTAACATCCAGTCCCTCTACATTAGAACATACCAGAGGACGACTGCCCTCGTTGAAAATAATTACGCGATCCCCATAAGTTTTTAAAATATTCGCGCAATCTTTCCTATTTACAGAGAATGAAACAGGATCGGAGACCCCTTCCTCAACACAAACAACTTTTTCACTGACCGAACAGGTATCATAGGATTTCCCACCTAGATCCCATACTGGAAACCTGGAAGAAGGTTCGCTACCGACAATCTTCAAAGTCACAAAAGGACTATCCTCTCCGAGTACAGAGTTTGCGAGATCCAGCGCGTTCACCAGGTCATCCGTCTTAAACGCATACCTTTGGTACATTTCAGGTGCGATAACACTGAGCCCCTTAAACAACCCGAGCGCCGATATGTAGTCATCAGGATAGGTGTCTTCCAGATTGGAAAAACAAACAAAAACCCCGCTGGACAACTCGATACCAAACTTATCTGACCTATACCTGACACACTTTATGTCCTTTTTAAACTTGGCAAATATTTTTGAACTCTCAATAGGAACATAGATTCGGAAATCCCCTAAACCTTGCTCAGGGTACGTTATGAGGCGGATAGAGCTGGTATTTATTTTACAGACCCTGAGAAACTCTTCTGAATCTATGAGAACGCCCTGCACGGCCTCCCCAACACGAGTTGTAGAGAAATTGCACTTCGCTACGCTCTCTACAAGCCAGTCCTTTACAGGGCCATCCAGGGTCTCCATTTCAGGTACCACCGGGAAGTCCACGTACTCCTGGATACCAAGGCTAATCGAAATGTTACCGATAGCCAACTTCGCTTTGGTCTTTGTCACAGAAATCCGAATACGTCCCTCATACAGTTTCTTAAACGTGGCAATAAGCTTCGAGGCCCCTACACCAAAAGAAAAGGAACCGGTACCCTCAACCTCCAAACCCAAACTGACAAGCCCGATATAGTTTGAACCGTACACCACGAGCCAACCGTCTTCATATTTAAAATGAATGACACTGTCCTTCATCGCAATCTGATCAAAGCAGGTGCAAAGATCCATTATCGGTTTTGAATCTACATCACAGTGCGCCATGATTACCCCGCTAACTCGTGTATAGCGTTCCTGATAAACCGGGAACCCTCACGAACAACAAGTCGGGGCATACCGAGTTCACGGGAGATTTCAAGAGATTCAGCACCAGGATGCTTGAGCAGGTAACGAAGGATCTGACGAGCTTCAGGAGTTACAGAAGCATAAACTAGACCCAAGGCTTCCTTTGTAATTAAATCAGCCTCTGCATTCTGAGAGGTGAGATCTTCTAAGACAAAATCCTCTTTCCTGTCTTTGTCCGACCACAAACAAGGATCAGAAACACTCAACTCCCTGACCTGTCGTTTGAAATTTCGTACCTTTTTCTTCTCGAAGCGAACCCCATCCCGCCTGGTGGTAACCCTGACCAGCTTTTCCACTTCAGCAAATTTGGAATAGCCGTGCCGCACTGAAAAATGCAAGGTCAGAATATCCGCACAGGTCTGTTGTGCTTTCGCATACACTAAAGAGTCAAATTCGCAACGCTCCACCATGGTGACCTCATCCACTGGAGCGAACGCCTCTCGATACAGATCCTTCTTGTTATTTCTGGGAGCCTTCAAAAGAGCGTACTTACCGAAGACACGCTTCATTTCCCACAGCTTATTACGCCAACGATAGAGAGGAACCGCCTTGACATTACTCACCTCCACAAGCGCCAGAACAATGTCCTGGAATACCGCTTCTGCGTCCTGTCCGGTTATTTCGCTGACTTTAAATACTGTGCTTAAAATAAGGCGCTGCCACTTTTCCAGACTTTTGTATAAAGCAGGCTCCTCATATTTCAGGCCCTCCACCGTGGATTTCACCATACGGCGAACTCGATCCCCCTTTTTGCTGTCTCTCATTGTTCCCTCTCGTTATCTCGTTGCAAACTTCTACAAACCTCAGCTGGCTTAATCCGCCAGGGTCCTCCTCCGTTTTTAAGTAAACTATCGCCGGTTCGAGCCCAGACACATACAGTTCCCTGTAAATTACCTTCCCCGCATCTGGAACATCACCGTCCATACATACAACAGGCCTTAATTTAAAATCACGACACAAAGCCGTTATGGTATTCAACTGTCTCGTAGAAGCCTCTTTGGTGAACAAACCCACCGCCTGCACCCCAAAAGAAAACAAACGCCAGACATCCGAAGCACCTTCCACTATCCACAGATCACGACTGCGCCCGTCCACAAGCCAACCGGCATACAGAAGATATGGAGAGCAGCTCCCCCGTGGATGCTCCCATCTGGTCGGTGAACTCTCCCGCAGTACACGTACCTGAAAAGTATAATAGTCTCCGTTACAGTCATAGATAGGGAATACGAGGGTATTCTTCAGGTTCACCCCATCGTATTCACCTCCCGTTCCGTAAGACACACCAAAATAAGATAAAAGCTCATTGGTCAAGCCACGTCCCTGCAAGTAAGCGACATCCCCTAAAGGCTCTACAAACGGTGCGATGGGAAAATCATTCAACGCAAGCTCCCGGCGCGTGGTGCTGGGTTTTATTCCAAGAAGTGCTTCAACCGTCGTTGAGATTTTAGGCTTGTTCTGCTTGAGCCGGTCATGGACCTCCTTCCAGCTCGACAGGCCCTCCATATATTTATAAAACTGAAAAAAATTACCGCGAACACCACATCTTGGAGATCCGCAGATAAACAGGCCGTCCTCGGTTATGGAAAAACTGGGATGAACATCGCCTTCATGAAAAGGACATCGGGTATGGAGCCTGCCCTTCTCGTTGAAATTCGAGCCTTGCAGTTTCTCCAAAATATAAGAACGAGAGTCCACCATCTCGCCGTCCTATTTTCTCTTTAAAGGTCGCTGAACCTGAAACTACTTGTAGCTTACCGCAAAAGGAGAAGTCAACTATTTTGCTCCAAAAAAATACTACACATACGGATTAAGCCTCTCGGCATACTGCCAAAGCCTGTATAAACAGGGATCTATCTGCATCCGCGGAATGTCTGACTCCAGTACCACCTCTGGAATAGTTATCTCGGCATTCCTGGCAAACTGAGGGGAAAGCACGATAAGGCCCTCCTTACGCTCCTCCTTCGTCTGGTCTATCGCTATAGAGAGATCCATACCCTGAGAGATGTCAATGCTCTTACCTCGATGCTGGAACTGCATCCTGGCTGCTGTGGCGCCTTCCATGTTCGCCTGGGTGGCCGTAAACTGAGCTACCCCTATGTCATCGGCATGCCCCTTCAAATCCCAGACAATCTGCCCCTGCTCCCGGCGCTCCTCACGATTACTCTCTGAAGGTTTGATGATGTTGAGATAATCCCAGATCTCCACATCAGGGCTCCAGCCCTCCTCGTCCTCGATACGCTTTATCCGATCAGCAACATCCTGCACAGTGGTCTGTCGAGACCGGCATTTTATGATCTTGAGCCGATTATCCCATGACTGTATCCACGCCCACATCCTGTCAAGCTGGAGACGCTCCTCTTCGGTCAGCAGCAGATTCGACACCCGGTCATAACCCAGACCGGAAAACATCGAATCATATCTGTCCGAGGTTAGCTCCAGAGAGTTCTCATACGTCAGATGCAACACATTGAAACCCTGTAATAGCACAGAGTAGGCGATGGCATTCAGAATAATCGACTTGAAGCGTTTGAACGGAGCGAGGAAATCAACCAACATCGGGGCCTTGACAACAAACTGCTCGTCAAGTCCGGGTATACCAAACAGAACTCTAGGGTTCAGATTCGGATTGTCCCTCTCTTCCCTGCGCCGATCACTACGAGTTAAATATTCTTCGGCCAAATCATGTACAGGAAGCTCATCACCCTCCAGGATACCTCTGGCCAGAGAGGCAGAGTCTGAGACCTCCCTGAGCAGAAGGTCTAGCCTGTTGGACCGACCGAACCCCGCAAAGGACTCGGTTATGGAAGAATTCACTTTACAATAGGAGACAAAGGCTTTGAAACGATCCGCAGCCTCCTCATCGAAAGTGAGCTCACGTTGATACAGAAGGTTTAACTGGTCCCTATACTTTGACCTATCATCTTCATCGACCACCACCATAAGCTCCTGGTCAAGAAGACCTTGCGGAAGGGGCTCCCACTCTCTATGCAGAAGTACCTCCGCTATCCACTTATAGGAGTCCACCGAGAAGTACTCCGGCTCAAGGTGCCTCAGAAGCTGGCGATCAATACACTTGGAACCGCGCAGCACAGAAGCCAGAAACTCAGCCTCAACCTCAATGTCCATAACAGAAACTACAGAGGCCATGCGCTCTCCTCTTTAGACAGTCTGAAGTCTTCCCCGCCGCCTATTTCAACCTGACGGAACATGACACCTCCCAGGTATCCATCAGGCGATATCTCCAAAAGGGAATCCAGCACCCCATCATACAGGCGTGACAAATCTGAAGGTTCATAGTTCGAGGTGATTATCGTTGGTAACTGATTGTCTCTCCTGAAATGCAGAAGCTCTTGAAATGCTGAAAGAGCTTTCTTCCTCGTCCAGGAAGCGGAACCGTCCTCGGCGCCGAGGTCATCAAGTACATAGAAAGAAGATTTCCACAGACCGGAATCTTTATCGGCCAAAAACCTGTCGGTACGCTCAAACGCATAATTTCGATCTCGCTTGTACCTGGACGTGTGGGCAAAATACCTGGCCACCTGGAACACTAGCCGATGCGCCAGAGTGGTTTTTCCACGGCCCTTCTCCCTGGAATAAAGATAAAGACCTAGACCACTTTTCTCAACCGCTTCAGGATTGTCCAGATAGTAATCCAGATACTCCTCACCGGACTCTATCTCAGGAATATGATAGTCACCCGAAACGAGCTTCGAGGTCTTCAGATTAAACCCCGTATACACCATGCGATTGAGTGCCCTGAACCTGTACGAACACTCACACAGCTCCGTACCGATCACCCCGGTGTGGCCGCACCGGTCACACTCCGACAGTAGCTCAGTCTTGAGGTCCATCTTCGAGAATTTTCCTCTCCGCATCCAGGTCTCGGGTCAGCGCAGCGTCCTTAGAAAACTTCTCCCCATAGCGTTTCCTCAACTTGGCAATATTCTTTTCCTGGATCTGTTCAATGCTGGTGTCGTAACCCATCTCCCGCATATCGTCCACCGCTAAACCGAGATACCATAAAGAATCCCCAAGTTCCTCCTCCACGTTCACAAGATCCAGCTCCCTGCCATAGAACAAATGCTTTTTGAGCATATCCAGAAGTTCTCCCGCCTCAGTGACCATCCCCATAGCCGCATGCACGAGCCTCACCACCTGCGGGTCGCCAAGACGCTCCTGAATGGCACTAATATCAATGCTCTCCGTCTCCAACACCAGTTTGATATATTCTTCATTTGTCATCGTGTCCTCCACTTCACTTTCCTGCCCCATGGCTTGTCCGGTTCACCTTTCTCGTCCCATCTCCCAGGAGAAATAGCGTAGTCCCTGTACTCCTCCCACTTCGGTCTGGATGTGAGCAGCGAAGTCTTGTGCCAGTCCTTACGGAACATGTGAAAATTCGTTGGGTCACACCTTATCCCGAAATAGGTATTGGAGGCATAGTGCCTCTTGCCTCTACGCTGCTCACCGTTCGGATAGAAATAAAAACCATCACCACGTATCCTGGCAATATTCTTGGAGTCCTTGAAATCATCATTTGAGGGCACCCACCCCTTCGGGATGTAGCCATCCGGGAACTCACAGGAATCAGATAGGTTCAGGAACTCCCGTATCTCCCGCCAACGGTCATCCATCTTCCGTCTGAGCGCATTCATATCCGGGTCCAGGTTGTTGAAGTTTACTATCATCTTGATTAGAGGCATCTCCTTCGGTCGGAAATCCAGGAAATTCCTCACCTTCAGCGCAAGCCAGTCGAGCCAGTCCAGTTCCAGCTCCACCATCTGCTTTATGCGATCCGCTATCCTGTGATAAGTAATAAAAGCCTTTTTGCGGCCACCAACCTCGGTGCCCAGAATGTTTTTGATCCTGACCTGGGCCACACCTCGATGCTCCACCTGGAGTTCAATAAACCTCAACATGAAAGTAGCAACATCCTTTACCCTCTGACGGCTCCCAGCATGCTTTCTGAGCTTCTTCATCCAGCTGCGATGGGTTCGTTGCCCAAACAGGAGAGCAGGCCTCTCGTACCGCGTGTAGTCCGATACAGCGCAAACCAGGACGCAATACGACCACAGATCGATGTCTTCATCCTCAAGAAACTTCATCAAGGACAAAATAGTCTTCTGTTGAAAATTAAACTGTGCCCGAGGATCAGGATCATCCTGCCAGGGAGAAATAAGCCCACTATAACCAAAATAACCCCACATCTGCGAAGATACCTGGTGGCAGACCTCAAAAACACCCTTCATGGACTCCCTGGAAAACCCATAATTATAGATAGGCTTGTACACACGGCCATCGGGCAATACGATGCCCGTATCCCGGTCCAACATCCTATTCATCAACAAAAGATTTCTCATAGCTTAAAATACTTCAATAAATCGGCCCTGCCGATCTCTACAAGTTTCTGGTTCCCGGTGGTCATCGCCTGGGCGACATCCTGCTTGCCCATCAGCTGGTCCCGAACCAGGGCATCCACGGAGTTCACCACATCCAGGAAAATCAGTGTCGCCGGTTGAGCCCGTATGCGATCCAACTGATTTGGGTTGTTGGAAGACGTTACCCTTCGGTGAATACGATCCATCGATTGCTTATACAAAACATACGAGTGTGGCCGATCTGTGTAGATGGCCGTTCTCGCCCTGGCAAGAAAGTCTGTGCCGGTACCAGCCTTTTCCGCGGTACAGACAGCCACCCGAGGAGCGTCCTGGTTCTCGAATTCATAAGCCGTCCTCTCAAAAACAGCCTCATTCATACCGCCAATGATTTTGACTGCCCCATAAAGGCTCTTATACCTCTCATAGAGATTCTGCGCCGACTGCCTATACGCGGTCCAGATAACCGCCTTCGCCTCCGGGTCGGTAAACAGCTCGTCCAGGATAAGATCGATTTCCTTGTACTTTGCGGACTCACCCTCCTCGTTCAAAAGATTAGGGTGATTCATCAACTGCCTGAGACGCAGCACAGAATTACTGTTTTGTAGAAAGGACATCAGGTTTATTCGAGTCGATAACCCCAACTCGGCAACCACTTCCCCGCAAATAGCCTTGTACAAAACCTTCTGGCGTCCTGTAAGCTCTATATCCCGAATGACCTCTATCTTATCGGGAAAACCTTTCATGTCATCCTTGGTTCGACGTATGGAAACATGCTCTATTCTGGCCTTCAACTCATCCAGATTCTTGAAACCTACAACCTTCTTGGCAACCGGGCCACCTTTCCCGAACTGAACTGTCCGCTTCTCGCAGTAATAATTCTCAAACCGGGTAATATGCGGCATCTGATCGAAACTCAACAACCTCAAGATGGTATAGGCATTCACAGGAGTTTCCGAAATCGGCGTACCGGTCATCGGAATACATCGAGGATAGCCACCCTCCCGATTTCTAATATCCTTCATTAGCTTCAAAACACATTTTGTACGCTTGGCACTCAGGTTCTTGTACATATGAAACTCGTCAGAAATGATCATATCGAACCATTGCTGACTGAGAAACTCTGTCAAAGACCCATAAACGTCTTTCTTAATCCCTATCAGGTTTTCAGGATGCACAAGCAGAAAATCCCAGTCATCCTGCATAGCGTCTTGAAGGAACTTCACTGAAGTCTTCCGACCGGACGGCACTGCAATTCCCTTAAAATAGGTGTGCTTGTTTATCTCACGAAGGAACCCGAATATTACGTTGTGCGGACAAATCACAAGGGTGCGCCTAACCTGGTCTCCCAGAGCCGCCGCCACCGCAAGGCTAATAAGGGTCTTGCCCGATCCCATATCGTCAAACAGACCCGCACTGCCTTTATAAAGCAGATAGGACACAGCAGTAACCTGGTCCGCGTACAACGGGTTTTTCAGCTTCCCCTCCAGGAGACTGAGAGTCTGGGCATCGTGGGAACCTGATTTTAAAGCAGCCTCATAGTCCCTGCACGACTGAAGCCACTCCCCGAACTGGTGAGCTTCCTCGGTAATGGTGCAATAGGGCAGCAACCCAAACGAAATCATCTTCTTCCTCAGAAACGGGAGATCTTCATACCCGATAGAAAAAGTCCTCCCATCCTGCTGCTCCTTGGTAGTCAACATCGACTTCAGGATGATGTAGGCGCGTCCGTAATGTTCATGACTCTGATCAAGGGTCACGAAATACTTTTTGTCCCGCATGTAGATGTCCAGCATCAGAAGCTCTCGTCCTCCATGAACTCCGAAATTTCCGATTCCCGCTTATCGCTCTCGGAAACCGAACCCATCTTCCGCAACCTCCCTTTAAGAAGCGGATACCTCTTGTGACCAACTCCAGCTACCTCAATCTCCCGAACAGGGGCACCCGCATCAACGTAATACAGTGCCTCAAATGTCCTGTTTTCATCGGGACCGGCACCTACAACTGAAGTCTTCACCTCCACCCGGATAACGTCTTCGGGCTCTGCCTCTCCAGACCAAAGATACCAGAGCAAACCTTTGCTGGCGTCAACTTTAGATGAAATATATTTTCCGGTATCATCCTGCCAGGAACATTCCTCATCATTTATGAACGCCCTGACAGACTGACCGTACTTCCGATACCCCATAGACTTCAGGTATCCGATCTGAAGAACGATTCTCACTCGTCGCCCCCCACCACAGACTCAATGATAGCCTCGTACTCGGCAGATTCGGGAGACTCCACTTTGGCCGTGGGCGGGAGGTTCTTCGACATCCACTTCATGATGAGATCGATTATCGACTTGCAGGTGAAAGCGGCCTGGTTGTTGGTCAGACCTTGAGGTTTGAAGTTCTGCCACATGAACTTCTCATAGATCTTCGTGGGGGGAATGCCGTACTGAAGCAGCAAAGAAACTGCAATGGCCCAGCAATCCGCCCAACCATGAACCTCGGAGCCCTCCTTCTCAACGCGCACAAAGAGCTCCCCAGGAGTCTTGTCTGGATAGAAACCCACGACAAAAGTACCTTTTACAGGAGGAGGCGGATCACCTTTCGGGTCCTCCTCATTCGGAGGGTAGATCGTGAACCCTACAGTCCTGCTCGGACGCTCATCCGGTAAGTGATACCTGTGAGGAGGTTCTAACTCAGTGTTCGTCGGGGATATAGAAATCCGTGAAGCAGGTTTCTCCGGTTCCGCTACCTTTTCTTCGTCTGTCATTTCACACTCTCCAAAAGTTCGCGCACTTTCTCAGCGCAGTAGTTCATCTCAGTCTCACTCTTTGCGGATCGCAGGGCTGCGGAAGGGTGGACGCACACGGCAACCTTTGCCTGGATGTCCATGTCCAGCAGCAACCCATGAGGATTATCGAATATCGTCCCACAGTGACCCGTCACATTACTTCCATGAGGCGTCACCATGGACATGGCCTCGTTCCCGAAGGTCATGATGAACTTCGGCTTGATGATGCTGATCTCAGCTCTCAGGTACCGAGAACATGCCATGATCTCCCCGTAAGAGGGTGGCCGGTTACCTTCAGAATAGCACTTGCAGGTGTTAGTCACCCAGACCTCGCGCCGTGTCAGCCCTACATCATCCAGAAACCGGTCCAAACGTTCTCCAGCACGACCCACAAAAGGTCGCCCTTCGAGCAGCTCATCATATCCGGGATTCCTCCCGATAATCATGATCTCTACATCATCATACCCTTGAGGAAGGGTTGGGCCGTAGGTGCTGCAACATCCACGAAGCGCACACTGATTGCACTCACCAATCAGAACATCCAGTGAGGGAAGCGTACCGAGCCCCTCCTCGCTCTCCTTCTGTACGAAGCTGCTCATACCTGACATTACCTCCGAGGACAGCACAGAGGCCCCTGGTTGCTCTGGCGGCATAAATCCAAGCCTTTCCGCAGCCACCTGGGCACCTAGAGGCTCTCTTTTCACCTCTTTGTTCAAAACTTGCACAAATTCCGCAGATTCCCGGTCATTCAGACACCAGCGCATCTCCCTGTGGCTCGACAAGGTAACGAGGCGCCAAGCCAGGTTCAACTGCTCTAAATTGTCAAAAATAGCCGCCGTCCGCTTGGACTTCATGAGTTCGGACTGGTTATCCAGAATACCTGAAAGGTCTCCGTACTCGCCCAAAAGAGTCCTGGCAGTTTTGGGGCCTATACCCTTTACACCCTGAATACTGTCCGAGGAGTCACCCACCAGGGACTTGAAAGCAGGTATCAGATGCGGAGCCACCCCGAAAGACGCTCCAGCCGAGTCGCCATCCACCTGCTCCTTCTTGATAACATCGTAAACAGACACCTGACGCCCGGATACCAACTGCCAAAGGTCCTTATCTGTAGTGCAGATAATCGTATGGTACTGAAAGGATTCGGACAGATATGAAGAGAACCAACCTATCAGGTCATCAGCTTCAACCCCACGAACCTGTATCTGACGTACCCCGAGGTCACCGATAAACTTCTTGGCAACATCGGTTTGCCTGAATACCTCCTCAAGCTCCTCCTCATCCTGGTCCTCTCGACGTTTAGACCTTGCACCTTTGTACTCCGGGTACACGGCACTCCTCCACCGACAACGACCTGAATCCCAGAAAACCAGAGCAGGGCTGTTACCAAACTGTTCTATGAGTTTGAATACGGTACTGACTATGCCACGAAGTACACCCTCATTGTCCAAACCTACCGTGTGGTAGGCCCTCCATATGAGAGGATTCCCGTCTATGAGTAAAATCGCCATACACGGAAGATACCAAAAAAGATCCTACTCGTGCATAGTCACGCAAAGAAATATGTAAAATAGTATCAAAAACGGGATAATGAAACGTTTCAGGAAAGAGATGAGCCACTGACGCCGTTGATAACGCCTGAACTCGTCAGGAAGGAAAACCAACTACTCGTCGTCCTCGTCAGCGCGTTTGAGATAAAGACTGAACCTGTCCTTGCCCTCAATCGGCTCCTCAACCTCGGAAATGAACTCCTGCGGAACGATACCGGCGCTCTTGAGCGCATCCCAGACCTCGACGTTCAGCCGCTGGGTGAGGCATTCCGTGTGGCCGTTCTTGAGACACCACTCAACAATGGACTTCTCGTCGCGCTTGACAGAAGACTTCCCAGCAACCCGAACCAAATGGTTGGAGAACCCGTAATCAACAATCTTAAAGTCCTTCTTGCCGGTGTCCGACTCCGCACCGAAATCACGGGCGAACTGTTCGATAATGGGACGGTTATCCTTGTCAACCTTCTTCATCTTCGACTCAGCCTTGGCTTTGGCTTCCTTCGCACTGACAAACTCCTCAGCCGCCTCACGGTAGGCTTCAATCACCGCAGCCTTGGCCTCTTCCTCCTCGGTCACAGCCGACTTACCCGGAGGAGGCGCGACCGGAGGTGTAGGAATCACCGCACCCGGAATACGCAGGATCTGCATCTCGCCATCCAGAACTCGGTACTCCTCGATGGACCAGAGAACCTCGCTGCCCTCGGCCTGACACATCAGGAAGGTCACGGAGTCCTGAACCTCTCGACGCTGAACCTTGACCTTGGTCTCCACAGCCGTTGCCGTCGCCCACTGAAACGTGGCCGGGTCCTGCCACCAGACACCGCCATCGAGCATCAGCTCAGAACCTATGGGGATCTCGGTAAGCTTCGGCGGGGTCGCCGCAGGCGGCGTGGGGCCAACTTTGGACTCCGGGGCCTTGTAGGTCGGAGGCTTCGCAGCGGGGGCCTTCTCAGCCTTCGAGGCCTTTTTGGTTTTCGGGGCTTTCTTGGTCTTCGGAGCCGCAGCAGGCTGCTTCAAAGCAGGACACTTGTCCGCATGCTTATCGAGCCATGTCTTCTCCTTGTAGACCTTTCCACAACCTTCACATACAAAACTTGCACCCATGTCACTCTCTCCTTTTTTAGGTGGCTTTGGACAACTTCTGTTGACACACATCAACACTTTGGATGTTGTGTAGTCGGCCTTTCGTTCCCTCAGAAGTTCTCCACATCGCCAACATTTTAAACCTTTCAAAAAATCGCTCACTGAAACCCTTTATTTCATAGTTTCAGGAGCCTGTCAATATATGGAGGTTAAAAAGTTTCAGGTTGGGCCATCTTTTACACAGTGCCACTGAAGGACCTCGGTGAGGGCGTTCACAGGTTCGATAGTGCCGTGCCTGAAATCCAACGTCCATATGTAATCAGTTAATAGGGTGGTAACTGGGGTCATGGAACCATCAGCATGCCAGTAGCAGTCAGGTCCACTGATTAGAGGAGAAGAATCCTTATAACGACAATACCCATAAGGATTATACGCATCGCAGTCACAGTCCTCCTCCACCAAACATTCATAAGCAGTACACTGCTCCGAAACCAAACATTCTCCCTGAGAAAACATCAAGTCATCGCACGTACCGAAGTTGTCAACTATCTTCCTTAACTCAGTAATTGTCGGTACGCGCCAACCTTCACCTTCCGCAGCACACGTAGCCAAAGCTTCAGACAAAGTAGCAGTGAAAAAGTCGCGGTCCCAGCAAAGGTAGGTCTCCTCATGCCAGATCCGAGTCGTGGTTCCAATAATCGAAGGATCGCAGTCCCAAGGTATACCAGTGTCACAACAAGTACCCAAATCACAATGGTAACCTGGAAGAGGGTCAGCGCCCCAATCAGAACAATCCGAACCACACTTATACGGGCATGGAGGATCAGCATCCGAGTCAGTGTCACTGTCTGAATCTGAATCGGCATCCACATCGGCGTCTGCATCAACATCTATGTCAGTGTCACCATCAGAGCCGCCAGCGTCACCAGAAGAATTCCCACCATCGAAGTCAGTTCCAGCATCCTCTGCTCCCGCGTCTTCAAGTACACCACTGTCACGACCACCTGAACGACCCCCGTCATGACGATCCCCAGTCCCAGAATCATCCTCAGCGTCAAACACTTGAGCAAAAATGTCAGAAGCCCCATCCCCATCTTGAACCTCTCCTCCAAGTTCGTCCTCCAGGTAAACCTCGCCTGTAGGGCCTAAAGAACACCCTGCCAAGAGCATACCAACAAAAAGGTAAATACGCATAGTCACCTCCCAGTAAACCTGCACATCCACCTATAATTTTAAGACTATTTTAGAAACCTGTCAATATACCCAGGATAGGTCAGGTTCCGATATGCTTCTGAACAGCGTCCACCACAACCTGATTCTTGGTGGTCTCCTGATAGTTTGCCGTCTGAGAAAGTGCGGCATGAGTCTTCTTCGGGAAAGAAATAACCATCTTCACAGGAGGCTCCTCTCGATGGGTCGGGTCAACGATGGTCCACATCCGAACACCTTTAGTATCTTTGTAATCCGAAACCACACCACTCTTCTTCAACACCCGCAAGTTGTTGCCCAACATATTGCTGGTGATGTTTTTACGGACCTCGGGCTTGTTCGTCGCGGCTTTCTTCATCCTCACCACCAGGTCCTCAACGGTCCAGGCACTCTTTCGCTTCGACATCACACGCACCATTAAATTTCTCAGCTCGGCGGTCAATTCGTCCTTGAGCATGATAAAGTCCTCCTTGTATACAGAAATATCACGACAGAATTTGGCTGTCAATATCGATAGGTATTAGAATGCAGTAGGAGTGTAACCACCACTACAAACATCCGCAAAGTTAATATAAGAAGTGGTCTGTGCTAGTACAACATTCCAGATAGCACCAAGGTAATACGGTGCCCATTCTGCACCAGCAAGATTCATAAGATACGCAGCACAAACATTTCCAACACCATTAACAATTACATTATTGGTAGCAACCATATTACCGAGCCAGAGAGCAAAATCATTAGTAGTTGGTGCGCCAGTTGATAACGAACGAACAGTCGAAGTATTGTTGTTGAGTGTTCCGCGAGTGCCTCCCCAAGAGGTATCATCTATATGTATTCCGTGGTATTCACCATTCTTGGCTATCGTAAGTATGTCCCTGAACACATCGTTGCTGGCTACGGTCCAACTACCTCTATGGTCTGCACCAACCATGATACCGTAAATGTATTCACTAACAGTGGCCGGGGTATCCGACAACATCCAAATCCTATTACCAAGAATTGAAAACTCTGTGGCGTTATCCCCTATATAGATGCCAGAATCCCCATCTATACCTGTAACGTTAAAAGTAATATGAATATCATTATCTGAAATGGTTAACCAACGAGGTGCAGGTCCGTCAATGCACCGAATACCGTAATGGTCAGCTTCTCTTATTGTGTTACCTTGAACTGTTTGGTCAGATGGAGAATAATCCGCACCACCAGAAAGACTACCCAGAATAATCCCTTCAGCCACTCTTCCATCAATATGGTTATTGCTAATTAAAGATCTATCACAATAATTTTTGATACCTATGCCATTGGTACCATCATTAAGCTTAATCGTGTTACCTGACAGAGTGCAACTAAGCCCCGCACCCATAAAAATGCCAGTGGCCGCACCCATGGCAGAACTTTCTGCACGAATTCCATTATCATTAATTTCTGCGGCTTCAATATTTAGGTATTCGCCACCGCTAACTGAAGTATCGAAAAACGCATAGACTCCGAAAAACTCGTTAGTCACAGAAGTTGGATCGGCATCTATGGTGTTTCTGCATATGGAAAATGAAGAGGGATCGGAAGACAGATTAAATTTAAGAGGCACAGTAATTCCGTATATCTTATCAGTAGCCTCTATGTTCTCTATGACATTATCACAAATGGACAGTCCAGCAATAATAGGCGTATCACCAGCACTCCCGCCACTTAAATTAACAGAAATACATCGGGTATCACTGTAAGATTGTTCTGTATTGACCAACCAACTGATACTGTTACCTTCTATCCGAATATCTTCGACACGAGATATGCTAGGTAATGTGAAAAAATCTAATGTGAAAGCTATGCCAATCATAAAGCCACCAACAGAACCAGAAACCATACTTCCCCTGGTTATTTTGTTATTCAGGATGCTAACTCTCGACACAACACCTGACCTGTCAGTATCAACATATGAAGCAAGCACACTTATTCCACCAGAGTAGAACATATCTATAAGGTTATCTTCAATAATTATCCCATTAACTGAACTTGGAGCAACTACAATACCACCTCCTACATTAACTATTTTATTACTCCTAATGGTGATCTCAGAACTTTCTTCTACATAAACGCCAGTAACATCGTTCCCCTGTAATACAGAAGTTGGGTTTAAATCTGGAACTGTGTTGTAACCAAGGATACGGTTGTTGTTGATATCCATTTTTCTGCTAATTTCTACATGAACTCCAGATGGAGGTACGTATCCGTTTTGTGCAAAAATGGTGTTTCCTTCTACAGTACAACCAGAGCTGTTCAATATGTTTATTGGATAAGTAGGATTCAAATTGGTATCACGATGAGAGCAATCAAAATAGCTGTCAGAAACTTTAAACATCTCCACAGTATCAGCGTAAACTAAAGACCTCCCGTAGGATACGTCAGTCTGTGTGCCGCCGCTGATTTTGTTGTGGTGTATGTAACAATTATCAGAGCCAGACAGGATATTGATAGCACCACCAGATGTATCAATAACACAACCACGAATCTCCACATATTCCCCATCGACCTGAAAGACTCTGTGCAAATTCAACACACCAACGCCTAAAGTAGTGGTACTGGCATCTACCCTGTCCACGAGACAATGATCTGATAGGAGCATACTGATGGAATCGTTATCCCCATCTGTCAGAGTTGGAACCAAATTGGCACGAGATACACGATTTCTTCCAGCCAGTATCCACATACCACTAGTAGAGGTACCCAAAATACTAACCCTTGGGTATTCAGTGGAAGATGAACCAATACCCCCCACATCAATACCCAAGGACTGCGTAACCGGAAAACCATCAAATATATAGCTATCCCCAATCAACTTAACAGTAAGACCACCAACACCATTAGCCCCGTCAAGCATCACATCGGCGTGTAGAAAAGCCGCTTTCAAGGAATCAAAAGCAGCTAGAGGTTTGTCAGATATAGCTATAGATAGTGGGGTATAGTCCCTGCGCCCACCTACCGACCACGGGTCAACTGGACCGTTTACGTTCCTAGAAACATCGAAGTATAGCGTAATATTTCCGCTGGCCGCAGTTACTACATATAAAGGAACCCCCTTTTCAGCATAGTCCAGATCATCTGCGGTATAAGGAATGTCAGGTGATGCAGTACGCTCATAGGAAGACCCCAAAACCCACTTCATAGCTTCAAGTACATCGTTGCCAAAAGAAGTAGCTGCTCCAATATTCATGGACACAATCTGACCCTCAGTATCTGCATAAACCAGAGAAGTCGAATCATCATATACAGTAAGACCGCTGTTGCCTTCGGACTCCATACGCTTACCGCGAAGATAATAAGAACCGCCACCCACTGGAAAATCCAGACCTGTAAAATCGGCATCTGTATGAAAGCCACCATTCATTTCATCTCTGGCAAACAGAATCCCAGAGTAATGAAGCTCGTCAACAGAATCATACTCAATATGTTGTAGTGCTTCATCCGCTATGTTAACCGCACACAAGTTCCCCCAGGGTCTCCGGTCTATTGTCTGCCTATCTCCCCCTCCACCGGCAAAATCGATGGACCAACCGAGAGTGCCTCTACTGATGTCCCACCAATACATTAACGACCCGATTTTCATATTCTGGTCATAATCCAGATGTGCATGAACGATCAGAGTATCCGTGTAAGTGGCTATCCCTACAGGTAACCTGGCATCAGCACTAGGACCATACACCGATTTATTGACATACACATCTATCCAGTTCACACCAGTGGCATCATAAAGGCGTATAACTTGCCCTTCTGCATCGCCCACCCCAGGAGGAGTCGTGTTATCAATCACAACAGGCAAGCCTGAAGTACCTCCGTTCAAGCCCCAAGTGAAGGTGTAAATAGGACCCGCGGTCACGACACATTTAAGATCATAATCCCCAGCAGGATGGTCATCCGACATGTCGATAACCCACACACCAGATACGGTTCTGGCTGGTGTTGGCGTAGCGTTTGTATCCGTCCTTAAATTGACCTTTAAAACAGAATCATCATCAACATATACTTCATAGAGTTTGGCACCCTCCTTAACCGTGGAGCCGAGCAACCCCGCTGTGAAATTCGCAGGAGTAAACAAAATGTTAGTAGGAGCCATTGTGTTCAGCTTCCTACCATTTATGTAGTAGAGATCACTCGTAGCTGGTGGTTGAACCACCAAGGTATCACCTCCTGGAGGTGTATTGATGATCAGACTCATACCGAAAATGCTTGAAGATGATTCACGCCAGATACCATTACAATGCTGAACATCCTGATGTTCCTGAATGGCCGTGGCCACGCTCACACCTTCGAGATCATCCACACTCATGCCATGCGGATTAACCTCGGTGACGATCCCCGTCCCGATTTTGTTCCTGTGTAGAAGGTCATCCGCACTATGCCGCGGAATATCCTGATTGTACAGATTCGTAATCGTGACCGTCTCGGTCGTAGAACCTCCAATTACGGGCAACTGAGAGACCGCCACCACCACAGTGATGTAATTCCCCAACCCATCCAAAAGGTTGTACTCCCCGTCCGCTGTGAACGGCACAGCCGCCCCAGCACCCCCTACAGCAGGAGTCCACATTAAGGTATAGGTCGGTGCGCCCGTGTCATCGAACGTCACTGTACCGTCACCCACAGCCGTGTCAGCGGATACCTTGGTGATAGTCACACCCGAAATAGTGGAAAGAACCTGTGGCGTTGAATAAAGGATGTTATCAAAATCCGTAGGACTGAAAATGTTCGAGGTAGTAAGGCCGATCCCAGACCCGTTCGCAGTCACCTTTCCAATCAGCAGACACCGATCCTTGGCATCGTTCGCCAGATTAGTATCACTTGCAGGTAGTGCATCAAATACTGATTCCTCAAACACTCGGATACGCCATGCCATCTGGGCTTCAACGGCATAAACCTCTCCATCAGACTCATGAGGCTGATCTCCTACATTAGCCTCAGTATAAACCGCACACACATAGTTCACTGCGGCCAGAGTGTAGTCATCGAGCGCAATGGAGTAGTAATCGCTAGTGGTCTCGATATACTCACCGCTGGGAGCGTAGCCAGAAAGCTGCGCCACATCAATTCTAGTGCCATCCGTGGCGTTGACCGTAATTTCCCCTCCCGTAAACATTCCCCTGGAGGACAAATCCGTCCTGTTTCTCTTTATCTCTGCGGCCTTGGTAGTTTCGGTACGCCTCAGGGCCGTCTGATCTACTAAAACACCATCGGGGTACAGGCTTCCTTGTGTCATTGTGTTACCTCTTTGCTAACTATATTTTTGGGGTTAGACAAATTGTACTCTCCCCACAAAGGCCGAATATTCGTATAATGATAAGCCTCTGAAAGTTGATCCTTATCAGTCAGATCAAAACTAGACAAAGGTTTTATATGGTCGAGTTGCCAAGTCTTAGGACCATCTTTCGTATGACGACCCCAATTATCCCAAACCATCAAATCCCCAGTACGAGGATGCTCAAAAAATAAAGATTCTAGGTGCTTCGCAAATTCCTTTATAGTACAGCCTAAAAACTTAAGAGGCGAACCACACTTAACAATATGAGGTTTATGTTTTCTCGCACGAGTATCCAACCTATGAGACAGCTTGGTAAAGATATGGGTGCGTCTTCGATCAGACTGATAATCAAGACCACAACACTTGCACTGGCAACCTAAACCATCAGGAGAACTCTTGACAGAAGGGAAATCTTCCACAGCCTTCTCAAGACCGCACTTACTACATAGCTTAAACCCGACAACACGTCTCGGTCGGTCTTTGCTCTGTTTATTCAACCTACTAAGAGTAGCCTGACATTCTTTACAATGGGAAGCAAAACCATCAGAGGACTCCACTTTAAAGTAAAAATCTGCTACTGGTTTTTCTAAAGCACACTGCGTACACCTCTTGGAACCAGTCATATCAGGTTTCTTAAAATTCTCTTTTTTCTTCGCTCTGCGTACACGATACTTTGCAGCAACACACTTTTTACAGTCACCGCGATAGCCATCTCGGCAAGTAGGAGCTTTAGAAAAATTAGATAAAAGCAACACAGCCTCACAAACATTACACTTTTTCTTTTGCTCATCCACCTAGCTACTCCTCATATCAGGCAGGACCAGTTAAACCTGGAACCCACGCATTTGCCCCAAAGGCATGCAGCCCCTTCAACACCAGGGACCTAATCCTAAAATCTCTCAAATCTCGTATACCTGTAACAGACAACCGCAACTGATGAAAGTCATGATCATTCCTCACATTCTCGTTTCGCTCAACAGTAGACCAACTGGCAGCCAGACATGCGAGTTCAGTAGCACCTGAACGATGCTCGAACACCGAGGTAAGCCTGCTCTCCGGGTACACCCTAAGCTCATTATGGGTAAGAAAATACTGAGCACCTCTAACAAGCTGCGCCAAATCAAGCTCAATCGTCTTCGCGTCCACAAATCTCCAGTATCTCTGAGCCACAATAATCGTGGAAGTCCCGTCCTGGATAACCAGAGAAGACGTGGCCTTATTCTGATCGGATTCTCCTACCAAACCAGCTCTCCCGTTATTCGGGTTGAAATAAACCGGAATCGCGGACTCATAGGCGTCCTGCACCTTGTCCATCCGGTCCCACAGCATGTAGTCGGCCAGCCAAATGTAATCAGATACAGTAATCCCGGACAGGTCCAGGAGGTCGGTGGTAACCTGGTACAAAAGCCCGTAATCCACGGTGTACTCAGCCCCAGCCGAAAAAGAGGTCAAAGTGATTTCATTCGCCGCAGAAAACGACCACAAGTCATTCGGAACCAACAAACCATCCTCGTACAGAAGGGTGTTGGTCTGGTCCTCATCCGAATAGTAATCCAACGTAGCCACCCAGTTCGGCCCAGAAGGAGAAAAGGACAGAATCTCACCCTCCTGTGGAGGAAACTCAGGAAACACGAAAGACTCTTTGAACGGATCTGCTGGCTCAATATCTGAATTCACCAATCCAGCTGCGCTGAAATCAGCCTCGGTCAAGGCCCCGTACAGATTTGTAGGCTCTCCGCTGACATCGTATTCAGTCACATCCAGAACATCTATCGAGGACTGTGCCGCTGAAATGCGTCTGACGTGCCCCTGGTTCACTGTCTGGTCCGTAATCGTCACATCCCTGTAGGTAGTCACCGCAGGAGGGGAGCCCGTCAGAATCGGTAAGAGCGCCCTTGTAGCGTACACGGTGATACTGGACCCATCAGCCGACAAAAGCGTGTACGAACCATCACTGAGAATCGATACCCAGGCACCGAATGAGCTTTGATAAGACATCCAACGCAACCTGCGCGTATCGCCCACCCGATTGTACTCATATTCAAGCCGCCCTACACCCGCTGGAGTGTCACCAGAAACAACGGTAATCTCCACCCCAGCCACGGGAGTCCTGAGCGAAGGCCTCTTATGCCGCAGCCCCAGATACTCCTTCTCGGTCAAGGTCAACGGAGTAGGTGCCCAGAGCCACACAAGCTCACCAAAATTCTGTCTGTGCCTACTCCTGGGAGTAGTGACATTTCCCAGATAGGTAGACGAAATGAGATTCACACCGACATTCACCCCATCAACAGTGAAAGCCATGCCACCGGAAGCTTTGTCAAAAACAAACCTGGCCAGAATACCATTATCAGTAACACCAGGAGGTATTACGGTCTCAAACTCAGCGTACCCAAATTCCTCATAGTGTTGAGCACCTGCGTCTTCAGGTACTGCAACAGGAGCACCGTCAACCCAAGTGGAACCCCCATCAAAAGAAAATCCAGGAGTAACCGTGGCTGCGCCTGCAAAACTACTCAAAAACCAACCAGAAAGTTTAGCTTCAAAACCTTCATAGTCATAAAACATACCAGAACTTCGTTGTGGATAGTTGGAACCGCGGGGGCCTGGACGCGGCATAGGATGTTTCAGAACATGAGACCTAATCTCTAATTGAGTCTCAGTACCAAATTCTGCAATCAACCACATAAAAGCTGGAGCATGGTCAAAGGGATCGGCCTTGTCTGTGATTACACTCGGACTAGCACTAATAGCGGTAACCAAAGCCCCTACAGGATTTTCGAGCCACCAGCCATCTGGGTGTAGAAGATGTCCAGCAGTAACATCGTCCACAATGTTAACAGTATCAGAAGTATTTATGCTCGGAAGACTGGCCGCATCACAAACAACCCGAAGTCCTTGTTGATAGCCTACGTTCCTATGAACGCGCCCATAACCTATCGAAAATGAATAAACCGTGGTCGCAGGCCAAGGAGATGAGAGAACCTCCATCAAATCAAGTAAACAGCCCACTGTCAAAATGACAGAATTTCCGTCCGTCAAAGAGTAGTCTCCAGGATCTGTAATAGAGAGCCAACCACTCCATGCCGCACCGTTCGATCTGAAACGAAGCCTTCTGGTCACAGGATCTACACTACCGTCATACTCATATTCAATCTCAGCATTCCCAGTCAGGTCAGGAACACCTTCGATATTTTTTATATAGATACCATCAGCAACTGGTCGATGATAAACCAAATCTCTCGGCCTGATTCCAAACAACTCTGGAGCCGCGTTGCGAGAACCATGCTCAAGCACTACAGACGTACCAGCAGCAGGAAGAGGAGACTCCAATAAGAGTTTGGAATTATAAGATGATGCAAAAGCTGCGTACCCGGCACCGTAACGGGGATCAGCAACCAAAGCGTTGTTTATGTCTGTTATTATCGTAGCCAGAAGAACAGCACCACCAGTTGTCAACGATATCTCAATAGAACCTAGATCATCGACATTCAGGTAAAGCCTGTCATTTACACTTGCAGTTATCGCAAAAGGTCCAGCAAAACCCAATATATGAGCTATCATGAGAGATGGAGGCCCAGGTATAAATAAAACACCGTCAGCTGCGGGAACCGCTGGCCCAGGCGTACCTGCAACATTCCAAGTCAGTTCGTTCGTACCCGCATCATAGTCCAACGTGTAAAAATACCACGATTCAGCATCAGGTTCCGCTTCCACGAGCTGCACACCTGGGATACCGGCACCTGCAAATGAGATGGCATGCGACCGTTTCAAAAATCTGAAATTATTCGACATTGAGTGGTTAAGCCACCAGTTCGGACCCCACATCCTCCGCGTGTACCCGAAAGGAGGCACCTGGGTGAATGCGGCCACCGCAGTTTCAAGTCCGCGGAACCTCGCCCCGAAATTCCGATAACCCAGACGCAGCTCGTGAATCATGTTCCGGTAGGCATCCAGGCCCTGACCCAAATTATTGTAGGTCTCAATGGCCTTTCCAAAATGATCCTCGATACCGTTGAGCGTAGAGGTCTCTATCGAAAGGTCATCCTGAGCTTCCTGAATATTGTCATCGATGGATTCAAAGACTTCTGCATAGGAAACCAGCCAGATGGCGTAATCCCGAACAGTGACCCAGGAAGGGAGCCTGCGCCCCGTAACATTGTTCAACAACGCAATTTCATACTCACCAAAATCGAAATGCCGACTGAATACCACATTACCCTGAGCATCAGACCTGACTGTACCAGAAAAGGCCTCGTTCAAGTACAAACCGAATTCCGTATTAGGAGAACTCGTCTCAAGACGTATTTCAGTGTTCCCTGATCTGTAAGGTATGACCATCCCGAGGGACTTGTAAAAATCACCGCCGATAACCCCATCAATCAGCTCGTTGTACCGATATACGTCTTCAAATGCCATTACAGACCCACACCTTTCTTAATATCTGTCTTGGTCTTTATCTGGTCATCGCTGATAAAAGACATTTTCACATCCGACTGAGTGCTGTTTATCACTCTGAGACTATCTAAATAATAGTACTCATAAGCATCAGGAACATTCAAAACGCCCTCACCCACTATAGCAAGATCCACAGGACCGGCATAAGCGGCCTCAACACCCCTCTCGTCCACACTGGGAACAACCAAACCACGTATCCGATAATCGGACACGGTAGTCACATCATGAACTGGCTGATCACCGAACACCACAAAAGTACGGTACTTGAATAACTCCACCGTTGGAGACGCCGTATAGGCTACCGCAGGATCATTCGCGGCCCACAACCTGACAAACACGGGAAGCACGGAAAATCCACGAAAAGTATGAATTACAATTCCATTGGCTATGAAGTACAGAATCGCGCCATAACGAAGAATCTTGAAAGTGGAGAGACCCGGAGTCCAGGTTGTGCTGAAAGTGTCTACCACCGTGCTGACAATAGTAGATTCGCAGGTCAGTGTAAGAACACCGGCATTCCCACGAGTAACCTTTAATACCGTATGATTATTTGCATCAATTCTGAGCTGGTACACAAACACATCTGCCGAACTATCAGGATATTCCGTAACCGCAGGAATAAAAGCTCGTACCTCTGCCTGGATACCAGTCCACCCCGCCACCGACTCAATCCCCGCAACCGAACCTGGAGTCGCCCCGGTATCCATCTGAAGATGATCAGCTCCTGTAGACACAGAACCACTGCCTGAAGAAATGTCAGTCCATTTAGCCAAATCCAGGCTACCAGCCAAAAAATCGTCATCCCATTGTTGCGGGTCTAAATTGGCCCCGGTAATGATAAAAGCATTCCCGCCAGTGGAAGGCCCGGTATCCGGGCTTATAGCGTCAAGATGCGAGGACACCCCATAATAGACCCCCGACCCGTATTTAAAGGTGCTGTATAAAGCCATGATTACACCAGATTCACCACAATATCAGCCTCGTTCAAACGTGCATACATGTTCGGAGTTATCGGTAAATCGTTCACGCCGGTCCCTCCCAGGTACGCTAGTGTCACATACACAAAGTTGTCCACACCGATAATTTTTCCTACCTCTCGATCTATATCGAACTCCTCAACATTTTCTCCCAGCTTCAACCCGTTTATATACGTTAAGATGGCGGTTCTGACATTCGCCTTCACCGTGTCCGGGTTACCAGCACTCACTTTGAGATTGGCTTCAATGGTGATCTGCTGCGCCTGCGCCCAACGAAACAGCTTGTCCATACCCATACTGTAGAACTCAGGTTGCGTGAAAAAAGAGTCCAGGGTGGTAATGAGTGAGTTGTAGGAATAGACTATGTACACGGGGTCCTGGAGAGCCGCGGGTGCGCTCCCACCTGCCAGAAACTTTATACCATCTGATCCTCGTGCGCTGTAAGAGTACTCGCCCTCTCCTGTAACAACCTCATAATCGGTGCCCTCCACAAAAATGATACCGCCTGAAGTGGATACCTGTGAAACCGATATTAAAGGCTGCCTGGTAGTGGCTATTAGCTGCTCAACCCCAGGATAGGTTGTAGTATATGTCAGTTCTACCGGAGACTCACCAAGAATCCACATATCCACAGCGCCAGCATCCGTCTGGTCTCTGGTAAGGTTCTCATCTTCTCCATAAACCACATACACATCTTCGGCACTGCTGAAATTATCCAGAACCCATTTCTTTGCACCAGCCGGGGTTCCCAAGTTGTTCCCCTCCACCTGGAGAAGATATCTTTTGGACAGCTCCACATTAGTCTCGGTTCCACGACCGGAGGTAGTGGCAGCTTTATTGGCCACCTCGTCAAACCCTGAAAGGGCTCGAAGGGGATTAGTAATAGTGTACGCACCCACTTCAGTCTCGGTGCCGCTGGATACCGAAGCGACAAGTACATTAAGCTCGTACTTCTGCGTCTCCGCGTTGTAATAAGCATCCGGGGAAGCAAAGAACAACGTGCGTGTCTCTACCGTTCTGAAAGTGACCGACACTCCTGTAGCGGGATCAACCAACGTAGCAATAGGGAAATTGGCGGGTACCGTGATATCGAAAGTTGGGATCTGAACCCTGGAAAAAGTAACGGTCGCCAATGAACTTGAACCGTCCCAGCGAACCATCGCTTCGTTAAAAGCGATGCTATCAAGATCATCAGGTACTACCTTTTCCACATTCCTCAAACTCGTGAGATTACTAAGATAGACAATACGATCATTCTGAGCCTCGAACACCTCAGCAACAGGATCAATAAAAATATCCCTGTGTGCCGCAATATTTGTGTCGAGCGTCTTGTCCCGCAGGTTCACCCCGGAAGCTATCATAGTGGAATACTCGGTCGCAGTAACTTTGCTGATAACCATTTTCTAACTCCTAAACGTTCCGCTTTTAGTGAAGCTGGCCCGTCCGTCAACCGTGTTCACATTGATCTTCCACCTGACATTCCGAGTATCCTCCAAATCAGGCCAAAGCTGAACAGGTGAAAAATCGTAAATAAGCTCAGTAGCCGTCCGCTGACTGAACTGTTTGGCCCTTTGAGCCCTCCGCAACCGTTCCATTCCGCTACTTACCAGGGTCTGGAAATCGAATAAAAGTGGAACAAACGAATACGCGGAAACCGGGTCTTTCTGGTCCTCGCCCACCGCCTCATCAAGACCGGCTCCCAGACCGGTCGATCTACGCACATTTGTGGACATGGTGTTGACCACGTCTTGCTCTACTTTGGCCTTGCCCTCCAACCGGGCATACTGTCCCGTCGCCCGATTCCTGACCAGATCCCCGTTCTCTATTTTGTGGGTCCATGCCATTACGGAACATCCTCCGCTTCGCGCATCAAGGCTGCGTACAAGGCGTCATCTATTACAGTGAGTGTAGCCACCATCAAAGCCTTGGTAGCCTCCCAGTAAGCAATCGCCTGCTCCAGCTCATCCATATAGGACAGCATGTCCTTGTTGCTTTCTCTAAAATACGTGAGGCCTGTAATAGTTGCCTCATAAAGCTCTTTGGTTGGTTCCACAAGTTCTCTGTAAAACTCTGGACAAATCTCAGGCAACGGGCCTTGAGGAAGCGCCTGCATCTCGTCCTTGATGGTATTCAGAATCTCCTCAAACTGCTCCCAAGCAACCTGCTCTGCCTTAGATAACAAATCCCATTGAGCAGCCTGTGCCCGGAGAAAAGCGATCTGCAAATCGATATAGGCAATAAAAGCCAGGATGAACGCCTTCAAGAGCTTCAGAACGGCAGAAGCCTGCTCGTAAATCCACCTAAGCGTACAGGTCGCCAGAATATTTGTCGGTGTCGCCACCTAAAACCTCCTGCCACAGGATACCATGCACTCTCTGTGTCCTCTAAAGTTCATTCCGTTTTCACCTTCACCGACTTGAAAGTTTCAAGCTGACCGAGAAAAACAGGTATTGCAGCCATCGAGTTGGTACCAATACCAATGCTGCCTGCCAAAAGAGTCCAGTCAAGCAACATCTGAGTAAGAAGTACCTGTAAAGCAGCTAGAAAAGTCTGACCCTTCACCACAGGTTCTGCGGCAGCCTCTCCCAACTTCACCAACACCGCATCCAGTGTGGCCTGGACATCAGACGAAAGAGAGAGATTCCCGGTAGCTTCCAAGTCCATTGTACCGGTAGCCGACAGGCTCACAGTGGCTGCGGACACCTCCCAGGAGGTGGAGGACTCAATCTTGGTACTGAGGTTCGACACCTCCCAGGCCGCTAAAGGAGTGTCCCAGGAAAATAAGGTTGCCGTCTGAGCCTCTGTCACGGCGTTCCCAGCCGTGTCTATCTTCTCTAGGTACACATCCAAGGCTCCGGCCAGATCCTTGAGCTGGAGGAGCTTCCTGACGTACTGACCGGCTTCTCCCTGCATGGGCATAACTAAGGCTTCATCAATCACATCTCCAAGGGCCTCCCGAGCTATCTCCGTTCCACCTGGAATACCTGTTCCAAACTTAACAGAATCATTGACCTCTTGAGCCACACTCGTGGGACCACGGGCACTGTAAATCTCGGTCTCGCTGGTATCAGAAGCCAGCTTCCTGCGTCGAGCACCACCTCTCCGCAGCTCTGAGGCCTCCCCGTAGCGTCCGTGAAGGAGGGTAGAGGCAATCGTGATGTTTCCATTGGGTTTGTCCAGAACAACGCTGTGAGGGCCGCTGGACAGCTTCGCAAGGGCGCCCAAATATAGTTTCGAGTTCCTGGAAGACTTAAAATCCCAATCACCGGGTTTAAGTGTAGGGCGCCCGGAAGAATCACCCCAGCCAATACCTCCACGAGACTCATACTCCTCGTCCAGCTGATCCATCTTCCCATAAGCAATATCGTGATAGCCAATGGCGTAGGCGATCCCGTCATTCCCGAAAGCGATAAGCATAATATCGCCCTTCTGAGGAACGTAGCGGCCCCAGGAAGATTGGGTGGCGCTAACATCAGAACCTACAGCAGAAGAAGGGACTGAAAGACCCACCAGCGGCCAGGTAACTTTCCTGTTGTAAGGCAAACGCTCGAAAAGAACATTCGCCGTACCTTCATTAACAAAAACATCCGTCACCACCGCACGATGGACGCGGTTGAGGAAATCATCCTCCTTCTCCTGCCTTTCGTTGAAGGAGTTTGCATTGGCTTTTATAATACGACCACCCATAGTTATCTCTTCGGAGCCTGTTCTTTACCGGGTTCTTTTCGGTATTTCTGCCCCTCACCCTTTTCTGTCTTCAAAATATTAGCTAAATTAAAAGCCCGATCACCGCCAAAATGTTTGTACACCGGCTGGCCATCACTATCATATTCACCGGACCACCCACGCACTTGGTTCAAATTCACGGTCGTGTCCAGACTGGAGTTCCACACAATGCTGTGCTGCATACTCACTATATTGGCATTGTAGTTCTTCGCCCTCCAAAAGAGAGGACGATTAGTCATAAGCCCGAAATTAGCCACAATAGGGACACCTATGTTTCTGGCTTCGGCGTTCAACCGATTAAGCTGTACCGCAGCAAAAACTTCAGCCGCGGCGTCCCCCTCCAAAAACCCGGCAGTCCCTCCATCATAGGGACGACCGCCCAAAGTAGGTATAAGCTCAGGAGCAGTTACAATTTGGAATTTGGGCTCGAACGGATTGGGCAAATTCTTGAAGAAATTACCCTTGGCCCGATAGACAGTCACGACCCCCTCGTCGGTAGACGTGTTGCTGAAGCCAAGCTGCTCGTGTTCTTCAATAGTGAAAGCACGCCCCCAATCAAACTCAGCTTCCTGGTCCCAGTCTCTGATCATGAGATCCGCGTCCTTCACAGCAGTCTCAAAAACCACACTGGTTAACTTCTTGACCTCCTCAACATCGTAGGCTCCGTCATACGCTTTGTTGAACAAATCGTTGTATGCGGGAAGGGTTGTCTGGTCTACGTCGCTATGTGGTGCGATCCCGTACTTCTCCCCAGTAAAGTCACGAGGATTGAAATCATAAAACGGCATCTCAAACACAAGGTCACCTCTAGGCGTAGCGTAAAACCTGAAATCCAGGCGCTCTGCCATGTCGTAGATGTAGGTCAGCCTATCTTTGAAATGGCTGTGCATCGAACTAAGATCACCAAAACCACGCTCGAATACATCCCCCAAATTAGTGTTCAATGTCGCTGGGGTAAGGAAAAACACGCGCCCACCACCGACCGGAAAGTTCATGATATCCGTTCCGATCATGGTAATTATGCTGTCCGTTTTCACAAGCGCAGGGCTCGTCTTGATCTGTTCAAGCACGTCCTCTGCGATATCCCCATAAAGAGCAAGCATCGTGTCTAGGTCATCTTGCTTTACCCGATGATGCAGTATCTCATTCCACTGATTCAGATCACGAATACCCTCTCCTCTAATTTTCTCACGAGATTCAGCCTCAACATCGTCATACTGGAAATAATAATAATGCAGACCAATCTTCTGATCCTTGCGCTTGAACGCAACATTCCGCGGACTGGTAACCGCAGGGAGTCCCAATTGGTCAACCCGATCCAGAACAACTTGTTTCGAGGCCTGCTTGAACTCCTGAATCATAGTTGTAACTGTCTTGTACGAGGCATCCGTAAGAGTCGGGAACAACTCAAAGTTCAAAGAAGAGTCCGTCTCCATCACTGCATCAACTTCAGCCTCGGTCTTGTCCATTACCTCAATCATATAATTCCGCATATCCTCCAGATTCATCGAGGAAATCTGCGCCAAATTGGTCTCAGTAATGGCCTTGCGAGTGGACGCTGAACCAAAAAATATGGTCTCAAGCACCTCAAAAATATCAAAACCCTGAAAAATTGATTGAAACGGAACGTATCCGGTAGACGCCACATTGGCAAGGGACTGCCTAACCGAATCGGCAAGATTCGGGTCCATGAAACCCGTACTTAGCTGTATGAGTGCGTATCGCGCCATCTTGGATACATCGGTACAGGTTATAGTGATATTTGAATCCCTGTTGACATCCTCGTCTTCGGTACAACTATCCACAAACCCGGCAAACATCCAGTACCAAATTCTGGAATCATAAGGATCTCTAAAAGCAACCCTGACAGGATCGTTCGAGTGAAAGATACAGGCACCTTCCTGGTACTGGTAATCGTGGATATCCCGCTGCTCCTGCTGGTTCAGAACACTCTCATCTCTGGTTTTGTTGACTTTACTAACATAAGAAAGCTTGTCCGCTAAAACCGCTTTTTTAATCTCGTTCCATGGAGTCTGAGCATCATAAGCAAAAGCAAACTTGGTATGCTGCTCCTCTTTGTAGTCCCGCAACCTTTTCAACAGCTCCTCATCCTCGGAGTAAACTCCAGTGCCCGGAATACCCAGCGCAGGATCAGACGCGAGTGTTGCGAACATGTCCTTATTTAGATACTGAAACTCGTTCAAAGAATCATACTCATCGGCAAGCAGCTCCCCGTCCTGATTCGGATTCAACGCCCTGGCAATCTTACCAATCTCATACATATCCTCATGCGTGATGACATAACGGTCATCATGGTTGTTCATCGTAATCGTACACGAACCTGCGGTCCTCTCAGCACTACCGCCAGACTGATTCACCCGAACTGCCGTAACATCGTCCGTCACTTCCTGGCCGTAAATGAACACACGGTATGCCGGGAAAGCTGGCCGGTAAATAGTACCACTAGAAAGTACATCTTCTTCGAGGTACTGGGAACCGAGTGGACTCCTCTCCGTCATCGATCATCCTCCAAGTCATTCATAAACTCGCGCCCTAAATTTGCCAGAATAACCGGATACAGCAGATCAAAACTGGGATATGAATTCTGAGCAGTGAACCCGAAAGAGTACTGAGCATTGAACGGCGAAGGGTCCGCGGAATCCGTGAACTCAAGTGGCCGGTCAAAGTGGCCGATGAAAGTCACCATCGTATTCCCGAACAAAGGAGAGCTGTACACAATATAGTAGTACACAGGCGCCCCACTCAAAGGGTCTCTCACAGGCTCTCTGGTCAACGAATGCAGATTGTGAAAATTGGCCAGCTTGTACGCACCGGCCATCTTCTTAGCAGAACCAGCCTGCTCGATACCGACTGCCAAACCACCGGCTTCCGCCTCGGCCTGTTTCTCCTTCAACCAATCCACCCCCTTGTAGATCCTACCGGCCAACTCGTTTATAGGATTGCCCTTCTTGTAACCACCGCGTCTCAGATTCAGGTTTCCGGTCTGACCTGTGAACTCGATCTGAAGAATGTCGTTGTTCCGACCCAGACGATTCGTCCAATGAACAAAAACACTACCGCCCTGGGTATCCTTCTTGGTGATCCTCTTCGTGGACCTGAAAGACACGTTATTAGGATTAACCGCCAGGGAGACTCCCTTCTGCTTCTGACTCTTCCTCAACGAGGAGGTCAGATAGAACGGTACCCGCAATCCAATGGATTCAAAAGGTGAAAGAGCCCTGTCAAAATACTCCGCGTAATCCGGTATACTCGACGAAGCGTTATAAAGTCTTGATACATCTGTCATCCTGTAACCTCCCCACCAGTCAGCCAGTCAAGTCCTGATTCAGGACCTTCTGAAGGACGGGCTAACATTGGTGGCGGCTGCTGTTGCGCCACGCCAAAATCCAAACCACCACCGGGCTCATAAGTTTTTAACTGGCTTTTTGGATCGAACCCTCTACGAGCAGCATACTTTTCGTGTTCCTTTTTTCTCCAGGCATCTGCGTTCTCAGCCCTCTGAGTAGTGCTTCTGGTAGAGCCCCAAAAGGACGCATTGTTTATATTAAAGGTGTTGGCGCTCTCCCTGGTGAACTTCGGCATAACCGTGCGCTCACTCGGCGCACTACCCTTCTTGCCATAACCCTTACCACCAGTAGAATGATAAAATTGAGTCGCCCCGCCTGTCGGATCAGCATGACGGCCAGATAAGATCTCCCTTGCCAGTTTCCTGGTTGCCGGTGTCGCTTTTCTTGCCGTGGCATAAGGTCTGTAACTACCCACCTGCTCTCCGTAACCATGACCTCCGGTCACAACATCATGAAGAGACTTCCCTGCGTATTTCTTTCGGCCTGACTTCATTCTGTTAAGTACGGTATGCGCGATACCTACAGCTTCAGTCTTTCGTGCGCCCACGAACGCATCTGTTCCCATCTCACTCCGCAACATTCTGGCCAGAGTCTCCTCATCCTGCGTACTGAACACTGAACTTCCCTGAACACCTTCCGTGGTCATCGAAACATCACCGTAAATCAACCCGCAAGAAGGGCAGTTACCCTGAAGACTGATGCCGATATTACCCATCTGATCAACTTCAGTAGTGACAAAAGACAGCTGGCCCCCAACCCATTGCTCGGTCTCCCCGGAGAGCCGAACGTCGCCACCCTCACCGCCAGCGTACATCTCAGCAACAGGAACTTCATAGGCTCCACCCTCACCGCCAACCTGTACAGGTACCGTAACCACCCGAACCTGCGTAGTCCCCGTAGGCGTCTCAAACTGACGTTGGATGTTACCTCGCTCCGTCCCGCCAAGACCACGAGCAGACGGCCCAGGACCGGTGGACATCGGATCAAAACTGGAAGCTTTTACAAGATTCCGAGCAGCAGGCCCAAGAACATCCATCCCCATTTCCTTGCCCTTTGAGGCCAAGTCCAAAAGGTCGCGCCCGATGTTCGACATGCTGTCAGACATACCGTCTGTGAAGCCTTTGATGGTATCGGCAATCCTGTAATTTGCAGCCTTATCTTCGTTCCACCAGTTGATAAGCATCTGAGGAAGCGCCCGAGTCAACGCAACCAAAGTAGCTAAAATATTCACAGTCACCGAAAGCATCCCCTGACCGAGCTTCGCAACGGTGTCCATCCACTCATTCATATGGAGCTGCCATTTTGAGGTACGTTGGCGTTCGGTAAGAAACGAATTTTGAAGAGTGCTCATATGGTTCTTCAAGAGATCTCCAGCCTGCTTGAACGAACCGGACTCAAGGGACTCCCCGATCTTTACTATAGCGTTCACACCTTCTACCGGAATGCCGAGACCTTTTCTGAGAATATGCTTGGCTAGAGTCTCATCCCCCTGGGCCGCAGTCATGGCTATCTCCCGAAGAGATTTTATAACCTCGAACCACTCGTCCTTATTCTGCCCCTTGGCGATCTTAACAAAACCCTCCTCCATCTTCTGGATGGCCTCGATACCTTTAAGACCCTCCTTGGAGTACATCTTCTCCGACACCATCATCTTCCACTCGTTTGACATACCTGCGATACTGGATGCCATCTGCATCAACCCGAGAGCCGCCTGCCGACCGGCAAACTGTTTCGGAACACCCATCTTCTCAAACATCCCCTGGAGGTTCCTGGAAAGATCTATCACTTCATCAATATCGAACCCGAATTGTTTCAGCGTACCGGCAGCAGTCTCAATATTCTTCACAAACTGCATAGTACCTATTCCGCTTTCTCTACCAGCCGCTATAAGCTGTCCTGTGGTCTCCCGCGCCTCCTCAAGCGTCTTCCCGTAGTCCGCCATATAGGAAACCATTCGCTGGGCAGAAGTACCCCCAGCCAGCTCCTGCATCTTGTCAATAGCAAGAGCGAACGCCACATTGGACTCACCCACCATACCGAGAGACTTGTCTACTTTGTCGATAGCGGATTCCGCGGATAACCCACCTTCAGCAAAAGCTTTAAGAACTCCTTGAGTCTCACTTCGAGCAATCCCATATGAAAGTTGGAGCTTCTCCTGTAACCCAGCAATATACTCAGTGGCCTGGTTGACCATTCTCTTGACGCCACCATCGTACATCGTAACGACTGTGTTTATGACCTCCCCAGCCTGAGCGCGTAGACGATCCTCCCTCTGAAACCCGAAGGCCATCCAAACCAGGCTACCGGCAAGAATCTTACCAGGTACCGGAAGCTTCAACCTGGTCAGCATTCCACCAACCTGGGACTTGAGGCTTTTCATCTCCTGAGTCGCCAAAGAGTCCTTCCCGGCTTCTTTAGGCTTCCCTTTAGCTACCTCTCCGCGGGATTCCATCTTGGCCTGCTTACCTGCTTTCGATACTTCAAGTTTGGCCGCAGACTTAGAAACCTTTTTGCTTACGTCACCCACACCATCGAACCATTTCTGGCCCTCCTGCATGGTTTCAGAAAAATCCCGAAATGCTTCCTTCGAGCCGGAAGACAACTCAGAATAAACGCCAGCCAACCCAAACTGCTGGCGGTCCACCTCATCCGCTGTCCCTTTCAAGGACTCCAAAGTACCGCCAGAAACAAAAGTCAGAACGACTTCCTTGTACTCTTCAAAAGATCCAAGAGTCTCCTGAAACAGATCGTCACTTCTGTCAGTCATCTCGGAAATAGCTTGACCAAGTTCGGTAAACTTTCGTTGAACATCCTCAATCTGTCTTAGATCAACGAGCATGCGCTATTTCACCTCTGGCCGGGAGTTAATCGATTGCTTTAACTTGTCACCTGGGATTTCCCCTTTAACAAGTACCACCCGAGGAGCGCCGGGAACACCGGGAGCAGCAGCCCCTGTAGGAGGCGTAGCCGGTTGACGCGGTTTTGTAGGCCCAAGAGGACCTTCGCTAATGGTGCGTTTATCTGGTTGATCAACTAAAAGAACGTCCTGCTTTATCCAATTAACTATACTGTCAAGACGCTCCTTAAAAGCTAGGTCCCGGTCACGTTGGCCGTCCCTGATCGTCTGTAATTCATCCTGAAAAGCACGGCCAGAAATTAGAGCATTTGTAAAAGCTGCCGGGTAATCAAAAACATCTTTGGTAGCAAAATCAGAAATAGGTTGAGCAGCACCAAGAGCACGATCTGTCAAAGACGGGGCACCTTCGGTCAAATCCGCGGTCCACGCCTTCTTGAGGACTCCTAGCATCTTCTCCATCTCTGAAGCTTTTCCCGCCTCACCAATATCCTTAAAGCCCTTCCCTACATCCTGAAGCCCACCAGCCAAAAAATTCCATTGCCCTTCCATATTTTTAGAAATATTCGCAAAAATCTTGTCCCGATTAGTAGGGTCCATCACACCTGCAATAAACGCAGGTATAGCCTTCAATCCCATAAGCAATGTTCCAAAAATACCGGCCAGGATCTTCATGATCCCCTTACCAATATTTGCCATCCCATCTATCAGCTTGTTTTGCGCCTGCTGGAGAGCTGAGAGCTGAGTGCCTTCCATGGCAAACGCTTTCTTGAACGCGGCTATCTGCTCTTTTGAAGCCTTCTCCAAAGGCTTTCCCTGCAACTGCTTCTCAACCATCGCAATGGCACTGGATGCGGCATCAGAACTGAACCCCATCTTCCGCAGCCATGCGAACCGCTTAGAGGCTTCGGGACCAACCATCTGATCCATAACGGTACCCAGAGAGCGCACCATCTTGTCGAATACGTCCTTGTCGCCCTTGGCTATATTTCTGAAACCTTCTTCAAACTCCTGGATTATCTCAAAATAATCTTTACCCTGACCACCGTACATCTCTCTGGCCAAAACGGCCTTCATCCCCTCACCAGCACCACCAATACCTGCCGCCACACCTTTAACTCCTCGTGCGGCCAACTCTCCCGCATACTGCTTATCGAGCCCCATGGCTTCATAGTGCTTCTGCAAGGCCCCCATGGAAGCCGCAACATCCTCCACATCAATCCCGTATTGAACCAGGGACTGGCTCCCGGCGTACACACTGTCAATGAACTTGCTGATCCCCATCCCGGACTGTTGAGCCGCCATTCCGATAACGATCTGCTTCCTGGCCGCTTCCCCAAGCGAGTCACCATACTGAGCCACCAGGTCATTAACTTTCTTGGCACTGGTTCCAGCAGCCATGTTGAAATACTTATCCAACGCGAGTGTAGCTGTCGGGATGTTGACCGTCCCTACCTCATCAAAAGTCTGACCGTAGGACTTCAGCATCTGCTCACCGGTATAACCGGCATCCACAAATTCCTTGGCCATGGTCTGAACTTCTTTTCTACCTATACCAAGTTGCCTCTGAGCATTTTCCGCAAAGTCGGCAAATACCTTCCCGGCCCTGCGCCCAGCCTTCATAAACCCTTCACCCGACAGTCCCTCGAAGACGTTGATCATCTCACCGCGTTCAGCGGCCTTACGAGCCTCCTCCCCGACCCCAAGAGCCATCATAGCTACCAGCCCTGTAAGGATGCCACCAGCACCGACACCGCCAGGTATCGCGCCTTTTAGAGTGCCTACCATGGACTTCTTACCCTCTTCTATCTCCTTCCTTACATAGGCAACTGTTCGCTTGATGGTTCCTTGTATCTTCTCTTCGGACTTCTCTACCTCCCCGAGAGCCTTCTTAGCCGTTGATACGGCTTCCTTGGCCTTGTCCAGTGCAGCTTGTGCCGCTTCATCCGAAATACCTTCAGTAGCCTGCTCCCGAAGTGCAGCAGCGGCACCAGGATCAATATCCCCTATACGACCGGCAATGGTGTCCTTGCCGGTTCCAGCGGCACCAAGATCTTTCAAAGAGCTGAGGTCAATCCCGGAAATCTTCTCAAAATTCGCAGCTATCTCCTTGGATTTCTCAGAAAACTTGTCCAAATCGGCCAAGACCCCAACCATCCCGATATGCTGAGACTCGTACATGTTGCCGATAATCATGGAGGTTTGCAGAGTCGTATCCTGAACCCCCTCCAACTGACCCTTCAAGGACTCGATGTCGGTCTTCACCCCGTCAACAGATTCACGGATTGTCTTTCCGAAATCAGTATAGGCTCCAGTGACATCCCCAATCTCCGTTATAAGATCGGTGAAATCGAATGACAGGATGTATGAACTGGCATCAGGCATCGTCTATTATCATCCTTCTGCCAGGAGGCCTCTCTTCGGACTCCTCGGGCTCGTCAACAGCAACCTCCTGTACCTGGGGCGTCTCTGGCTCCTCGGGCGTCTGAGGAGCTTCCTCGCCCTCCAGAGGCAACACAATATTATCTTGAATGAACTTATTCCGCGGCGAATTCCATTTCATGAATTTACGCAGGTCTTCCTGATCCTCTGGAAATTCGATGTCACCCGCCATCTCAATTTCCTTCTGTTGAGCCTCAAGCTCCTCTAACTCTTCGAGAGAGGTGACAGTACCGGCAGGAGGAGAATCAAGTTCCTCTGCAATCTGTTCCTGGGCCATAAATTCCTGCATAGCCTCACCAAGCTCCTTCAACCATTCCCTACGGGCTACCAACAGAGACAATGGAATATACTCTTCTCGCGTAGGCTGTCTGAGCGTCCCGTCTTCCTCCCTAAAGGGCATCAGGTCCAGTCCCAGCATATTCGCCATCGAGGCCATGAATACATCCAAAACCTCTTTTATTTCCTTAACCCGATCCTCCTCACTGAGCCTGAGACTCTCAAGCTCGAACATCCACTGAGTCTCGTTCATCTCCCTCACAAGAGGGTCATTTATCAGCACACCTTTTTTCGCCAGAACCCTGGCTTTTACTTGGGCTCGGTTGCTGAATTCTCTCCAGGCTGGGAAGGTTCGGTCGAGTTCTCGCTCTCTTCCTTCTCCGAATCTTCCCCTGATGAGTTTCCCAATTCATCCTGGGCCTCCTGCCTGCGCTTATCCAGCACTTCATAAAGTTCCCACAATTCCTGGATAAAATCTGGAAACCGCTGACCCAGAAACTGCATCATATGCTCCGCAGTAAAATACTTCTGAGCGAACTTGTTTTTGGCCTCGTATTCCAGCCGATCAAACTCAGGAAGCGCCTCCCACTCGTCCATGAAAAACTTATCCACGGAAATGGTGTTGATACTTCTGATTGAAATGGCAAGCTTAGGCAGCTTAAGCGACGTAGCCACCGTTACCACGTTTGCCGGGTTCATGTACCTGAAACACCAGTTCGTCTCCTCCTCATTGGGAAGTCGGATTTCAAATTTGAAGTCCTTACCGCCCTTCGTCAGTGTACAGAAATCCCCCAACGACTTGCCGTCAGCTTCCTTCGCCAAATCAATCAACAAACTTTTCGGGTCCTGCACCGGGTCCACCGGCATCTGATCTTCAGACATGAGCTTTCGCTCCCTTCTCCTGCTCAGTCAGCAGGGTGACATGTTGTAACTCCCTTGCGGGGTTCGTACCTTTCTAAATAATATCGTGCCTCACATAATCTATTGTGGCGTTCACACGCACTACCCGATCACCATCGGCAGTCAGGTTTCTTCCCAAAGAAGTAAACCAGCAGCCTGAATAAACGATTGTTAAATCCTCTCCAGTCACCGTAGGTGATAGCGCACCGCCTACCAAATCCCCTACAAAACCACCTAAATCAAACGGACTCGGCAACTCCTGCTGGGGATTCTGCCATCGCTCCTTAACCACAAAAGGATTCGCCTGATCGGTCAACATATTGATATCGAAAAAAGGACCCCAGGCCTGTTCCATCCTGTTATTGTAAAGGTCCACTCGATTCACATTGATAGTTGTTCCTGTGATGTTCATTGGAACGCGCTCAAGCATATCCCCCAAGGTAGCCGAGTTGATCTCATACAAAGGTGTAGTGGGCCTTGCCTGGTTCGGCGCCCAACTCTGAATGAGTCCAACTGTTATGCCGTTTACTTTTATGGTGACAGCATGGGAAGATCGGATCTTTGTCTTGGGGATTGACACCTAGCTCATCACCTCTCCCGGAAAATTAGAGAAGTTCTGTGTAATTCGTGTAATCAATAGCCGCGTTCACACGAACAACTTTGTCTCCGTCCGCAGGAAGATTCCTGCCAAGAGAAGTGAACCAGCACCCCTCATAAACACCAACATGACTTGAGCCGTCAGGATTCTTCCAGGCCTCTTTAATATCCAGTGGGTTGGCTCTATCCGTCAGCATAACGATGTTGAAGTTTGGACCCCAGGCCTGCTCCATTCTAAGAGCATAAAAGTCCACCCGGTTCACATTGATCGTCGTCCCGGTGATGTTCATTGGAACGCGCTCGATAATTTCACCGGCCCTGTCCGCCTCCAGAGAATAAACAGCTGTGGTAGGACGAGCCTGGTTAGGCGCCCAACTCTGGATAAGTCCGACAACAACACCATCAACGCTGATGGTAACGGCATGCGATGCCCTGATAGCTGTGTTTGGAATGGTCATGTATTTTACTCCCTACCTTAAAAGAGTTCTCCGATTTAGGTGTTGCTCACCCAAAACGGGTTATCCACGGAGTACTCACCGAAGAACCTCTTGGCGGGGTACTTCCGGTTGTACCAGTACCTGAATGTATACGTCCTGGGGTCCGAGGCGGACTGGAAAACCTGAATATCTGTTTTCGGATTGAGAGGCCTCACCGTGTTATTGGGATTCCTGTACGGAGCGATATATTTGGCCTCGATGACTGCTTCAAGCGAGTGCTTGATCCAGGTCTTGATGTCTGAAATAAAGTCGGCCAGATCGTCAGGTACAATACCCTTCACATTGGTGTCCAGGGTGTTGTTCACGGTCTTGGTAACAACATCATCAGCCACAGTGGACTGAGGCTCCTCGAAGCCCACAACCTTGCCACCGCCTGCCTCAGTAGTGAGAGGATCGAGCATCAGAGCCCGACCACCGCGCATGGTTACCACTAAGACGCCACTGTCAGCCAGCTGATGACGTTCGCCGTCCAGGTAGGTCTCGAAGTTCGGGATCTCAAAACCGACTATCTCGTCGCCTACCATGGCGTCTGACGGGTTCCCGAGTGAGGTAAAATACCCCGCTACTGCCGCGGCCATGTACGAACCGTCCAACTGGACGGTGAGTTCGCTCTCATCCTCCATAGTGAGAATTCGGTCATACTCCGTAGGCCCACACAGAATCTGGCGTCCGCGGCCCTGAGAAGTGGCTCCAGGCTGTAAAGTAACCTTCGACCGATAGATAAGGGTATCAGGCGTATCTGGATCTCCAATCTCCGTACCCCTGGCCATCCCATACCAACCACGTCGCGGCTTGCCCTTCAGCATGGACGACATGTTCGATACATGGTTTTGCAGGTATACCGCCGAATCAAGGCTGGTATCGATGACCACAATTTCCGTAATGGAGCTGCTCTCTTCGCAGGCATCAATCGCCGCCCGTATCTGAGCCGTACTCGGAGTTCCGGGTACCGTCTCATCATCAATCTGAACCAGGATACAGGACGAGGCCCTGTTCTGGAACACAAGCTCACCTGCAATGGCCAGCTTGTTGACAGTGTAGTTCGTCAAGGTGAGAGGAGAAGTGTAATCAATCAGTTGATCCACGCTGTACACTGCTGTCGGGTTGTTGTAGTCATCCGAATCTCGGTCATGATCATACGAGGTATAGTAAGTCGTTGCGAACGCAGGACGGTTACCTGCACCCCTTGACTCATAGGGCAGACTCGCAGCCGGGATGCCGAACAGAGTCGTGAAAGCATTGTTCGCCACAGTGTAGAAAACCACGATGCTGGATTCGCCCTTGTCAACAGGATAATTGGCATATGGAGCAGGAACCGTCATGCCGATGGTAGTACCGCCAGAAACATACGCACAGTGCGAATACAACGGCCCGTAATCGGCGCTGGCGTTCAGGGCAAGGTTTATGTCCTCGGCCACGTTCGCAGCGGTCTGAGCAGCCCCTGTGGTCAGCGTAACGGTGATCTGTGCGCCTCCGTTGATTGCGAGGAGAAGAGTGTCATTGGTACCCGTGATGTTGTAAGTACCCGCAGTGCCCACCAGATCCGAGTTGACCCATGCAGAAGTATCCCAGTCAACCGTGTTACCGGTCTCCTCGTAATCGGTGTTCTTGAGGTAGGAGGCAGAACCCGGATAAGTACCGACCCGAGCAATGTCCGACAGAGGCGTACCGGTCGCCGCAGAAGCCAGCGGGTCCACCAGCACATCCACCGTGGTGTACTCAATGGTGTACGTCGCCGTGGAGCTATAAGAAACATCCACGATGGTCAGAATCGTGGGGGCCTGGTAACCCGACAGCATGGTGGGATTCCAGGCAGTGGCCGAAATCAGGCTGGCCGCATCCTCGTAGGTACCGAGATCATCCTCGTAGGAGAGGAGGATCTTCACATCCGATGCCGAGGTGGTCAGCGGGGAGGTGATGGTAAGGACTTTAGTAGTAGCCGTAGCCACAGCAGCATAAGCCGCCCCGTAAATTGGGCTTGCCGCCAGGGCCGTGTTGATGTCAGAGGCTATAACAGAAAGCGCAGTAGTGGCACCAGAAGTCAGATCAATAGTAATTTCAGGCTTACCATCCATTGACAAAGTGAATTTCTTCTTAACAGAAGTATCAACATCGGTTCCTGGGATATCATTCCCTACAGCAGCCGCAGAGTTGAAACTCCAGTTGCCAATGGGTACCTCGTTCCCGTTCATGTACAGTTTGGCGTTATTCCGATTTCGATCACAGATATTCGTGAGGGTGGCCTCATAAGGGCTTGAACCTGAAACGGTCAAAGTCTCGTCATAGACCTTCCCACGGATAACGGCTTCATCAGTTACCCGTTTCGTCCTCGGGCCGATTGCAACGATAGCCAAATTCCTGTCACTTGACACCGAAATACTACCCGGCTCATTACGCCGTTGGATATACGAACCTGGGTCAACATATGTAGTGGCCATTTATCTCTCCTGCGTTTGCTATTCACTCAAAAAGCTCAAAGCCCTCCATTACCAAATGCAAAAGGCTTCCCTTAGAGAACGATTATAGAATGTCGTTTGTAGGAAAATTAAATTGGATGGTTAAAATCTTAAATTAACTTCCGGGGTACTTTGTCCAGTCAGTCTGAAAATAATCACCCGCGGGAATCACACCAGCCTCATCCTCAACAATTTTGTCCCTATCAAGGAACACAGGAGGTGTAACAACCTTGCGATCAACAGCATCCGTACTCAACACGGGAACAGACCCTCGATTAGCGAAAACGTAGTCATACTGCTCGGTTCCGCCCTGCCGTGGAGTGGCCAGCTCTCCTGACCAGTTAAACTGGCTTTGAAGAACGATGTGCCACCATTCCTCAGGATCGATACTCCGATCCCGATACGACCTTCCGATAAACTGATACCTTCGGCGCTCTATCCAGAACGTGAAAAAATGCTGTACAAGGTCACAAAGTTCCGTTCTTACATTGATATCGTCAGTAACCACATCGATATTCACAGTCAGATCACCAGCACTCATGTACCTATTCTTGGGGGGATTGGACGTATTAAGGTACGTATCCGACTGGCCCACAGTGAACCCCAGCGCCAGCAGACAATCGGCGTCTCCTCCAGTTACCTCAATGTAATTCGGAGTCGGTACCGCACAAGGGCCTCCTGTGGAGATCCTGAGGTACCCATCCGCGGTCACGCTAAACTGGTAGTACAGGGCCTGGGAACGGTTTATCGCGCTGACGAGTTCCTCCACGGTCACGTTGGTAATATCCGCGAACAAGGCACTCGCAAAGGTAATCGTCGAAGTAACTTCGGGTTCCGAAAATCCTGTAGGCCAGGTCTTGATCTCCAAGGTCCAGCCGTCCGTCAAGTTAAACGGACCTTTCTCAGTGCTGACAATGCTCGGAGGGTACTGCACGGGCATTACGAGCGCCGAACCGATGCCCAACTTCCTTTCCCGGAAACTGGCCGAAGTCACGGCGATCATGGGGTACTTATCCTCGGTATCGGCATGCGACATGATGAGGTTGACTACCTCCTGGAGGGTCTGCTCTCCTGTACCGGCGCCAAGAGCAAACTTCTGGATGGTGGGGGTCTCAGTTAGCTTCTCAGCCGCATTGGCGGTCTGGTAATCAAAGTAATTGGTCAGCTCAGTGACAAAGGTATCTTTCGTGGTCTCTACGAGCTGCCCGAACTTCGGCGGATCATTCGGGTCGAAAGGTTCCGTAACCTTGTAACCGCGGTCATATAGGTTTTCGTCAGCCATCAGTCCTCCCCGTAGAAAAAGTCTACTATCCGTCCATCGGGAAGGTGCAGAGTCTCTAAAGGTTCGTACATATTACCTTCCATAACCGCCCCTGGAAATTCCCGCAGAAGATCGGCCTCAACAGCATCGAACCAAGCCCCGTCCATGTCATCAGAAGGCGTACCCATAACCAGGTCCAAGTCATGTTCAGATGAACCAACAGACTCTATGGAACCAACCAATTCTAAATCAACCCCATACCTCTCAAATATCGGCTTAACAGCACTCAAAAAGTCCTGTGCCTCACTCAAAGTCCAACCTTTCAAAGGAGCCTCGGTGAGATTCTTCATGGCTATTCTTTTCACTGCCATATCTGAAAGACCTTGGAGCCTCATCCATCTACCATTCCCCTTCATAAAGGTTTTTAGGTGTCAGTATTACAGCAGGGAGTGTCTCAATACCAAAACCATAAGCTGCCGAAGCCCGTCCACGACCATCCGAAATCTCATTAAATACTATAGCATAATCCTGAAGTTCCTCATCAACAAGGTGTTCAGAAAGCTCATCAGGAAAACCGTCGATCACCACTATCGCAGGGAACCCCTCCACAAGCCACTCGTTCAACACAAGTCCAGCCCAATCATCTCCACGAAAAGAAGCTAGTTCATCCTCGATCTCTTCAGCAGAGTACCCAGACTCCAAGAACTCGCCAAAACCCCATCCCCCGAATACATCAGGGGCATAGTTCTCCATGAGTACCCGGTAGTCAAAGGACTCTACCTTTTTAATATCAAAAAAGCTGGGGTCCAGTACCCCATTGGGTAAATCAAGCTCTACCATCTGATGCTGAAGTGCATCTTCGATGTCTGAATCCAGGTTACGCCAGGTATCAAGAGCAGCAACCCGCCTCATAGCCGCATCTGAAAGCCCTTTGAGCCTCATGCTTACACCCCTATAATCCTATACTTTGAGAGCACCAACGCCTTCATATGAGCTTCTTGATACTGCTTAAAAATCTTCTCCGTTTTCTCTTGAAGATATTTCTCAAAACATCTTACCTTCTCGTCTGAATCGAAGATTTCTCTTCCATTTTCCATTTTAAAATCAGACAAATCCAAATCAGTCAAACGCAAAGAACCCTCAACCCTCCCCTCGCTCATACGAAAGTGATGGATGCGTCTGAATAATCTTCTCCAGAACTTCCTCAGACCTCTGAACCCCTAGAATATCCAAAACAGCATCCAACATTTCACTGTCATCCATATACTTTTCAATAAGACCAATAAGATATTGAACGTGACTCCAAGCAGCCTGACCCTTAACCAGACGAGCACCCTTCTCCTCCATCTTCTTCAACTCGGTGTAGTAGTCAGGCATCTCGGCCAGATGGTCCAGGGCAATCTCCTCGGACACATCCTCGTCGTCGATGTGTTCCAATTCGATCTCTTTTCCCAGCTCAAGCTCTTTAGGATCAACATCAATCGAGTCTATGCCATCCTCATCGGCCCTTCCCTCACTCAGAATCCGAACATACATGGTGGCCAGTTCGTACATCTTGGCCTCTGCACTTGGAACATCGAAACCGTTGCCCTCAGCCCACTCGTGAAACTCTTCATCAGTGGGGTTCGGGTTCTCCTTGAGGAACTTGATCATGTCTTCCTGTTTGCACTTCTTGGAAGGCTTTTCCGATTTCTCTTCATCGTCTCCATTGGCCCTGATAACCCTGGCCAGACGTTTCATATTCAATCTCATTTTAGCACCTCACCATATCGGTTTAATTAACCAAGCTTCTAAACCTAAGATGTGGAAAAGGTTTCAGAGCTTCGGTATCCGAAGGTATTCTCGCCACCTGTTCCTTATACTGCATGTACTTTTCATGGGCACAGAAGGCCACTATCATATAGATTACACCAAGACCCGCTTCCTCCCCATGCTCGGCCATTATGTCCTGTATGGCCTGCGTCTCTGGAAGGACCTCCTCAAACACCAGAAGACTGTCCTCTATGATGTCTTTTACGGTGAGGTTTTCTTTGTCTTGAAGGTCAACCATCGTCGCCCCCAACATCGGAAAGTTTAGAACCTTTTCTTAAATTCTCCACCATCCATAAAGGTTGCGTGTTTGAATAATGGCACACCTTCAGCATCTGCGCTGCATCCGAAAGATCAACAGAAGAAAGAGGAACAATATGATCAATATGCCAACCTGTCTGTGACCAGTTATTCCAGGTCATCTCCTCTCCAGTCTCTGGATGAGGGTAAAACTTAGCCTCTAAATAAACACGAAACTCCTCTCCCGTACAACCAAGTGCCTCAACAGCAGATCCCGACTTGGCCTTTCTCCTAGGATAATTAAGCTTACTCTTTCTCTCCTTATCAAGCTTACTGGTGCACTCTTTACAACGCGAGTCCAAGCCATCAGGAGCCGCAGCATTTTTATAAAAATATTTTACAGATTTAGTCATCTCACACTTAGGACAAAATTTATTTAAAATAGCCACAATCTTACCATATCAGATAGTACGGCCCGGAAGGATCGGCCATACGCGCCGTAAACGTCTGGCTGACAATGATCATACCAAAAGGATCACTGAGCATCCAGTCCGACATGACATAAAAAGTTCCAGCCTGAACCCCGTCCAATGCCTTAAAAACAGTGTGCTTGCTTCGTATGAGTTCTCCAGTTGAACCTACCTCGATTGAAGAGTCAAACATGGAAAGACCCGCAGTCCACATTTTAGTATTATCCTGATTAATCCTGTCACCGTGTTCATTCTTCGTCTTCTTCTCCACCGGGACGCTTTTCATCAGCAACACCCATGGCCCCACGCGGAATGTCCCGTCAGGCTGCTCAGACGCCACAGGAATCGTCGCATACCTCGCCCTGACTATCTCGAACAAGGGAGAGAGTATCGCTGCCGTAGAGCGCGTCAGAGTGGCTCTGAAACGAATCACCCCTGAGGCTGGGTTCGCCGTGGCCAGGTTTGAAATGCCCGACCAGGTACCTCCCGAGTCCAGAGAGTACTCCACGGTCACATCCGACTGACCTGCTATCCTGATATAGGTCTGGGCATCGGCCTCCCAAACAGATCCTATCTCGGTCCTGCTGAAGGCCTTGTCACCTGATTCCACGGTTCCACTCAGGGAACCTGTGGACAGAACCACCTTTGAGGACTTGAACTCGGTGGTTATCTCGGTGTTGGTGAAAGTGACATCGGTGTCCACCGCCGACATCCACAGTGTCTCGTATCCGAACTTGAGGTAGCCAGGAACGTACCTTCTACCATGGCAGGCCATGCACTTGTCATCGGCGGATCGATTGATCTCCTTGTAGCAGGAACATTGCTGACCTGATTCCACATCCTGCCACAGGTCGAACCGCATCCCGCCAGCCTGAATCTGGTTCATCAGAAGTGCGCGTTCCTTGGCATGCTGCTGGTCAGCCTGGATACGCATGTAAATGTCCCTGCCCCAGTACCCCACGGCACCAGTACCAAGTCCATTACATCCGTTTCCGCGAGACCAGTCCACTATTTCACCTGTTATTCCTGAGATACTCGTTCCAGATCCGCATGGTGATTTCGTTCAAGATGTCGGGCATACCCTCCATGCTGGTCGCCAGGGCCTCCATTTTATCGGTCATCTCATCAGGATCAGCCGCAGTCTTAGCCAACTGATAAATCTCTTCAAAAGCATGTAAAGATGCGACAAGAGAAGAAGCATAGAACTCTTCCATATCCTTCAAATGTTCTGGATTAATAGCCCAGGCACCTTGACCTGTTTTTCTAAACTCTCTCAGAACCTTCATCACAGTCCCTCCACTATCTCTTTGACAAGCTCATCCATCGTCTTGTCAGATGCGCCCACCGGGGTCTCCTGGGCGGCTTGCTCACCGCCGAAGAGTTGAGCCTGCCGGTTCCTGGCCTCGGCCAGTCTCTGCTTACGAGAAGCGCGGCCTCCCGCAGGAGGACTTTGAACCTTGTTCTTCAACGTGTCCCAGGACGCCACATCCAGCAGCTTGAAAAACTTCTGCGTGGCCAGGTCAGCCGCGTCAGACAGGTTCACTTTTATTCGTTCTGTTGGCATGGGTTACAGTGAGGTCTCCTAATAACCTCGCAAATACTGCCCTATCCAATCCAGCAGCTCCTGCCCTACATCATGATTCGCCATATAGTCTTCAAGGAACCCCTCAAAACCATGAGCCTCATCCAAGTCCTCCCTGCTAGAGAACTCCTGCAAAGACCGAGCATACGCCTGAGCAGCATCGTCCAACGCAACCTCAAACTTCTCCTGAAGTTCGGCACTTTGGTCGGCAACATCCCCCCAGGATTCACCCTGACCTTTGACAGCCCTGCCAGCATTTCTCCGCACATCCTTCATAAACTTTTCATGTCTCATCGGTCTCTCCTAGCTATTAAAATAGTAATTCCTGAACGTGGACCCTGAAGGCGACGAGGCTATCAGGTTGTACCAGAGGTACCCCAGCCGCGTCTCGATCATGGCCGTCCCGGACCTCACAAACTTTTTCTTCAAATCAGGTATCTGCTTGTCCAGCTCCGCACGAAGCTGGTTCAACATCGTGTTCAGCGCCTGAAAGTGCTGAAGCACAAAGCTATGACCCTGGTCATTGTATGAAGGAACATCGGTGTCTATCGCAAACAAAGACTGCGAGGTGATCCCGATGTACAGCGCCGACCTGATGAGTACGTCCGAGTACTGCTCAATAGGGTAGTTCTCCAGGTAGTTCCACACAGGGTAGGGCGGTTTGCTGTTGATATATGAAAGACCCTGCATGAGGTAGACGATCAGTTGAGAATCGCTGTAACCTAAAAAACACATGGATTCTGGGACTACACGCTTCACACTCTTATCAATAATCAGTCTGAAGGTCGGTAACAACGACAGGACCCGCGGTGACACCACCTGCATGACCTGGGTGCGGTAGATGTCCTCGGAGTCCGAGTCATACCGGGCATGCCAGTTGAATAGGTAGGTTCCGCTAGTGGAAATGTCAGTGGGCAGCACCTTGATGGAATACTTGCCCGTGCTGTTGTGGACTATCCTGCGGTCAGCGGGAATCCCTACTGAAGGCGGGTAGTAGTCCTCCTGGTAGATGGAGGTCCCGCCGATGTCCGTGATGTCCAGATCAAGTTCACCCCGAGGAAGCCCCGATGCGGGAGTCTCCTCGATAATGTCCTGGGGGTCTCCATTCTCATCCAGTAAGGTGACATCGGCCACGCGATTCGAGTTGAGCCGCATGACCTCAATCATGTCCACTACGCTCGGGACATCCAATCCTGGTTCAGCATTGATTATCATTCCCTAGTCTCCCAGAAGAATCACCACCACATTGGCATCCACGGCGTTGGCCTCAACGGTCATCGACGCAACACCTGCCTTGGAAAGCAGGATGAAACCGTCAGCCGCAAGGCTTATCTTCTCGGACCCGCCATCCAGAACGATGTCCACCGCCTGGTCAGAACCCACGTACACCGCGTCAGCACTTGCCAAAGTACCGAACGGGATGGCCACAGGCGCACCAACCGCAACGAGGTACGAGCTTGAGCCACCCTCCTCGTAGGTCAGTTGTGGTCCTGAAGATGAGGACGGGGTTACTGTGGGGGCACCGAGTACCGTACTGGTATCAGGTCCACCTTTTACTGTTGGGAACGTGAGCGTTCCTACTATTGTGAGTAAGCTACTCATTTTTTATCTCCTTAGCTTTGCTATCACACTAATCCCACGTATCATCTTCCTGTTGGGCTTCCCAAGGGTCATCTACCGCAATTCCTAGAGCCTGGGCATCTTTCCCATATGCGTTCCAAGCATCCAGATAATCCTCGTCCCACATCCAGTTGTCGGTACTACCAGGGATAAAAGCGAGGATATAACCCGCTTCAAAAGTCTCGTCTTCTACGTAGTAGTCTCCCCCCTCTTCGTACCGTCTCTCCAGATTCGATTCCCAGTCACCACCCTCATACGCGGCATCGTAGCCCCCAGCATGAATGCCGCGACTAAGAAGTCTACCAATGTCCGAGCGTTCACCAACTCGCAGGACAGAACTACTACCGTATACGTGCCACTTATAGTCGAAAGACCTCTCATAGCCTTCCTCAGCATAAGCACCGCCCAGACCTTCCTCATAGACCCCCATAGCACGGTCAACTACTTCCTCTGCATTAGTAGAACCCACATCAGCATCGAACTCCTCAGACTTTCCATCTGGGAAGGAAACGTGCACGAAAAAGCTGTCATCGATCTCATTTATGGAAATCTCTCCACCCCCATAAAGATACTGAATGGTGACAGTACCGTGCTTCTCCAAATCATCCACAGGAGAGGAACCCTGCCCCTTAACAGTCTTAGCGACCCGCTGCATGCCCTTACTTGTAATTCCTTTGAGTCTCATCAATCTTTCCCTTCATTTATTCCAAAGGCCACACCGATACTCAACCCAGCGCCGATAATCAGCCCCGTCATCAGCAGAAATGCGGGACTCCTGTACCAGGCATCTTTCTCGGCCAGCTTCTTTTCATAGAACTTTCGTTCATCCATGCGGAGGGTATGTTCAGCATCGTGAGTGTCTTTCCACTTCTCCGCTATCTCCTCTGAAGTCTTGATATTCAAATCCTTGAGTTCCAGCCTCTCGTTGAGCAACCCGATCTTCTCCTGGAGCAGAGCTTCCTTCCCGCGAACCAACTGAAGCTCCTTGAGGTCAACGAGCATCCGGTCACCGATCTCCTGCTTGAAGAAATAACCTTTGGTCTGTTTGTAGGTTATCGATGCCCGGTCGATCTCATCGGCCACCCCCGCCAACGGCAGAAATATGACCAGGAATATGGTGATGAGGAACTTCACGACTTAGTAGTCCTCATCGTCAGGATCTACCGCCCCAGTATGAATATCCCACTCCCTACCCAAGTCATAGGTCTGGAACAGGAAATCGATCATGCTGTCAGCTTCCTCTCTGCCCATACCTTTGTAGGTGGCCAGAATGAACTCCTCGTTGCCCAACATTTCTACGAGAAAGTCTATCTTGTCCCAGGTCTGATCATCACTGACCGCTTTTTTTGCCGCAACCTTCTTGGAAATCCGGCAAACACCTTTATCCGATAACCCTCTGAGTCTCATCGTCTTCTCCTATTCAATAGCCCAGGCTTTCAAATTCCTTGAGCTTGTCGTTATCGCTCATTTCCTTCACAGAATTCTTGTAGTCCACGAGCTGCTTGTCCAGCTTCTCCAGCTTCTTATCGATGACCGCAACCTTTTCACCAGCTGCTGAGTCCTTCTCCACCAGAACCGCCTTCTTCACCTTCAGGTCGTTTATCTGGTCCTTGATGTCGGCTATCTTGATCTTCTGTCTGGCAATCCTGTTGATTATCCCAGCTACCTCAATGGCATCGGCACCCTTACGCATAGCGATGTACACGATGACGATGACAAGACCACCAATGACCGTCCAGGTCAGTGCGGTGTTCTTCCTGCACCAGCGATACCCTCTCTTGAAAAAGGAACCGATGTTTTTGAAGAAAGTCAGCATTACTTAGTACGCACCACGATTAAAAGATTCTAACTGTTGTATTTCTATAATCAAATTAAGCAAATCCTCAACAGAATAATAAGCATCATCCGAATATCGAGACACAGAGTCAGCCCAACCTGATTTAGCCATTTCAACTTCAGATATCCTATCTGGAGCCAAACTTCTAAGCTGCCGTACAGCAAATTCAACAGCATTCATCTTAGACTCTACTTGCATAAGCTTTTCCTGAAGTTCTGTCAGGTCGTTCTCCAAGTCTTCTTGTGCTTTAAGAGTTTTGGCTACATTCCTGTTCACACCCTTAATAAAATCTGAATGTTTCATCAGTTTCTCCTATGAACCGTGCTTGGCTTCCATCTTCTTGATCGCCTTGGTCTTGCTGGTAATTCCCACTGTAATGAATTTATAAATGAAGTGAGAAATTCCTCCTAGAGCTGCCCCAAGCAGGAGCCGATCACCTACTGGGTATTTGGTTAACAACAAACCAAGAGGCATACCTAAAATCAACGGCAGGAAGTACATCAGCCTGAACCCGACATGGTTCTTGGTGAAGAACGTTTTGAATGCCTTCTTCAGTGCTTTGATGAGAACAGCCACCACGATGGGCAGTGCAATCTCAATTCGGTACTCCACACAAAAATTAAGTAAACCGTCCATGGCTTCCTCCTTCTAGGTGTAATCCCCCAGCTGACGCCCAAGAAAGAACACCAACAGAGTAACCGCTGCCGCGGCCTGGTTATCGAGCTCCACAGATACCGCGGGTCCGCGATACGGCGGCGTCAAGCCCAGTCGATCATTGGGCGGAAATATCTTTGTTTCCGTGTATAGGTACTCGTCTATCTCATCGATAGTAACCCCCAGGTTTCCGCTTGCCTGAGAGACACCACCCGTAAGAGTAGACCCCGAAGCGAAAGGCTGGCCACCCGACCAGGTACCTCCATAAAGTACGTCCCAGTCCACCCCTGAGGCAGGCATAGGTTTACCCATGGACGTAACAAAAATCGATAGGTCCTTCACAGGCATCGTGTAAGGTATGTCCCAAATCCTGACTAAGGGTACTGCGCCACCCTTTTTGTCTAAAGTCACTATTTGCGGGTTTGAAAGTGGTGTCGTCATATCATCTCTCCATTATATCAAACTACGGACATAACTGTCCCTAGACGAATATTATAGAATATCCAGTATAGGAAAACTAAAGCGTACCTTAAAAATCAGTCTGAAGACTGTAGCTGCTTAACCGCCCAGTTCTTAACCGACTTTTTGGGAGCATTACTCTGGAGGTACTCGAAATCGGCATCGGAAAGGTCACCGGCATCATCCATCATGCTCAACCTCTCAAGGAAGTCAGTGGCCGTCAGCTTGTCATCAGCGCACATACCAATAATCCGGGGTTGAGGCATCTCAGGCAGCTCCTGATCGGGCGCCTGACCCTCTTTAATCTCTTCCTCCACCGCCTCATCCGCATCCTTTGAAGCCTTCTTCTCGCGCTCCACATAGGAAGACCTATTCATCAGGGCCTGCTGCTCCTCATTGGCCTGGATGATCTCCTCGTCCGCGGTGGTACCTTTCTTAGCCGCCAGGTCCTCATAGAACTGGTTGTACTCTTCCTCTTCCAGAAGAATGAGCGTGGCAGGTTTTCGGTTCAGCATCTTCCGCAAATCCACCGAATTCTTCAAATCCTTGAAAGGCACGTACTGAGACAGATTGTACGGCTTCCTGGTCTCCGGGATAAGGGCCGAGGAGTTGTTTGGCGCCACACCGAATCCCAGGGAAATCTGGGTATTGGAGAGGTTCTGAACATACACGTCCCTTTCCTCTTTGAAGTAATCGGTGAAGCTCTTGATTGCTTTTCTGAATCTTTTCATTTCGTCCGTCCTTTTCTCTCCATTCAACTTTATGATGAATGGGTTTGCGTTGAAGACGGTAGCCCTGCCATCCCTGACCAATATCCGGGCCTTTGCCGGGTTGGTATAGGAAATATGCCGGTTGTCCACATCAAGAACTGAAACTTTGTTGTGTTGGCCATTCGACAAGGCTCTCGCCTAACCCTCCCGCACCTGGTAGGCACGGGGTTAATACGGCGGGTGCGGCAGTGGGGGGCTACCGCACCCACCAGGGAACAAAAACCAAACCCCCAGATCGTCTACTTCACACCCTTGGCAACGGCCTTCGAGTTCGCGCAAGCGAAACCCACGATCTCCGCAAAGGCCCAGCCTTTAACGGTTTCCATGTGGGAGTACTTGTTGAAGGGTTCGCTGAACAAGTCCATGCGAATACCCATCACGCCGTAGTACTCGGAGGCGGTAGTGGCGTAGAACGTACCGGCAGGAATCACTTCCTCAACGCCAGTCCCGGCAGCAGTCAGGATCTGGGCATTCAGGATGTTGCCGATGTGACCCGCGAGGATCAACTCACGCTCGGTAACCGGGTCCACCGCAGCCGACATGGTCTTGATGATGTCGGAAAGCTCCGCACGGTTGATGAAATACTTCTCAACCATGAGGCGGTGCCTCTCAACCTGGAACCGAACGTCCTCAAGGGCGTTGATACCGAGAGTCGAGTAGGTGGTCACGGTGTTCTGCGCGGTCGAAGCGGCGTCAGCCAGCAGGATGCCGAGCTTGTCTTCAGCCAGCTCGATTTCCTGACGGGCGGTATCCTGGGCGCGGTCCAGAACGTCGAAATTGAGGTGGTAGATGTCCTCGATATCCACGGTGGGATACGAAACAATCTTATCCTCTTTCGGCGTAATCCACTTGGATTTGATCCGTGCTTCGGGCACCTGGCCGTCCTGACCGACAACCCAGGCCACCGAACGAACATCCACGGGTACGCGGAACAGTTCGCCTTGGGCGAGGTCGCGGATCTGGTACCATTTCCGGGCGAACCCTTCATAGTCCAGGATCTGCTTGATCGGCAGAGCGAGTTCCTGACCAACAACGTGCCAACCGGCACCCGAAGGATCGGTGAGCGCGGCAGCAAGGATATCCCTACGTGCTTCTTTGCTCATCTTCTCCTGGGGAGAGTTGGGATTGTACAGGCTCAGGGCGTCCTGATGCCGGGGACCAACCGAACCGAGCAGATGCTTGATCTGCACCAGCGCATCGCGCTTGTTGTCGGCGTTGATCTCACCCTGACTGTTGAACATCGGGCGTCTGCGATTGCCAACCGCATTTGCAATACGCTTGGGGTCATACCCACCATAATCGTATCGTTGCGGATTGAACTGACCATCCCGACCGAATACAGCCTCATCCCTCTTGGAGGTCAACCGGCGTTTCGGACGCGCTGCCATACGGCCCCTTTTGGGAGCTGCGGCAGGCTTACGACGCGGCTTACGGGCTGCGGTAATGGGGCGACGACGCGGCTTACTGGTCCTTCGCGCTGAACGAGAAGGAACGGCAGGACGACGACTTTTACGACTGACTCTTGTGTATGGATTTCCCATAGTCTTCCGTCCTTTCTTATTGCGGCAGCCCGTACATGCGGATACCCATGAAGGGATCAGCAGCACTGGGAACCTGGAGTACGGTACCGATATTCGGACCTGCACCCACGCCGGTTAGGGTTACGAGACCGCCGAGGTTGTCGCCAACCGCGCCTGCCTCAACGACCGAGTCCACCGCGTAGACCCGCGAGGGGTCGTACTGCGAGGTGAACACGATGCTCTGGCCGGTGATGACCGTCATCCGCGCATTGGTGTACTCGATGGCGTTGTTGACGTTCCAGAAATTCTTACCCTCGAATTGCATCTTCGAGTTGGGAATCTCGTACATGTACGTGACATACACATACTGACCGTCCGTAATCGAGCCGCCGCCAACACGGGTCACCGTACCGTTCACGGCGCTCACGGTATAATCCGTGGTCACCGCATAGGTGGTGCCGCCGCCCTGGGCTGCGGAGGACACGCGGATACCGGAACCCGCGTAAAGGTTTGCGTTCGCAAGAGAGGTCGCCACGACGCCATTCAGCTGGATGTACTCGTCCACAACCGTCTCATAAAGAGAAGTTGCCACATCGTACTTTGCAAAGCCCATCGGAGCAGTGCCGTCGCATACAACCAATTCCTGCGAACTGTTGAGTTGCACCAACATCCCGGCTCGAAACGTGGTAGATCTGTTTACCACGTAAGTACCGAGATTGCTGGCAATGTCGGAACGCTTCAGGTCGATGCCGATGGGCAATCCACTCTGATAAGCCTCCCATTGAGGATCAGCAATAGTCATGATCCACTCCTTCCAGTTCTCTTTTGGACTTAGGAACCGCTACCGAGACCGCTAAGTCTCCTGCCCAACTGCGTAGATCCGCCGATAGCAGTTCCAATATCCGTATTTCCTATAGACCTGGGGGCCTGGGCAGCAGACCTCCTTGATTCTTTATCAAAATTCCCCCTTGCCATCTTCCGCCGCAACGTAGCGGCTTTATGGCTCCTGGACGTAACCGGACCAAGAGCCTCCATGTCGGGAGATACTGGAGTCAATGTCTGCAAATCAGCTTCCATATCGTTCAGATAACCGCTATCTTTCTCCAGTAGATCAGCAGCGCCAGAAAGCAAATCGTCCACAAACATATCGTGTCCATCAGCGGCAATCAGTTCAGTCAGCTCTACAGCCGCACGCTGATCCATCCCGCGATAAAAGTCTCCGTCAGAGAATTGAACGGAGTCACCGTCCGTGAGAACATTCACAACAGCCGCCTTGAACTCATGAGGCTGATGATTGAGTTTCATCCTGGCCGAAGCGATCTTCAAACACCTGGCAAACTTCCTGGCAAACTTCTCAACTTCCTGCTGAACCGCCTTCTCGGCACGAGCTTTGTAAAGTTTGCTGAACCGGCGCTCGATACGCGCCGAAGTCTTGAAGTCCACCTCACCCTCGGTCAGCGAAGAACTGCTCGGTCCACCAGGTTGCTTGTCCTGGGTCATCTCACCTTCAGTGGTGACCTTGTGAGTCAGCTCGTCGAAGGTCTGCTCGGGCTGCTTGTCGGAAGTGTTCTCAGCCTCGTCAGCCACACCACCGCGCTTCGGAAGCTTTTTGTACCTCGCAGGTCTGCGTCTAGCAGGGCGCCTGCGCTTGCGGCTCATGCGGGACTCAGGAGAAGGTTTCTCCTGAGTATCCGTATCGTAGCCCTTGACCACATCGTCACCCACGCCGGGAGCAGTAAGAGTCTCGCGGTCCACAGTGTCGCCACCCTCGGTAACAGGCTCGGTCTCGGGCGGAACATCCTGATCGGTAACGGTCATGACATCCTCGTCCACGCCAGCCCGAAGCATCTTGGCTCCACAGGCCTCCGCGGCCTCGGCCCAGCCCTCATACGCGATGATCGACTTGACCTTGTTGGCCAGACGAATAAGAGCTGCACGATTTCTCTTGGTGGCCGCATTCGGGATACCTATAAACACAGGACCCCTGCGAACGTGGCGGGCCACGATATTACCCTCGCGGGTAATCCTGATACGGGTATTCCGTGATCGGACAAGCTGCTTACGATCCAAACCCATCTCATCAACAGACGGCATCTTCTTGTCCTCCTGCTCTTTGTCCTTTATCTTATCCAGCTTCTTCTCGCCGTTATCATCCTTGCCCTTATCCTTGGACTTGTCTTTATCCTTGGGCTTGTCGTCCTTGTTTTTCGGCTTTCCTTTTTCCCTGTCTTCAGGACCAGAGGAGGGATCTTCTGGGGCCACCGGCATGTCCTGACCTCGTTTGAAACTCTTAGCCATTTTAACGACTTCCTTTCTTGAGGCCTCCACAGCCTCCCTCTCCTCGGAACTCATGGGCGGTAAAGACCCCTTCCCATCCTCGTCCTCGTCCTCGTCCTCGTCCTCGTCTTCGGTATCATCGTCGTCTTCGGCATCCTCAGACTTATCTTCGGGTTTGGTCTTCTTCTCAGAAGGTTTCGACTTTTTGTCCTCAGACTTGGCCTCATCTTTGTCTTCGATGAGACCCGCATCCATAAGAACCTCCACAACAACGTCAAAAATCTCCTCTGGGGAATCGAGATCTTTGAGTTTGCCGACAACCTCATCAAAACCTTCGGGCATCTTCATAGCGTGACGCCTGAACATCGATCTCTTGATCAAATCTTGAGTCTCGCGTTCGATAACCCTGCGATCAGCAGCACTCAAGTCAACAGCACCTTTGTTGTAAATTTTTGCTACAGTCTCGAACAATTTTATCTTGTTTTCATACGGCATTGGATTACCCACCCTGTAAAGCTTGGTTTAAAATACCTGCCACTGCCTCGGGCATAGTCTTGGCATGCCGTACTACAAAAGCGGTTACTTCCTGAATTTGCTGTTTGTTCAAACCATTCGCACCCGCAACTTTGAGAATACCCTCCTGAACCAAAGCGGTCTCATCAGCCGGGTCGTCTACTGCTGAAATCTCCTGAAAAATAGTGCCCATGCACTTCTCCCAGGCCAGTCTGCGCTCACCATCAAGACACTCCACGGGAATCCGGGAATGCTTTCCTCGAACACAGCTGCAAAGCTGAAAGTCATTGGTAGCTACATTGTCGCAAGCGGAACACTGGGTTGCCACAACATCACAACCCATCGAAAAGCTGTCTACAGAACCGTTTCGATAGGCCTCGGCCAGAGCCGGGTCCTTCGTGGTGTCCATTGCAACCAGAAGCTCTACAAAGATATCCCGGTCAACCTCTTTACCTGTTGCCTCGAACACAGCCTGCTTGACCATATCGTCTGCCGGGTTCTGAGTATTAAGGTGGCTGTCAAGAATTACCCCGCGGCTCAAAGTAAGGTTTGCCGCATTGTGGTTCACGAAATGAGGTTTGAGATCATAGGTTCGGTATACCGGAACACCGACGATGTCATCGTACCTTTGGAGTTCGTTCAGTTCCCAGCCATCCAGGTTGTTGTTGGGACGGTCGGCACTGTTTGCTCTGAGAGGTATGAAAAGGTAATTTCGAGGGTCTCGACTTATCCGATAGGCGTCTGCCACGGTATCAAGAGCAGCTTCAACATCAATAGAGCCGTCCTCTTCCATGTAGAACGAGGAAGACTTTGAATGCGAAGCTGACTTAGACCATAAACCTTTATGTTGCACACCAAGGAATTGCACCTGGGCTGTTTTTCTAAACGACATTATACCTCGTTACGGTACGAAGATGTTATTCTTCCCTTAACGAGACATTATAAATGTACTTTTTTGGGAGGATTTAAGTTGAAAGGTAATTTGTAAAATTACATCGGAATAAGAAACTAGACCGAAAGGTAAGTTTCGACAAGATCGTCAAAGGAACCGGTAACCTTTCTGGCATCCAATTCCTCGTAAGACCATTCATCATTACACACCTCTGCAAGCACCGCGTCCACCCAGCCCTGGTCACCCGGCCCGAACGAATAAGCATAAAGATTACGGTTCTCTCTGGTAAACCGGCTCAACAACCTGCCACACACCGCATCAAAGGCTTTCCTGAAGGATTCACTCCTGGTTCGGCAATAGTATTGACCGTCCAGGTAACTGTGATAGATGAGCGCAACGGAGCCCCTCGATGAACCCACATGAAAAAACCGCATTACTTACCTTGCTTCCGAGGTACCTTCTTCGGAGCTTTTCCGGTCTTCTTGTTAACTTTCTCCAGTGGAATCGGCTTACCCACCTTGCCTACGTCTCCTGTTTTCTTGAAACCCATGATCTTCTCCTATTTTACACGTTCGCCGGTCCCGGCGTCCCAATAACTACCTTCCCATAATACCACAGTCCGCCCATCGAGATAGTACCTTTCCAGCCCCTCCAGGTTCGACACAGATACTTTCGCCGGGAGAGCTGCCGCCTTCAGGTACTCAGAAACATACTGAAAAGGCCCCGCAGTACCGATGTAGTCATTGTGGATATACAGAATCTCTTCATCTTCGTTGTAGTGTATAACCACGTTGTCCACATCCTTCACCAGCAGGATGGAATTACGGTACTCGCACATGTCCACGAAACTGATCTCATCAAAAGGTAGCTCAACCAACATCTGATAGAACTCGTCTGACTTATACTCGATAGGAAGGTTGTGAATAAGCGTTCCCTTCACAGTCACACTATCAAGGTTCAAATGAGGTGTGAGCAGTCCCTGATAAGAACTCCTGCGAATAACCGGAAAAAACGCGCAATCGCAGTAGGGGTGCGACAGGAAGCCTCCCGAGGTAAAGCCACGAATCAGGTTCCGAGTGTACAGAATAGAGCCCCCCATAGCCAGACACAGTGAGCAGCCATCCTGTTCCTGGAACATAACATCGAAGATACCCATGCTCTCGTAAGCCACGAGCTGGGCCACTGACCTTACGGCATAGTAGTCTTTAACATGTTCCTTGAGGTACTCGATAATGTGAAGATCGCTGTCCTCCAGAATGAGATCAACCTCTCTCACCGCCCGTCCACGGAAAGCCGCCGACTTGATCGCCAGGAAGTTGAATCTCGAATAGACCTCTTTCTTACCCATGAGGAAAGCATCCCGGTACCCATCCTCACCTGAGATATCTATCCTGCTGACAATGTAATCCTCCACATCGTCAACTACCTCAAACCTGACACCATCCTGCGTATCTCCGGTAAGCGATGCGTGAGGTCTCTCGCGTACCTTGGATTCGAGAGAATGCTTCTTTTTGGTGAGCGTCTGCTCCAGCATGAGTTCCCTGGAACCATCCCCCACAAAAAATGCGTCGAAATTATCTTTCACAGGTCAGCACCCATACCGCCCTGGTCAGGGCTTTCGATGCCGCCCTCGGGCTCACCGGCTTCACCGGACCCAGGAGGTGCGCTTGCATCCGGTTTAGGGCCACCAGGAGGCGCTCCAGCCGCCCCAGGAGGCTTCTGCCCTCCACCAGGGCCACCAGGAGGCGCACCGCCGCCAGCGGCCCCTCCAGGCTTCTTGGGGGCCTTCTCCATCCAGAACTGATTGGCCATCTGAGGCCCGAGAACCTCCTGCACAATCTCCTTGGACTTCTTGAACTCCTCCGCGGAATTGCGGAGTTCGTTCTCCCAATCCAAATCCACCACGGCGCCGACAGAAGCTTTCGATACCTGGAACCCGAACTTTTCCATCTGGAGATAAGCCTGAAGCACATCGCTCTCTACCTCGGGGTCCAGTTTGTTGTGCCATTTGAGCTTGGGGATGATGATCAGCTTCTGCTCCTCAAGCTCCTGGGCAGTCCTCTTCACACGGTAACCATGGTCAACCTCGTTGGGCTTGGACTTTATCCAGTCATTCGCCAGGGAAATAGGCCTGAAGAATTTCGGATAGATCCACACAGCTTCGAGGTACTGACGAAGTGACAAAAGCCTACGTAAAAAGACCTGCAAACCTGACTTTGCACTAGCGTATGTCACCTCCCCCGTCATGAACGACTTGGAAAGACCCATCCCGAGGAGCTTCACCTTCTCGATAACATCATGCTCACCTTTGATTGAGACAGCCCTGTCAGTCGTACCAAAAGCCTCGAACTGGATGCCATAGTTCCAAACAAGCCACGCCTGTGGATCTGTTTCCATCCTGCTCAACATCGAGAGCAGCTCGGCCTCTACCTCAGGCTCGGGTATCCAGTTGGTAGAGGCATCCCCCAATTTAGCCACCTTGATAGGGGCCGCATGGCGCCGGTAGGTCGCTATCGTCGAAGCATAGACCGCATCCTCCACCATCCATATTCTCCACAACCTGGACGCCAGGGAGGTGCCTCTCTCATCGTAAGGATTCAGCTTCCGGGCAATGAAAGAACAGTTTGAGTTCTGCAACCGGATAGGCTGTCGGGCCAGTACCTTCGCCACAAACTCGCTGGGCAGGGACTGTCTGAGTTCCATAGACTCTGGTGATCTATCCGACAAAAGCTCTATGAGAGCGTCATCAGGTATAAAAGAGATGATCGGGTCCATATCGATAATGGGCGAGTCCTGTACTTCGATGTAATCCGGGTTGTGCATGGCGATATACGTCCAGATACCTAAGTCCTCATCAAAGAATGTGTGCGGAATCACTTCACCGATTACATTGTACTGCACCACCATCTGGCGGCATCTTTCCTGAAAGTGCGTCTTCTCACACATCAAGTCCACGGTATCGTTTATTTCTTTATCTTTGGTTTCATCCACGATCACATCATAATCCGAAACCAGCATCTCGGAGTACATGTCCATGGCGGTACCAAACACAGGATCGAACTTGTGAAACAACCTCCAATAATAGTTCGCCATCCTGCGATCAGTCGGGTACTGTATCCGATCCGGGGATTCGATCTCAGGAAGGTAGGGCCTTTGCATGTGCTGAAAAGTCTGGCCACCGCCACCGCCACCAACGAAATTGCTCATCAAGGCAGGATCAAAGGTACCCATACGTCGAGAAGGACCCGCAGGTACGCTAAGAGTGGCCCCCTCAGGAAGCAAAGAAGCTGCTACGTCCCGTCGCTGTTGCCGCGGATTAGAGCTGACAATCTTAGGTCTTGAGGCATTGAGCCTCGCCCGTGCCGCTTTTGCTTCCTCAGGGGATATCGCCATCAGGTACTCCTAGCTTTTAGGTTTCTTTTTAGGGGCTTTCGCGGGAGGGTCCACTTCAGCTTCCTCGGACTCAACCTCATCGGCCACGTCCTCCAGGTCATCCTCCCAAAGCTCCCAAAGGGTGGCCACATCATTGGAATTGAGATCCTCAATAGGCACTGTGGACATCCTGATCTTGTGGAACTCAACCGAGATACAGGATTTCAGAAGCTCGGGGATACCTGCGATGCGTTTCTTTTCATCATCAAGAACGTCCTTGTACTGCTCTTTCAACTTTTCGATATCAGCTTCAAACGCTTCAAGGTTCTCGGACGGTACCCGATACTGGGTAGTCGAGCCGTCTGAACCATCGGGGTTCTTGGCCTCGGTCACTGTCTTGATAGCCCACTTGTCATAAACCTGAAGGCGCTCATTATTATATTCCGACAACTTCGGGTCCTGGCTGAGACCTTCCGTCAAGTCGTCCCTGTGGCTTTTCAGTATGGATTTGTTCTTGGCGATGTTCCACTTGAACTTCGGAGTTCCAACCCGAGCATCACCGATCCGAGTCAAAGCTTCCCATTTTTCCGACAGATTGCTGTTAGTAATTTTGTCCATGTTATCGCTCCCCTCTTGCGGCATACTGAATCTTGCATTCGTCACATTCCAACCTCAGAACCCGACCGTTACCAGCCTCGCCCACCCTGGTAAAAGTCTTGCACTCGCATTCAGGGGCCATGATGGACATCTTGCGGCGAATCAGTCTGGCTCGGGCTTTCTTCTCCTTGAGAACACCTGCCTCAAGCTCCGAAACCTCTGCTTCAAGTTTCTCAGCCTCAGCCTTGAACTCGGCCAAACTGGCATCCTCCATACCTTCGACCACAAGCTCCCGCTTCTTGGGGGCCTCAACCTCTTTGGGCTTTCGCAGATCCTCAGGAGTAGGAACTGCACCTTCGTTTACATTGTCATCAGTCATTTCTCGTACCTCCTTAGAGGTGAATATACCAAAAAAGGTTCAAGCCATACCCAAGAAAATCAATTCCAGGGAAATCTATCGTTCGGACCATCCATCCAGTCCTCCCTGGGAATGTCCACAAGCTGCCCTGCTGACTTCCTGGCCCACCTCTCAAGGAAGTTGTCATGGTAGGAGTGTTTGTCCTTACAAAAAGCCAGCAGGTACGCCATATGAATCAGGTACACCACGTAGAACAAAATACCGAAAATGTAATTCTGATACACATGTGTAGTTTCATGGTCCAAGTGGTCAGCCCACCAATCATCATCTTTTGAGGGAACATCCACCACAACGATGTTGCACCCCAGAACGAACCCATACCATCCAGTCATGGACTTCTTGTAGAACTTGGAATCATTGGCCACATCCCAGATAATCGAAAGATCCTTCCTCATAGTGACCTTTTCAAAAGCTCCCTTGAGGTAATACGGAATGCAGAAAAATATCCAGGTCAACAAAGAGACTGGCAAAGCCCACAGGAACCCAGGTAAGAATTTGAGTACGGTTAACATGGAACCTCCAAGTCCAATTCTGGTAGACTGGCTATCCGTCGAAACTTGTTACATCCGTCAAAGTCCAACTCAAAATCTGCACATGACACAGGCTTTACATCGTGGATTGAACATTTCGCATCCTTGCCGACTATACCCTCCAGAGCCACACAAACAGTTAAACCTTCAGCATTTTCTTTAGTCTTCAATCCTTCAACTTTTTCTTTGCGAATAATGCACCCTACGCTCCGCAAATAATCGGTAACATCGATCACCCAATCTTCAGCCTCTTCAGGCAATCGGCCCTTGTCATCACCACGCAAAGTGACTTTGTGGTTCGCTTTGCCTTGAACAACACAACACGCTCCACAGGCATCACAAGTCAAAACTGTCCTTTCGTCTGTCATCGCCTATCCCGCCAGACCAAGAGCCTGAATATCATCGATTAAGGCGTTCACAACTTGAGAAGTATCCAGTCCATCATCTCTCAGTTTGTTTACCTGATCCGCAATCGAAGAAAGTGCATCCCTAATTTTAGGCAACACATTGGCAACCAAATCATCTCTTAAAGCATCTGCCGTTGCCGGTGAGTCTGACGGATCAGGTATAGCAGCAAGTGTCGTTCCTACACTTCCACTTATACTATCAGTCAACGCAGCCGCAGTCCTAGCTGCATGTGTTTTATCAGCAGTTGAATATGTTTGTGTATAAGCACTAGGCTGAACTATTGGAGTCGCGTTAAAGAACCCTAATTTCTGTGAAGTAGCTGTTCCTATTTTGGTTCCTGTAGTTGTATCCAGAACAATATTTTTTCCATCAGATATTTTAGTATCTTGCTGCAACAGAATTTCATTCGCTGCATTTATCTGGACATCATCTGCTCTGAGATACAGGTAATCGACTTTACTGCTAGTCACAGAACCTACTGTGATCGTTCTTGTGCTGTTGGCATCTGTTCCTATATTAATATCAGCATTAAAAGTAGATCCTGTTTTTGTCCCTATATTGATTGCTGTCTTACCATCAATCTTTGTGGTATCTCCAACTTCAACGCCCCACCATCCCCAAACACCATCCATTGTAGTTCCCAACCTTATCGTTCCTTCTTCATCACCATCTGTATCGTCAACACAGTTTGCTTGCATTAAACCGTAAGATATGTACGTTGATGGACCTGCATCACTTGAACCATTTAATTGGAACCTACCAACCTCACCAACACCGTGAACATAATCAAGGAGCGAACCCCACGTAACATTACCAACTTCCGTATTCGTAACAGCCATCTGTACACTGTCAGCAACACCTATTCCACGCTCAATTACAAAATAACCCTTCCCACCATCAACAGACATCGCAATCGCGTTAGAAAAGCCACCATTACTAACACCCGATGCAGTATCACCAGCAAAAGTAATCTGTGGTGCCGAAAAATCGAAAGGTGTCGCTGTTCCATTGAAAACTGTTTGATCTGCATCTATCTTTACAAGACCGTCACCAGCACCAGTATTTGATGAACTTAATGTTAATGTTAAATCGCCAGCATCGCTTCCATTGACATTCAAAGAAGAACTGACATCTGACTCAAGGCTAATAGCGACAGTAGCATCAATCGATAACCCATCACCTGCATTTTGTGGCGATAAAATAGAAGCAGCACGATCCCAAAGTGACTCTGCTACCACTTCACCTTTTACTTCATTCAAGGCACCTATAATTGAGGTAGCTGTGAACGCACCATCTAACGTTGTGTCACCAGATTCGTTCAGCGTAATCGTTGCGCCCCTGGCACCCAAAGTGAGATCCGAACTCGCACCAGCATTTAGATTTGCAACCCCTGTTGCGTCTATCGAAATTGTCTTTGCATCAAAATTCGTAGCACCATCAGCACTAAATAAAATATCTACATCGCCAGCACCGGCATTAGCTCCAGTAAAACGCATTTCTTGATTTGATGCGTCATTAGCCTGCATGTTGGCGAAATCAGTATCACCTGAGAAATTCAAGTTAATCGTATCAGAATTCACTTGGAACACTGTCAGATCCGAAGTCTGACCAAAAACAGCCCCTAACCCATCCATCCACAAGGCACCTGATGGTGCCTGCAATTTTATGATCCCAGCACCTGCTCCGGTATTGTCGGCATGGATCAATAGTGTTTTCGTACCAGCATCCGTTGCTACCATTGAGAAATTGGAATCATCCGTTGCATCGATAGAAATAACCGAAGCATCTACAGTAATCGTGGGTGTTCCACCTCCAGTCGTTGTCGCTGCTATTGCGACGGTCGGATCACTATCATTACTGGCATTTTCAACCAGGGCTTTGATTTCCGTCAAAGCTGTACTTAAATCATTAACACTATCCGTTGCAGCAGATACTCTCGTAATTGCAATCGCCTGAGTATCAGCCCCACTAACTTCAACACTGGATGACAGATACGCCCTTGCTTCAGGATTCCCTGTTCCAACATATCTGCTCAAAGACTGAACATGCGCTAGATGGTTTGAATCGGCATTACCGAAAGCACCAACTAAACAAGTGACATCCTGTGAAGCCGTGTCGGTAGTCGCAAAGAAAGCGAAATTCTGTCCCTTCTGCGCTCCAGCACCATTCCAATTTCCTACACCAGCGGGATTATCAAACAGAATCCCGTAACCTGTGCTCGGAGCCTCACCAGCCGACAAATCAGGATTACTGTGAATCGTTAAAGCTGCTTTTCGCTCATTTGGATACGTGGCCGAATCGCCCTGGGTCAAAGTGAGGCACGTAGCATCTAATGAGTAACCGTCGCCATCATCCCAATCGTTTTCTGTTCCACCTGAAAGAGTAGCCGTTATCTGTGTCGCTGTGTTCGCTGTAATAAGACCGTAGCTTCCATCCGTATCGTTGAAAACATATCGACCTACGAGTGCATTTACTGTCCACGATGCTCCACTGTCGATTAGAACAGCCGAACCGTCCCCACCGTCATGTGTACCATTTGCGACATCTGGTGCATTGATACCCCACGTACTGTTACTGGCAACCGCAGCACCTTCCAAAGTCAAGGTTCCAACCTTGCTCACATGACCTATTGTGATGTCTCTCTGGCCTGAAAGAACATTAGTCCCAATATTTATATTTGCTGGATAATCTGCATGAGTGCTGGTGCCAATATCAATACGTGTTTTTGCATCTATGCTTACAATGCCATTGCCAGAACCTATATTACTTGTGGCTATAGTTAATGTTCTTTGATCAGCATTATTTCCATCAATGGTAAAGCTAGAATCAGCACGACCAGTAATTGTTACGCCTGTTGCAAACAATGCTGTTTCCAATACTGTTCCATTTTGGGCAGTAACAATCTGTACTGAACCATCTTCATCCCCTGAAGTGTTATCTACACAATAAGCATTTATCGCACCGTAGCCTTCAAAATTACTCGCACTATCCCTACCAGTAAATGACAGTGATGATATAAGCGCATTTCCATGTGCATGGTCTGCAAAACTTCCCCAAACTGGAAAGCTGGATGTTGTGGTAGCAAATGCAGTATCTAAACCAGCACCTACGTCATCCATTACCAACTGAATGGTGGGCGTTCCCATAGAAACTGATGCTGCATACAATCCCAAGTTTGCCGCTTTGGTGATATGCCCTATTGCGATTGCTCTTGAGCCTGAAGCACCTGTACCAATATTAATATCACCGTCATAATCCCCTGAAGTATCCGTACCAATATTAATCGCGGTCTTTGCCTGAATCCCGACTGTCGCAGTTGCCGCCCCATCCGTACCAGCATTACTTGCCAGAATATTTATGTTCGACGCCTCAGTTACACCTGCATCTCTCTGCTCTGAAAGGATCTGTACTTCAGCGACGCCAGCAAACTCACCGTCCCCATATGCCCTGACCTGCGCGGTAGCCAAACTCTTTCCCGCTGGACTTGGATCGGTCGATGCGTCATTCACTGCCTGCAACAAAACAACTGCATTGCCTGTGCCAAGATCAGCTACATTTGCGGTGTGTCTCGCAACTGCATTTCCCTCAGAACCATCTAGTGCTATAGCACCTAAATCGACATTGGCATGACCGACACCTTCGGCCTGTATGCCCATCCCGATAGTGCGTTCGGTTGCTGTAGCATACCCACCGAAATAAAAAGTCTGATCTCCTGTCGCTATTCCCGCAAAACCAACCGAATCATCTATCTCAATTGCATACCCTGTAGTCGTACTCCAAACCCCTGTCGGTGCAATATTGTTCGCAGAAATCTTTAACGCATTGGGCCTTGGCGAAGATGTCACATCGTTCTGGATTATGTGAAGCGGGATATTGTCGCTGGCGTCTGCCGCTGTGATTGCCCATTCACTACCAGACGAAACACCATGATCGGCATCTATCGTCATGGTCGCTTGGCCCGTACCTGCCGTGGTCGAAAGAATCTGTACTAAGGCATCGTTCGGACTCACGTAATCAATCGAATAATTATCCCCGTTATCCCAGTCATTATCAGTCCCGCCACTAAGAGTAGCTGTCACAGTTGTAGCCGTGTTGGCCGTGATCGTTCCAGAACTGCCATCAGTCAGATTACGAACAGGATACCCTACAAACCTGTTTATATCCCAGGAAGCACCTGTATCTGTCAAAATCGCCTGACCGTCACCACCATCATGAGAACCTGTTTGCGTATAATCAATATGCTCGGCCACAACATTGACATCAATTTCACCAGCATTTCCAGCATGACCTTCAGCACGAATATTTACCCTGGCCTTTGCATCATCTTCAGTTGTAGCCTTAACCCATGTGTAACCTATATCAGCAGTAGAACCCACTTCTACTAAACTAGAAAGGGTAGCATGTGGAACTCCAAAAATTAGTCCACTTCCCGCACCATTCTTAGAAACGGCATTAATACTAGCAAGTGCTTGGCTAGTATTATCCGTACTGCTTGTCAGTGAAACACTTTGATTCAAAGCGTCAACAAGAAGCCCATCACCCGCTGTCTGGGGTGAAATGACATTTGAATTTACCTGCCAAATGTCTTCGGCAACTACCGCATCATAAAGTTGGTCAAGGGCATTAAATAAGGATACTTCCCCAAAATCAGCCTCAAAAGCATCCCACTCGGCTGTATCGTTCGCCAACTTAATAGGAACCGAATACGTAGAAGACGGTCTGTAGCTATCTGTCAACTGGATGTTTGTACCAGATAGAAACAATCGATCCCCACTGGCAATAACAGTTACACCACCACCAGATGATGCAATATCAACACTTGAAATACCGGACAAATCCAAATTAGCAGACGCCGTTATATCAATATCAACTGCATCTACAGCCCAGTCGCCAGCCGTCACCGTCAAACTGGAATCATTTTCAAAGGTGATCGTTCCTTCAGCCGAGTTAAGTAAAAATTGCTCCGAGGCAAACATCGCTACCTGTTGACCAGCCGATGCAATAGCTAATTCGTTTGTGCCTGAACGATAAATGCCGGTATCAGGATCACCTACAAAGGCAAGACCTGGCAATGAAACTGTTCCAGCACTGAACTGAACTGTGTCACCTGTATTCTTAGGATCAATTACCGTTCCAGTCCTATCCCATATGTCCTCGGTGGAAATCAAAGTGTACAGGGTGTTCATGCCACCCAGTATAGAAACTTCTCCACTCATATTGGATTCAAAGGTATCCCACTCAGCAGAGCTGGCCGAGACTCTGAAATCACCTGTATAAGTAGAACCTCCCTTGTACTGATCTTCAAAGGTCACCACGCCTGCGGAATTCACCTTCACATCCCCGCTGGTCGTGGTGGTTATCTCCAAATCCGCACTGTCGGAGTTCACCGACCTGGAACCAGATCCTTCCAAACTGACCGATGGTCCTGTTCCTGCATTATCGATTATCAGAACAGCAGGGTTGTTGGTCACGTCCTGCTGGATGAGCTTCAAAGCTTCTGTGTTGGTCGTATCTGGAATCGTTATCTCGGCATAGTCTCCAGCCGTAGCAGGGAAAACCTTGGTACCAGACCTGTCCCAGTTGCTCTCCCCAACAGTAAGGACAGCCCCTGTGTCATCAGTGTACTTGAGAGGAAACCCAGGACCCCCAGAATTGTCCACCCATAAAGTAGGTGACCCTGGCGCACCAGGATTCGCCGCTTTACCTGCTGGGTCGAAAGACACGCCACCAAGACCGACAATAGGATCTCCGTCGATGCCGAGCTTGGCCTGGATGTTTTCTATGGCCTCGAAACCAGTGTTCTGGTGGTTTACTATGACCTCATCAGTATTGTCAATGAGCCGCGGCAGGAAGCTGTCCAGCGCGGTCGGGTAGTTACTGGCAGGGTATACTGTGGTCATTACTCAAGCCTCTCGTAATTGTACCTGCCCCTCAGATGGGACCAAATGAACTTTCCCTTGGACGGGGCCTCAAAGAACTGGTCATAGACCTCTGGCTCAACGTCATAGTAGACATACAACGAACTAGGGGAAACCCCCTTGGCCAGGAACCGAACGTACAGGTTCCTGTTCTCCTCGTCGTAGCCGAACTCCTCAACGTTGGAACTCTCCACAGGGAAGAAAACCACATCCTCAAAAGCCATGGCATGCCTCCTGTACGCGGCCCTGGGAATGGCGCCAAGGCCCTCTGAAATCTGCTGAAATTTCTCAGGCTCGAACTCCTGGATGTCCATGAGCTTGTCCAGGGCCTCCAAGGTAGCCAAAGACTGCTCGTACTTGCCGTACTGCCCACCTGAATACCCCTCAAGGATACCCTTCAGGTTGTCAATGGACTGCCCAGCAATGTTCCAGTCACCGCTGGCAATGCTGTCCTTGACCTCCTCGATGCCGTAGGCGATCTCCTGGATCTCGGGTGACCTGCTATCCGCTGAGTACTTGAACGAGTCCAGGTCATCCAGCGCGAACTCCACCTCACCCGTGGCCCGAGTCAACCTGGCCAGGAGGTCCTGAAGCTGGTTCACGCGGGTCTGCTCCCTGTCCACACCACCCAAAGACTGCTCGTAGTACTTGAATGCCTTCTCAAGAGGCATCGGCCTCAGAGGTATCTGCTCGGTGTACACCCCAGGAAGATTGGACTGGTAGAACGATACCTGGCCATCAGGACTCAATGAGATACCGAGGAACTCAAGCTCGTCCTGGAGAGCCTCCACCTCTTCGAGAACCTCATATTCCTCGGGAGAACCCATCCACTCGATATCCTCCTCGGTAAGCTCCTCATAAGCTTCCTCTTCGGGGATGCCTGGGTAGATGGGAAGCTCCGCGTCCTCCATAGTGTACTGCTCAGGCACCCACAAGCCACCAGGTTCCCGCTGGCGCATGGTCTGGGCTGCTCGGGCCAGCCTTTCCACGATGTCCACTCCAAGGGCCTCCTCGGGCTCCTGAAGCGCCTCATCGTACACCAGGTCTTCCATGACAGCTATATCGGCCCTGCGGCCAGACCCAGTTCGTACATTGATGTTGCGCTCAACCAAGGCAACCGTAAACGGGTAGACATCAGCCGTGTCGAGCTGACTGGAAAGCAGATTGTAGGATTCCTGCTTCAGATCCCCAGATTTACCAGCCATCAGCTCGGCCCGTTCTATCGCATCCTGAAGTACTATAGGCAAAATGGTACCTCCTCAATGGTACATTCTAAAGTAGATCTTGTAGGAATTTTAAAACGGAAGGAGGAAAAACAGAGAATTAGTAATTCTTTTTCATACCGTTGCGAACAGCCTCTTCAACCTTCTTCGGGGTTTCCTCCAGCTTCTGCTCCATCAACCTGAATGAAGTCGTGAGCCCATTCACATTCTTATCTATTTTCGCCGCAGAAACCTCTACCTTCTGAACCCGATCAGTGGTCTGTTCCCACTTGGACTCGTTCCTGCCGTAGTTGTACATGGCGATCAGACCTGCGATGACAATAGCTGAGATACCGCCGACGATGGACCAGAAGCTTCTACTGGACATGGATTCGATTTTTGCCCTGATAGACTTGAACTCCTCGCGTCCCTCAGCAAAGCTCTTGTCTATGAGCGTGAAATCGTGTGGCCGACTACACCTATGTTCTGTGGCTTGTTTCATGGCACTCTTTGAGATATCCATTGATTCGTCCACACGCTCCTCCAATCTGGCAAACCTTCCCTCCCATTCCTGATCTTCCTTCTCCTTGAGCTTTTTTCTCAGCCGTTCCACCTCTCCAGGAGGTGACGAAATACTCTTCGTTTTTGTAGGAGACATCCATAACTCCCCTTAACTTCCCCCGAACGTCGTTGGATTTTCCACCGTATGAAAATCCTCACTGAACAACATGAAATCTCGCAACTCCCCAGGCATCACCATGGAGGGTCTGAGATCATCAATACCTGGAACAAAAACAGCCTCGAAAATCTGCATGATGTCCTCGGGACATGTATGCTTCTCAGGATCATGTACCGGCCTTAACCATTTAATCTTGAACACTTTGTACAGAAACATCCTAAATATATTTATAACCAACCCGCAACGGTCGTACCCCACTCCCACTGACTTCCTCGATTCTTGCAATCCTGGCACCAGAGAATCTTTGTACTCGTAAAACTCTGCGTGTTTGACTCGGCTCAACGAAGACCTCTCTGAAGAAATAATCTGAACACCATTGAACAAAGCTTCCCTGGCCCACCACCCACCAAGAGTGGAATCCTCAAAGAGAACGAAAATATGGTTGTACTTAGAACACAGGAACCAACGCACAACTGGAGCCCACCAGTCGTTGGTTGCAATCGGCACTATGAGAACACGCTCACTCATCAATTTCCAGGATCTGCATATATCGCCGCAAAATACCGCGAACACGCAATCTCTAATGTGCTGTCACCCTCACCGTCGCTGTAGTATTTGTACGGAACATTATCTGCGATTTTCACCCTGAGCTTCTTGAACTTCGGAATACCCAACTTGTCTACATACAAATGATTCGGTGGCGGATCTCCTGTCAATCCAGCCGAAGACCATAAAAAAATGTGCTGAGAGAATTCGTACTTTAATTCGACAATCGGTTTTCTGAACGGCCCTCCACCCGGATCGTTCAAATTCAAAAACGACTCCTGATCTCCACGCCGATAAAGTGCCTCTACACTGTCGTACTCAGTGATTAGATACGGGTCCACACCGTCATCGAAAATCCCTTCAAGAGTCATCTTGCTATCTGCTGGTATGTCCATGCCATGTGTGAACTTGATAAGAACACCAAGAAGCACAATCACCTGACCGGCATCAGGTTCAACAATCCATTCGCTGTTGTCCACTGCGGGCCAAGCAGTTGGATCTTTCCAGCTATGAGATGTCAGCGTATCAAACGCAATACCGTCGCTTGAAATCCCTCTTGCCACAGGACTATTTTGCAAACTCATTCCACTGCCTCCCAATCAAATTCAACGGACGTAAAACCCCAATTTCCAGCCTTGCCGACTGCGCCGACTACAAACTTAAAACCATGTCTACTTATCGACTCAATTGTAAGGCTGGCCGTACCGTCGAAAATCGCATTAGTGATATTTATCGAGCCTGGAACCTTGTCTAGCTTGCTCGGAAACTGAACATATCCACGATGCAAAGTCCACTTATTTCCACCTCTATCCGAAAGCCTGAATGTATGGAACCCACTTGGCATATCATCTGAAACCGGCTTCCCCTGAATCGCAAACTGCTTATCCGTTACGTCTTCTATGTTCTCACCAGAACAGGTAGGGCAAGCCGAAGGAAACCCGACAAAAAACTCCTCAACATAATCACCGCAATCAGCACACCATACACGATACATCGAAGAAGGATCTCCGCTATGGGATGCTAAAACTCCATCAAGGATTGTCTCCTCTTCAGCGGGTAAAGTATCCGCAAACCACACTTCTGCGTTGTCCTCTTCTGTTGCCCTGATAGTGATCCCAATCAACCCTGTCTCTATCGCAGACGCCAGCAGTTCCCGCCTAAGCGTATCGTGATCTATGGGGCTTTTGGTCTTCTTGTATAGAACAGGCATTAACTCACCCTTATCCTCTTCATTCGTGCTTGTTCAATCCCTATGGTGTCGCCACCGGCCTCTGACCTCCACTGAAGTTCAATCTGTTTCTGCGAAGCTCCTGCCGTAATCTCCACGAACCCGGCGTACGTCACTCTCTGATCCGAAGATGCTGGTTTCAGTACAGCACTATCTAAAGTCGTCGCGTCAGTTACATTATAAACCCTGGCACCACCGGGTTTATTGGCGGCATCTATTCTACAAGTGAAATCCAACTGGTACTTGTTTCCGGTTCCAGCCGGGATATAGATCGTAACTCGTGGCGGCCATGTATCTAAGTCCGTAGTAGTTCTAGCTTCTACAACCTGATAATCGTAATCCTCACCGTAAACCGGAGCCGTTACCTCTTGTGGAACACCGTTTGAATCCCCTTTCCAGTATTTACCCTCTGCCAAATTCGGCAGAGCGTTCACACGCCCCGCACCGAAAACCAATACCACCCCATCCACACCATCACTCTTGGCAACCTGGGCTACCTTCTGAATATAATGCGGCCCCTGTGGTGCCGTGTTCCGTAATGCTCCAGCCGTAGCCTCGCTAACATACAGAGGATCTCCAACAGCCCACGACGACGTATTGATACCGCCAACGTGACCACCCATTACCACTGGCTTCAGATCGCCAGTACCAATCTCCTCCTCAGCAATACCAATCGCTGGCATGGTAGTAAGGCTATCTGCTTTAGCCGCCTCGACTTCCAGAAACCCACCGATAGCGTTCCAGCTTTTTGCATAAACCGGAGAACCAGCCGGTATCGTTCCTGCCGTTGCCTTCTTAACCAGAATGATCAGCTCGTTCACTGCCGCTGTCGTCAGGTCAAACTCAGCACCGTTTGTCTGCAAATACGGATGACCATCTGTTGACAGCACGTAGAAGTGAAACGTCCCCGCTGCTGGTCTTGTCGGGTGTGCGCTCTTAACGCTTTTATTTATAAGGGGCATTTAGCCTCCTAAACCAAAATGTAATGCCCATCATCCTCTTGATACAACTCCCCGCCATCCTCTATAACAATCTCGTCTACTGTGTGCGTATAGTTGTTTGCGATAGTTCTCGTCTGACTGTTTGCTATATGTCTCCAACCTACGCCACCTCCAGCACCGCCACCCATCTCAGATAGCTTTACGGGACCGCTAACGGGGTCATAGAGCGCGATCTCGTCACCCTCATGTCTGACGCCGTGAGTAGCCTCTGGACCAATCTGAAAATCAGTGCGAGTCGTCCCGAGAAGTTTATCCTTCACACCCATCCGTCACCTATGAACTGGTAATGTCGTACTCAACAAGCATGAAACCCTCACCAGCCGTGCTACCGGCAGGGGTGACAGTCAATCTGACAACACCCTCGTTAGCTGCACCAACTTCCTTGACTTCGTTGTCTTCATACTGGTTCGTCAGCTTGAGGTTCGAGTCTCCGGTCTGCCAAATCGTAAGCGGAGTACCTCCATTGACAACGGCACCAACTGTTGGATTCGACCCATTAAAAGCAGTCGTTACAACCACGGCAACCCTCGTTACCTTTGCACCATCTGGAACAACTGAAGTGGAATCAACGGTTGTGTCCGTGTAGTCAAAAGGAATCTCAATGATGTGCTCCACACCAAGGTCAGGAGCCACACCTTTCAGAATCCAACTTCCACCCTCAAGCACATAGAGACAATTAGCGTTGAACGAGATCGTCCCGCTAATCGCACTTCTCGTCGTAAGGCCAGTCACGACCTCATCAGGCATCAGCAACAAAGAAGTACCATCATCGTAAACCACTTGACCAGCCGTGTACGATCCACCTGTCGTATGGCAAAACCCAAACTCATTCGTGTTGGTCCCAGGAGCAGGAGCACTAGCGCCATCAAACGAGAAATAGATGTCCGCAATACGACCTTGAAGATCGACCAATGCAGGGACATCATTTATCGTATTGGTGGATCTGATAGCTGCCACTCGCAGTGCATCAAAATCAGCATCGTCTTTGTCCCTGATCTCAAACGCACCAGCAGCATCATCCTTAATCTGCGAACCCTCGCCCTTCAGGAACTGGAACAGATTACCCGTTATACCTCTTAGCTTCTCATAGACTCCCATGTGATCCTCCTAATCGACATAGACGATTGCTCGGCCAGACCCCGTTGTAGGTGCTCCAGCCGGGAAAAAAAGTTTTATTTCTGTGTCCCCCGCATATTCGTAATGATTGAAAGCCTGGTACACATCAATCTTTCTGGGATTGTTGTCCCTCTCGTCCTGGAACCTTCCCTGTGCCACATTATCCCCTACCGTGATGTCGGTACTCCCATCAAAAGGAGATAAGACCTCCACAACGGTCAGCCGCACAAGATGCCCGGAAATAACCGTACCCAGGCTCAGGCTACCACCCACAACATCAGTATGGTCAAAGTCCACCCGAAGAGGTTGCTGCCCGATGTCACTGAACTTAACCTGCTTCTTCGAGAACCCGTCACCGCTGTCCTCAATCAGGAAGACATCATCGGCAGCCAAGTTCGATTTCGATGGAAAGGTGGTAAAATCGTTCGGAGACCGCTTGAGATACCCGGTTACTGAACCTGCGGTATCAATATATTTAAGTTCAGCCAACGCAGTGTCCGTCAGCTCCACATCATCCAGAAACACCTTGATAAGGTTCTGCCGCAGGAATTTTAAGGCTTCATCTATCCAGCCGGTATTCAGCTGAACATCTTTTAGATCCTTTGTCTCGTACTGCAAAGGCCCCATAGAGAACCGCGGGATACCTTTGCTGTCCTCAACCACAACACCCTTATGCTGCTGAAGGTTCTGTACCCGTATCCATCTAAAGTCCGTGGGCAGACTCATGATCGTAAAAATCCCTTCGATAGAGGCTAGTACCTCATCAAACGAATTATAAAATGAAATTTGTTGGTGGTTCTAAAGCGAAATCGAAATTATTCAGAAAGGTTCTGTCGTACTTTGATACTTACACTCTTTGAAGTAGGGACCACAAAGTTTCTCATCGCAGCCCTCCTCCCAGCTCTCAAAGCATTCGGGCTTATCCTCCTCATCCATATCCAGATACTCTATATCGATTTTCTTTACTTCTTTCGGTCTTTTAGCCATTTACCGACGCCCCCTTCCAGGTAGAACCACACCACGAAAAGCCCCCTGGCTGACAACCTGGCGCTTCCTGCTCTCCCTGCGCTTCAAACTATCGGCCTGACGATCTATCACCGAGTCCTGAACCATGTGATGCGCCCCGACCACACACCAGGCCAGATCGTCCGAGTCCACGCCCCTTACCCGGCCTTTATTGGGGTTGAACACCTTCTTCAGATCCGGTGACCTGTTGAGCTTGAGAAGCTCTACAAGAGCCACCCCAGGCCCCGACATATCCGGTTGCTGAGATCCCAGGAGCAGGTTTCCTTTGGAGTCCAGGGCCAGCTTGTCACTCTCTGCCGGTGGAAGCATCCTTACCCTGCCATTGTAGGCAGACCGGACAAACATCACAAAATGTTCGGCCTTCAACGAAACTTTGTGGCTCATGATGTTGAGGTCACGAATCTGCTGCAAGGTACTGTCGCTGCTCCAGTGGTCCGCGCATACCAGGGCTACGTTCAATCTCTGTTTGAGTACCGATACAATGTCCACCAAGGACTGAAACCAGATGTCCCGATCATGCGTCGGGACAAGTCTCATAACGAAGTCCAGAACGGTCACCAGCATCTCACCAGGATGCGCGTTGGACGCGATGCTCCCAGGTTTCTGATAGGGGCCTCTCACAGGAGCCAGCCCCATGGCCTGTGGGCCGCTTGGATGGATACCGAACCTTTCCTCTACAGTGGTGTGTCTGCGGACACCAGAGGGCTCAATACGGCCTCGTGCAATGGGTTCTGCGTCCTCTTCCTCCTCGTACAGCACATTGGTGGGCACCCACTCGGGATGGGCGCAGGCAATACCGAAGGCGTCAAAGTTCAGCCCAGCGTCCATGAAGATATACCTGGGTATCCGAGGAACCAGGGCGCAATCGGCCACACTGGAAGAAATGTACATCTTCCCCGTGGGATCGCTTCGGTAATCCTCCTGGAACTCAGCAATCGGCTTGGCCTCGAAGTCTACGCACCCCCAGAACCGGATAGGGTCGTCGATCAGGGGCATGGCTGCATTCGGCGGGTTGGCGCCGAAATCCCGTTCCGCCCCGAGAGGGTCCTTGGCATACTCGTCGTCAAAAGCCTCCCGAGGCATGCCTGGATTGTACTCCCAGGTAGGACACCAATGTCCATATGTCCGTTGGAGTTCGCCCTCCTCGAACCTCCTGTAATGAAGCACCGCTGGATCGTCCTGGCTGATAGGGGAGGTAACGTTAGCCATCCAGGTGAAAGGTAACGTGATAAGACCGTGCTGCATGGTATATGACCGAACCGTCTTCAGACTCTGGTTCAGCACACGCCACAGCTCCTGAGCAGACCTGGAACTCTCTGTGGACACCAGACGCGCCCACTCATCAATGCTGGCAAAGATTCGAGTCTTACCGGCAACACCTGCCGAGTCCGATGCAATCCGGTTGAACCGAACCTGAAGATACCCATCCAGTATCTTGTCATCGAGCTGCTTGTACTTCCACATCTCCCGACTGGCCGGTTGCTTTCTCTCCTGCTCCTTCACCCAGGAAACATACCTCTGAATCCAAGGAGAGTTCCTCCGCATCTCACGGTACTTCGCATAGATGGTGTCCTGGGCCTGGGTGGCGGTGGACGCGGCAAAGGTCGCTTCCAGCCACTCGGACTTCTCCACCCCGAGCAGCCGCTGGAGGTCGCCCCTGGCCTTGACTCCCTGAGAGATGGCAAAGTGTTCAACGTACCCACCGATGTGGGCACCCGTGTAGGACTTACCCGCCCTCATGCCGATGATGAGGATCAGATCGTTGTAGGGAATTAGCAGACCATCGTTGATGAACTCGTTCATCGTGGTCCTGCACGAGGGACACACAAAATCCTGGTAGTCCATATCCCAGGTCAGAAGAGTCTCCGACTCAAGGTACTCTCGGGACTTCCCCCAGCAGGAGATGTCCTCGGGCTTCTGCGAATTGCAGATCCTGCATCTCAGGTTGAACATGTCCCGGAGATGCTGGTACTGGCCCCAATGTTTAAACGTACTCGGGACGTTCCAGAAATTCTTTCCAGTTACCCACTCAATGATGTTCGGTGCAGGTGTGGCAAGATAGGTGAGTTCCTCGTCTACCACAGCAGAACGGCCCAGCTGCCACTCGTTCACATAAGACTCGTGGTACTCCAGCTCAGGCCTGGGGCTGTCGCTTTGCGGTGCCAGCGCGTATCTCCTGGTTTAGCAACAAGACATTCTCTATATTGACCAACCGTCCTTCAAGCACGATAAGCCGACCTTCGAGAACGTCAAGATCCTGTTGAATATGACCGAACCTGACCAGCACCAATGGGAGAGTCACACAGGAAACCATTGTCTTGAGTAGCTTTCTAATCATTCCACTCTCTCCAGAACAAAGGTATCGGCAACCCACCGGTTCCGGTACCGGGTAATCTTCACCTCGGGCAGGTCAGCCGGGAGCTTGTAAGGCAGCCCATCAACATAATACGTGGAACCAAGCAGACTCCCGTTCTGGCTTTTTGGGACCGTCAACGTGGCCACCTTGATGTCCTCTCCCTTCACGTAGGGCTCGGCCAGCACAACACGGCCCAAAGGGATTCCCTGAGCATTTCTGACCAGCCCGTCCTTCTCAAAATAATCCATTGGCAAATCCCTTATTTAAAACTGAACTTACGGGTCAAGTCCTCGTGGACACCCCTGAGAGCCATCTTGATGTCATCGGACACCGACCGCTTGAACAAGTCCTGGTCCTCCTGCGTCAGCTTGTGCGAGACGGACTCCAGCCCCTTGTCAACCGCGGCAAGCCACGCCCTGCCCTGTGCATCCAGAGCATACTGCACCGCAGTCCGGGCCAGCCCACCGGTAACAATGAACTTTGTCATGCTGGAAGTCATCGAGGAAATAGTAGCCATGGTAGACTGTATCTTCGTCAGGTCCACCGGAGAAATCGGCGTCGTCTTCTTGCGCTGGGCTTTCTTGAATTCATCCAACAGTTCCCTCAGGAACGCGATGTCCTCCAGCATAGCGGCATAGGAACTCATAACCGGACCACCATCCTGAAGGGTACCATCAGCAGCGGCCTGGACCACCGGAGGCAGCTTGTTCAAATCTCTCTCGTTTCTCTGCTTCATGAGCTTCCTCACATGTTGAAGCATCATATCACGTTCGGATATGTGATTACTAAAGTGCTTTGAGAAATTTGCTTCGTTGAACTTGGTAATCGGCGGCTCGTCCTCCTTGTGGGCATTCAGCACATCGATGCGCCCGTTCAGCCAGGACATCACCGAGGCGTTGCTCAAACCCTCATGAAGTACCTTCTCATGGACCTCCACCCACAGCGGCAGGTCCACCTCAGAGAATTTGCAGAGCTTGCACCGGGCCTCGGGCTGGTACCCGTTCAGACGTAATCCGGGACTCGGCTTAGGCATCGGCGTCCTCCGCGGCTTTGACATCCACCATGGCTCTGTCCAGGAACTCACGCAAAGCCGACACTATCTTCTTGGGATTCTCGGTAAGCTCTCCTCGGACCCGGATGCCCCCGAGGTCCATGCGGATAAGAGGCTCGGCCTCACCGGTAACCTGGAAAGTAATCGTCCCAGGGCCATAGGGCGAGTCCTCGGGCAGGTCACCCGCATCCTCGATAGGCGACTCCTCGGCTATCTCCCGCCGCCTCATGAAATCCCGGTACAGAGTTTCGTCATTGGCGATCTCCTCGCCGTGCAGAAGGATTGGCCCATCCTTCTCCAACTTCAGAATCTCTTCACCACCCACCGAAAAACAAACATTCGCATCAGACATGGTTCACCTCCACATAGGTAACATACCAAAAAGGTTCAGCCCCGTTCACATAAAAATGCAAATTGTATGATTATACTTACCCTTGCATAAAATTTCCCAATTTTTCTCACCGTATACATTTTTCTAAATAGTACTAATTATACGAAAAACGTACCAATTAATAGGCCAATAGAGAGTGTAACATATAATATTAAGTTTTAGCCATAAGTTTAATAGCATAAATGATTGGAGGAGAATAAGGGATGGATATGGGGGTTTCCAAAGGGGGAAAAGGAAGGGAACTAAAGAACCTCAGCTGTGTTCGAGGTACTTTGGAGGCTCTAAATATATGGAGGTTGCGCTCGAAGGTTAAACCTCTGGTTAACATACCAAAAAAGTCTGAGTGAGGTTCAAAAAAAGATCGAAACTCTCTTCTTGCAGTTTTTTAACTGCAAGATTTAGGACCTGTCTTTTAGGATTTCCCCGAGCTTTTTGAGATGAGCCACAATGTCTTCGCAGTGGCCGAGAGCTTTGTTCTTACACTCGCCGTCCACGATGGTTTGCATGACCTCGAAAACACTGTCCCTGATAGCCCGGAGCTCCTTCTGGGCCTCGTCCTTCTCTTCCTGCTTGGTAGAGGTCATACCGGCAGGGAGCCTCTCCTGGTGGCTTTGATGAACTCTCCGCGACTGTAGTTCACGCAGTTATCTGTGGTGAAGATGTAGTCCTCAACAGCCAGCGAGTCATCATACTGAACAAGACATTTCCTACAGGTAGGTTTGCCTTTGAACCGAATGACCATGGTCTTAGTGTAGCATTCCAGACAGAACCCCGAATGAAAGGTGTTGCGGTTGGTTTTCAATAGAACCCCGTATCGGCTTCCCATTCGTAAGCTATTTCTTTAGCTTCTGACAGAGTTCTGACAGGATCACTTACATTATATCTATCAATTTGAACTACCCACCATCCACGCCATACACCCTCATCAAGACGAAATATCTCACCTGTTGTGCCATAATTATTTGTGAAAGAATAATACCCAGGAGCCACACGTTGTATTTGATCCTGAGCTTGTATGACTTTTGCAATCTTTAGTATGGACTTATTTGGAAGACCTTGGAGTCTCATTGTTTTTCTCTCTAAAAAAATACTAACGGCCTATCATCTTCTTCTACTGTTAAAAGAGAAAGAGGGTAAGAAAGGTTCTCCAAAAGGACTCTAGCATCCTGCAACACGCTAAATTCTTCTGGTGAAAAAAGCCATTCGTAATCACGAGCAAAACGATCAATGTCCTTATTTAGAGGAACGAGTCTACTTAATAGGTTCTTATGCTGGGCATAATCTTCAGGGCTTACCCTATTATACGATCTTTGAAGATTTTGGACATATTCTGGAAATGCAGGATTGATTTCCGCAAAAGACTCATCAGTATCTTCAGTATCTTCAAAGTCATCTTCCTGACCCGTAACCGATTTGGCAATCCTCTCCACACTCCTGTCCGACAGTCCTTTAAGTTTCATCGTCTTCCTCCATCAGCATCCAATCCGCAAAGGCGGCAAAGGCTTCGTCATCGTCCTGGCGTTCCTCGGGGGTCAGGTGCTTGCGCTTCTCCTCGAAGATGTTTGTCAGGTATCCTGGGTTGTCGTAAGGGTGTTCTTGTGGGCTCATTGTATCTCCCTGAGTTCAATGCCCAGTTTATTCTTCATTCCTTCGAGCGCGAGTCGGGCATCGACACCTAGCAATTCCAGCAGACGGGGGAACCTTGAGTGTACGTCTGTCCAGCCAACACGCTGTTCGTCGCCTACCCAATAAATGTCAGTGCAGGTACCATCTTCAACCGCTACTGTCCGACGCTCCCACTCCTCACCTAACCAAAGAGCTGCCTCAACCAAAGTATCTAAGGCTTCCTGATTCTGAATGACAATCGGCTTTGGGGGATCTCCCGGCCATACCTGGTACTCAAGAGTAATCGGAGCTTCCAGACCTTCCACATTGGATGCCTGTCGGGCCACAGATCTAGCAATCCTTCTGACTGCGTTATCCTGTAACCCATGAAGTCTCATGCTATCCTATAATATACCAGAACCAACCTTCATCGGAGATCCTCCAATTAAGGTGTCTCGTAAATGAGAGACATCAAACTCTCAGCGGCCTCTTCCGCTTTAGAGAGTTCTTTCTCTGTGAGAACATCCGCGAAAGTACTATCTTTAGCAATGAACTCCAGGCCACTGACAACTTCCTGTAACTTACCGGCCACCTCAAGGATGCGGTCACTGGAAGGCGAACCAGCCTCTCCCTTAATAGCTTTAGCAATACGCCCAACACTCTTAGATGAGAGTCCTCCAAGTTTCATTTCAACTCCTCCAGGTCATGGCCCGTAACCTCCCTGAGGAGATCCCAGACTCCTTCGTAGTCACCCGCGTCGAGCATGCGGTCCATCTCAGCCTCCTGCTCGGGAGAGGCTATCTTGAAGAACTCCAACATCTCTACGAAGCCAAGATTGCCGGGATATGCTTCGGACTCTTTTGACATAGTCCCGGCAATCCTCTTTATGGCTCCGTCAGAGATGCCTCGGAGCTTCATTCACTACGCAGTCCAGGTCGCGTCGTCTGCTACACACTCGGCTACCACACAGCCCTCTGTGAGAGCCGCAGCACCGCCAGGAACCGTCCTGGCGCTGAACCAGGCCGTCTCATCAGCAGCATCGGCCAGAGCACCCTCGTACAGGCCTGTGGCGTCCGTGGTGACGACTGCCGACAGCGCACCGCTACCAATGTTCAAGGTGCCTGTGGTCGCCGCGCCGAAGAAGGCCGTACCCGTTGCGGCCAGAGGACCTGCGAACTGGGTCAAGCTGGAATCGAGCGCGATCTTCACTGCACGGGTAACGGGGTTCCCGTCCAGGTCATTGACCTGAACAGAGATGGTTCCCGCCGTGGCGCCACCGACACCACCTGTGGCCGTAATAACAACCTGAACTAACTTGGGCATAATGGTTGCAATATCTGCGGAGTTTGCCGCCACATCAGCATGATCCGAACCGTCGCCAGCAACGTGAGTATCATTAGTAGCCACGTTAGCATGGTCACTTCCATCTCCTGTAGAGTGGGTAGTGTTCGTTGCAACGTCAGCGTGGTCCGAACCATCACCAGTTCGGTGAGCGGTATTGGCAGCAATCGCAGCACTTCCACCAGCAGCGGCATTCAACCAGTTGGCACCATCCGAGATGAGAGCTACCTGACCGAAATTAGTGGCAATACTCACAGGAGCATTCACACCATTGATCTCCTCAGTACCATCCGGAGTGACCGCAATCGCATTTGCAGCAGCACCACCAGTAGAATCCTGAACAGTAATCCTTTTACCAGCCTTATCCACCGCTGTGGGCAGATTCACGACCGAGGGGGCGCCGATGGTCACAGTATCCACTAAGATAACGCCGTCCGAATCCAGAACCGTGTACGGGGTCGCCGCTACAGACTTGAAGCCTTCCTGGTCGCCGAATGGGGTCCAGGTAGTTCCATTCCACACGATTTCCCCATTGGCAGGGAAGGACAGGCCGGTGTTGGTCTTCGAGGCGTCGTCATCGGTCACGTCTGCCGTGATCATGTACACGTCGCCCTTAGTGACTGCCAGAGCAGTCGGGAAGTCCGCCGCCGCGGCGATGCTCCCTGCCAGGTTGAAGTCCGCAGTCGGAACGTACAGCGAGTTGTCCATCTCGTTGTAGCCTGCGGCTACGCCGTCAATGGTAACGCTGATGTAGCTGTCATTCAGATACTCCAGGATGTCGGCCATGGTCTGGGAATTGGCCTGGACTGTCGCCAGGTCATCCTCTTTGTAGCCGCCCTTGATGATCCGATACGGGCCAACCGAAATCGGGTTTGCCAGTAAGTTTGTGATCCTAATTGTCTTTGCCATTTTCTTTCCCTCCGTGGACCCGCAGGTCCGTTGTCAAATATTGTCAAGGCTCATCGGAGCCTTTTGTTTACCAGAGATGCTGACCTTCCCAATCGAAGGCCTCCATCAGATTGTCGTAATCTACATAATCATCTGTCCCGAAAGTCCCTGTCTCGTCCTTCACAACAATGAAGTGGTAGGCCTCGTCGTCTTCAGCGTCTAAAAGAACCTCACCCCTATCCGTATTCAGAATGACAGTCAGCCTCAAATCGTACCAAGGAACCTCTTCAGCATAGGAGCCAATACGATATGCTTTGTCATCGCTATAAGAACCCCAAGAACCTCCTCGTACATCACCACTTTCGTGGGTTCGGATAAGAAGGATACCTCCCGCATAAGGCTCATCCGAGTCTCCCTCAGGCAGCATTGTGTAGTCGAAGGTAGGACCCCACCAGCTCGTATTGTAGGTATTCCCACTGAAACCCAGTCTAGCACCCCTGACAGCTAACCGAAGATCTCCCAGATGCATGTTTTCCACAGTCTCGGGAGCGTTCATTCTGATGAAGCCTTGGTCAGGGTGACTTTTGCCAGATTCTTCTAAAAGCTCCTCGGGCGAGACCTCATACTCATCTTGAAGAAACTGTAAAACCTCGGACACCTGAACCTCCTCAAAAGGAGCCATCATTTGCTCCGCTGCTGCCGAAGAAAACACATCGATATCTGTGACCTCTCCGCTGTATCCGCCAGAGGACCAAGCCTGCTTCTCTACCCCCAGCACCTTGGGCTTACCACCCTCGGGCATTGTGGTGCCTTCAGGTTCATCCATGGGCGGTCCCATCGGTTCCTCTTGAGCAATCACGGCCCTGGCGATCCTCTGCATGCCTTGATTTAAAATTCCTTGAAGTTTCATCGGTCTACTCCTCGTTCTGAAGCCTGTATTCGGCCAGTTCACTTTCAGCGATATCGTACCAATCTATCTCATCCCATGCCGCCCGAAGCAGGTCTGACCAGGGGCCATCCAAGTTCTCGGGATACATCTCTTCCCAGAAGTCCTTCATCATGTCAGCCAGGACGATAGTGTCATCACCACGAACACCCTCACCAGTTCTGCCAGGATCGGTTTGTGCTGCTTCAGCCACCATCTCTTGAATCATTTGGTAAAGACCTTGGTCATTGTCCTGCCACAGCGCGAGAGCCCAAGTCTCATAGTTAGTCCAGCCCTGGTAGCCCTTCTCCTGGGCGGTGCGTTGAGGCTGGTTCACATTTTTTATGAAGTCTGAGTGTTTCATTGGTCTAGTACTCCTCGTCTTCGTCATCTTCACCCCAGGATTCACCGCCATCCCAGCCCATTTCAAACATCTTATCAGTAATATCCTGAGAAAGAGCAAAGAACGCCGCCTGGGTTACTACTTGGCTCCAGCTGTCCGCTTCCATGCTTCCCATCTGATCCCAGAGAGCATCCTCATTGGCGGTGTGTTCCATGGTCTTATGGGCTTTCCAGGTAATGAACACCCAACGATCACTTTCCACTGACTCATTAAGAGCATCGTGTACGTTACCGCCATAATCCTTGTAGTTGTCTTTTACCCACTGAGCAGTCTCTTCAACATTATCCCAATAGGATCTGTAATCGCCAGATTCTTCCTGCGCCTGCCGGGAGGAGCCGCCCATCTGCCCTGCGATTCGCTTCAGACCCTCATCCTGAATACTTGCGTTGAACTTTGTCATCTCATTCTCCTAGTAGTCCATCGGGTCCGAAGATCCCGTTTTCTTGTATGTCCTCGTAACACTCGTCGGCTATCTCCGGGATGGCCTTGAGTATCTCATCCTGTAGCTTTATCAGGTCCTCGGTGGAGAGCTCGTCATCCACCCACGACTTGTACTCAATGATGTGGTCTGCCGCGGTGTAGGTAAACTCCAGGTCAAGGTCAAACTCCATGAAGTCCTCACGCAGCCGTACGGCCACGTCCTTCTTCCACTGTTCAAATTCCTGGGGATGCACCGCCGAGAAGCTCTGGACATCGAAGTCGAAACTTCCGATGGCGATGAGTATCGAGATGTCGGTATCGGGCTTGTCCCAGAATGACTGGCCCTTGAGCCGTCGTAGGTCACTCAGAAACTCGTCTTTAAGAAAGTCCAGCCTGTGAAGTTTTCTCATGTGCATGTCTCTAATATACCAAGAAAATCTACTTTCCAACTCCATTGTAATCAATGAAGAAGTACGTTCTCCTGACGATCAGTATAAAGTACACACATTAGGGAATTTAAATTAGACTGTAGATATATGAATTTAGTCATGTTCATTAAGCAGGGGCCTAAGAAATTCCTCGGTGACCTTGGCCGGTGCCACCTTGGCCTCGCCGCGGGAGTCGAACCTAACCAGGTCCGACACGATGTCGCCCGAGGAGACATCCACAAAATAGAGGTAGGTCTCCTTCAGGTCCGTGTCGTGGACCATCATGAGTTCGGGGTACTGGCCCCACCTGATCAGGTCATGGCGCCCGAGGTGTTCCTGGACCTTCTTGAGGTCATCGCCGCCGATCACCTCACTGACCCTGGAGCTGCAAAGTGAGGAGAAGATTTCATGGATATTGACTCTGACTTTGGGCATGTCGCCACCTCCTGCCTGGGATAGGTTGCACATGCCGTGCCAAGCCAGCCTCCTTATATTTACAGGGTATTTTCCTTAATGATTACGGTAAAACATAAGATTTCTTATCCTAACATAAGATTTCTTATGTTGGGTTACCCTACCCGGAAACATAAACTTTCTTATGGTTGGGTAAGATTTCTTACCCTACAGACCCACAGGGAGCATCGGACGTTGCTGAACATGGGCTGACTTCATGTCATCCAGCTTGAGCTTCTTCTTGACCACTTTCTTGGCTTCCTTCTTCTCCTCCTCAGGAGCTTCCTCATCCGCACCCTCCTCGGCGGGTTCCTCGGGTTCCGCAGGAGGAGGTGCCGGTCTCCTCCCTGAGGAGCCTCTCCCGGCACCAGAGCTGCCTGAGCCTGCACCCCCGACTCCAAGCCCTCGGGAATGGAAACGGCCCACAGGAGGGTGGCTGGACATTACAGGAGCATCCTTCTTGGCGGTTAAGCTCTGCATGCCGAGCATCAGGAGTGCATCCTGGAGCTTGCCCACATCCTCCGACAGGGCCTTCTGAACTCTTTCGGTATGCTCTATCTGGACCTTCATGACCTCAAGAACCTTGTCGGCTTTCTCCTCGCCGCGGTCCAGGTAGTTGCCCACGGCACCCACCAGGGCCAGCACCAGGGTAAGTGCCAGCGTCGTGATGCTACCAATCATCTTAAACTTATCGCTCATGAGGGACCTCCTCTTGAGGATTATAGTATCACAAGAATTTTAGTAGGATTAAAAGAAGATCAGGTTCCGTGTCAGGAACTCCCATGCCACAACCGCAGCCAGAGATACCTGACCGTTACCTATTGCCTTAAGGCGATCCACCCTGCTGTCACGGTCAAGTGTGGTTCTCGGTACATCCTGCTCCCAGTCACTACCCCAGAACCCCGCAGTTGTGCTCCAAGCGTAGATGTCCTCTTCATACATTGCCGACAGGGAGGTCCAACCTAAAGGCCAGCCCATAAGAAGCTCCACCCAGTCAGGATTAAGGCTCCCGCCAACTATTGTCGGGAGCATCCCCTTCGCACGTTTGGACCCTGAGAAACAGGGAGTTCTGGAATCATTTGCCTGAGGTGTGGGCCATTTTACAACCGCCTCGTTCAAAGGCCTACTATTTTTGTTATGTGTCGCCTGGCTGGCTTTGCCGTTCTTCCAATCGCGCCTTGTCGGTGTGGGCCACCGACCCGCTCTTGCCATACCTTGCAGTGAAGGGATCTCGTTTATGCGGTTCCCGCTACGACTTGAGCCGCCCCCCTTGCTGGCATCTACAGGAGTCGGGAACATCAAGCGGTCCTGCATTTTAAAATGACTGTTCTCGTTCCCTCTTACAGCCTGTAAGAGGTCGCCGCGCCCACCACGGTCTGCATCAGATGCTCTAACGGTTGGCCAGACATGCACCACCCGCGAAAGAGTTCTTTGGCTATGCCACTTCCGTCCAGGCATGTACAGCCGCTCATGGGTTGCTTTGGTGCTCTCGCGCATCTCGCGGATGAACTCCTCGGTCGGTTGGGACTCGTCAGCTGCTGGTGTGGGCCACAACCCAGATCCTGTCCCTTTTATGGGGCGCTCCAACGTTTTCCGCTGAAACACGACACCACTCCGCATCGTACCCCAGAAAGGACAGATCTGATAAGACGAGATCGAGTCCTCGTCTTCGCAGGAGTGGGCTGTTTTCAACGAGCACAAGAGGAGGCTCAACCTCACTGATGATTCTTGCCATTTGTCCCCAAAGTCCTGATCGGTTTCCTCGGAGGCCTTCACCTTTACCCGCGCAGGAGATGTCCTGGCAGGGGAACCCTCCTGCGATGAGGTCAACAAGTCCGTTCCAGGGGGTTCCGTCAAAGGTTCCAACATCATCGAAAATTGGAAACCAGGGAAGGATACCGTCTGCTTGCCTTGCTGCGAGGACCTGCTGGCAATACGTATCAATTTCGACGGCGCAGATGCACTGGTGACCGAGGGTGAGATCGGCAAGAAGCCCTCCTCCAGCCCCTGCGAAGAGATGAAGGGTTCTGAGTCGTGGCATGGCAAGTAACCCTTTCTTAGGTTCTTCATATAGGTGTCTAACTCTGCGGAGGTGCAATTAAGAACTACCATTAAACTTCCTTAGATATTCCGCTGCTTGCTCTAAAATAGAAACAGAGTCTTTTGCACGTCCCAGTAAGTTATTGCAATGACCACAAAGGACCCCACGTATCTTTTGGGTTTTGTGACAATGATCTATATTCGGTCGGTAATGCGATTTCTGATGTCCAAAAATTATTTCAGCGTCACAGATTTGACAGTTTGTAATTTCTAAAAGTTCTTTTATTGCCTCGACAGTAGTACTATATTTCCTGGCTGACTCGCTCATATAGATTGCTTTCCTGTTAGCCCTTCTCTTTACTTTTAGATCTTCGGCGTAACGTAGCTTCCAGGCTTTCGCTCTAGTTTTACGTCTCTCAGGATTGTCCTTATACAAGTTTCGTTGGTCAGCTTTACTACATTCCTTACATCTGGAGGAATACCCTTTTGATTGGGTCCGATTTTTGTAAAATTCAGACAGATCCTTTTTTGTTTTGCACTTTGAACATCTTGGCATAGCGGCATTATTTCATGTATTTACCACCACGTAAACACTTAGCGCAAAAAGGTGTAGAGTTCTGAGTCTGTGCAATTTACAACTCCCATCTATTCCTATCGCCCCTCCATGCTCCAATCAAGCATTACTATACCAGGCATCTCACGCATTCCCCAAGGTCTTTATCGATATAGGACTGACGAAGGTACATACCACCACGTTCTTCTGTCCGTCCACCTTGAGCTCCACGCCCTCAACCGCATTGGGGATCTCCTGACCCAGTTCCCTGGCTTTCTTTGCCAAAGCGTCTGCGGCCTCTTGCAAAGTGAACGTAACCACTTTCGCTTCTCTAACTTCTACCATGTGCTTTTCCTTCCTGTTATCCAGTCCTTGATGGTGTGGTAGAGGTACCTCACATAGAAGAACCTCGCGTTTTTTCGCTCCCTCTCAAGATAGCAGTACTCTCTCCACGTCGCCTCATCGGACAGCCATTCTGCTTGCGCCTCTTCTCTTTCCCATTGAAGTTGGCGATTCAAACATTTAGCCACCTCTCTCCAGGCGTCAGCTCGGGCATTGGCTCTTTCGAGTTCAGTCATCTTCCAACTCCAAGCCCCAAGAATCCCATCCTGGGGTGCGATCCCTTGCGAACAGTTCTATTCTTGGGACATCACCATACAGCTCCTCAATGCGTTCCCGGACACCGTGAGGCTTCTGTGAGTGCTGCCTCTTCTTCGATATGATTACTGACCGGACGCTGGCCGAGACCCGTTTGGGTTTGCCCTTGGTGGCGATGAGGCACAGCTCACTGCCCTGGCGCGTGTAGAACCCCATTCCGAAGTCCAGCTTGCCACCCTGAGTGCGCTTCACCCAGTTGAACCCGGTCATCGTCTTCAAGGTAAACCCCCAGGCCTTGATCACTGCAAGGGCCTCCTCGGGCTTGGCCGCAACCCACCACATGAATAGAACGCAGTTGTCGGCGCAGATGTCCGGTACCGGGAGCTTACCAATCTCCGTCTCATTGAGCACCTGGTACTGATCGGCAGACCCACTCTTAAGACTTCCACCGGTTCTCTTGTTGGTGAATTGCCAGGGTGGATCTGCGTACAGCACCTCATACTTTTTATTTGGGAACTTCATCCTATCCTTTCATATAGATTTTGCCCAACTTCCTATCACCCTTAATATACCAGGAGTGAAAGAAGTAATTTGCGTCTTCAAGAATTTTTTCCGCCTCGGGCCGCTTTGCCCACATCTTCAAGTTGCCCTCGATGGCCATGGTCTCCTGGAACCTCACCTCACAAAGATGCGGGTTCATGCCCTTGAGCATCACCACAGATACAGGCTCAGGCTCACTGACAGCCTCCTCCAGCTTGAGGGCCGGTATGTCCCATGGTTTCACACCCGCGTAAGGGTCCTCCGGTTCCTCGGGCTCTGGCGGCTTCTCAGGTTGTGGGTTGAACTGGGCGAAGAGGTCGGCTACCTGCTTCTTCTGGAAGTCATGGACCATCTATTGTCGGTATTTCCTGGCATCTTTAAACATGCGGTCCACATCCACCCTCATCGGACTAATCAGTATCCTATTCAGGATTGAATCCATCTTAGTCTCCATGAGGTCTATCCTCTTCTTGAGTTCCTTGGTCTCGCTCTCCATCTTCCATGACATACCAACATAGGTAGCAAGACCCAATACCAACATCAGTTCGTACATGTCTTCGGCCATAATCGGCATGTCTGCGTTCCAGGTGGACTTCATTGCCCAGACAGCCCAGACCATCAGGCCCATGAAGATTATCCTGAAAATGTCCCTGAACAGGAACTGCAACAGAGCTTGGAGAATCTTCAACCAGATTATTTTGGTTTCGGGTTTCATGAGGAAGTTTTACAATACAATTCGTAATCTCTTTCCCAATGATAGTCACTACCCTCACAACAATGATCCTCGATTTCCTCATAGTCCTTCTGGGTGTAGCTGCATTTAGGATAGCCGAGCATCTCCCCAAAAGTCATATGTCGAGCAACCCTCCTGGTTTCAGGGGTAAGAGGTACCATCTTCCCATCAAGGTTTCCCCAGGCCATCCCAGGACCCTCTCTGAACATATACTGAGGTTTCACACCCAAGATATCTTTCAACTCTGGCCAAGGGTTAATTGGAGGCAAATCTGTACGAGGACCTTCTGCTTCGATACAGGAATACATCCAGGCTTCCACCTTCTCCAATTTATCCTCGGCTTCTTTGAGTTTCTGTTGAAGGATATCAATCTCCACGACCTCCACGTACTCCTCCAGAACCTTCACATCCGCTTTGGTCATCACCCCGATCCTGGCTTTCACCAGAGCCTCATCAGCTCTGGCCTCGATGTTTAAAGAGGTCACCAAACCCAGCTTCTTTCCGTCCGGGTCCAGGATGGTGACGCCATCGACCGTACCGTCCGACTTGATTGTGTAGAACCTTGCTGGTTTAACCATCGTCTTTCCCCCAATTCAGCGGCATGTAGTCGCTCAAGTGTTCGCCGCGTTTTAGTTGGATATGTGTGCAGTTCTCCTGCGCTTCCAGGCTGTCCATGAACTCATCCCAGGACTTGTCGAGCAGCTCAACAAAGTCGGCCTTGCTGCCCCGGTTGCGGTACCTTCGGAGGTACTCCTCCTTCATGCTGCGGTTCGGGTACAGCAGCGTGAAGTCTATCCCGGCTTCCACTAAGGCAGCCCGAACAGTGTCGTGCGAGGACACGAAGATAAAATCAACCGAACCGTCCACCATGGAGGCCTTGATGTGGTCAATGTAGTTGCTCGGAAAATGCGGGTTCCTGACACCCGGCCTGGACCAGCTGAAGCTCATGCTGTCCGAGTCCAGGATGGTCAACTTGGTCCGCTCGGCGCAATAGGTCTTGCCCACCCCTGGGAACGCACTCACGACACGACTCGAAAAAATCGATTTGGTTTTAGTTATCATCAGTCCCACCCATTCTTCTCGGCCAGCCAGTCGCTGATGATCAGATCACCTTCAGTGTTTTCTTTGTAGACCTCGGAGTCATCGTCCACCTGGGAAAGTGGTATCCACTCAGGATTATCGAATATCGGCGCATCCACCAGAATGGCCTTGCCCGAGTCGGACTTCTTCAGACACTTCGCTTTTTCAATTGTTATCGGCATTGGTTACTCTCCTCAATCCTTCTTCCCCTGGTTGTGGAGCATGTACGCGGTGGCCTTCATGGCGACATCGGCCTTGGCGTACTCAAGATCCACACCCACTGCGGTCTTGTAGGCTGCGCGTTCCTGGTCCAACTTGAAATTGGCCAAGGCGAACATCACGTTCATCCTTTCCGCGTAACACAAATCAACTGGAATGGACTCAAACAAGGCCTTATACTGACATTCGATATCGGCCAGGAGCTTCCCGTGAAGTAACAAGGCTCTTTCTGATTTCAAGACAGACATAGACTCCTCCTATAAGGGAATATACCAAAAAAGTTTGAACAAGGTTCAGTCTGAGGCCTGCATGAGGAGTTTCAACCCCCAGGCCCATCCCTGAAGGGCCACATGCTGGGCCACGTTTACCTGGTTGAAGGTACCTTCCAGGATCACCGCAGGAAGGTTCCTACGGGCTTCCAGGGCCTTTTCTTCGCTGCCCATGGTTTGGGCCAGCCACTGCTGGAAAGAGGAGTTCTCGGCCAGCAGGCACTCGACGAGGATGAGTTTGTAGGTATCTGGCATGGAAGATACGGTACCACAGGTTGTGTCGGGGGTTTTAAGAACTGATTACCCTTTATTGAGGATACCTTTTCCGTCACCTATTTTGACACATCGGGATTTTTCTTCTGGGACATGGGAGGTATCGGTTTCCTCCATCCTCTTGAGCAGTTCGAGCCGAGCCCTACTGGCTAAGTCCAACCAATAACCTTTGGGGTCTTTCATCTGCTCCAGCTCGTAGAGGATGACCTTCTGCTGCCAGCCGTAGACCCTCTCGGTGTAGTCATCCCAGAGCCGTACCATGAGGTTCAGCATGTGGACCCAAGGCTTGTCGGCCCTGGTGGACGGTTTACCGAAAGATACCTCCATGCGGAAGGTGGGGAAGGCCTCGAACATGGCCTTGGTGAACTCGTTCAGGTAGATCAATCCGGTTTCCATCAGTCCTCCTCAGATTCCTTCTTCACTCGGCGGCTCACAATTGTGCAACAGCCCTTCAGTACCTGGTCAACACTATCCGGGTCCAGGTTGTACGAACCTCTCATTGCCACTCCGTAACCCAGGTGCTTCGCGTCGATGATAACCCGCACAAGACCGTCCTGGGCTGGTGGCCCAACAGCGATCCCAACTGGCTCTGCGGTACGCCCACCATAAACAAAGACATCGAAAAGGATGGTGCCCTTCTCGATGGGCATGCCTTTTGACGAGGGGCCAACAAGGTGAAAGGGAAGCGTCCGATCTTCCACATCAAAGTCAGCCTGAATCATTTCCGAAATGGCTTTAGATAAACTCATCTTTTCAGGAGCGAACTCACGCGGTTCTTCCGTAATGAGATTTATCGTGTCCGCATCGCGTTCCATGGACTTGGTTATCGTCCATCCTGTAATCTTGCCAATGTCTTTCCCGTTCACAGTAACTCTCAATGAGGAACTATTCATGAACCTGCGAACCTCATTGGCTACTTCCTGAACATTGGCCAGTGTGGGTGGGGGTACCGGCTTCTCGTGGGACCGCAGATGATCACAGGCGTACTGTCCACAGATACAGCAGGTGTCCATCTTGACATCCACACCCATCGACGGGCCTGGGAAGGTGCCGTCCTCGATGTCCTTCAGCCGTTCCCTGTGCTCGGCCAACACCTGCTCGTTGAACCTCTGAGTCTCCTCTACATGGGCGTAGGGCTTTCGGTCTCGCAGGCTTTTACTGAGGTCCTCCAGGTCCTGCATGGTAATTGGTTTGCCCAAGAGGTCTATCTTGTCGTCCTTGATCGGGTCCACGGGATCACGGAGAATCGGCTCGTCCGTCCCGTAACCCCAGTGCCGCCTGTGGTCTGCCAGGGCCTGGTCGTTTAGCCGCTGGTTGGCTTCTGCTTCGGCTTTGTATGGGTGCGGTGAGAGTTTGAATGCCGAAGCAGGTAGAGACATCTCACGAATAGGTTTGGCAAATGCTTTACCAATGTTCTCAAACCACTCTTTGGAACCGTACTCGAATGGCTTGTCGGAGTAGGTAGACACCTCAAAGGAATCATCATTTTTGTTTGGCTTATCCGATGTGACGGACATACCTACGATTGGGATTCCCGCAGGAACCATAACAAACTCATCTTTCGGCCTGATGTACTCCTGGCCACTCTTATCTGGCTTACAGGCAGTGCAACAGCCGATGTGAGTATTGCTCATGTTGTACTTGGCCAGGAAGTGGCCGCACTCTCTACACTTGAGGTTCTTATCCATCATATCCCTTTCAGCTTGATGCGACAATCAAAACGGCCCTTCCACAGCAATATATCCAACAGGGGCCAATACATATTGGTCCCGTCCCAATCTGGACTGTACGACCGCACGAACTCTTTATATTCCGGGTTCACTGTTCCCAACACGTAAGCCTCGCCGTTCGCCGTCTCAATGTGCCTCCCATCGGAACTGCAAATAAAAGTCACTATGGATGTTTTGACACTCTTTTCTCCATCGTCTGTCGCAACCATCCCATGTATACAGCCAGCATTAAACTCCGGTGCCGTCAACGGGTCGTCATGAAAAAGCTCCAAAGACCAATTGTTAATGACAGTCATAGCTACTTCTCGTCAGTTTCCTCTCGGCCTTCCTCAATGATGCGGCGAGGATGTTTGCCCTCGGGCCATTCAGGTCGCCCTTTAGACCCCTCAACGGGTATTGCATTTTTCTCTGCCATCAGCACCTCTGTCGCTCTTTTGAAATATCTCGGAGGTGTATACTTCCTGCGTGGTACAGATTTAGATAAAGGTCTCTTCCATTCCCTCCACCAGAGAACCTTGGCTTTCTCCCTCACAGCTCTGCGTGCGTACTCATCGGCAATCAACTTACCTTCCTTGTGAGCAAAATCCAAAGAAGTACCATTTGGTCCTTGTATCTTCGTACACCCACCATCCCCATCGCACAGGGCATAATGACTAGACCTATCGCCATACTCTGTGTTGTGAACCAAAGGTTTACTCCACGGGTCCACAATCACATCCGAACCCTTCCACTCAGGTTCGATAGGGTCAGGTATCGTGAATCGGTCTCCATTGGGGAACTCGAACTCGGCGGTATGGGTGATCTGCTTGGCAGGCTTCGGCATCCTGACTGACGCCTGCCTTTTGTAACCATATGCAGCCACGATCTCTTCAATACCTTCCATGTCTTTCGGAGGATTCATCTTGGCCCTTTTCTGCATGTTGACCTGAGAAGCGGAGCTTCTGCTGTTAATGTGGTCCACAGCTTCCTGGGCGCGGTCCCGAACGGCGCCGTTTATCTTGAGCGCAGCACGATCCCTGTCGGTCATCTCCTGCACCGCCAAAGAATCCCGAACGTACTGGCCCAACGAATTGTGACCCGCATCGTGCATTATGATGTTGTCGGGGTGTATGTCTGGCACACACGCGGTATGGATATGATACGCCCCCACATAATAATGCTGGGGTGTGTGAACCCATCGTTCTTCGTGATGCCTGGAGATGTGGAAGTGGTGGAGCTTCTCCCGCTGTGATGGAACCAAGCAGGTAACCGCAGCCTGGAAGTCCTGATCAGTCCAGGGCCTTACCTCCACGGCACCTTTTGTCTCGGCCATCCTTTCGGCGGTGAGCACCTTGCGGCAATAGAAACAGGTTCCGCGGTCTGCGTTCTTGTCCCATGAACCCTTCTGAAGGTGAGGTTTCTCGCAGGTGCAGAAGGTACTTCTGTCCCATATCCAGTTCGTGTAACCTTCAGATTCGTTGAAACACACCTTGATCTGGTCATCCGTCAGATGAGCATTGGCCAGCCTCCACCAGCCCTGGGTATCAAAGTCCGGCAACCTGGGAGGTTTGGAATTGTCCCGTTGCGCCTCGCTTACCTTGAATCCTCGAAAGTGTTTCTTGAGCGCACTGTTCGCATGACACTCCTTCATGGCCGCAAGATAATCCTGCTCATCGAAAGGTTTGAATCCTGGCATGGCTTTCTCCTGGGTATTATGGACGACTGGACCTCCATCAGCATTTTTAACTACATACTTAGGCATGTTCACCTCCTAGAGGTAATATACCAAAAAAGTTTGAAGGGTTATGAAAATTCCTACCAGTAGGTACCTGGATAGGTTCGGTTCCAGTCCCTGGGAATGGGCCTTCCTGAGCCCGTGGACCACTTGGGACCGCCGTCAGTGGCGTTGAGCTGGCTTATCCATGGCATGGCAATGCCTTCCCATATCGCGGAACCTGGGTCGCCGTGGCGCGTCTTGGAGGACTGCCGATGACCTCTGACCACCACCCAGACCTGGTCATTGTCGTTGAACTGCTTCTGAAGGTACCTGAACAGCTCATGAGCAGCGAGAAGCTGGCCATCGGTGAGCTTGGCCGCAGGCCCTCCACCCTTCCATAAGGTGTTTGGCTTACCTTCAACACCCATGAAGTTACCCTCGATTTCGATACCGATGGTGTGCTGGGACAGTCCCTGGCCATGCCAGATCATGTCGGTCATGGCATTCACCAGGACAATACCTCCATCCCGCGGGAGTCCGATATGAGCGTTCAACCTCCTCCACTTCTGGGGGTCCGCAGGCATTTTGCACCCTGTTTGGTGAAGAGTTACACCTTTAATGTCGCTCCAACGTCTGGGTCTGGCGTAGAGCTTGGGCCTCTGGTGTTGCCCTATGATGTCGATAATACCGCTTTCAGGGACATGATCCTTGTCTAAGTGGTCAAGTATGGCCTTCCACGTCTTCGGGCCACAGGCGCCGTCCTGGCGCAGCCCGAAGGCTTTCTGAAGGTCCAGCACAACCAGCTCTGTATCGTGTCCGAAGATTCCATCATTGGGTCCGTAGTCATACCCGAGGAGATCTCCGAATTCCTGGAGCCGCTTCACCGCGGGTCCGTGCATGTGCGGAAGGGTAAGTTTCAAAGTGTCCATCGTTATGCCTCCATCTCGGCTCGTTGCAGGATGCCCTTCAGTTTGTCGATGACCTTCTCAGCACCATCCACAGGGTCCGAGCATGTACCCAGAGTCAGGTTGTATGGGAACTCTTTGATGAGGTCCTGAACCTCCTCCAGAGCCCTTCTTTCAAGTGGTGATATTGGTTCTAGGTAATAGTCAGTCTTGGCCTTCTCGGTCAGCGTGATGCCTCTGGACTGCATCTCGGCCACCCTTATCCAACCTTTGCGCTCCAAGGCCCGGAGGTGGTCAGACACCCCGTTCGTGGAGTTGATTTTCATGGAGGTACCTATCTCCCGCAGAGTAGGCGCATACCCCTTGTCGAGCAGGTGGGTCACAATGACATCCAGCACCTGGCGCTGCCGGTTGGTAATCGGGTTCTGGTATCCCTTTTGGTACTGGTTCATGGGCTTATCCTATCAGAGGTTAGTTGGGTTTTCTTAACTCGGCCAGTGCTCGGGTAAGATCCATGCTGGAACGTTTGACAGCACCACTCTCCTTGGTGCCCATCCAGTAGTAGCTCGTGTCACCGTCCATGCGGTCTTTCAGAACCTTGGCCTTGGCAAGGAACCTCTTGGCCTCGGCCATGGCTGTTTCAAGTTTCCTGAGGTTCATGTTTCCCTCTCTTCTCGTAGGCAATCTCGATATGGATTCTATTTTGCCTCCAGATGGAACAACCGATGTCGCCACATAATGGAGGAGTATCCCTTCTCAGTTTGCAGTAAGGATGTCTGGCCTGGGGTTCCCCTAAAGCCTGGGCCACGGTTCGATGTTCACACCTTTCTTCACAAAACCATTTGAAAGCGTCACTCATCAGTTTTCTTCTTTCCCAGGTTCACCAGCTTTGCCCAACGTTTGCTTCTCGCCACACGTTCCAGATAGTCGTCCAAGGATTCGCCAGGGTACCTGGACGGGAAAGAGACTAGGATTGCCTCGTCTGGGTTCAGAACTTTTGTGGTGATGATATTCAAGGCATGCTCACCTAGCTGAACGGTGTCTATGAGCTTGGACCTTTCACTCATCAGTTTTCTCCATTGGGATCACCACATCAGCACCAATCCACTTAAAAGGTTTGGTGAACCTGGTGAAAAGTGACATGTGGAACCTGCTGTTATCATGACTGTCAGCTTCTATACTCAAGTCACCGACAGGTAACAAGCTATCCCGCGGCACCCATGCACAGTTGGGAATGTGCTCTGGAATTTTGAACCCCATCTCACGAAGTTCGGCAGCTGTGATGCAGGTATGCTCGTTGTACTCGTCGCCAGGACTTATGAGTTTAGCTTTGGTCATCGGATTCTCTCTTCAGCAACATCTCACCTCTGATCAGGTGAAGTCCTCCCTCCAAGTAGGTTATCTTAGCTTCCAACAACTTGATCCTGGAACATAGTGGTGACGTACACTCGCTGGGCGTGACCCCTAATTGCATTCTGCCACAGATCTCACAGGTCCATTGCGGCATGGGTGCAACATCGATAACACCGACCTTAGTGGTACACATGCACTCATTCTGTGGGTGGTGACATATCGGGCAGGCGGCTGTGGTCATGACTCCTCCCTTAGTAAATAATCTCTCCAACATTCTTTCCAAGCGAACCTGCGTTCTGACCTGGCTCCACACTTCTCTTCACAGTTGTTGTCCCAGTTGAAGACGTTTGCAGGACAGCTGCCTATGCTCTCATGAATCAAGTCCACAGCCCTGTCCACTGCCAGGTGTAGTTTGACACGCTCCTTCTCCTGTTGTTTCGTTCTTTCGGGTTCCGCATCCAGCCATTGAACATGACTTGTCATTCGGTCTTGCTTTCGTCTTTTAGGATTAGGACGGGGAAAACCCTGAAGTAGTTTATATCAAATGAAAAGTGATCTCGCGGTCGTGCTTCCACTAGCGAATCCTTTGGCATACCGCGAGAAAATAGCCCAAACCCCCTAACCGCCCCATCAATCCGTGCTTGCAGCGCATCCCGTTTGTCTACAACCCGCGCAAGTTCATTTTCCAGATTATCGATTCTAGCCGCTTTTTTATCCAGCCGTTCGGTGGCGTTTAGTTCTAAGGCTCGGTTTGTTTCCCGCAGCGCATCCCGTTCCGCCTTCACCTCGACCAGCTCGGCGCGGAGTTTTTCGATTTCCCTTAACAGTGGTTCACGTTTCATCATGTCTAAATTATTATCCATCGTCTCGGCTTTCGTCAGGGATGATTAGGACGGGGTATAAATCACCGTAGGGAGTGCGGAAACACGGACCGAACATCCCACACAGATAGTGGCGACCAGCGGATAGGCGCAAGTAGGTTACTTCGCCGTCGCTCTCACGGGTGCACCGGATTAGGTAGCCTTCGTCTTTTGTTTGGGTCATTGTTTCTCCCTATATGATTTTATGGACCGGTAGTGGCGCACAGCGTCACGCACAATCATAACAGCAGCGAACAATACCAGCCAAAGAGTAGTAGCCAAAGCCACAGTCTCTTCCATGAAGAGTCCGACAAACAAACCTAAAGCTACCAAGAGCAACTGCCATTGCGTTTTCATGGTTCCTCCTTCTCATACATAGTCGCCACGGTGTTCGGCTGCCTGTCGCCACATTTTACGCAGACATACAATCCCCATATCCGCTAGAGTGCCTAGTATTGGTTCTGTTCGTGGTTTACCCATCGCCCCGCCTTTATCCTATTATGATGTCTCGCACACTACGACGAACTGGAGGCTGGTCATATAAAGCTTCCTCTATTCGCGCTATTCTATCTTCCAACGATAACTTTTTAAGCCCTTCAAGATATTTTGTCCTCTCTTTGTCAGACTCTTTTTCCTTGCAATCTCTACAGATAGTAGGAGTAGGGCCACGCACAGAGTGCATCACCCTGACCTCTTCCTTACAGACACGACATGTTATGTAGCTACTAATTGCCATCGCCCCGCCTTTCTTTCTTTTGGTGGCCGGAATACATCCACCTCTAAACACTCATAATGATCTGACGTGTCCCCTTCCCTCCAAGACAAAAGCCTTTCGTCTGCCTCTTGTATGCTACCTATAACTATTTCTATTGGTGTATCACATTGCGTTATTACGTAATATTTATTTTCACCCATCGCCCCGCTCCTTGTTTGTAGTCTGCTTATGCAGCTTATTCCGCTCCTTCTCTAGTTCTGCTATATCAGAAGCTCATGTTGGCGATGTCGCCTTTTAGAGTGTCGTGTTTTTTTTGCAATACACCAAACGCGTGCTCAACGTTTGCGCATCTATCACACCATGCATCCCGGTCCGCCTTACACTCGGCAAGCTGTACTTTCAGCCGCGCGTTTTCAACGGCCAGCGCCGCTATTTTATTCCGCCGCGTGTCGGCCTCGGCATTGCGATCCACATTCAATTTCATCGCGCATTTTAAATCGTATTTTAGCCCGTCACGCTCGGCCTTGACTGAGGCAAGCTGTCGTTGCAAAACAGCTTTGTCTGCGGCCAGGCGGGCAATATCTAAAACAGCCGTGTCAATAAATGGGGGCCTTGGCACACTGCCTTTGTCTCCTTTATACATGCATGGGGTCGCATTTACTTCCGCCATATGGTCTATTTCGTATTGTCTCCATTTTTGCTCAAGGTCAGATATGTAGTCACGGGCATACTGCATCCGTTCATCGTGCAGCTTGTCTAAATCATCCATCACCCCTCGCTTTCACATTTGAGAATGCGGCAACCTGTTTCGAGTTTCATTTTCTTCCCTTCCTTACTTTATTACATCACCCATCGCCCCGCCTTTCGTTAACCGTTTCCTTTTGCTTTATCGCGCCAGTAATTTCTATCCCTTTGTGTTTCGGCCAATTCCTTTTTCACCTCGGCAAGCTCGGCGCGTAAAACAGCTATGTTAGACCTCAAAAGTCGTATGGTATCCTGTGGAGTGCCTAGTATTGGTTCTGTTCGTGGTTTACCCATCGCCCCGCCTTTCTTTATCAAAATTCTCCAGAACATTTTCCAATTTGGTCAACAGAGTTTCCAGTATATGTAAGTGCCTGATGGTCTCTCCTCGTCCAGCACCAACAAGTTTATGGAACTCCACTGCCATCCTGTGAGATGCCAGGAGTTGTGTAAGTTCGTCCTTGGTGAGTAACACACGCACCTCGGAATCACTATACCCTCCACAATTGGGACAGTGCGTGGTGATTCCATCACCTACATTCTGGACAACTAGCGCGGTGCTACATCTGGTACATGATATGATTGTCTCGTCCTGCTTCTTCGGCATGTTCTCAATATGATCACAATTAGAACACCTCCAAACTACCTCTCTATCGGATTCTATTTCCACATTCATGGTCGATTCCCTACAGAAGGGGCATGCCAGCTTGATGTCGTTGTCCTCCGACCAGTGAGTAGTAGTATCTTCAAGTTCGGCGGTTACCATTTTGAGAGTAGCTTCTGGTTCCTCATCGAACTGTCTGCGTATTGGTTCAGCATCGAACTTGAGCTTACCATCCTCATACTCATCAACGCACTTCGGACAGTAGAACTTCAGGAACAGGCCCACACGCTTCTCGGGTTCCATCTCTGTTCCACATTCCCAGCAAACCATGTCGGTATCAAGAGTCATCGGAGTTCTCCCTATCACATAGTATTTCTACATTACGCAAGTACACCCATGTACTAAAGTTCTCTCCCTTTATATAAACTCTGGATAACTCAAGATCATGTTCGAGTATTGTTCCAATTTCACCAATAAACATATAAGATCCAATCGCACCATTGCTTCTCTTTATTGCTGTTTTACCCTCCAAGTCACTCATCGGAGTTCTCCTTCGGCTTCGAGTCGGTCACCAAACTGATTTGCACATTACGATAAGAAAAGCCTATCAACTGAATCCGACCCACCTGAGCAAAGTAGACTTTCCGAACCTCCAGCAGGTCGCTGCCTCTGTAGATCACTTTGGTTGTGCAATCATAACTGTTGAACACGGACACAAGGAACTCTAAAGAGTCCACCCGCTGTACCTTGTCCACGGCACCGCCCAGGCGAGGGTTGTCATCGAGGAACTTCTGGGCCTTCTGCGGGGTCTCGAAGGTAAGAACCTCCGGGCCTATGTATCCTCCGGGGAACCCCAGCACGTCCGGTGAACCTCCGTGTAATGAAAGAGGCCCACAACACATGCCGTTGCCCTTCTGGTACCTCACCAAACACCAGTCCCAAATCGTGTCCACCTTGTCGTCTATCCTGAGATGCTCAGGTATCTTTTGCATCGGTTTACTCCTGTTCGTTCCACCAGAGCAGGGTCAATGACTACGTATCCCAGTTTTTCCTTGCTGATCTTAAATGTTCCTTCGAGTCCGCGAGTCTTCTCACAGGATGCGTCAGCCAGGTTTGCCAGCCTCTGTATCGCAGGGGTCTTTCCGTTTTGCGAGAGCAACTTACATATCTGACGAAGATCCCCTTTGTTCAAAGTCAACTCATTCATCGGGCTTCTCCTTGGGCTTCTCATAAGGTACCTCAACCTGGCGCTTGAACCAGGTTGTGACCATACCGGGTCCAGTGATGGCTACCCCGAAGGGTTCCCACCCCATCTTGAGCTTGTCCTCCATGTCGTCCATGTGCTTCGGGTCAGGAAACCTGGAAGTGACATTGGAAACTTCCCACTTCCAGGTCATGACCTGTGAGGGTCCACCTGTATATATTCCGGGATTACTTACGCGGGGTGCTCCGTCACTCATCTTTTCCTCCTCGGCATGTTGTCGTTTAGTCTCAAGATCCCAGGTGGCTATCACGGTCAACGTCAGGAACACGGAGACAGCGATCACCCCTATTACAGCGAAAGCTGTTTTGGCAGACTCGTTGGTCACTCGGGAACCTCCCCCCGGAGTATCCCGTTCTCACTGACGTACACATCGTACTTGGCCTTGTACCGAGCAGCCTGGTCCTTGAGCTGGACGGAGGCCTCCCTCAAAACTTTAGCAATCTTATCGTCGTAGCTACCGAAGCTGGCCTTGGCCATTTCCAGAACTCTCTCAGCGGCCAGTCCCAATCCCAAGGACTCGCCCAACATCTGTTGGGCCTGCAATGCTTTTTGTTCTCTGGTGACAGGTACATTCATGCGGAACCTCCTAGAGGTAATATACCAAAAAAGTTTGGGGATGTGAGGTTTGGGGATCTGATCAGCTAGTCATGAGCTCCGGGTAATCAAAGTCCTCACCCAGACAATCCTTGATAGACACGTAGGTATCACTGTAGCCCACAAAGACTCCGCAGAGCATGTGGATGTGTGAGACCACATTGATGCGGCCCATGACAAAATCCACTCCCATAGGGGTTGGTCGGTACAACCCTGCCTTACCGCCGGCAGTGTTAGAGCTGTCAACTTTCTCGACGAGCCCCCACTTCACCAAGTAGGACCCGTCCGTGGCAGCTTTAACCGCATCCGGCAGCAGCTCCCTGGTGGAATAGTACCGTTGATGATTGCGATACTTCCTCACAAGCTTCACCAGGAAGTCTGCCATCTCTGCATGTAACTTCCTCTTGTAGAGCTTCACGGTCTGGCCGCAGCAAGGACACTTAGTACCTTTCTCTGACTCGGCAAGCATCGCTGCTCTGGCTTGTTCAAGGTCTGTCATGAGTTTACGATACGGCAAAATAAGTCGAACATCGACTCACTATCGTTGGCCGTGTAGAACTCATCGATATAGACTGAGTGACGGAGATGATGTAAGGCCAGCTCCTTAGATCGCTCCAAAGAATGACCAACATATTCCCTGTCAAACAAGGCAACTGTAATCGGCTTGGGGTAACATATATGCACGGCAACACCAGCGTCACGATCAATCTGTTTCCACCTCTCTCTGAGAGACCTTTTTTCGTGTATCTGAAAAGGTCTGCCCACCCACACGTTTAAAAGACGGTTGCGTTCTTTCTCCAAGTCTCGCAAATTAACAGGTTTCCCACCCTTGGACTTGAGTACTCCTTCAAAAGAGTCTATCTGCACTTTGACAGCCTCCAGAGCAGCGTCCCTTAAAAGAGACTTGGAGGTACAAATCAAAATATCCACTTCCGCCTCTTTATCTTTGCAAACATGGGTGTCCAACGTCATCCTGTGGGGGTCTAATGTCGCGCCTGTCTCGGGATCTACAAAAATCATCAAGGCATCGAGCATGCAGCAGTGAAACCAGATCCCGATAGTAGCATTACCTCGTTCAAGCTTACTGTTTATAAGTGCAGCAAAATGACACTGAAAATGTTTAGAAGGGTCGTGCGGATAATTTGGTACTTTTTTGGTATGAAATTCCAGATTCTCGTTGAACTCCCGGGCCGCGTCAATTTTCTGCTTCTCTGACTCGGTGAGCTTGTCGTAGTCCAGATTGGGGTCCTCAGCTCGGTACCCACTACGCAGATATGCCCCTAACATGCCACATCTCCGCATACCCGGTTCTGCGCCAGGTCGTAATACTTTCGCAGTATCTCTGAACCTCTGAACCTCCTGCCGAGCCTCTTCGCCACCACACCTACAGTACCGCTTCCGCAATAGGGGTCCACAACCAGACCTCCTTTAGGTGACCAAGCCTTCACAACCGCCTCGGCCAGTTCCTCGGGAAAAGGTGCGTTGTGACCGTTCGCCTTCGACGGGTTGATTCTCCAGACATCCGATCTGAATCGTAGATCCCTGGCATTCAGAAAGGGGTACTGCCCATCTGTCAGGCGGAACACATACACCCTTTCCGTATGGGGCCACATAAGACGGTTGCTGTGATTGTGGGTAGAACCGCGATCCCAGATAATCTCCTCCATCAGAGCAAGCTCAGGCACACGTACAAGCCACTCCACGGGATGGACCATCCTACCGTCCCGTCGCCTGGGTTTGTGGTTGTACGCCAGGACACCATTCGACTTCATGTGCTCCGCAGCCCATTGGAGAAACTCCACCTGGCTGTCCTGGTAAACGTCCTCGGGCATGCTGTCAGGGTAGCCTCGTATGGCCCCGTAGCTCTTTGGGTCGTACTTCCCCTTTCTGCGATAACCGTCGATTCTCTTCGACTTCGACCCAATGTTGTAAGGTGGGGATGTGAAGATAAGATCGGCCTCCACATCCTTCAAAACTTTGCGATAATCTCCATGCGAAATAGATACACTCATAGCAGCCCTCCATCAGCTGGTTACATAAAGGAATATACCAAAAAAGTTTGAAACGGTGAGAAAGGTAGGTTACGCAGCTTCTTTAGCTTCTTCTGCCTTGGACTCCTTAGAGTTCTTTGGCCCGTACCACTTTATCTTCTGATTTTTCGGGAGATCCCGATTCAGTTCCTGGAAAATGGCGTAGGCGTAGGCAGATGGACCCTCAAAGTCCAGGCTCTCGTCCTGGGATACCCGTTTGGCTGCCTTCGGGATGTTCTTGAGTCCGAGCATCTTCAAGTCCTGCATCCTCTCTTTATCGGCCAGGAAATCATAACCGCCTCTTCGCTGATAGCGCACGAATAGGTACATGCCGTGGAAAACCCGCTGGTGGATGCGTTCTCCGTCAATGGCAATAGCGGCCAGGTAACGGAACACCTCAGCAGTTGTGGCTTCGTCCCGCTTTGACAGACTCCACAGCGTACCAATAGCCATGAAACTATAAGGTTCACTGGTCTTGTACTTGATGTGATAGCCATTCTTCTGAACCATCTCGTTGATCCTCACCGCCAGAGGGATCTTCTGGGTGAGCTCAGACTTGAATTTGTCATAAGCCTGGAGGTTCCTTCTGTTATTGTTTATCCCACTATAGTCTGCGGCTTCCCCTTTGACCCCCTTTGAAACATGAACCATGCAGGGAACTTCCGTGATGTCCGGGCGCTTGAGCGCGGCCAGGAGCCGCTGCTGGCCGTCGATACCGAACAGCCTCCCACTTGACCTCCGCTCTACCGAGAGGGTTCCGAACCACCGCCAGGTAAAGTTTTTAGCCATCTTGTTCACATGCCCAGACAGCTCATCCCGCTGGTACGTGTGGTCAATCTCTATGTCTCCCTTCGGAACCCACATAAACTCACCCGCCTGCCCTGGATTATTCCAGACTTTCTCTTCATTCGTTTTGTTACTACTCATTTTGCGTTTCCTTTCTTTTGGTTTCGCTTTTTTACGAGTCTTGTTCCGTTCCAGACAGCCTCTTTCATGTCTAGCCAGCCAGCTTCTCTTCAAAAAAGGTTTGCTGCACCAGCGACACTTTGTCGTTCTGTCTGAATACTTACTTACAGTTGGGATACTCAACCTCCTTTCATCGTAGGTTCCTGCATCGTCACCTACATCAGGTAATATACCAAAAAGGTTCAAATCCGTTCGGTCCATATCCAAATATTCTTTCAAAGGTTCTGAGCACTCACGATGCCTCAGCTTTCTCAACGACTTCTCGGCAATCTGTCTGGGTCTTTCTTTATGATACACTTCAAGGTAGGCAGCCAATTCCTGATAGGTGTGTTCTTTTGTGTCACCCAGCCCGAACTTCCGAGACAGGATCACAGACTCTCTAGGGGTCAGACTTGTTTTGACCATGGCACCCAAAACATGATCACGCTCCTTGAACTCAAACAAGGCTTCAGGTGACGAAGACATTTCCCTAGTTGCCTGACCAACCAGCATCAGCGCAGCTTCTCCGTCCAGCCTGAACCTAACCATAGCCTTCCTTATCGCCCTAACTACATCAGGCCACAGGTTCTCTGGACTCTCGCCCCAGAATTCAGCTATCTTTAAAGGTATCTCTTTCCACCTGCCGGTTTTCATATTCATCGGGGAGGTACGCATACATTCGTACTGATTGTAGGAGCTCTGACTCATACCCAGGATGCGGGCGAACCCTGCCTGGGTCAGGTCCAGCTGCTCCCTTCGCTGCACTAGAAGGTTGTTTCTTAACCTGATTTGAACTTCAAACTCTGGGATATTCACTAACCTACGCATACAGGGAGCCTATAGGAGGCTTGACAACCTGTCAATACCGTGAGGTAACTTTTTCGGTCGGGGTGGGTGCTGACAATTCGTCAAGGTTACAGAAAAACCCGCTTCACCTCATCCCAGCATTCATCGGTTACGGTGTCGATGGACTGGGAGGCGTCGATGGTGGTGAGTACGCCGTCCATGGAAGGGGTGTGCAGGTCCACCAGACGCTCGTAGACCTCGGCCACGACATCCAGGAAGGCTTTCTTCTCATAAACCTCACGAGGGGCTTTACGGCCTTTGTCAACCCTCTTAAGGGCCACCTTGGGGTCGATGTCCAGCATGACGGTCATGTCGGGCGCCAGGGCATCTGCATTGATCTTCTCCAACCACCCCAGGAGATGGGACATGCAGGCCATCCTCTCCTGACCTTCCAGACCCTTGCACTCGGTTACAGCCGCCGATGCTGTCTGGTAGGCGAAGGTTGACCAGCGATATCGATCACAGATGACCCAGGAGCCAGCCTCAAGCCATTCCTCAATCCAGTCGCAGTGGTCATACCTGTCCGCAGAGAACAGCATTGCCATCGCTCTCCAGCCCATCAGCGGGTACTTCCCGTTAAGGAACTCTCTGATAAACACTCCCGTCTGGGTGGCCGTGGGCTCGAAGGTGGCCTGGACAGCAGGAACCTCTCCTCTGAGATGTATTTCAAGCTCCCTGGCCAAGGTTGTGGTACCTGCACCATCGATGCCCTCAATCACTATGAACTTTCCTCTTTCAGTCATTTGGTTTCTCCTTCACCTCCAAAGCCATCAGATAGGCCTTCTCTGCCACATGTCGGAAGTCCTCGGCGCGGAGTTCCTCTTCCAGGATGGTCTCCTCATCAACCATATCCTCTTCCTTCAAGTCCTTGAGCATCTCCTCGGTAACGTCATCAGGTTTTACAAGGGAGTCCTTCGGGTCGTAGATGGGCCTGCCCGTCCGATGTCCTATCTCATGGGCAAAGAACCCGATGAGATCCTTCATATCGATGTCATCGGTACACCAGAAGTGGATGCAGCATTCAGGATCTACAAAGCCCCACACGCCCACCTTCCTGATACCTTCCATAACCTGCTCGGCAGGGAACTCCGACAGTTCCCCATCCTCGTCAAAGTTGGTGATGTTACCTTCCATCAGTTCCTCTTCGGAGATACCCCAGAAGACGGCTGACGCGGCCTCAGGGGATTTGTACCTCTTGGTCTTCACTTCTTACCTCCCCTGGACTCAACCCTGAACTGAGCCCCTCCCACACCGCAGGTCAGGTACACTTGATGTTCATAGTCACATCCGATCTCAACCTCTCTGAAGTGTGGACAAGAGTCACCACAGAACTTCTCCCTGAAAGGACAGACCTGGCGTTTGTAACCTCCATTACTGCGAAGCACACTCAGGTAACCGTCAGTACTGAGTTTGGCTCTCATTCGGAAGCCTCACCGATCACCACAGGCCCCACCGGCTCGAAGAGGATGTTGGACTCACCAATGTACGCCACTTTGAAGGTGTAGTCCTTGATGACTACTTTCTCGCCAACCCTGAACACCGACCAATGCTTTGGTACTGGAGTTCCATCTGGTCGCATCAACTTGGCCACAGCTTGTTCTGCAAACCGATCCTGGTTCTCCTGGATAGCCTCTGCCAATGACTTCTTCTGGCTTTCGGTAACGAGCATCTCAAACCTATTTGTGTCTGGATTCATTCCCATAGTTTTCCTCCTGCAAAGGTAATATACCAAAAAAGTTTAAAGAAGTGAGCGATGCTGGTGTACCGGTTGGGATGTGGGGGGCATCTTTGGCATCACCGGCATCGCTCGGGGAACGGGCCTGGAGTCGAACCAGGTACTGGCTGCCTACGCACACATACACAGCCAAAGAGTGTCATCGGGAATACCAACCCTTGTGCGCTCTCTGCCTTACCCAGGTCACCCGTTCTGTTTTCATCATGCAATGTCATCATGCCGCTTTAGTCATGATTCGTCAGCCAAGCCATAGAGCCCAGGAACCGGGAGGCCCTATTCTGCGTGTGCGGAGCTGCGCCAAGCGGACACATAAGCCAGGGGTAAAACTTCTTGAACACACGCAAAGAAAACATTGCACGACTACCCCTTAAAGTTTCAGGTACTGTACCTGTGAATGTTACCGCGGAACTTCTCTGAGATCACTTCCTCGGCCTTCTCAAACTCCTCCTTGGTCTTGCCCTCAATGACCGTGAGCTGCCACTTCCTCCACCATCTCTGGTTCTTGCGGTCATGCTCGATGTTCTCCCACTGTTTAGCCCGAGCGATCCTCTTCCTGGCCTGCTTGGTGGCACCATGTTCATCATAGGTGCTGCCCGTCATTAATGAAGCAACTATTTCTTTCAGTTTCGACATTCTGTTCTCCTCTATCCCAATGACCCCAGGTATTCTTTCACTCCCTGTTTCCAGTTCAACAAGCTAAATCCAGGTTTCCATGTCGGCCAGCCATCCACAACCTTGATGTTGTGGAGTACAACAATAACCAGGATAAATGGTGAGAATATTCCAAGTATGACACCGAATCCCATATGAACCCAACATAGAAAAAGGATCTCCATGACCGAAATCCCATCGTAGAATTCATCTTTGGCCAACAAGAGACCAGCCAGCATTCCCAGAGTAATTGTTATCGCAAAGTATAGAACGAAGTAGTCCACCTAGTCCTCCCAGGAAGAGTTGCTGAACGTTCCGCACAATATCGCTATCAGGATAATAATCCATAGTGGTGACAGCACCCATCCCCAACTCCAGGTTATGACATCCACCAATTTCAGGATGATGAATACCACTAAGACCACCCATGAAAGGTTAATCATCTTTCTTCGCCTCTTTCAAATCCAACCAGGAACAGCTAGAAGTTCCGAAGAGGCATCCTTATCAGGATTTTCCGGTAGCACTTCCTCGTGATACCGTACTCGAACCTCATCACCTACTCTTTCCTTCAAGCGTCCCTGAAGCAGCGTTACAGCCAAACACACGGTCATGACTAATGGATTCCAACACTCTGGTCGGAGAGGGACCCTCGGCCCCTCGGCACCATCGCGCTCATGGCTGATTTAGGTTCGCTGAAGCTGTTCCTGGTTGGATTCAAAAGTCCTCCTCCATAAATATACCATCCAAGTCACACTCAATGACTCTCTCATTTCCTTTGTTCTGTAACCTCTGGATGACCAAATTTCCTGCAATGCTCACAGGAAACCTGTACTCGCATCGGGCAACCCTGTCCTGGTAACGTTTGTAGGCCCTCTCCCGTTCTTCACAGGTGTCGCCTAGGTCTATGCTGATTATCAATCTAGTGGTCATTCGTTTCTCCACAAAAACACTTCCTCGTCCGTCTGGAGATCCCTCCACCTGTGGATGATCCCCTTGTCCAAAGGTATCCCGGCCTGACGTAACTCCAACTTGACGATGAACTCAATAAACACATTTTCCCACAAGCCGAACTCTGCTGGCTTGAACCTGACTTCTATGGGTGCTTTGGGTTCCATCTATAAGGAATATACCAAAAAAGTTTGAAGTGGATGAGTTATTTGAAAGTTACCATCGGAATAGAGACTGTCTGGTCTGTCGGGTTTGTGAAGGTCACGTTCACGCCGAGTACCTCCCTGCCCTTTGGAGGAAGGTACATGGACCTGATCTCACCAGGCTTCAACCTGATGTATTTCATGGTGTCCGCCACAGGAGGTTTCCAGTCCTTCAGGAGAACAGCACCTCCAAAACCTATTCCCAGTGCTTTGAAGAACTTTCGGCGTTTCATACCTTATCGCCCTCCATCTCCTTCCACTGTCTGTAGGCTTTGAGCTTGATACGCACTGCAACCTCCAATGCGGCCAGTTCAGCTTCGTGGAACTCCTTGGCAGTGTACTTTGTCCGGGTACTCTTGCAGATCTCATTTATCCTATCCACCTCTTTCATGATCGGTATGCAGGACTCGAACAGGACATCATCCCATGAACGGAGACCTCCCACGGGGATGCTGTCGGTGGTTTCATCTTCAAAATCTACAGGTTTGAACCTGTTCTTGAAACTTTCAAGGGTGAAATGCATTCGTGCTCCTGTGCCAACTTCGTAGGTATGAACCTCGTTTCGCGGTCCTTCTGCGTTGTCCTTCGGGTACACACCAACTACTTCCACCTGTACCCGTTCTTCGTAGACCTCTCCGACTTTGATTTCAGACATCAGGCATCCTCCTAATCATGTGCAAGGGCTCCACATCGGGGAGCTTCATGTACTCCTCGTAGGCCGAGGTCAGTACCTTGAGCTTGGCGCCGGGTACCACCAGAATCGGAATGTCCCGAAAGGTATCGTGGCTGGAGAGCATGACGTGGCCCAGAGGGTACTCATTAGTCAGATAAGTCAGGAATAGCTTGTAGTCCTCGGGAGCCATGAGAATGGCCACCACGGGCAACCTGAGCTTCTCTATGTCGAAGATACCCTGGTGGATGCGGGTGATCATCCCGTGGGCTTTCTTGAATACCTTGTCAAGTTCAGTCATGTTGTACACGCATCCCTTCTGCATCGACTTTGCGAAACATCAACTTCCTTCTCCCAATGCGGATGTAAGGTATCTTGCCGTCCCTTACCCAATTGCAGACAGTGTTCCTATGTACGCCAAGGAACTCGGATACCTCTCGGGCTGACATGCAGTACTCCTCAAACTCCTTAGGCACCCTGAGAGGTTCAGTCATCCCAAAACCTCCTCATCTATTTCGTAGTCCTCAGTCCAGTAACCGCCATCATGGGCATACCCACACTTTGGACACACAAACAGTTCCGAACCGAAGTTATCCCCTACGTACATCGTACCATCCTTGCACTTCCAGCATTTCCTCCCTACATTCTCCTTCTGTAGGTACGCAATGGCCTTGGCGTCCGAGCTGAAGACTCCGACTATATCGTCATGACCATACCCGTCGCCGTGTATCAGGACCATGACTGTGATGTCGCAACTAATCTTCATTGGTACCTTCCTTTAAAGACTTCTCAGCCTTGATGTCATATAGCGGGGCGTAGTACTCGCACTTACCTTTCACCAAATCGGGTTCCTCCCCCAAAAGGCAGTAACAAAACTTTTCACAACATTGATGGAACACCGCATGTGTACACCTACTGCAAACTTCCTCTTCGATAAAAAGTGACACTAGCCCTCCTTCAGGAATTCCTCAGCCTGATCCTCGTACACCGATGGAATCTCCTCATTGAACCTTGCCAGTACCTGCAACATCAGACCTCGGATAATCGGATGGGCATACTTGTCACAGCGCATCTTGAACACATGGCGCCACTCCCTGAGGTTGGCGGTCATCACTATCTCGGCCTTGAGCCCGATGGGGAGTACCGAACGGGCTATCTCTGGTGGAACTTTTGCTTCAATTAACTCAAAATAATGACGTTCTGCATCTTCCATGGCTTTAACCCATAAAGCCCTTCTACGTGGAAACTTATGCTCCTCCAACCCTGGTTGCTGCACCACAGTTATCTCACTATTGAATTTGCCCTTGGAATAATTGCAGTACCTCGTACTCTCCTGGCCGAAGGAAGCCAGCCGATGTCTGACCAGCTCATGGGTCAGACCGCGGTCAGCCACGAACTTGACCGTGGCGATGGCATGTTCCAGCATGGCATGGTGTCCGCGCTTCCTGAGCATCCTCACAAACTTGGGTGCGCTCTCATCGGTTATCTTGTCCTCGGACTTGTAGCAGGTCCTTCCAGCCCTCTCCAGGCACTCCTCCATGGACAAACCTTCAGGTCTGTGGAACAGGATGTATTCAATGTATGGTTCAATTACTTTCATTTGGTTTCTCCTCCATTAAACACCCAGCGGTCGCTTCCTTTGACTAACTTGCCAGCCCCGAGCAGCTCCCTCAGCTCATGGGCAACCAACTCTTGAAAGTACACCCTCGCAGGAGGTGTCAGAAACATGGGTTCCTTCGACAAACCCTTAGGCAACCTGAACTTGTCCCGCAGGTACTCAGCCAACGGACCCAACTGGAACTCGGTAAAAAGGATGATTTTCCCGTCCCGAGCTTCACAGGTTACCTGGACCCAAGGTATCTCCTGTTCCTCATAGGGCGGCATCTCACCAATCCAATGTGGAAGCATCTCCATAGTACTCAAACCCATACTGGCCACCGAATAGATGTGCCTTATGATTTGCTCTGGAACCTCTCCAAAAGGTTCGGGCTCAACGTACACTTGTTTGTAGTCAGTCATCATTTCTCCATTTGCAGACTCTCTGCATGCGACCTGAACCTTGGGTGTATCTCGTGAGAAGTATCGGTCACGGCGATGAGTTCACCCTCATCGTCATATACCCAATATACCAGACGGGACGGATCATCTTCAGTTCCAGATCCTTCGTGGGTGGCCACCTCGGTAACCATGAACCTTCGGATACCTCTGAAGTTTGGTGTCTTGAAAACCTTCTCAGGAGGTTTCACCTCGTCCAGGTTGCGGAGTAGGATATCCATCCGAGTAATCTTCGATATGAGTTCGGCCTTGGTCATCTTCTTCAAGTCTTTTGGATCAGTCGGCATCTTCCACCCCCATGCTCTCCAGGTACGCCTCTCGGGCCTTCCTGATGTCCTTCCTGGCCTTCTTCTGACCTTCCTGGTAGGCAGCCTGCACCATCTCCGTAACGGCCTCTGCAAGCCACTCCTGTTTCTCCTCAGGTACACATGAGAAATCGATGCCCATCTCCTCAAGAGAACCCCCGATACCCCATACATAATAGAGCAGCAGATCACCATCCTTAGTCAGACTGTAGGACTCGTCTTTGGTAGATTCAGTTTCCTCTGGCTCAGGTACTTCAGTCTCGGGTTCCTCAGCAGGCTGAACCTCACAGAACTTTGGGCAGTGAGCATGACCCCACAAGCGGCCTTCGTCCTCATCCCAGTCACAGTGACCTTTGTAATCAATATCCACCGACCACCTGTCGTGGTCCACCCTGAGGTTCTTACATCGAATACAAGGATCAGGTGTGCCCTTACCCATGCGTTCGTCATATGAACTGTCAGACATACCTACCTCCTGTCCTCAACGTAGGGCTCATCCTTCGGGTCAAACCCAGGTTGCTCAACCTCGGGTACTACATGTTCCTCGAAGTACTCACATTCGACACATACCCTCTTGTGGGTCTTCCTCCTCGGTACCATGGTTGCATCCTCAACAAGTACCATCTCCTCACCGCAGCTTGGACATTCAATTCCCGACATCTCCATTAGAACTTCCTTCCTACTTGTAGTAAACCTTCGCTCCCACTTCCTGAAACTCCGTGGCTACCTTGACTATCTCCCGAAGGTCAACGTGTGAGTACACCTCAATGGACTTCCCGAAGTTGGTACAATCCTCTGCCAGAACCTTTGCTTCCTGCAACCCTAGTCCCATGTAATTCCGAATGAGCCTGATAACATCAATCTTCTTCTTACCCACCTTCTCCAGGTGCAGGATGATGGGCTTGGGCTCTCCCACAGATATGCTCTTTTTCATTGGAGTACCTTCAGCCGCGGCTTTGGCCTTCTCCATGGTATCTATAAGCCGTTTGACATACGTTGAAGTAGAGTCCCTGTGCATCAGAGAGATGGCTATGTGGAGCTTCATGGAAACTTCCTCGAACACCCCTCTGTTCAGTTTCTCCTCGGCCACCAGACCAATCAACCTGTCCAGCACATTATTGACAAACCCCGCGGCCTCCCCACAGTCTGTACTGACCTTGTGCAGTTCCGCAGCCTGGTCAACACCCATCTGGGTCTTCTCTATCAGCAGGTTCTCCCTGGCGACTATGGCATCCTCCAGCTCCTCCTGGGCTTTGTCCAAGGCTATCGTGTAGGACTTGACGTTGGCCTTCTCCTCCCCCAACTGCAAATCCCGTATCCGCAGATGATCGATCAGTTCACTCTTCGTACACTTATTGTAAGGTTTCAGTTTGCCTGGTTTTGATTCGCTCATCGGTACCTCCTCATAGGGAAGATACCAAAAAAGTTTGAAGCCATTCACATATTTGTCAGAAAAAGTACCTGCACCCCGTCATACCTACCATAGGAAGGAGGTACCCCATGCCCCAGGACTTCACACCATTGTTTGAAGACCCGTACACGGCCACCATCGACGGCCAGCCAGCTATCCTCACCATCAGGAAGCTCACCGCCCAGCATCTCATCGAGGAGCTGTCCAGCGACGAGGAGGTCACCTACCTCAGGTCATACGATCCTGTCCGCAGGATGATACTCACCACCGCCCTGGACATCGGAGGGTACGCCTGCCATGTGTGTGGAACGCCTATGGACGAGGCGACTGCAAAGGAACCCTGCTCACACTGCGATCAGTAGCTCATCCATTATGATCCTCCAAGACCTCCTCCATCCTGGAGAACTCCATTACCCTGTGGTGCATGCTCTCCTCCCACATGGGATATGACCTTGCAATCATGGTATGCTCCAACTCGTGTCTCAGAAGGTTCCTCATCCCTGTCCTGGTATTGTGCTGGTCATCATTCAACCATTCCAGCTCACACCACTGCCACCTCTTCAGACCTGCCAGCCACAGCAGGAGAGACGCCCTGGATTCCCAACTCTTCAAAGTACCCTGCCTTTTGAACGTCACGAAGATGTAAGGGTCTAAGTTGTTCAAGGTTACCCTTGGAGCCGCCTTCCCCAGGAGCTTCTCACTTTCACTCAGCAGTGGGCGGATCTCACCTTCCTTGGGTATGACATCCCATAACTTGAGCAACTTGGAAGCTATCCCGGAGCCGTACCTGAAGACAACATTGGTTGTGTGGCCATCCCGGAGAATGACAAAGTGGGAATGGAATATACCTCTTCTGAGAATGTACCTTGCGATGGCTTGAATGGTGGTCGTTACCAGTAGAGTTCCTGAGAGAACTCCTCCCGCGGTGAGTGTCTGGGTTGTGGTGAACGGGTTTACTTTGGCGCCGTTGGTCACCATCATCACGGTGACGAATATAATCAGAATCCCCAGGAGAATCGCTCCTGTGAATTTGTGTTTCCATAATGGGTAGAACTCGTACATCGAGTACCTCCTTTTCCTGGAAGGTATTGTACCATGTACGGTGTTGGGGGGATTAAAGGAGGAGGTTCACTCGATGAAGCCATCCTCGATTTTTGCAGTGTCGTAGGGCATCCCGACAGCCTCGAAAACCTCGCCAGTTGCTTCCAGATCCTTGAGCCGGTCAGCCAAACCATCCAGGAGCTCCTCAGCCGTAACGTCCTGGGCTTCGTGTGGGGTCTTGACAGAGAAGGCCACCGTGTAAGCGTGGTCGTAGATAGGCCCACTCTCTGCATCCTGGGCCACCACAACCTTGGCCTTCACAGCGTTCTTCTTCACACCTTTGATGAAGTCTTCATGTCTCATCGGTCTCTCCTTGTCTCTGTCAGTCTAAGATGTCGTCCGGGAACACACCCTCTGGGTCGGGATCACCTTCACCAGGATTGCCGCCTACAATCTCATAGATTACGTCATCATGGGAATAGCCCTCATAGAATAAAGCATCGTCGGCGGCATCGTACAAATCGTTCTCGGGGTACTCAGGATCATCAGGCATCCCGTAAGACGTATCAAGTATCTGACCATCCGACAAAGTGTACCGGACGAACCACCCAGGGTTGTCTGAATTGTCGTCATAGATGATACGGGCCTGGGTAACCTTCGGCTGAACCACATCAGCCCTGATGGCCTTGGCAGCGTTCTTGTTCACACCTTTTATGAAATCCTCGTGTCTCATTGGTTACTCCTATCCTGTGAACCCGGCATCGGACATCTCTCGATGGGTTTCGTATTCCATATCCAAGACGCTCAGTTGAGACTTCAGGGACTCTGCTAACTCCGACATGTCTGTCAAAACTTCCGGTAGACGTTCAGCTGCGGGACCTTCACTCAACTCACGTTGAATACCATCTAGCCTCTCCGCAAGAAAGCCCTTCAGTACATCCACCTGAGCCTCGTATGAAGTGTTCAAGGCATCACCACGTCTACGAACTGCCCTAGCTGCGTTCTTGTTCACACCTTTTATGAAGTCCTCGTGTCTCATTTGAACCTCCTTTACCAGTCCCTCAGGCCACGGCGAATCCAGTTTACTATCTCGGACAGCATGGCCGTATCGTTCTCGTAATGGTTCTCAAACCATTCCAGGGCCTCATCACGGTCCTCGGGTTCCAGGGTCTTGAAGAACTCCAGGATAACCTCGGCATAGGCCATCTCGGCGTTCACAGACACATCTGAGAGCCTCTCTAAGAATGCCTCTGAAGGCTCCCTGATACCGTCCCAGGTTTCCTTGGTGTTCTCATCGTAAACCCTGATGCCGCCTTCTTGAAAAATTGTCATGCTGACCTCCTTACCTACTCAGACGGAAGGTATACCAGAGATCTGACAACCTGGATATATTTTTAGGTTCTTTTTTCAAAAATAGACTTTCTTGTCATCACCGATATAAGGATCGATATGCCCAAACTTCCGGGCGGCGTCCGACAGCCTCTCCCCCAAGTCACCGTAACCGCGGTCCCAGAACCCAGCACCATGACCTGCTCTAGTAAGCCAGAAATCATGGCCGTGTTGGTCGTCGCCAACCCCGAACTCCTCCGACACCTGATCGAGAAGTTCCGCATTCTCCTCCTGGAACTGATCACAGTCCTCTTTCACCTGGGCTACCGCCTCAGGAGACATGTCAATGAACCCTACCAAGTCATCCAGGTTCTCGGCAAACTCCTCACCGAACATCTCTGCATCATCCTCCATGGTGGAGGAGGACCACAGCATGGCTTCTACATAGGCCTGTGCGAAGGTGTCCAGGTCAAACATGGTAAGCCCTTCACCCTGAGCCTTAATCGTCCTGGCAACCCGTTGAATGCCCTGTCCTGTGATTCCTTTGAGTCTCATTGACTACCCTCCTCTAATGTATCAGCAACCATCTCCAAAAGGTTAACGAGAGCCTGTGCTTTTTCAGCGGCCCAACGAACTTCATGTACCCAGTCCTTCACTTCCTGATGGGGTGAGGTAGCTGAATACAGAATAGCGTCAACATCCGAGACAAGCTCCTTGGCATAAGCCTCGGCATCATTCAAATCGTTGTGTACTGCGGTGGCCAGGGGGTCTATCTCAGTACCGTACTGCCACTCATAGGTATCCTGTCCCTTAATCGTCCTGGCAACCTGCTGGACACCCTTTTCTGATAATCCTTTTAAACGCATTTCCCTAATCCTCCAAAGTTTCAACAGCCTCAAGACTGATGTCCAAAGCAAGGTCTTTCATGACCGTGGCCACATCCGGTATCATATAGTCCACCTGGTCCTCTATCTCCTCACCCAAAGATTCCACATCATCATCCTCCCGGTACCTCTCCAAAGCATCATAGAGACGCCCTGTGAGTGCCCTCAAGGCGTCCAGTATCCCTTCAGTGGTAGCGATGATGTTATCCTTCTGGCTCATCAATACGGGCTCCCGTAAAGCTCCTCGTCGGTCATGGGGAGTATTTCAAGCTCCTCAATGACAGTTTCAAGGTAGTACCCAGCGTCCTCCAGCTCAAGGTACTCACCTGTCCCCAAAGCTCTCCCAGGACCTCCCGGCTGGGTGGTCTCGTCAACATGCTCCTGCATGGCATACATGATCATCTCTTTATCGAGAGAAGTCTGCGGAAGCTCAATACCGCCCTCCGGGCCTCTATCAAAATAGTTCCAGGCAAACTCTTGGTAGGCATCAACGGAGTCTCCGAAGACCTCAAATGCGCTTATGCCCACAGCATTCTGAGGATCGCGCTGGCCATATCCTTTAATGACAGAAGCTACCCGCTTCACACCTTTGTTAGATAATCCTTTAAGTTTCATCACCAACCTCTTCTCAGATATTCCTTACGGGTCTGCTCCCCCTCCTCAACATCCTTCAGCTCTTTCTCCAAGGCATCGGCGAGACCTTTCTTGGTTTCCCAATCAATCGCATTGAAAGCGTCCCAGTCCTCCAAGGTACCTTCGAGTTCCACCCCATCCCAGACAACCTCAAGACTGAAAGTCTTATCCTCCTCGGCGTCCCTGTCATCTCTGAAAACGTACAAGGAATCGTCGGCCTTCTCGTAAATCAGGTAGTACCCCCAACCGTCATCACTCACCACGATATCCGTCATGAAGTCCTTGGGAGCCAGGTCCGCAGTCTTTCGCAAGGTACCTGCCACCCTCTTAACACCTTCATCAGATAATCCCTTGAGTCTCATCCTCTTCCTCCTGAACACAGCACCTTCCGTGCAGCTCATCTATGGCATGGGTGTACCCGGTGGCCGAATGTACTGCCCACAGTTTCGCCAAAGCACCCAGCCAATCCAAACCTCGGCCCATATCGTCGGCGGCGACATTCATGTAGAACCTCACCGACTCCACATTGTTATCACTCCTGGTCGGTATCCTGGAATTCGTCACCTGAGGTACCCAGGTATCCTCGTCATCGATGCAACCGTAAAGTACCTCTGCCAGGTCCACCAGCTCCTCATCAGCTGGCTGGTATGCCTCCAGCTCGTCCATCTTGTTCTTGTAGCTCTTGGAATAAGGTACCTCGAACATGTCCGCAATACGGCTGATAGACTTATCCGTGAGGCCTTTGAGTTTCATTGGTCTCCCCGAAGTCGTTCTACGGTAGCAAAGTATTCATCGTACATGAGATCCCATTCACGGTCTGACACGGTAAAACCCCATTCCGCCATCGTGTCTGCTGCATTCTCATAGTAAGAGTCTATCGCATCCTGGAGATCCTCAAAATCTGGTTCATAAGCCTGGTCAATTGCCATTTCCGCATTCGACTGAGCCATACTCAAAATATCCTCTCGGGTCTTGGTAGCCTTGGCCACCCTCTTTACCGACTTATCCGTGAGGCCTTTGAGTTTCATAAGATTCCCTGCGCTCGTGCTTCCTCAAGCACCTTTGTTGCCATTTCCCGCGGAAACCTCTCACCGATGTTGAGCATGATGTCCACGACCCCGTATCCGTTCTCAACCATCTCCACGATGGCATCCATTACTTCCATGTAGCCATCTTCACCGAACCTGAACCCGTCCACGTCCTGGGATCTCCTGTAATTAAACTTAGCCTTAAACTTAGAACCGGCCCGATTCTCTCCGGGGCTTGAGCAGCGTGGGTTTCTGCGATTCCTCATAGTTTAACCTCATAAAGGATAAAATGGAATATGTCCGATTTCTTAAACATAACCTTAAACTTCCTCAGCCCTCATGACATCATCGACCAGATCCCGCAGGTCCGATACCCCCAAGCCCTCATCCGGGATGCCTTCCACTCTCAACTTGGAAAGTTCCAAATCCAGCTTATTGAGATCACCGTTGTTTGAGTAGTCAGCCAACGCACCCACAAGAGCGTAGGCTGCATACTGGAACTCCTCCTGCAACTCCTGGATCTTCTCCAACATAATGTCCTGGGGAGTCGCCTGGGCTTTCTTCTGAAACTCCTTCAAAACTCCCGCCCGCTTTTTCTCCCGGAACTCGGGCAGTACCTTGTGGAAGGCCGTCACACCCGTCTGGGCGCCACTGGGCTGTAGAGTATAGTCTGACTCAAGAGCAACGTCATCCACGGTCTGGACGCTCTCCGGGAGGCCTCCTGTGTTGAGCTGCTCGGCAGGCATCAGCACCTTGGTGGTGGCCGCATCTTCCGACTCCAAAACGATGAACTCCTCATCGTTTGGATCGAACACAGATTGACCTACTTGAATGTCATCCGGGGCAAGCGTTGTGGTATCTGTGGTCTGGGCGTACCTCTTCGCCACCTCCAGGAAGATATCGTAATCCTTCATGGACTTTTTACGCATGGCTCTTTTCCTTGCAATCTTCGATATTTCAGAGAATAATTCCATGGGCTCCTCTGGGCAAAAATCTCCAAGCACCAGTGTACAATAAGCCGTGTGGGTTCTCTAAAGTTGAAGGTGATTACCATTCCTTATCCTTATACTCGTCCGCAAGGCCCTTCAGGCTCTCGGTCATGGCCTGCTCCTTCGCCAGAGCTTCCATCCAGAGATCCTCGTCCCGCACCCCGAAAACAGCGTCCTCGACTAACGCTGCCAATATCCGCGGCTCCAAGGCATCCAGCTCCCAGCTCTCGTCACCGTGCTTCTTGATGTACTCCTTGGCACGGCTGTCCGTAATCTTCGCCGGGTTCGGCGGCGGGTTGAACTCTTCGATCTGATCCATCGTCAAAGCCACCCGATTCAAGTCCAGATTCTCCACATGCAGACGGTCACTATTACCCACGAACATGGAAAGCCGGTCCTTGATGTCTCTGTCCATATCCAATCCTGAAGGATCGTGATCACCGAGATAGAGCAGCAGAATTTCCTTGCCCCTCCGCACCTTCCTCAAAAGGTTCTTACCCTTGCGCCACATGAAGCTCTGGGACGAGTACCCTTTGTTCGAGGAGAAAGGAATATCCAGACGCTCACAGACGGGCGCCAAGACCCCTTCCAGGGCCTGCTTCTCGCACATGACCTCGACGTAGTAGGGTTGGGCCTCCCACTTGTCGATGGCGAATGAGGCGGCTGCGGAGCGTAATATGGCGCTCGGGTCGGTCCAGTGAGAGTTCTCCACCGTTTTTCTGCCACGGTCCACAATCTGCTCCCAGTCCAGCAAACCGGCCAGTCGAGCATCGTTCACAATGGAACCCAGCCTGGAGTATTCTTTCTGACTGTTGGGAATGATGTCCCTGGACACGAGCTGGTAGTACAGCTGCCGAAGCGTCAAATCATACCCATCTGCGGCATAATCGTTCAGGATGCCCTCACAGATCTCAATCAAATCCAATGTGGCCGGTCTGAAATTCTTTGCTACGTATCGTTCTTTCATTGGACTTCCTCCTTGCTATTATCGCCTGAAATTACATCCCAAATAACAGGCACTTCCTGTTTCGTGATAATGTGAATAGCCTTCGCTTCCGCTATCATCATCAAATTGTGCGTTTAAATGCAGTCGCAACGCTTCGCTGTCATTCAAATAACCGCAAGTACATCGATGAGGAAAAGAAATTATACGCCAAGTTCGATCACATTTTGGACATTTCCAATCATAAATGTTCATCGGTCTTCCTCCTTACAAACCGTGCTTAAATGGTGTGATCGCCTCTTGCAATAGTCTCTCGAAGCGCCTTATTCTCTTTTTTGACTTTGGCTAATTCTGTAACCACTTGCATATAACAACCAGAGCAAGCTTCAAGTCCGTCAAGGTCTATCGTGTTGCATATAGGACAGGTTGAATGTCCCACTTCACTTTCCCTATAATAAGCCAATCCAGTATTGTGTTCTACGATAACCCAATCATTAACAGAACCCACTACAGCCCCAGTCACACCAAAAACAGTTTTTACAACGTCGCCTATTCGTAATTTAGTATCCTCCATATAACACCTCCATTTTCGTCAAAGCCCTTTCAAACGAAAGACACATGTTACCAAATCCTACCATCACGACTTTTCGCCCCGTTGTTAAAAGCATTGACCAGCTCTTTCGCTTGGTCATACTCAAGATCAGCAATCACCACTTCAAGTTCAGAATCATCGTACTTGCGTATCGATACTGGATATATCCTGCGATCTTGCGTGATCGCCGCCAGACTCGCTACATAACGAACCCTCTTCTCAAGAGTTATAGAATGCCCCTTGATTATTTTTGTCACTTGCGGTTTCTCCAGGGAATCAGTCATCTTGCCCTCCTAAATAATCTCCCAGGTGTTCGTTTCCTGGTTGAGGTACTTGATATACGTGGCACCGGCCCACGCAGTACCGAAGTCGTCCAGGGGCTCAAAGCCCTGGTAGTCGCCCAGAATCTTGCCGATGAAATACAGGTTCCCATCGTCATCATACATCTGGAACTCGGCACCATATTTTTCGATGTATTCCTGAGAGAACTCCACATCCCTCGGACCCATCTTACCCACGGCTTCCGGGGAATCGATGAACTCCCTCGTGATCACCCAACCGTAGCCCTTATACACTTCCATTATCTTGTTCTTTTCCTTGTCCAGGGTCTCCTGCGCCGTCTGCTCCGCGGCCTCCCTGAGCAAGGCCTGGTGCTTCTCTATGATGAGTTCTGCGACCATGCCGCCATCCAGGAGCTGGATAGGAGCATCCTCATTCGACTCATCCTCGGAAAAGCTTTTCTGGAGCAAATCAAACTGAGCAACGCCAGGACCCTCGGCATTGAGGAAAGCTGCGTCCTTCCGATTAACCTTAACCCAGACAGTTTCGTGGTAGATAAACAACCTGCCAACAGGTATGTCGCCAAAATCTACCGCTTTTGTGTATTGTCTTTCGTTTGTCATTCTAGCCCTCCAAACTTTCCAGAGCTTTCATAAGCTCATCACTGCGTTTACGAGTCTCTTCAGATACCTGCTCCTGAACCGGTTCAGGCCTGCTAACCAGCTTAAAGCTAGATTCCTTACCGCCCATCCTGCGACCCATCCTGCGTTCGGTACCTTCTGTGTACACGATGACCTCCCACCGGTACTCCCAATCGTCCCAGCGCAGAGCAGTAACCGTTGCAAGCTCACCACGAGCCCTGCCGCGCTTCACCAGGACTTCGTCATCCACCTGGAATTGAGGCTCGGGCTTGCCAGCCATCCTGCGCTTGGCAATCTTGGTGATGACCGAAATCACCACCTGGTCCCTCTCAGGATCGGTGTACTCGGAAAAGGACTTGCCGTAGCAGTGTCGAGCAGTTATCTCCAGGGCCTCTTCTTTGGTTAGTGCGTTCAATTACTTCTCCTCAACTCCCGTGAGCATCTCAAACCAGCTCACGATATCCACATTCCCCTCGATTTCCCGTCCCGCATTAATGGCCTCGGTGACTACCCGCTTCTCCTCAATAAGCCCGATAATGTCATCGTCAAAGGTATCCTCGGCGCCCAGCCAGTAGGAGTTGACCGCAGACACACCTTCATCAGAACCGATACGGTGTACCCTGGCCTCGGCCTGGTCCATCTCACCGGGGTGCCAACCGAACTCGACGAAGGCCACGCTGGAAGCGATCTGCAAACCGTCGATGCCCGTACCACCGGCCTTCAAGGACACGATGGCCACCCGGCAGGAGTCGTCATTACGGAACTTGTCAATCTGGCCTTTACGAGCCTCATCATTCATCGCGCCCACGATCCTGGCGGGATTATAGTCAGCCAGGGCCGCAGCCAGCTTGTCCTGCACGTTGCGATGATGAGCGAAGACCACCAGTTTACCATCGCTGTCCAGGAAGCTGGAAATCCACTCAACGCAACTGTTGAACTTGTGCTCGACAACCAGTTGCTTCAGGCCCTCAATCTTCGCCAGGGCCTCGATGGTGTACTCACGCTTGTCTGCATCGGCGCTGCCATCAGCCTTCTTGGACCTCATCCAGGAGATAACATCCGCGAGAGCCGCCTCATACGTTGCCAGGTTGTCCAGCTCGACGGGAACCACAGTCCGTTGCAGGGGCGGGAGTTCCTTGATGACATCGGCCTTCTCGCGCCTCACAAAGCAGGTGGCCCTGAGCCGCTTAGACAGCTCCTCCAGGTTCGAGGCGCCGTTCATATCCCAAAACCCGTCAGCTTCATGAGCGTCACAAAACCTTTTGGCGAAATGCCAGAAACCGCCCATGTCGTTCAAGGTACCCAGAAAGGTAAGCTGCTGAACCAGCTCAATGGGCCTGTTCAGAACCGGGGTACCCGTGAGGCACAGTCTGACTTCGAGGCTATCGAGTGCTGAGAGCGCCATGGCAGCCGCTGTGCGCTGCGCCTTGCGGTTCTTGATGTAGTGGCTCTCGTCGAGAACAATGGCTTTCCAGGGGCGTTCCAAGAGCCCTGGAAGGTGCTTCAAAAGGATGTCGTAATTGATGACCACGATTTCTGCGGTGTACTCGACAGGCTTGGTGCCGCGTACAAGCTGACAGCTCCGACCGGGGAGCCACCTACCGGCTTCACGCACCCACTGAAGGTTGACACCTTTAGGAACGATAACGAGCGCGGGGTAGGTGTTAGTGGCCTGCAAGGTCCCGAGGGCCTGGACGGTCTTGCCAAGACCCATCTCATCCGCGATAAAAGTGTTCTTCGCGCCCATGGCGTACTTGATGCCACCCTTCTGGAAGGGATAAGGAACCAGCTCGTCGGTACCAAAGCCCTCGATGTCCAGATCCGCATCCAGGGCGTTGCTGGCACTCACACGCTCGGCAGCCGCCTTACCCAGATCCTCCAGCCGCCCCTTAACGCCGTCAGCAACCCTGAGGTTGAACTGTTCGACCATCTCAAGAATCTGCCTGCCAGCGATTACGTTAAGCGGGAAAGTGTTCTCATCCTTAGGGCCACCATCCCTACCGCGCCATTTGCGACCCTGGATGTTCTGCATGACCTGGACAAGGTCTGGATGGTAATCAGTCTTGGTCACGACAACATCGCCCTCGATCCAGACCTGGGGCTTGGAAGCCTTTTCAGCCAGCTCAACCTTGACCTTCTTAATCATCTTGTCCAGGCGTTTACGATCCTCGTCCGTGATGACGAAATCGAAGTCATTTAATATGGCCGGAAGCAGCAGAAGACCGGCACCTGACATCAACCAGGCCATGCCGGTCCACTTACGGTCCTTGTACTTAGCTTCCTTGATACGGTTCACCAGGTCCCAGTCCTTAGGCGACACCAGCTCGAAAGCCTGATGCGTTTCACTCCACCCGCACATCATGACCTTCTTGAACGTATTCTTGATATTCAGTGCGCCACCGCCCTCAGAACGCTCCCGCTGAAGTTCCTTGAGGCAGTCGGCCCGAGCAGCCTTGGATTTCATGCGCTTGGAGACGTCACCGCGCTTAGGGGCCTTCTCCCACTTGACCTCGGGCCTGGGCAGCTCGTCATAAATGATGTCGTAGGATTCGAGTTGCTCCTGGTACTTCTTGAGCATACGATGAACTACGAAGCAGATCTCGTCATCCCACTCCGAAGGGTCCACCGCGGCGATGTACTTGCCGAATGACGTGTCACAGGCGTTGTAGCCCATGCCATCATCCTCAACAGCCCCATCACAGACTTGGGACAAGGCGTTCGCCGCCCGTTGAAGCTCACATGCTATGTTTAGGGTTTTTGTCAATGTAACCTCCTTTGCCGTTAAAGGCTTGGAAATTGATTCACAACTACTATTCTGCACATTTTTCAGAACCTGTCAATATATCGAGGTTCTTTTTTTTGAGAAGGACTAAATCTTCGGTCGGACGAGTTCCAGGTTCCCGAACATCGGAATCCCAGGAGCTGCCATTCTGGGTGCGACGAGGGGCTTGCCTGTAAGGCGGCGAGAATCATAAAACTTGTTACCGTAATATGGAGGAGTCGGTACACGTTTCCACTTCATTACTTTCTCCGCATACCATGCATCCATTGAGCCGCCATAATGATTTGCCTCAGGAGTCAAGGTCTTGATATCACCATTGGCCCACCTATCCAAAGTAAGGAAGGCCCTTTCACATATCGGCTTATGTACAGACTTCCACCTGAGTTCCTGAGGCCACCCTCGCGGACGTTTGCACTCTCTGTCTATTCCAAGTATCCACGGCCTTGCATGAGTACTCCTTTTCTTCACCGCAGCTGAATACTTTCTGATAACTTTCGACAAAGACCAGTTTCTGCCCGTCTGCCGTATCTCCCTATACCTGACCACATACACCTGCATGATTGAAACCCATTCATTCATAACTTCATGCGGACGTTCTGAACTGCCCCACCCTGCTTCACCGATCACTGATTGCGCGGCTATCCTTTTTGTCTTCTCTGTCCACTGACCGATAGAAACGGGCCGGTTAAGGCCCTTATCGGTCATACCTCTTACACTCACCGCAGCCAGCATCATTACCAGCACGGAACCTAACACAAACATCAACGGAACTCGCATACTCGAACACCTCCTAGTATTGGGTTAACGAAACCATCATATCTAATATACCGTTGGAACTTTTAAAGCGGACTATAAATCTTCAGAAAGTTCCTTCTGAACAGGTGGGGGCTGTATCTTGGGTTTCTTAATGGGAACTGTAGCATCCTGGGCTCTCCGCTTCTCTTTACGCTTGCGCTTTTTTCTCTGCGACTTTTTGTTCACGTCTTCTCCTCTCCATCTCAAATACTTCAGCAGCTGACATTGTACCATACCTCTTTGCGAGTTCTTTAAGCAGTGGAACACTCATGATGTACACACAGCCTGCGCCCCTTGCTATTGATTCATCTATACGTCTCATATTGACCTCCTTAAAATAGGCTATCAATATGCGAAGGTCAATGTCAAAAAAAGAACCGACAGAACTGAGTGCGGTTTTTGTCCAGCGAATGGAAAAGTTTGAACGGCCCAGGAAGGCCAACCCAGTTCTGTCGGAATGGAGAATCAGAGCTTAAAATATGAGGAGGTTATCGTCAATCAAATAATTGAGGCCCCTGGCGAAAGGCGAACCAGGGGCCTCGGGAGAGAGGAACTAAGCGGAACTAAGCTTTTGCCAAATTATCTCGGTCGGTGCTGAACAGAGCGCCTTCTTCAGTTCTGATATAGAAACGGTCGCCGTGGCCGTCATACAAAGAGTCCACAAACCCTTTCGTACCTTTGGGTATGGTACGAGAAGCTCCTCCCCACAACGGAACCTTGACCTCGTTCTTGAGCTTTATGTAGTTGCCTGGGCCGAAAGGAACTCGGGTCGCTTCGGGAACCTCCGCGGGGTCCAGGTCCCCGTGACCCTTCCCCAGTTCCGTACCAAATTCCTCAACCTCGAAAGGGTCTTTCTTGTCATCCTGGGCTCTCTTTCTAACAGGTCTGCGGCAGCCTTTTCTGGAAGCCTCGCGACCCTCCCCATATTTCTCGTACAAGACATTCACCAAAGGAGTCAGGCCCTCAACTTGGACCCCCTCCTCCCACGGGAGCTTCAACCCGTGGTCTTCGTGGTCATCGCTCCAGGCAACACCAGAACCCAGCACCTCCATCATGAGATAGTGACCAAACTCAAACTGATCAAAGTCCTCATCCTCTCCTGGCGGGATGAAGTCTTCGAGGTTCACATTGTTATCGCGCTCGATTTCGTCATACACTTTCTTGGCAAGGTCATGAGCCTCTTTCTCAGTGGGCGGTGCAATCGACATGAGTTCAGCACCCATGAAATTGGGAACTTCGATTCCGAGTTCTTCAGCTTCTTCTTCGATAACCTCGTCCTCATAGTCTTCCCACAGGTACTCCCACTCACTAGACCAGCTGGTCACATACACGGCACGGGCCATGGCATCCAGAATCGAGTTGCTTGTCGCACCTTCCCCGTGTTCACCGGGGTAGTACTCCTCGTAAGCAACCTGCCGGCGACGAGCCACCATCGGCTCCAGGGGAGCGTCCATCGAGACGCCTTCCATCAGGTCAGCGATGTCGTTGGCCATCTCAGGGGCCACCTCGATGCCGCTCTGGGGGAGCTTCTGGTCCACCTCGGACTTGGTCTTCTCGATGAGCAGTGCGTCCATCTGCCGGCGAACCTCGTCCTGCTGGTCCCAGGTACCACTCTCGGTGGCGCTGGCCACGTCGATGGCCGCTTCCAGGTCGATCAGTTCCTTGACCTTGAGAATGGCCTGAGGCTCCAGCCTGTGGTCTTTGAACGCATCCAGGAAACCTTCGACCCAGTCTAACCCGGAGAAGCTCACACGCCGGGTACGGTTGGCCTCAATGACAACGATCTGTTTGGGAGGATCGGCAGTCTTGAGTCTCTCCAGGTTCAGCCGATCCAGCTCATGCTCCACCTGGCTTTTCTGCTTATACAAAGCATCCAGCTCGGTGTTGGTCGCGCCTGGGGCCTGGAGGTTGATAAGTTCCTCAAGCAGAACGATGGCCTGCTGCTCGTAGGGGGTGCCTTTGAGCTGCATGAGCCATTCGGTGTAGTTGCACGACTCCATCCAGTAGCATCCTGGGGAAGCTATCGCTTGTCCTCTTTTCATTTTGGCCTCTATTTCTAGCGGTTCAGCACCTTGTCCCAAGGTACCTTTCTCCGACTCGTACATATCAATCGCAGCCTTGGCCGCGTGATCGATTACCTCATCAAGGATAATTTCCTCGTCCTCCAAAGTGATGGGGACATCGGTCTCATAGACAGGCGCCCCACCTTCATGAATCTGAACATGGAAAACCTCGGAATTCTCGGTCTCGTTCACAACTACGTCGTAACCCTGGAGCGTGAATGTGTATCCTTCGTCCATGGTCTACTCTTTCCACATCTTGTTCATCGTACTCGGGAGAGCCTCCACGTCATCCACCACTACCCGGTACTGCATCCCCTTGCTCTCCAGGATGAGGGTATCTCCCGCCTCATCGATCTCCACAATCTTCCCGCGGATGGGACCGTCATGCCCATTGAACTTCGCTTTATCACCGTTCTCCATGGGGGCTTTGGTACCGGGCCACTTGCGCGGCTCTTTGGGGGCCGGTTCCTCATCGATGAACTCTTCGAGTTCCATCGGGGGTCCGTCCATCTCCAAGTCCTCTTCCATGGGCATGGCCTGCCGGGAAGCGGCCATCTGGTAGCTCTCATCGTACATGGTCTCGGGGGTGCCGCCTTGGAAGTTCTCAATGACCTCTTCCCAGACAATCTCGTGAGAGCTGCCCTCGGTGAAATCCATCTCACTTCCAAGGAGAGGTGCCAGGTTGCCTACTAGGATGGTGTTGTCGGCGTCCTCGGCATGAGCAGCCATGAGTTCCTCCACGGCGGCTACAGTGGCCTTGTCGCGGTTCAGAACCTCATAGGCCTGCCGGGTGATGTCGTTGGTCCATTCGTAGGTCTGGGCCTGGCGACGAGCCCCTCTTCCCCTCTTCAAAGACGCCCGAGCTTCATCCTCGGTGTCAAACACTTCTAAATCTGTGTACTCAACGCCATCAGGAGAAACCAACTGAGCACCCCAGCCCTGGACCTCCCGCACATCTTCAGGGACACCTCCCTTAGCAAAATTAGCATTTTTCAATTCGGAAAGAGACTCATCCACCCAGCTGGCATCAATAAACTCGGTCCCGGAAGGAAAATCCAAAGCGTAAAAAGAACCCTCCCATACTTGAGGAATCATATCATCCTGGGCATGGCGGCGAGATTCCAGACCTCTGTTTCTGTCTATGATACGTTGTTCCTCGTGGTACCAGCGTTTCTCATCGTCACTCAGATCTTCCCAACGCTCTCCACGCTCAGGTTCCTCTTCCTCGTCATCATCACCGAAAACGATTGCTTCTATATCTTTGATGATGTTTTCAGCGTACACACTATTGGCAAGACTATCACCATCCACTTCAGTGTAGTCACCCAGACTGGCATCAACCCCTGCGTCCTGAAGTGCTTTGACAATATATTCGGTATCCTCATCTCCAGTATCCTCGAAGATTATCTCCACACCTTGGAACTCTTCCAGCTTTTCTTTTATGCTCTTGGCTTGGCGACGGGCATCAACTCCGGGAAGCTTCTGCTGGCGAGGGTCCATCGGTTGCGGATCTGCACCTGAAGCCTCTGCAAGAAGCTCTGCATAGGCCTGCTCCTTCATATCGTCGTAGTAGCCCCCAGGCTCCGTGAAGTCTTCCTCATCCCTGTAAGAGCAACCCCCCAAATAGTCCTCGCCGCTAAAAATACGGCCATCCTCAGCTTCCCACTCGGCAGTGACCTTAACGGTACACCAGGCCCACAAATCGCCGGTCTCAAGACGCTCAAGAATCTCATCCTCAACTTCCTTATCAAGATCATCATCACCAGAGACTATGGCATTCCCGCGAACAGGAACATCGTCTTCCATAATCTCAAGATCAAACTCCACTTCCTCTATCGGAATGTGAAAAGCACGTCTGCGACGGGCTTCTTTCCCATCATTGTCCTTCACGGCTTCCTCACCGAACTTTGCATGGACTGCATCCACGACCTTGCCCCAGTTCACGCCGTCCGTGGAGATTCCATCCCTCTTGGTGAAGTAGGCTTCGAGTTTCTCGGCTAATTTCAGCTTGTCGTCAGTCTGGTCGATGAGCTTCTTCGCGCCGATGTACGAGCGCGGGTCGTTGTCGATTTTGCTTATGATCGACGAGGTGGCATTGGCCCTTCGGGAGCCTTGCCGAAGACGCCTCCGTCGAGCAGAACTACGGCTACGCTTGAGGTCTTCCATATTCTTTGAATGACGGTCACTCACAGCAGCCGCAAACTCCGCATCACCCCAGTCCTCCTGTATCTGCTGATAGATAGCATAGCCGCCATCGGTCTGGAACAACTGGTCAAGAGCTTCTTCTCTATTTCCATCAAACCATAGCTGCTTGATCTCGTCAGGGAATGTAGTCTGCCACGCAGGGAGATCCTCTAACTCCATTGATTGACCTTGCCGAAACCATCTCCGTTTGGCCCCTCTGGACTCGCTGAAATATCCCGGGTCTTCAAAGGTATCCCCAATGTGATC
>Ga0180438_10000127_pt1 | contig 158174 bp, 135 predicted proteins | sample SS_ome_12_FD_132455 | JGI IMG/M metagenome (GOLD analysis project Ga0180438, IMG submission 132455) | Hypersaline lake sediment archaeal communities from the Salton Sea, California, USA - SS_3_D_2 metaG | ecosystem: Environmental > Aquatic > Non-marine Saline and Alkaline > Hypersaline >... | reverse complement strand
TACGAAAGTCTGGATACGGATGGGATTATCTATGATTTTCAAAGCTTCGACCGTCTCGGGTTTGAGGCCTGTGCTCCCCTTGGAGACATCGACGATCGCTTCGATAAGGCTCGTGTATTCGTAACCAGAGGGAATCCCGAAAATCCTGATGTTTTTCGATCCGTCCCCTGTGATGATGGTACCGGGAATTTTGTCTATATGATATTCTTCGGCTTTGTCCTTATCGGCCTGGAAGTCATACAGGATCAATTCGATTTTATCGGATAGCGAACTGACATCCTTGAGCAGGGATTTCGTTTCTTTGCAGAACCTGCATTCCTGTCCTTTGATATAATCTGGGACGACCAGGCAGCTTGGTTCCTGGGTGAAATGGATAATTTTGACCTGATTAATCAGAGCTTCGGAAAAACGTTTTTGGGTCGCTTCTTGAACGTCTTTATTCAGAATTTCCATGTGCGCGGCTCCTTTGCCTTTATTGGGTATTGTAGTTGCACTTGGCCCAAATTGCAATCGCATGGGTTATTCATAAAAATACCGATTTCCAATATCCTTATTTTCTAAGAAACAAGATCCATAGGTCAGGAAAAAAACACATCAGTATTTTTACCCTCCGGGCCAGCCGATTTCACTACACCAGCTTCATTGTGGCCTGTTCGTGGTATTCAAATACAACTTCACAAGCCACTTCTTTGCCGGCGCAGCGAACTCGACTGGTGAATACCCCATGAACCTGGGTTATTCATAAAAATTGTCGATCTCACAATTCATCAAGCCAAATACTATCAGAAAGTCGAATCAACAAAAGGTCGACAATTTTTACCTTCCGGGCGAGCCAATCTTGCCGCATCGGCTTCGTCATAATCCCTTCGCAGTATACCAATACGGCTTCATGAATTATTTCCTTGCCGTTGCGGCAACCTTGGCCCGTGAATACCCCATGAACCTGGGTTATTCATAAAAATACCGATTTCCAATATCCTTATTTTTTAAGAAACAAGATCCATAGGTCAGAAAAAAAACACATCGGTATTTTTTACCCTCCGGGCCAGCCGATCAATATTGCAGGGCGGGTTAGGTTGGCTTCTTCGTCGTGACCCACTAATGGTATACCATGCATCGGCTTCCTTGCTGTCCATCCGAGGACAGCATTAATTTCCCATGGACAGTAGACAAGTCGGATGCCTGGTGTATATAATCTCGTAAGTGACACAAATGATGCATAGGAGTGAATCAAGTTGACAGATAAGGTGAAAGTGAGCTGTCCGTTATGCGGAAGCACGAATAATTATCCGTTGGATTCTTCTGGAAAGAAGGTCGTCTGTGGCCGGTGCAAGACCTCTCTTCCCCGACCGGGAGATGTGATCGAACCCGCTCCCGATCAGGTTTTTACCTTGATCCGGAAGTCCACCCTGCCCGTCCTTGTCGATTTTTACAGCCCCACCTGTGCTCCCTGCCATATGATGCATCCGGTTATCCAGGATTTGGCCAGAAGAAGAGCCGGAGAAATGATGGTGGTGCAGGTCAATGTGAGTGAGCATGCGGAGTTGGGGGCTTCTTTCGGGATTCAGGGGGTGCCGACGTTCGTCATTTTTTCCAGAGGATATGAGAGAGCGAGAACCTCTGGTGCCATGGCAGAGACCGATTTTTCGTTATGGGTAGCCAGCAAAGTGTGATATTGGAGGAAAAAAATGGATGGGAAAAAAATCAAAACTTTGAAGAGAAGAGAATTTATGATGGGGACCGCGGCAGGCCTTGCCGTTCTCCCTGCTTTCGGAATCAAATCCCTGTTCGGCGAGAATAAGGAAGGCGTGTCGAAAGTCGCGCTCGTTAAAACGGCTGATCGGGCTGTAGGAGTTCGAGAAAGCATGAAACTTTTGGAGTTCCCTTCGATGAAGGCAAAAAATATCTTTATCAAGCCGAATTTCAATACAGCCGATCCCTGTCCGGGATCCACTCACAACGATACATTGGCGCAACTGGTGAAAGAGATCCATGAAAGGGGTGCCGAGGAAATCGTTCTCGGGGAAAGAAGCGGCCCTCCCGACACAGAAGAAGTGATGCTGAATAAGGACATTTTCCAGATGTCCAGAGATTTGAATTTCAAGATCATCAATTTTGAAAAGATTCCTGAATCGGATTGGATCCATTTCGATCCGGAAGGAAATCATTGGGAGGATGGATTTTATATCCCCCGTTCTGCGGCCGAAGCCGAGTATTTCGTTTCGACATGTTGCTTGAAAACGCACCAGTATGGGGGCGTCTTTACCCTGTCCTTAAAGCTGGCGGTCGGGTTGACTCCCAAGCGCCTGATGAGAGAGCTCCATGGGAAAAGGACGACGGACATGAGGAAAATGATCGCCGAGATCAATCTTGGCTACAAGCCGGACTTGATCGTTCTGGACGGTGTGGAAGCGTTCGTGGACGGCGGTCCTAGCAAAGGGGAAAAGAAAACAGCCAATGTCTTTTTGGCCAGCTCCGACCGTGTGGCCCTGGATGCAGCAGGAATTGCCGTATTGAAGGATTTGGGATCGAACGATGCCATCATGGGATCGAAGATCTTTGAACAGGAACAGATCAAACGGGCGGTCGAATTGAAGCTTGGCGCAGGCAGTCCTGAGCGGATCGAGTTCATTACCGCTGACAATGCAAGCCGGTCTTATGCAGAGAAATTGAAGAGCATCCTTGCTCAAGGATAGGGGGGCCGAGATGAGCTTGTACGAATTGATCCTGTCGAGACGATCTATCCGCCAGTTCCTCCCACAGCCTGTTCCGCAAGATATTCTCAAGGACATCGTGAATGCAGCCAGGCTGGCCCCTTCCGCAGCCAACCGCCAGCCTCTTGAGTTTATCGTCGTCGATGAGGAAGGACTGCAAAAGCAGATATTCCCGTGTCTGAAGTGGGCGGGGTATATCGCTCCTGATGGAAACCCTAAACCCGGGCAGGAGCCTCAGGCTTATGTCGTGGTTTGTGTCAATACGGAAATAAGGGAAAAGGGATATGAGTGGGATTCCGGCGCGGCCATCGAAAATTTGATGCTGGCCGCCTGGGAAAAGGGAGTCGGCAGCTGCTGGATCATCTCTGTTGACAAAGACCGCGTGAAAACGATTCTGAATATTCCCGGTACCCATTTGGTCGATTCGGTGATTGCCCTGGGTTATCCCGCAGAATCTCCTGTTACTGAGGAGTTGGCGGATTCCGTGAAATACTGGAAAGACGGAGAAAACCGTCTTCATGTGCCCAAACGAAAATTGGCAGACGTTATCCATTTCAACGGGTTTTAACGGAACGGATTCCGTTCTATCCTCCGATCTTTTCCCTTTTTGATAAAAACGGCACAGCCTGCTTTCTTGACAGGAAATCGTCGGGATTATATGTTAGGGAAGCAAGATGAGAGCCTTTCCAGGGTATGGCATCTCCGATGAAAAAAAATAAGATTTCCCTGACACATTATATCTTTATCGGATTTTTCCTGGGGATCGTTGCAGGGTGGATTTTCGGTGAAGGGATTATCCCATTCGCCGAGCCGTTAGCCGAGATATTTCTTCGCCTCCTGCGCATGGCGATCATGCCTCTGATCATCACTTCCATCATTTCCGGCGTCGTGAGCGTGGGGAATGCCTCTGGTCTGGGAAGATTGGGGGTCAAGACTTTTTCCTATTATATCATCAGCAGCCTGATGGCCATTTTGACCGGGCTGGCACTGGTCAACATATTTAAACCTGGGGTAGGTGCTGAAATAGGCCTTGAAAAAAGCCCGGATAGTATCGCAGCCGCAGAAAAAGGGATCGGTGAGATCCTGATCAACCTGATCCCGGAGAATCCCTTTGCAGCCATGGCCAGAGGTGATGTTCTTCCCATAATCTTTTTTTCCATCCTTTTCGGTTTTTTTATCACAAGACTTTCTAAAAAATCGAGAACGCAACTTTCTGATTTTTTCCATGCCGCCTTCGAAACGATGATGAAGCTGACACTGTTCGTTGTCTGGAGCGCTCCGTTAGGTGTTTTCGGGATCATCTCCCGAATCGTTGCCCAAACGGGTTTCGACGCCTTCAGATCGCTCGGTTTTTATTTTCTCGTTGTCCTGATGGGCCTGGCGGTACACGCTTCCGTAAATTTGCCTCTTCTTCTTTCTATCGTGGGCCGCGTGAATCCCCTCAAACACTACAAAGGAATCCCTTCTGCGCTTGTGATGGCTTTTTCGACTTGCTCCACGATCGTGACCCTTCCCTTGACGATGAAGGCGGTCACAGGGAATTCCAGGGTATCGGAAAAAGTGTCGAATTTCGTGCTGCCCATCGGAGCCACCGTCAACATGGACGGCACTGCTCTTTATGAGTGTGTGGCAACCATATTCATCGCACAGGTGTATGGTTTCGATCTGACCGTCGGAGCTCAGTTTGTCGTCGTGTTTACGGCCCTTCTTGCGTCTATAGGAGCGGCGAGCGTTCCCATGAGCGGCATGGTCATGATGTCTATCATCTTGAAGGCGGTAGGTCTCCCTTTGGAAGGAGTGGCCATCATTCTGGCTGTGGATCGAATCCTGGATATGTTCAGAACCACGATCAATGTTTTGAGCGACAGTTGCGGTGCTGTCATCGTTGCCCGATTGGAAGGAGAAAGCCTGAAGGGGATAGGGGAGGCAAATCAGTAATAATACCAGATGGTTTTGTAATCCGAAAGATCTTCTCCTATGGCTTTCAATCTCTTGAGATATCCGGAGATGGAAACGTCTGTATAGATATAGGTGTCGGCGATCGCCAGTTTTTTCTCCCAGGGATGAAATTCGTATACCCGGCGCCCGTCGGGCAGGATCGATATGACATCGTGATGTTGGATAGCACGGAGGTAATTTTTTCCCAGCCGGGGCACATTGAATACGATCTCGTCGGTTCTGACCGTGCCCGGCATAAGCCGCGCTTCTTCCTTCTGTTCCTGGAGCAGGCGGGGAATCGGGACGCGGAAATCATCGGTTTCCCCTTTTCCTTTAGTGGCGAAGGTGTAGTAGGGGGTAACCCCGATCAACCGGAGCTGATGGCGCAACATAGCCGCTTCGAATTTGCGGGAATTGTAGAAAGTGTAAACCATCTGGTTATAGACCTCTATACCGTACCGCCGGAATTTTTGGACGGCTTCCATGGACTGCGGAGTAATTTCGTAGGGGTGTTCGAAATGCGTGACGATCAGTATCTCCCTTTTTCCCGGGATGTGAAAGTGATTGATGTCCTTGACCAGGGCATCGGTGATCCGCTGGGGCACTGTTACGGGTGTCCTCGTTCCGATTCTTATCCTCTGGATGTGTTCCAGACGGGAGAGTTTGAAGAGCAGATTTTCGATTTTTTCATTCGATAAGAGGAACGGATCTCCTCCCGTGATCAGGACTTCGTTGACCTCAGGGGTTTCTGCGATCCATTTGATCGCTTTTTCCAGTCTGGATTTCGGAAGAATGGCAGCTCGCGAATAGACATCTTCGATCTCCCAGTTCCGCTGGCAATACACACAGATCTGGGGACAGGTTAGAACAGGTTTGAGGATGACGATTTGAGGGTACCGCCGCGTGATCCCTTCTATCGGCGATGTATCCCGTTCCAGCATGAAATCCATCGAGCTCTCATCGCTGCCTCTGAATTCCCTCAATGTGTTGATATAATGAAGGGAAGGGATCACCTGAGCCCGGATGGCAGCGTCTCTTCCTTGCCCGGGTTCATAGTCCATAAGAGACAGATAATACGGGGTGATCCCGAACGGGATCTTGTGTTTTCGGGCAAGCCTGACAGCTTCGAGATTCTTATCGGTGAGTTTTATCAGGCGGCTCAATGTTCCGGCATCCCTGATGATATGGCGCAGCTGCCAGAGCCAGTTATTCCATTCATTATCTGTCGCATCGAAGTGCCGGAGGATTCTTAGTTTGTTCTTGTACCGCCTTCGCTTAGCATCCTCATCCAATCCAGAAGGATAGCGCTTGGTGAATTTTTCCATGTTTCTGACCATACGGGACAGATCGGCCGATCGAAGCTGTGCCGCTTTTTCCCCATGATATTTGATGAACGCAGGTGCGCGTTTCGGGTACACATCCGCTGATCCGGAGATCCCGTGAATAAGGTATTCCAGTTCTTCGAAAAAATCGGGAGAGGGGGGCTTGATGACGGAATTTTTGTCATGGTTTATCAAATCGTTCAAATAGCCGAGGAAGCTGAATCCGGCAATTTTTTCGCTGCGGCGTGATGTGATATGGCGGAAAACCAGAATAGCATCCCGCCTCAAGACCCAGGTGAGAGAAGGAAGGTCTGGATTGTCATCATAGGTATCTATCAACATGGTGTTCAGCAAATCTCTGATCTTCGTCCGTTTTTTTTCGATGGGATCTTTGGAAACGAGGATTTTTTTGAGAGGGGGGACGATTCCCAGAATAGTCAATAGTCTTTTATTCGCTTTTTCTACCATTTTCTAGCAGGAACCAGCTCTTTTTTTTGAAATCTTCTCCCTTCCAGAAAAAAAGAACTGAACAGTGGCAATATTGTAACATTTTTTATCCCAAAAATGAAGAAGACATGTTGAATCAAATAAAATGTAACAGGTTCTATGCGCCGGGGGACAGGACCGGTTCGGTATTCTTCAATCCGAGCAGAAAAAGAGCCAACAAGGCTGTTCGGGCTTTGAGGCTGGACATCAGGATCCGTTCCTCGGATGTGTGGTCATTGATTCCGATGGGGCCAAACCCGTCCAGGGTGGGAACGCCCTCAGCACCGAAGAAATTCCCGTCCGAGGTTCCCTGTCTGTGTTCGGTAGGCAGATCTTGCCCCAATTCTTCCGCTATCCGTTGAAGGCGCAAAACGAATCCGGCCGTATTTTCGCTAGCAGGCATGGCCGGGCGGTAGCTGAGCATTGTCATTCGGGAGGTGCAAAGCCGCTGGTTCCTAACGGATGCAATTTCTTGGGCTTTCCGTATGATTTGGGCGTAATGGCCTTCGTTTTGCCAGCGGAGATCGAAAAGAAATGAAGCTTTGGCGGGGACTGTGCCGGGTCCAAGCCCTCCTCCGATGTGCCCCACATTGGCGCGTACGCCTGGAAGAAATCCGTTCAATGCTTCGAAGGCAATCACTTTATGGGCGAGCTCGAGGATGGCGCTGGCTTTTTCCCCTATGTCCGATCCCACATGGGCGTCATGTCCAAACGTTTCCAGCTTCCCGCTGGCCTTTCCGTTTCTCGAGGTCACGATCTCTCCGTTTTTGCCAGCACATTCGCCGACCAGGCAGAGCCATGCGCTCCTGGATTCCTGTTCGTAGATCTTTCTTGAGGCGGCGGATCCGATCTCCTCATCTCCCCCGAGAATCAACGTTATGTTTGGAAGATCGCTGGTGCCGGCATGTTTCAAGGCCAGAAGGGCATAGACCATAACAACCAGCCCGCCTTTCATGTCGGCCGTCCCCGGGCCGGACAGCCAATCTCCCTCTTTCCGGCAGGTTTGAAAGGAATGATCCAGGGGGAATACGGTATCCGTATGACCCAAGAGATACACGCTCTTCCCGGGTTTTCCCGTTTTTAAAATATGGATGTCACCAACTTCACCTTGATAGAGCACCTTGTGCACCGGAAGAATGTTCTCGAGTTTTTTGCAGATCATCGCGCTCACTAGATCGGTTCCCTTTTTGTTGTAGGAGTGGGAATTCTGTTCGCACAGCTCGATCAAAAAATCGATCTGTTCTCTCTCCCAATCTTGGACGAGCTCGAGAATCCTCTTCCTTTTGTCCATGTTCCTTGCGCAGACGTCGGATTTTTCTATAGCCCTTCGTCTTCGTATTCGCAGACCTGGCCGGCCCAGGTCCGGAAAAGCAGCTTTCCGTTGCGGTTATGGTTGAGGAGATACGTGGGGGCCATCGGGGTTTTTCCCTTTCCTTCCGGAGCCGTGATGATATAGGTGGGAACGCCTAATCCCGATGTATAGCCCCTCAGATTTTCCATGATATTCAAACCTTCTCCTACTGAAACGCGGAAATGCTGTATTCCCTGGAGTTTTTTGCAGTTGAAGATGTAATAAGGACGCACCCTTATCCGCAGCAATTCATGCACCAGCTTTTTCATCACATTCTTGTCGTTGTTGATGCTTTTGAGAAGCACGGACTGGTTCCCCACCACAACGCCCGCTTTTATCAGCCTATCAACCGCCGCTTCGGCTTCATGGGTAACCTCCAGGGGATGATTGAATTGTGTGTTGAGATAAACGGGTTTGTGCCGCTCGAGAACTTTACACAGATTTGGCGTCACTCTCTGGGGCAGGGTGGCCAGCATCCGCGAACCCAGGCGTTTTATCTCTACATGAGGGATATTGTCCAGTTCCGTCAAGACCCAATCGAGGCTGTCATCGGCAAGCATAAGGGCATCACCACCCGTGAGCAGCACATCCCGTATCTCCGGGCAATCGGCGACGTATGCTAAGGCGGATCGGATATCCTCATGCGGGTATACCATGTCCTTGAATGCGATATCTTTTTTCCTCAGGCAGTGGCGGCAGAACATGGCGCACATATTGGTCACGTTGATGATCAACCGGTCTGGATAAAGGCGCGTGATGAGAGGAGCAGGGGAATTGAAAACGAGCGCGTAGGGATCCTTCATCTCTTCTTTGTCCAGATATTCGGCGATAGTGGGTACGGATTGCTTGAAAACAGGGCAATTTCTATCCTCTGGATCCATGAGGCTGGCATAATAGGGTGAGATCTGCCAGCGGTACTGGCTGGCGGTCTTTTGGATATCGTCCATTTCCTTATCTGAGAGGCGAACGATCCGGCTCAGAATTTCGATGTCCCGGATGGCGTTTTGCAATTGCCAACGATGATCGGACCATTCTGCCTCCTTTGCACCGAGGATTTTTAAAATGTGTTTCTTCTGAGCCTGAATCCGTTCCCACCGATTATGTCCTGTGGGGATTTTATCCCGTACCTCTAGATAATCGGATATCATTTGTGTGTGCTGACGGGCGCGTTCGCGCGCGATTTCCCTGTTCTTCTCCGGTACGAACATCGGAGAGCCGGGATCTTTCACGACTGACATATTGACCTCCCTTGCAGCAATGGGTCAGTGATTTTATTTCTAGGAATTGTTGTCGTTTGCCCGGAAAAAATCCGGTTCTTCTCTGGCATAACGCTCGATAGCGACCTCGATGATCTGGTTGATGAGCCTGTCATAGTCGTATCCTGCTTTCATGGCCGCAGTAACGAAAGAAGAGCGGGGATTGACACTGGCCATGGAGTTCATTTCCAGAATGTAGGGCTGATTGTATTGATCCAACCGAAAATCCACCCTTCCGAAATCATAGATGTTCAAAACTTCGAATGCATGGACCGCAAGCTTTTTTATGTAGGCGGTCGTTTCCGGCGGCAGGTCTGCGGGACAGATTTTTTTCACCTTTTTTCCCTGAATCGGCTTGAATTTGGCTTCATGAGAATAAACGCCGTTTTCGATTTCATTCAAAACCAATTCCAGAACAGGCAGGGCCTGCGGGGGGTGGTTTCCAAGGATCCCGACATTGACCTCGCGACCTTCGATGAATTCTTCAGCCAGGGCCGGTTGCTTGTATTCTTCTATAAGTTCCGATATCGCGTTTACCAGGGCGTCATCATCGTGCACGATTTTCAGGCCGAAACTGGCGGCCTCTCCCCGGGGTTTTACGATAACAGGGTATTTCAAATGGGGAGCATCCAGCTCGGCCGACATAAAAACCCGGTAACTGGGCGTGGGCAGATTGGAAGCCATGAAGATCTGTTTGGCAACGACCTTATCTTGAGCGAGGGTGTGTCCCATCGGATTCGACCCTGTGTAGGGTATTCCCCCGAGTTCTAGAATGGATGGGACGTGCGTGTAACGGCACTTTCCCTGCACACCCAATGCCAGATTGAAGACAATGCCGTTAGGACGGCGCTTGGAAAGTTTTGGGAGGAATTTGTTCAGTTTCGTCAGCAAAAATCGGTCCGCTTGGATTAATTCAACGGTATGCCCCCCGGTTTCCAGAGCCTGTATCACTCTTTGAATGGTCTCTTCAGGGTACCATTCCCTGTTCTGCATTCCAAAAACATTGATCGTACCTTTATGATCGCGATTATAAACGACGGCTACCCTCATAAATTTTCCTCTTTCATCCAGGGATAAAAACGTAAGCCTCTTTTATGAGAATTTCAGGCTGATTAAACTAAGATTAATTTTATATCGCCATTGCAGGCTGGATGTCAATAAAATTGAAGAATTCCTTCATTCCCCAGCGACGGTGAGTTCCTGAACCTTTATGGTCGGGCCGCAAATCGCGTTTCGAAATTCGAGATCGTTGCCAACTTCCTCGATCTGACGCAGGATTTTTCCCAGATTGCCGGCAACCGTGATTTCGGCAACAGGATAGGCGATCTCACCATTCTCTATCCATAATCCGAAAGCGCCGCGGCTGATGTCTCCCGTCACGGGATTGAGCCCGTGGCCGATGGTCCTTGTGAGCAAAAGGCCTTTTTCGGTTTTTTGGATGATATTTTCTGGCTGGACGTTGCCGGGATGGAGATAAAAATTATTCGGCCCCACACCCGCTCCATCAGCATTCCCGGTGGATGCGAGGTCGAGTTTTTTCCCGGAATAGGTGTCGCATAGGTAGCTTTTCAGCAATCCCTTTTCGACGACGATCGTTTTTTGAGAGGGAACTCCCTCGGAATCATAAGGACGCGTGCCCAGTTTTCCTGGCATCAGGCCGTCATCGGAGACGCTGATGTTCTCGCCGGCGATTTTTTCTCCCAGTTTATCCGAGAGAAATGACATTTTCTGGTAGACCGATGTTCCCGAAACACAGGCAAAGAGAAAACCCAGTAGCCAGGAGGTCATGGTCGGTTCGAAAATGACAGGAACGACTTGTGTTTTTATTTTCCTGGGATTGAGAAGCCGTACCGTTCTCTCCACGGCTTTTTTTGCGATTTTCTCAGGAGTTTCGAGATCACGAAAATGTCTGCGGGCCGAGGACCAGAATCCTTCCACCTTGGTGTCTGTCCCTCCTGCCTGAATCCCGACTCCCAGGCCACAGTAAGTTTCGGCGTATTCATCGAGAAATCCGGAAGAGTTTGCCAGGATAGTTGTCATTTCCTTCGTTTCGAAATTGGCCCCGTGTGAGTTCGTTATTCTGCTGTCGGAAAGGGCGATCCTCTCCGTTTCCAAAGCCAGATCGATCTTTTTTTCGGTTTCCAACTCAGAGATTTCGGGATCGTAGATATCGAGGGAGGATGTATCGAATGAGTATTTTTTGGAAGGTGGGAGACCGGAAAATTCGTCCGGATTGGCAAGTTTGGCCCGGCGAATGGCATTTTTCACGAGACCATGCAGAGTTTCTTCGGATAAATCGGAGGATGTGGCATAGGCGGTTTTATTGCCCGCTATTATTTTAAAACCGCAATATCGAGCACCCGCCTCGATCAGGTTCTCGATTTTTCCCATCCTGACGTCCACATTGAACTCCAAAGCCTCCACGATGGTTACCTGAATCTCCTCGGCACCCTGAGCACAAGCGAAACGAACCATGATTTCCGCCAGATTCTTAAGTCCCTGAAATTTTCCTTTACCAGTCATCGGAGTCCTCCAACAGTCATTTTTGTGACTTTTAGAGTGGGGCAACCATCCGTTACAGGAGCTGCCTGGCCTTCCTTCCCGCAAGTCCCCGTCTGCAGGCCGAAGAGCAAATCCGACCCGACTTTTTCGATTTTTTTTAGGATATCGATATTCGTTCCGATGAGCGTTGCCTGTTTGACAGGGGCTGTGAGCTTGCCGTTCTCGATCAAAAAACCGGAGCTCACGGAAAATGTGAATTTTCCCGAATCCTCTACCTGCCCTCCCTGGAAATTTTGGGCGTAAAATCCGTTCCTCACGGATCTCAAGATCTCGTCCCTGTCATATTCACCCTTATCGATGTACGTGTTGCTCATGCGTGGTATCGGAATGCATGAATAATCCTGTCTCCGGCCGTGTCCTGTCACAGGCATGCCCAATGATTCGGCGGATAACCTGTCCTGGATCAATCCAACAAGCATCCCATGCTCGATCAGTCGCGTTTTTTTCGGGATCGTTCCTTCATCATCGACATTGTAGGAGCCCCGGAAAAAGGGGATCGTGGGATCATCATAAATGAAGATCTGTTCATTGCCCACTTTTTTGCCGATCTTATCCGAAAATATGGATGTTTTTTTTCTGATAAAATCGGCTTCGAGAAGGTGACCCACGGCTTCATGAATCAAAACCCCGCTGTGCCCCGGGGCTAAAACGATGGGCATCTCTCCTGCCGGAGCTTCCACAGCCTCCAGGAGATGGAGTGCTTCCGCAGCGGCGTCTTCACCGATGTTTTTTGGCGTCAGCGCATTTTGGAAATATTCCAGGCCGACTTTTCCTCCTCCTCCCGAATAGCCCATCTCTCTTCTCCCCGACTTTTCCGCGACACACAAACAGGTCAGCTTGATGAGCGGTTGTATGTCGGAAATATAGCACCCGTCAGAATTTACGACGGTGATCTGCCTGTTTTGATCGATGAATGACACCTTCGCCTTTTTTATTTTGGGATCGAGACCCAAAGCGGCTCGATAGGTGTTTTTTACCAGGGATATTTTTTTCCCCAAAGATTCTTTCGGGGCCGGCCGGATGATCGGGTAAAAATTATGGGAGAAGGGAACAGGGCAGATAGGGGAGGAATGGAGCGAGCGAGTTCCTTTTGCGATAGAGGCGGCTGTGACGGCCGCTCTTTTGAGCCGCTCTAATGACAGGACATTTGTGTATCCATATCCTGTCTGGTCTTTGCATAGGACACGAACTCCTGCGCCTACATGGATGTTTTCCGAAGTTTCTTTAATGATGTCTTCCTCCATGAGGATAGAATGGAAATGTTTGTATTCCAGGAAGATTTCGGAAAAATTACCTCCTCGGGAAAGGGCGGTATTTAGGATCGTCTTCAGATCTTCAGAGGTCAGGGGAAATGGTGTTTTGTATGCGGTTTCCATCGCATGATTATATCTTAAAGAAAATCCTGATGACAAACGCAATCTTTAGAGAGTTTCTAGCTGTTCATTTGTTCTTGGAGCGGAATAGGGATAGATAAAGGATACTCGCAGTTCCGAGCACGTATTCGAACAGATTCGTGATGAGGTGGACGCCGCTGGAGAGAATAGCGATCCGCTGTTCATATCCCATCAGCATGAGAGTCAATGCCCACGCGGATTCCCACGTCCCAAATCCTCCGATCCCTTTTATAGGGAGGGCCGAAGTCAATTCAGCACCCGTTATGCCTAGAATCGTTTTGGAAAAACTCAGGTTACCCAGCGAGAATCCATGACTGCGCATAAGAGCATAAAGGAGAATAAATAGCGCGCCGTATTTGGTCAGACGAATCCCCAGAGAAAGGATGAAGAGCGGCCAAGCGATCCTTCTGTCTTTGATCTTTTGGAGGTCTTCTATGGTCGAGCGAATTTTTGTTACACTCAATTCGGCCCATTTTTTTTCATCCCATCGGATAAGCTTCAATAACTTTCGATACAGATCGAGGGCGATAGCGGCCAGTTTGACGATCTTCCAGAAAATGAGGAAGACCAAAAGGAAAAACGCCAGGGAAATGGCAAGAATAGTCCTGTTTGAGACGGGCGTTCTCCCTAAACCAACGGATAAAAGGGACAACACCAAAAACGGGCTCAGTGTGAGAAAGTCCAGAACAAAGGCGATCACAAAGCTGGAGGAAGCGGCTTCGAAGGAAAATTTCAGATTTCTGTTGAGCACGTAGACATAGGAGAGAGAGCCGATGCGGGCAGGAAAAAGGTCTACGAAGAGATTGCGGATGAAGGTGACCAAAAAGATATCCCTCCAAGTTATGGAGTGTGGGAGAAGCAGCCATTTGTAACGCCAGGCCCGCAGCGTGGCCCCCACGAGTGCGATGATCATGAAGGCCAGGAGCCCCGGAACGTAAATTCGGGTGAATGTCTGGATAAAATCCTTGAACTCGATTTTGGTGAAGAGGAACCAGATAAGTGCCGCCGATACGGCAATGGAAAACAAAAGGGAAAAAAATTTCCTTTTTTCCATACACATATTTATAAAGGGTCCCGATTTGTAAAGTCAAATGGATAACAAGATTCTCCTTCATCCCCTCAACTTAATTATCCTGGATTATTCGCGGGGCGAGATGGCTGTAGCGGCAAGGAAGCAGCTCGCGAAGCTGCAAATCCACCCCACCATGCACTTTTGGCTGGCCCGCCCGGAGGGGGAAAATGCTGGGGGGTGTTGAAGATGTTTTGGATGTTTTTTATTGTAAATATATGACGGTATCGGCATTTTTATGAATGATTCAGGTTATTTGACTGCTAGATGGGAAAACCTTATAATTTTCTGCATGGGGAAGGATAGCTTGGACACCCTGATCGAGATGGCTCTCAAGGAGGACATGCCTTCGGGAGACATAACATCCGAGAACATCGTTCCTGTCGACAAGATCTCCAGAGCGCTAATTATCGCTAAAGCCGAGGGCGTGCTGGCCGGCATCTGCGTTGCGGAATGCGTGATGAAGAAGATCGACCCGGCGGTTTCTTTCGCGATTCATCGAAAGGATGGCCAAAAAATCGCAAGGGGAGATAAAATCGCCGATTTGAAAGGCCCTTCCATTTCCCTTTTAAAGGGGGAAAGGACAGCCTTGAACTTTCTTCAGAGGTTGTCTGGAATTGCAACGACCACGCATAAATATGTGAGGGCCTTGAAGGGGAAAAAAACGAAAATTTTGGATACGCGGAAAACCACCCCGGGACTTAGAAGTCTGGAAAAATACGCTGTCAAAATGGGAGGGGGGACTAATCACCGGTTCAGCTTGTCCGATATGGTTATGATCAAGGACAACCACATCAAGATCGTCGGGAGTATTTCCGAAGCCGTGAGGCTGGCAAGGAAAAGGAACAAGCCCGGGATCAAGATCGAAGTCGAGACGACCGATAGATCAGAGGCTGTGGAAGCTTTGGAGAGCGGTGCAGATATCGTTATGCTGGACAATATGTCCATCGCTGAAATGCGGGAAGTCATGCCGTTGCTGAAAGGAAGAGTTCTCGTCGAGGTCTCCGGGAATGTCAACCTGTCCAAGTTGCCGAAAATTGCGGATCTCGGAGTGGATTTTATCTCGGTCGGAGCCTTGACACATTCCTATAAGGCCTTGGATATCAGCTTGGATTTTATCGAGTAGAGGATGATGAAAGATACGGGTATGGAAAAAACAGATCTTCTGGTGATCGGCTGTGGTATTGCGGGGGCGAGCACTGCTTTGGAAGCGGCTAAAAGCGGCTTAAAAGTCATTGTGATAACGAAGAATGATGTATTGGAAGAGTCCAACACGTACTATGCTCAAGGGGGGATCGTTTCACTCGGCCAGGACGATCACCCGGAACTTTTAAAGGAAGACATCATCAAAACCGGGGACGGTATCAACGATCCTGAGGCTGTGGATATTCTTTCTACCGAGGGGAAAAAAATGGTCGACAGCATCTTGATAAAAGAGCTGAAAATTCCATTCATGCGGAGCTCTCCCGATTCCCTCGATTATGCTCAGGAGGGCGGCCATTCCCGCAGGCGGATCTTGCATATCCGGGATACGACCGGCAAGACGATCGAAGAAACTTTTATCGCTGCCCTGAAGAAATACTCGAATGTCAATCTTTTATCCGATCATACGGCGGTCGACCTGCTGACTGTGCCGCACCATTCGAAGAATCCGACATCTTTTTACCGGGAGCCACGGTGTATCGGATGCTATGTTTTGGACAACAAAACCAACAAAGTGAAAACGATCTTCGCGACCTATACCGTTCTTGCTACGGGAGGGTGTGGGTCCATCTTCCAGTACACCTCGAATCCCAAGGGAGCGATCGGGGATGGATATGCGATGGCATACCGGGCCGGCGCAAGAATTGTCAACATGGAATATGTCCAATTTCATCCCACATCTCTTTTTCACAGAGATGCGGATGGGTTTTTGATCTCTGAAACGGTGAGAGGAGAAGGCGCACGGCTGAAAACAAAAGACGGCCATACGTTCATGGAGAAATACTCCGAAAAAAAAGATTTGGCACCCCGTGATGAGGTCACAAGGGCTATCTATGAAGAGATGACCGACACCAATTCGAATTATGTTTTTCTGGATCTGGCATCCTATGCCAAAATCGACATAAAAAAGCGTTTCCCGAATATCTATAAAACATGCCTCGATTATGGGATCGATATAACGAAGGAAGCCATCCCTGTAGTCCCGGCGGCACATTACTGTTGCGGAGGCGTTCTTGTGGACAAATGGGGCCGGAGTTCGATGAACGGCTTGTATGCCGTAGGGGAAGTATCCTGCACGGGGGTTCATGGAGCCAACCGGTTGGCTTCAACATCCCTGCTCGAAGGGATGGTTTGGGGAACGCGGGCGGCACAGCACATCGCCGCCCATTTCAATCCCGTAGTCGGATACGCGATCTCCGATATCCACCAATGGTATTACCCGGAAAAAGAGGAAGAGACGGACCCGACGCTCGTCAACCAGGATTGGATATCGATCCGATCGACCATGTGGAATTATGCAGGGATTATCCGTACTCGGAAGCGGCTGGAGCGGGCCCGGGCGGATCTGGATTATCTTCACCACAGGATCGAAAAATTTTATAAAGAAGCCAGGATGGATAGGAAAATAGTGGGCCTCAAACACGGTATCCAAGTTGCTCTGCTGATCACTTATGCCGCGATCGGCAATCCCATCAGTCACGGCTCCCATTACCTTAAAAAGTAATCGAGCCAGGCGTTCAAAGCTTTAATATTCACCCCTTCCCCTGGATAGTATTGAATGCAAACCTCTTAGAAAAGCCCGGTCCCGTTGACTTTAGGCTGTCATATTCTATAATAACAAAATATATGAGAGCGTGGAGTGAACTATGGCTGAAAGCGACAATATCAAAGATACGTTAAACCTCCCCCAAACATCCTTTTCCATGAAGGCAAAGCTGTCTCAAAAAGAGCCCGAGATTATAGAGAATTGGGAAAGAATCGATCTCTACAAAAAGATTCAAAAGATCGGGGAAGAAAGGCCCTCGTTCGTCCTGCATGACGGTCCTCCTTATGCAAACGGAAAAATTCATCTGGGGACTGCCTTGAATAAGATCTTGAAAGATTTCATTATCAAGAGCAAAAGCATGCAGGGATACCGGGCTCCTTACGTGCCCGGCTGGGATTGTCATGGGCTACCCATCGAAATTAAAGTGGACCAGCTCTTGGGCAAAAAAAAGGCAGATATGACTCCTTTGGAAGTGAGAGAGGAGTGCAAGAAGTATGCTTTGAAATTCGTCGATGTGCAACGGCAGCAATTTAAAAGGCTGGGTGTGTTCGGAGAATGGGAGGAGCCCTATTTGACGATGCATCCGGAATATGAAGGAGAAGTGCTCCGTCATCTCGCGGCCTTTTTTGAGTCCGGTAATGTCTATAAGGGGAAAAAACCGGTGCATTGGTGTGCGCACTGCCGGACGGCACTTGCCGAGGCCGAGATCGAATACAAAGACCGCGAGTCGCCCTCTATTTATGTCAAATTCCCGATGATTTCGGACTTGTCGGAAAAATTCCCGGCCCTTAGGAACAAACAGGTCTCGGTGCTCATTTGGACCACGACCCCATGGACCTTGCCTGCGAATCTGGCCATTGCCTTTCACCCGGATTACGAATATTCTGCCATCGAGGCAGGCGGGCAAGTCTACATCGCGGCCAAGCGGCTGGTTCCTGTCCTTGCCGAGGAATTGGATCTCGGTAAGACCGAGGAACTTGTAACCTTTCTGGGCAAAGAGATGGAGGGACTTAAAGCCCGGCATCCTTTCATCGACCGGGAATCGCTTTTTGTCCTTGCTGATTATGTAACCCTGGATCAGGGGACCGGATGTGTCCATACAGCCCCGGGCCATGGACATGAGGACTATCTCACGGGAATCAAATACAATATGGATATTTATACTCCTGTGGACAACGAAGGGAAGTTCACATCCAAGGTCCGAAAATATGGGGGGATGAGTGTCTTCGAGGCCAATCCGATCATCAATCAGGATATGGCCAGGGATGGATCTCTCTTGAAGGAAGAAAAAATCGTTCACTCCTACCCCCACTGCTGGCGATGCAAAGAACCTGTTATTTTTAGAGCCACGGCCCAGTGGTTTATTTCCATGGACAGGGGAGGATTCAGGACAAAAGCGCTGAATGAGATTAAAAAAATCCGTTGGATTCCTCCCTGGGGAGAAGAAAGAATTTCCAACATGATGGAAGCCCGGCCCGACTGGTGCATTTCCCGCCAGAGAACCTGGGGTGTGCCGATTCCCGCTTTCTACTGCCATGATTGCGGTAATATCCTCGCAAATGCGGAGATCACTTTGAGAGTTGCGGATATTTTCCAAGCCGAAGGCGCGAATTCATGGTTCTCGAAGGAAGCGGCCGAGTTATTGCCTCAGGAAACGAAGTGTCCTCAGTGCGGTTCTTCCCGTTTTAACAAGGAAAATAACATCCTGGATGTGTGGTTCGAATCCGGAGCCAGTCACAATGTCCTGGGTAAACGGGACGACCTTCCCTGGCCTGCTGACGTTTATATCGAGGGTCATGACCAGTACAGAGGATGGTTCAACAGCTCTCTACTTATCGGAGTGGGAGCCAAAGGCGCTTCACCATATAAAACATGTATTACCCACGGGTTCGTTCTGGATGAAGAGGGGAGAGGGATGTCAAAGTCCTTGGGAAACTTCGTCGACCCGGAAGAGGTCATCAATAAAAACGGAGCGGAAATTTTGCGGCTATGGGTGGCCATGCTCAACTACAAAGAAGATGCCCGGTTCGGAGAAGAAATGGTCAGCCGGATTGTAGAAGCCTACCGGAAAATACGGAACACCTGGAGGTTTATTCTGGGGAATATCCACGACTTCGATCCAGATTCAGAAAGATTATCTCCCGAGGAAATGAGGACTCTGGATAAATGGATATTGCAAAAACTGGCCCGTATCGGACAGAAAATATTGAAAGGTTATGAAAATTATGAATACCACGTCGTCTTTCACAGCCTTTACAATTTTTTCACTGTGGATTTGAGTTCTTTTTATCTGGATGTCTTGAAGGATAGGCTCTACTGTTCGGGGAAAAAATCGGCACTCCGGAGATCTGCCCAGACAGCGCTTTTTGAAGTGCTGAAAACAAGCCTGGCATGGATGGCTCCGATTCTTCCTTTTACGACCGAGGAAGCTTGGGCCGCACTGCCCGGATTCAAAGATAAACAGGAATCCGTTCACCTGGAACCTTTCCCAGTATCTAGGGAAGTATGGCTCGAAGATGAATTTTTCGTGGAGTGGGAAGAACTCATCGATCTCCGGGAGAAAGTGCTCAAAGAATTGGAGATCGCCCGCGAAAAAAAAATGATCGGAAATTCACTGGAAGCCCATGTCCATCTGAAAATTCCAGCAGATAAGGAAGCCCTTTTGCGAAAATACGAAAAAGAACTTTCTTCGCTATTTATCGTCTCGGAGGTCAGCCTCGAAACTTACTCAGAGAAGGAATTCGCCGCCAGTGTGGCTAAAGCGCCAGGTACAAAATGCCTGCGATGCTGGAATTTTTCAACCTATGTGGGCCGGAGTTCCGATTATCCGGATTTCTGCAAAAGATGTGAAGAAGTCGTCGGGCGGATCACACCATGAGGGGACGCATTCCCTATTTTATTTTGATCGTCATCCTTTTTGCCGCAGATCAAGTGACTAAGGCTTTGATCGCCCGTAACATTCTCTTGAATACGAGCAAAGAGGTTATCCCGGGTTTTTTTCAACTGGTTCACATCCATAACAAAGGGGCGATATTCGGTTTCTTTTCCCAATCGGGTAACCGATTCGTATACATATTTTTAACCCTGGCCTCATTGGTCGCATTGATCCTGGTCGTCTATTATTTTTTTAGAGCTTCTCCGGGTGAAAGGCTTTTGAAAGTATCGTTATCTCTGATCATTGCCGGAGCTTTGGGCAATTTTGCCGACCGGATTTTAAAGGGATATGTGATAGATTTTCTGGACGTGAGCGTAAGAGGGTGGCATTGGCCTTCTTTCAATGTGGCCGATTCCTGCATCTCGATAGGAGCGGTTCTGCTTATTTTTATTTTTCTCTTTAAAAGGAGTCCAGCATGTTCCCAATCCTCTTGAAAATTGGACCTGTCAGCATACACACCTACGGATTTTTGATGGCCGTGGGCGTCGCTTCCGGATTATGGTTTTTGTATATCCAGGGCAAGAAACAGGCTCTCGATGCCTCCAAGCTACTGGATATGGCTTTTTACACCATAATCGTTTCTCTTATAGGTGCCAAACTCGCGTTGCTCGCAGGACATTTTTCCTATTATGTGAAAAACCCGTCGGAACTGGTCAGTTTTGCCCGTACAGGCGGCGTGTTCCAGGGAGGCCTGGCTTTCGGACTCGTTTTTTCACTCTGGTATATGAGAAAGCACAAGATCCCGACATGGAAGGTCGCAGACATTGCCGGTCCGGCTCTAGCTCTCGGACATGGATTTGGCCGGATTGGCTGCTTCATGGCCGGTTGCTGTTTTGGCCGTGAATGCGAAGTGCCCTGGGGGGTCGTTTTTCACAATCAGTATGCTTCGAACCTGACGGGTATCCCGACTGGAATTCTTCTCCATCCCTCGCAGCTCTACGAGGCCATCCTGAATTTTATCAATTTCCTGATTCTTTTCGTGATCCTGAAGAAAAAAAGATTCGACGGACAGATCTTCTCCTTTTATATCATCAACTACTCGATTATCCGGTATTTTGTCGAGTTCTATCGAGGGGATCATTCGGATAAAACCTATCTCTTCCAGAATCCTTCGCCTTACTTGAGTATGTCTTTGCCTCAGCTTTTCTGCATCATCGGGTTAATCGGGGGGGGGCTTTTGTATTTTATTTTGAAGCGAAAAAGTCGTGCCTAAAAGAACTTTCCCCGCCGATCCATCTCAGGAGGGAGAGAGACTGGATGTCTTTTTATCTCAAAGGATAAAAAGGCTGACCCGTTCTCAAATTCAGAAAAAAATCGAGGAGAGCCTGGTTAAGGTCAATGGCATTCCTAGAAAGTCGAGTTATAGATTGCAGGAAGGGGATCTTGTTGAATTCGATTTCGAATATCCCGAAAAAGAATCCTTGCAGCCCGAGGATATCCCTGTGAAAACTCTTTACCATGACGAGCATGTGATCGTTTTGGAGAAACCGTCAGGGATGACCGTTCATCCTGGATCTGGATGCCGGAACAAGACTCTTGTGAATGCCCTCCTTCATCATTTCCCGGGAATCGCTGACATCGGCCCTGAAATGAGGCCGGGCATCGTCCACCGGTTGGACAAGGAAACTTCCGGTTTGATGGTGGCCGCCCACTCGTTGAAAGCATATGATGAGCTTCGGCGTCAGTTCAAGCAGAGGCTGGTCGAAAAGTTCTACGTGGGGCTGGTTTGGGGAAACGTTTCTAAACAATCTGGGGTTATCGACTGGGCTGTGGGGCGACATGTTAAGCACGGAGAAAGGATGTCGGTGAAAACAAAAAAGCCCCGTGCTGCAGAGACTCGTTTTCAAGTCCTTGGAAAAAACCAAAAATACACTTTTCTGGAGATCAAGCCGATCACAGGAAGGACACATCAGATTAGAGTTCATTTTGCAGCCTCGGGACATCCGATTGTCGGAGATCCCCGCTATGGCAAAAAGAAACAGGACCGGCGTTGTCCACGACTTTTTCTCCATGCCGCCCGTCTCGTTTTTTTTCACCCTGAATCCAAAGAAAGAATGGATTTTGTTTCTCCTCTTCCGGATGACTTGGAGATGTTTTTGGCGATGGAGACATCCCTCAAAGCGCCTCTCTATCTCCAGAAAGAAAGCAAAAGAGATTTTTAAAGCGACATCCTGGGGGGACATCCTTGTGTTCCCTTAAATTTATCTTGAGAATAAGAGAAATTTTGTTGTATCATAGGCGTTGCTAATTTTCAGCAAGTCGAGCTTGCGATTCTTTGTAAATTCAGGTTTTGCTTATAGATGGAGGATTTATCATGAAAGATTATGCCCCGGAAAATATCAGAAATGTAGCGATCGTTGGCCATGGTTCAAGCGGAAAAACATCATTGACTGCGGCTTTTTTATACGATTCGGGCGCGACGACAAGACTGACCAAGGTGGAAAACGGAAATACCGTGACCGATTATGATCCGGATGAGATCGAAAGACAGATTTCTATCAATTCGGCCGTCTGTCATTTGGAATGGAATGGGCATAAGATAAATATAGTGGATTGTCCTGGGTATATGAATTTTTTGTGGGATACCAGAGCAAGCCTGAGAGCGGTAGATGCAGGCGTTGTCGTTGTCTGTGGTGTGGCCGGCGTAGAGGTCGGGACCGAAAAGGTCTGGGCTATGATGGACGAGCTCGAACGCCCGAGGCTTTTGGTCGTCAACAAACTGGACCGCGAGAATGCCAATTATGAACGCACCGTTCAATCCATCCATAACTTTTTCGGACGCCAGGCCGTCCCAGTTCACATCCCGATCGGCGAGGAAAAAGATTTTCGTGGTTTCGTGGATTTGATCGACAGGTCCGCCTACATCTTTCAAAAAGACAACTCCGGAAAATTCGAGAAAACAGAAATCCCTGATGAAATGAAAGAGATTGCCGAGAGCAAGATCCAAGAGCTCATGGAGATGGTCGCGGAAAATGACGAGCAGCTGATGGAAATTTATTTCGAAAAGGGAGAGCTTACGCCGGAAGAGCTCAAAGAAGGGCTGAGGAAAAGCATAATCAACCGGCAGTTCTTCCCGATCCTCGTCACTTCGGCGCTTCTGAATATCGGGGCTCAGCCTGTTTTGGATGCCATCGTGGATTACCTGCCCACACCGGTCCAATTCGGGGAATTGAAAGGCATGAAAGGGACGGTCAAGACTTCCTTGGACGAGCCCTTTTCCGCTCTGGTATTCAAGACGATATCGGATCCCTATACAGGAAGAATATCTCTGATGAGAATTTTCTCCGGAAAAGTGAATCCTGACGCGAATGTCGTCAATTCTACCAAAGATTCGGGAGAAAAGCTGGGTGGGTTGTTTTTTTTGCAGGGAAAAGAGCAGGTCCCTGCCGGGCAGGCCAAAGCCGGCGACATCGTAGCGACCGCCAAGCTCAAGGAAACATCGACGGGAGATACCTTGTGTGACAAAGCAGCTTCCATCGTGTTTTCTTCGATTAAATTTCCCGAGCCCTCCATATCATTCGCGATCAAGCCCCAAACCAGGGCCGATGAAGACCGCATATCCCAAGCCGTCCATAGAATTACCGATGAGGATCCCACAGCAAAGATTGAAAGAGACCCGGAGACCAACGAGCTGATCATTTCCGGAAACGGTCAGCTCCATGTCGAGATCGTCACGGACCGTTTGAAAAAAAGATTCAACGTGAATGTCGATCTCAAGCCGCCGAAAATTCCCTACAAAGAAACGATAAAAGGCAAGTCCGATGTGCAGGGGAAATACAAGAAACAGACCGGGGGACGCGGCCAGTACGGCGACGTCAAGATCAAGATGGAGCCTCTGTCCAGAGGCCAGGATTTCGAATTCGAAGACAAGATCTTCGGAGGCGCAATTCCTAAGAATTATATCCCCTCGATCGAAAAAGGAATCCAGGAAGCGCGTAAAAAGGGCATAATAGCCGGGTATCCGGCTGTGGATTTTAAGGTCATTCTTTACGACGGATCGTATCACGATGTCGATTCTTCGGATATCGCCTTCAAGGTGGCCGCATCCATGGCGTTTAAAAAAGCGGCCAAAGAAGCCAAGCCCACCATCCTGGAGCCCATCATGAATGTCGAGATTTATACGCCGGAAGCTTATATGGGCGATATCATGGGGAACCTGAACGGCCGGAGGGGAAAGGTCCAGGGAATGGAACAGAAAGGAAGCCTGCGGATAATCAAAGCCCAGGTTCCGATGGCAGAGATGTTGGATTTCGAACCGACATTGACCTCCATCACAGGAGGAAGAGGTTCCTTTATGATGGAGTTCTCACGCTACGAGGAAGTCCCTGCCCATCTCCAGCAAAAAATTATCGACCAATCCGTTAAAGATGGGCGAATCAGGGCCGAGGAAGAATAATCCTCCCCCATGAAGCACCTCTGATCACTTTCCGTTTTTGTCGGCTTCTGCGGACGATTTCCCTGTAGGTCTGAATTCGACCATGATGGGAAAGCTGGCAGTTATGGGCTTGTTTTTCTTCAAGATTGGGGCGAATGTCCACTGTTCGATGGCGGAAACAGCAGCTTCATCCAGCTCCGGATGGGCTGAGTGAAGAATTTTTGCTTCTGTAACGCTTCCCTGTTTGTTTATACTAACCTGCAGGATCACTTTTCCCCCGACGTTCTCCTGTTTCAGTTGCGGAGGATAGGCGGGGATAATTTTTTGGACTGGAAGAGGTGTCTGGGGGATGTCCTGGTCAGGACCTGTCTGAGCGTACTCATCCTGCTGGTATTTTCCGGATTCTCTGCTTGCGATCGAAATGGATAGGAAATACCGATTCCCTTCGGAGGGAAATCCCAGCACATAAGGGGAATCGGCTCTCATAACCATCTCTGTGTCGAGCATATGTTCTTCCCGTATTTCGTGATCGGACGAATCTCTCGGCTGTGAGACTTGAACACGGAGATTGAAGTTTCCTTCGGGAAGCATGCTCGGGTGAAACATAAGGGGATAAGAAGATTCTTTCACTATTATGATCCCATCTAACTGACTTTTTTTTCCGTCCCAGAGCAGTAACCCGGAAGCGAGGTGGTCGATATTCTCGATCTTGTATATCTTTTGGAGGTCGGTTTTAAGTCGGTATATATTGATTTTTTCCAGCTGGACATAGCTAGGATGATAAGGGATCAAGACCGGTACCGAAAACAGGGAAACAACGACATCGGATTCTCTGCTGATTTCCTGTTCCGTGCTTCTAAAAAGACTTGATTTGATCACAAAATCATCCATTCCCTCTGCGAATACGACAGAAAAAAACACGAAAAGAAACACGCAAAATAGTCCTGAGTGTTTTTTCATTTTAATCTTCCTCTTGGTCGGTCTTGTCGAACCAAATGAATAAATTGTCTTGTGTCCGATAAATGAAGGGTTTGGCCTTTTGCCCATGGATTTCCGCCCGTATAATCTCGATTTGAGGCGGTTTGCGAGCCAGATCGACTTCAACCAGGGGCTGGCGTCGGATAGGGCCTTTGTTAACGATAATATTTATTCCGGCCAGAAGGAGCAACGCAAAACCTGCCAAGGCCCACTGCCATCGCGGGAACATGCCTGAGGTTCTGTTTTTTGTCCTATCAAGGGAGTCTCCAATTGCGGTCGCCTGGATCGTTTCTTGAATTCGAGGCCAAAGGCTGGCTTCTTTTTCAATCCATCCAGGAGTCCCAAACAAATCTTCCATGGTTTCATCGATCGACCATTCCTTCTGGCATTTGGGACATGAAGAAATATGATTTTGGAGCAAAAAAGCGCGAAAACCTGGAATGGAGATCAGATTATATAAAGATCGGATTATTTTACACATGCTTTTTTTTCTCCAGAATTTTTTTTAACTTCCTTTTGGCGTTCATGATGTGAACCCGGACGGTGCTCTCTTTGCACCCCATTATATCAGCGATCTCCCTGGTAAGATATCCTTCGTTCAATTTTAAAGAAAGCGCGGTCCTCTCCTTTTGATTGAGTTTCCTCATGATCAAATGGAACTGTTGGGAATCCTCCAGGCTCTTTTCGGGATTCGCTCTCTCCTGTCTGGAGGAGTGTTCTTTTTTCAATCCATCGATCAATCTCAGTCTGGACGCATCTTGCCTTATCCTGTCCATGGATCGGTTGTATGCGATCGTGTAGAGCCACGTTTTAAAGCTTTTCTTCGGGTCATAGCTGCGCAGATGCAAATAGGATCGGACAAACGTATCCTGGGTGACATCTTTAGCTTCGTCTTTGTTGCGCAAAATGCTCCATGTGAAGTGGAGGAGTTGGGATTGATACTTTGTTACGATCAATTCGAATGCCTTTATCTCTCCCATCAAACATCGGGAGATTATTTTCGATTCATCCATTGATGGGTTTCAATAATTTTACGGTTTGTTCCTTGCAAAACGTTTAGTAATTATTATCTCCATTTTTATGGTAACAGAGGAAAGGAAAAAGATGTTAGTGTTTTTTGACAAAGAAAAGGAGGCCTGTTGCGATAGCGGTCAGGAAGAGGGAAAAATAGAGAGGATAATGCAATCCAGCTCTTTCCCATAAAATTCCTGCAATAAGGGATGCGGGAAGCGCGCAGAGACCGATGACCATTTGAAACCCTCCCAAACAACTGGCTCTAAGGCCGCAAGGAGCCAGCTCGCTGACAAGAGTTTTCTGAACCGGGTCCAATGCTCCCTTGTGGGCACCGAAGAGAATAAAAGTCAGAGCGACCACCGGGCGGCTCCGACTCGTGATAAAACAGAGGCATACAATCCCCCATAAAAGAAAAGAAAGAATCATCACGGGCTTTCTTCCGATTTTGTCCGAAAGTCTGCCGAAAGGAAAGGAAAATACAGAAGCCGATGCTGTGTAGATGAGGTACAACACGGGAATCAAGGTTGACTTGAACCCGAATTCGCTGGCGTATAGCAACAAAAAAGAATAGCTGAAGGTCCCAAGGGAAAACAAAGCACTCAGGCAGAGGAAAAGCTTGAAGTTTTTGTCCAGATCTTTGAGAGAAATTCCTTTGAAGAGTCTTGCCCGGTCAAGTTTTTTTTCTCGGAATGAAAAAAAAATAAGAAGAGCCGCTGCAAGGGACGGGAGGGCAGCCAGAGCGAAAAGCATTCTGTATCCGATGATATCGATCAAAACGATACAGATAAGAACCCCGGCTACTGCCCCCAAGTTGTCCATAGTGCGCAATAATCCGAAATTCTTTCCCCTGGATTCATCCTTGGATATGTCGGCGACGACCGCATCCCTGGGGGCACTTCGGATTTTCCCCACTCTATCCATGATCCTGAACGGAATCAGATGAGGCCATGCGGAAGAGAGGGAATATCCAAGCCTGGACAGCGAGCCAAAAAGATATCCTGTCCAGATAAATAATTTTCGCTTCCGCAACTTATCGGAAATGTAGCCCGAACCTGCCTGGGAAAGGGAAACAAGGGCTTCACCCAGGCCATCCAGAAAACCCAATGCGGCCATATTAGCCTTCAAGGCGGTCGTCACAAAAAGCGGCCAGATCGGATAGATAATGTCTGAGCCGAGATCGTTCAGAAAGGCAGCCAAGGCGAATAGACGCACGGTTTTGTTTTCCTGGGAATAGAGGCTTTTCATTAGCCGCGACCTTGTGTAGTCAAGACGAGAGATGCTATGATAGCTTATCTTTTGAAAGGAGAAAAGAAAACATGAAGAGAAAAAATATTTTTATCGTGATGATACTCCTGTTGTCGGTCGTTCTGGGGCACGCGGATGAGGAAGAAGACATCCTCCTTCTCAAAATCGGCGACAATGCCTTGAAAGAAAAAGCCATGACGGTTTTTCCGGATAAAATATATTCAGCGAAAAGCGGGAAATCCATATCTTTTGCCGAGATGATTCAGGATATGGCCCAAAGCCGGTTCGTTTATGTCGGAGAAACCCATAATAGCCTTCCGATGCATCTGATCCAGGCCAGGATCATACAAGGGCTTTACGAAAAAGACAGGCATTTATCCGTAGGAATGGAGATGTATCCTGTTACCGAACAGGAAGCCTTGCGCAAATGGCATCTTGGTATCCTTTCGGAAGAAGAATTCATCCGAGATGGCCGGTGGTATGAGAATTGGAATTTCAATTTTGGATATTACCGCCATATCTTCGAAGTCGTGAAGCAAAATACGATTCCTTTGTATGCGCTGAATGTTTCCCGGGATATCATATCGAAAGTGAGGATGAAAGGATGGGAGGCTCTATCGGAAGAAGAGAAGGGCCTCGTCCCCGAACCCGATCTTACCCAACAGGACCATCGAGCTTTGATTCATGCCATTTTTGCAAGTTCGGACCTTCCCCCGCAGATGAAGGGCAAGGGGATGGAGATGGTTTTCGAGGGACTTTACAGGGCGCAAACGGCATGGGATGAAACGATGGCCCGATATGCTCTCGACGCTCTGGACAAAGAGGGAGGAAAAATAGTGGTCCTGGCCGGTTCGGGGCACCTGCTGTATAACCTGGGAATCAACCTCAGGGCTTATAACAAAAGTCGGATGCCCTTCAAGACAGTGATCTGTGTCGTGATTCCGGAAGGGGAGGAGAGTATTCAGGTCTCCCGCAGTCTGGCGGATTTTGTCTGGGGCCTGCCGGAGGAGGAGCAACCAGTATATCCCTCTGTGGGATTGCAGTTCAAGCAATTCGAAGGACTTACAAACCTGGTGATCGAAAGGGATCCCATCGACGGTGTTGCCAAAGGAAAGGATTTCAAAAAAGGAGATGTGGTTCTATCGGTAGATGGGCAAAAATTTTCGGATGTGAATATATTGCGAATTTATCTGGCCAAATTTAGCTGGGGAGATCGAGTGAAATTTCAGCTGTTAAGGAACGTCCAGCAGATCGAATCTGTATTGGAATTCCTAGTTACCGAGGATGATCCGGAGAAACTATGATTTCTTTCGATTTCAGAATATATTTCAGGCCCCTGAATTATCCACGGACCAAGATTGCTGGAGTGGCAAGGACATAATTCATGAAGCCGTGTATGGAATACTGCGAACGGATTATGACGAAGCTGATGCAGTGAGATTGGTTCGGCCGAAGGGGGAAAATACCTATAAATTTTTTAGATTATTTTTGGAAAAGGATGTGAAGTATAGGTATTTTTCATGAATATTTCAGGATTATGAGGGAGGATTCGATGCAAAAGATCATTTCACCGCGAGTATGGATTTTTTTGGCCTTGATGGGTTCGGCCCTGGCTTTCTTACTATCGGCACAATCTGTGGAACCGCCCCAGGGAACCGAGCGGCTGAGAAATCAAATCGAAGGCACGATCAGGGCTATGGACGGGGAAGTGGGGGTGGCTGCCAAACATCTGGAGACAGGAGAGGAAATTTTTGTAAATGGCGATACCTATTTTCCGATGGCCAGCGTTTTCAAGGTTCCCATTTTCGTGGAAGTCATGGCACAGATCTTGGAAGGACGGTTCACTTTGGAAGATGAAATCAGCATCCAAAAGACCGACCAGCACCTGGGAAGCGGGTATCTCAGCAGTCTCGATGCCCCGGGAATCAAACTCTCGGTAAGAAACCTGGTCAATCTGATGATGATGGTCAGCGATAATTCCGCTACGGATATTCTGTTGACCAAGGTTGGTGCTGAGAATGTAACTAATCGCCTCAGATCCTTTGGATTGGAAAAGATCACGGTGAACCGGACATGTCAGCACCTGATTATGGACGCAGTGGGGATGGATTATGACAAGTACAAGAATCTTCCGCTGGATGTCGTTGTTTCTTCACTCCGAAGAGAGAGACGGGAAGATCCGGAATCCTATGAGCAGGCTTCGGAAAATTTCAGTCAGGTTATCAAAGACCAAAGCTCGCCCAAGGCCATGAACAGACTATTGGAATTGATCTTCAAGAAAGAGATCTTGGATGAGGCTAGCTGTGATTTTATTCTGTCTGTGATGATGAAGTGCCAGACCGGTGAGCGAAGGCTGAAAGGGGATCTACCGAGGTATGTCCATATCGCCCATAAAACCGGGACCATCGGGGGAACAGTCAACAATGCAGGAATCGTCTATCTTCCGGACAGTCTCGGGCATGTCGCTATTACCGTTTTCACGAAAGACACGGATGACGATACTCAGGTTGTGGAAGACATCATCGCCCAGATCTCCCGGTTTGTATACGATTATTTCTATTTCACGACCGATCTGGACAAAGCTCGATAGCGCCAGGAAGATCAGGTCAAGGCTTCTTTGAGTTTTGGACCTATGTCAGCGGGACTCTCAGCGACATAAACGCCGGCTTGTTTCAATGCATCCATTTTTTCCTTGGCTGTGCCTTTACCGCCTGCTATGATCGCTCCGGCGTGTCCCATGCGGCGCCCTGGTGGGGCTGTCTGACCCGCGATGAAACTCACGACCGGCTTGGTGTATTCCTTTCTGATGTATTCGGCAGCTTCTTCTTCTGCTGTCCCACCGATCTCCCCGATAAGGATAACGGCTTCAGTCTCTTGGTCGTCCTTGAACATTTGTAACAGTTCGATGAACTTCAGCCCGACTATCGGATCCCCTCCGATACCGATAGCTGTGGATTGCCCATATCCCTGTAACGAAGCCTGTTGAACCGCTTCGTATGTCAAGGTTCCTGAACGGGATATGATACCGATGGTTCCCGGAGTATGGATATGACCGGGCATGATGCCGATCTTGCATTTTCCCGGTGAAATGATCCCTGGCGTATTCGGGCCTATGAGGTGGCATTCTTTATTTTTCAGGTACTGTTTGACTTTGATCATGTCGAAAGTGGGGATTCCCTCCGTGATGCACACAACGAGTTTTACTCCGGCATCGGCGGCCTCCATGATGGCATCGGCAGCAAAAAATGGGGGGACGAATATTGCCGCCGCATTGGCTCCCTGCTTTTCCACTGCATCGGCGACCGTGTTGAAAACAGGAACTTCCAGATGGGTTTGCCCACCCTTTCCCGGAGTGACCCCGGCAATGACCTTTGTTCCATATTCCAGCATCCTTTGGGTGTGAAAAGTGCCTTCCCCTCCCGTGATCCCTTGCACGACGACGTGTGTTGTTTCATCTATTAAAATACTCATGGTCCACTCCTTTTATCGTTGTTGTGTGGCAAGAGGAACGACCTTTTCTGCAGCTTCCCTCATGCTCGAGGCCGATTGGAAGCTTAGCCCGGATTCCTCCAGGATTTTTTTGCCTTGTTCCACGTTCGTTCCTTCCAGTCTTACGACCATCGGGATATCGAGGCCCAATTCCTTTCCTGCCTTCACGATGCCGTTTGCAACCAGATCACAGCGAACAATACCGCCGAAGATATTGATCAACGCGGCTTTGACATCTGGGTCGCTGACAAGTATCTTGAATGCATTTTTGACCGCTTCCTCGGAAACGCCTCCGCCCACATCCAAGAAATTGGCAGGCATGCCTCCAGCTAGCATGATGATATCCATGGTTGCCATCGCCAAGCCGGCGCCATTGACCATGCATCCGACGTTTCCATCCAGTTTGATGTAATTCAGGTCATATTTGGAAGCTTCAACCTCAAGGGGTTCTTCTTCATCCAGATCTCTCATCTCGAGGATTTCAGGATGGCGGCGAAGAGCGTTGTCGTCGAAATTCATCTTGGCGTCAAGCGCCAGCACATTTCCTTGCTTGGTGATAAGCAGCGGATTGATCTCGGCAAGGGAGGAATCCGTGGCTTGAAACGCTTTGTAAAGGGCCAAGAGGAATTTTACCGCCTGCTTGAACGTTTCTCCCTCCAGTCCTAACTTGAATGCCAATTTTCTCGCCTGAAAACCCATGAATCCGATCGATGGGTCGATGTATTCCTTGAAGATCAGTTCGGGTGTTTCGGCTGCAACCTTTTCGATTTCCACGCCGCCTTCCGAGGATGCCATGACCACTGGCGCTTCTTTGGCCCGGTCGATGACGATCCCGATGTAGAGTTCCTTTTCGATGTCCAGCGCTTCTTCTACCAAAAGCCGTTTGACTGTTTTTCCCTCTGGTCCCGTTTGATGGGTGACAAGGGTCATCCCGATCATGTCTTGAGCCAGTTTTTCCGCTTCTTGAGGATCAGCGGCGAGTTTTACGCCGCCTCCTTTGCCTCTTCCCCCCGCATGGATCTGGGCCTTAAGTACGACTCTGGGCCCGATTTTTTCAGCGATTTCTCTTGCCTCGACAGGCGTAAAAGCGACTTCACCACGAGGCGTTTGAACACCGAATTTGCTCAGAATTTCTTTGGCTTGATATTCGTGTATTTTCATTGGACTTATCCTTTAAAAAATTTAGAAGGAGTTGGAGATTTTTGCTTCTACTCTATTTTATATTGCTTCTTACCCTCTTCGTACAGGTCTCCTCCGTACATATCGTTGATAACGATACAAGGAAACTCCTTGACCTTGACACGCCTGATGGCTTCCGGACCCAGCTCGGGATAGGCGATCACTTCTGCTTCTTCGATGCTTTTTGATATCAAAGCGCCGGCCCCCCCGACTGCCGCGAGATACACCGCTTTATACTTTTTCAAGGAATCTTTGACTTCTTGGTTCCGGGATCCCTTTCCGATCGTGCCTTTGATTCCCAGACTGTGAAGGGTGGGAGCAAAAGAGTCCATCCGGTAACTGGTGGTAGGACCTGCTGAGCCGATCGGCTTTCCTGGACGTGCCGGCGTAGGGCCGACATAATAGATGAGTTGACCTTCCAGCGCAATCGGAAGGTCTTTTCCCTCCTCGATCAGATCGATCAGCTTTTTGTGTGCCGAGTCTCTTCCCGTGTAAAGGTAGCCCGTGATGTAGACGGTATCTCCAGCCCTAAGGGTTTCGATGACTTCATCGGAAACCGGGGTTGTGATTCTGTGTTCGGCCATGATTTCTACTCTCGATCAATGGATCAGAAACCTTGGGCTTTGCATTCATCGATTGTTTTCTGCACCGCTTCCAATGTGGTCTGGAGCATGGCATTTTCTTCTTCATTGAGTTTGATCTCGAGGATCTTTTCGACGCCTTTAGCTCCGATCAGGCAAGGCACTCCGATGAACAAGCCGTTGATACCGTATTCTCCTTCACAGAGAGCTGCGCCGGGCAGAACACGCCTTTTATCTTTCAGATAGGATTCGGCAATAACGATCGCGCTCCAGGCAGGGCTGAAAAAGGCCGATCCCTTTCCGAAAAGCTGGACGATTTCCGTCCCTGCTTTTCGTGTGCGATCGACGACCTTATCGATCACCTCTTGGGAAGCGAATTCGGTAAGAGGCACGCCACCTATTGTCGTCAACCGGGGAAGCGGGACCATGGTCGGGCCGTGGCCACCGAGGACCGTTCCTGAGATATCTGCGACGGAAACACCAAGTTCCATGGCGAGGAAGGCCCGGTATCGTGCTGTATCGAGAGTGCCAGCCATGCCTAGGACCTGGTTTTTAGGGAATCCGGTCACTTTGTGAAAGCAGTACACCATCGCATCGAGCGGGTTGGTGAGCACGATGCAGAAAGCATCTGGTGCATGGGCTTTGATGCCGTTGGCGACATCGTTGATAATTTTGATATTGGTGTTGAGCAGATCTTCTCGAGTCATACCTGCTTCTCTGGGTTTCCCCGCTGTGATGATGCAGACATCGGCGCCTGCGATATCGGCATAGTCCGAAGTGCCGGTGATGTTGGCATCATAATTGCCGTGGGGTGCCATTTCCATGAGATCGAGGGCCTTTCCTTTGACAGGATTGACATAATCCGGGATATCGAGGATAACGATGTCCCCCATTTCCTTTTGGGCGGCGAGCATGGCCAGGATTTGTCCGATCTGTCCTCCGCCGATAAGAGCGATTTTTTTCCTCATATGAACCTCCTTTTATTATGACTTATTATATTTTGCACTCAGCCTGACCGCTTTACGGAGAATGCGGCTGAATCCTGCAACCTGTATTCTTTCGGCCACAAGCCTTTCATAGGCTGAGCATTTATTTCGTTTTTCCAGGCTCTACCCGTTGGTACTAACCTAACACCGTTCCACGAGATCCGGGCCCTGTCTGTGTTAATTAAAAATGAAGTAAGATATTATACCTTTTGAATTGGAAAATCAACAATTTTAATGGTTCTCGTTCAAACAGTCGCTCTGCCTATGATCTCGTGCTTGTTCGCATCACTTATCCTTTGATCAAGTCACATGCGGCACCGCTTTTCCGTCTGGCGGATCCTCAAAGCGCGCCGATCACCATCGATGGCTTTTTCCATAAGATCTGGCCCAACCGAATCGCAAGATCGCAATTTTGACATGCCTGGATGTTTGAACTTTTTATTCAAGTGAGATATATTATTCGCCTCGCAATAACGCCTGGAATGCCATTTTTTATTATGACTGATGGCATCACAATATTAATATTTCGGGAATGATTGGAGAAACAGCCATGCTAAATTCTTATTTCGAACATGAAAGGAAGAGAAGGGAACAAAACATTCCTCCGCTTCCTTTGAATCCGGAGCAAACTGCGGAGGTTTGTCGGTTGCTGCAAGATCCTCCGGATGGGAAAGCGGACATTTTATTCGGTCTTTTGTCCCAAAGGATTTCTCCCGGAGTCGATCCTGCGGCGGCGGTCAAGGCGGACTGGCTTTTTAGCGTTGCCAAAGGTGAATTGGGATCGCCCGTCATCTCCAGAGACAAAGCCGTATATCTTTTGGGAACAATGCTTGGCGGCTATAACGTGGAACCTCTGATATCCCTTCTGGATGACGAGGAACTTGCGGGCAATGCCGCAGAAGCCTTGAAGAATACCATCCTCGTTTACAGCGCCTTCGACAGGATAGTCGGGTTGTCCAAAGTGAACAGTTATGCCCTGAAGGTACTCCAATCTTGGGCCGATGGGGAATGGTTTCTTTCCAGACCCGAATTTCCAGAGACGTTTTCCTTGCGCGTATTCAAGGTGGAAGGAGAAACGAATACCGATGATCTCTCTCCAGCAAAATATGCCTGGAGCCGGCCCGATATCCCTCTACATGCACTTTCCATGGGTGAAAAACGATTCCCAAAAGGGATAGAGATCCTCAAAAAATATCGTGATCAAGGCGACCGCGTGGCGTTTGTGGGAGATGTCGTGGGAACGGGATCGTCCAGAAAATCTGCGACGAACTCATTGCTGTGGCATATCGGCGAAGACATTCCCTATGTGCCCAACAAAAGGAGGGGAGGAGTCGTAGTCGGCGGATTGATCGCTCCTATCTTTTTCAACACGGTCGAAGATTCCGGAGGATTGCCGTTGGTCTGCGATGTGAGCAATATGAAAGATGGGAATGTTATCCATATCGACACAAAATCGGGCAATATCAAGGATGAAACTGGCAAAACCCTGACAACTTTTGCGATTCAGCCGATCACGCTCAAGGACGAATTTCGTGCCGGAGGACGCCTGTCCCTCATCATCGGCAGATCCTTGACAGACAAAGCCAGGGAAGTTCTGGGGATGAAGAAAGCGGACTTATTTGCCAGAATCAAGAATCCCGGACCGGAGCCCGGTCAGGGTTTTTCTCTGGCCCAGAAGATTGTCGGAAGAGCCTGCGGCAGGGAAGGAGTGCTTCCGGGGACAGCCTGCGAGCCAAAGATGACCACCGTAGGTTCCCAGGATACCACCGGACCGATGACTGCCGATGAACTCAAGGAATTGGCTTGCATGGAGTTTCAATCCGATCTCTTCATGCAATCGTTCTGCCATACGGCAGCCTATCCAAAGCCCGCAGATGTCAAAATGCACAAATCCCTTTCTGCGTTTATGATCGAGAGAAAAGGCGTTGCCTTAAAACCCGGCGATGGTGTTATCCATTCCTGGATCAACCGTCTTCTGGTTCCCGATACTATGGGAACAGGAGGAGATTCTCATACGCGCTTTCCGATCGGATTGAGTTTCCCTGCCGGTTCGGGGCTGGTCGCCTTTGCCGGGACTCTGGGATTCATGCCCCTGGATATGCCGGAGTCTGTTCTCGTGAAGTTCCGGGGAAAATTAAAACCTGGGATCACATTGAGAGATGCTGTCAACGCCATCCCTTATTTTGCTATTCAGCAAGGTCTCCTGACGGTTGCCAAGGAAGGAAAGAAAAATATTTTCAATGGACGGCTGCTGGAGATGGAAGGGATGCCTGATCTGACTGTTGAGCAGGCATTTGAGTTGACTGATGCCACGGCAGAAAGGTCGGCAGCAGGAGGAACGATCGTCTTGAGCGAGGAGAGTGTCGCAAAATTTTTGAAAAGCAACATCGCATTGATGGAAAAGCTGATCGATGAGGGCTACCAAGATGCCGAGACTCTCGAAAAGCGGATCAAAGACTGCTCGAGCTGGATCGAAAATCCTGTGTTGCTTAAAAGAGACGAAAATGCCAGGTATACAGCTGTTTTGGAGATCGACCTGGGCGACATACAAGAGCCCATTGTGGCCTGTCCGAACGATCCGGACGATGTGAAACTTCTGTCTTCTGTTGCGGGAGACAGAATCGATGAGGTTTTCATCGGGTCTTGCATGACTAACATTGGTCATTTCCGGGCTGCAGGGAAGATATTCGAAGGCGCCGGCTATCTGAACACCCGCATCTGGTTAACTCCCCCGACCAAAATGGATAGGACCCAGCTTATGAGAGAAGGATATTATTCTATTTACAGCGGTGTTGGAGCGAGATCTGAAATCCCTGGTTGCTCCCTCTGTATGGGGAACCAGGCCCGGGTAAGACCGAAAGCAACGATCCTTTCCACTTCTACACGAAATTTTGACAACCGTATGGGGGATGATGCCCGAGTTTATCTGGGTTCTGCCGAACTGGCCGCGGTTTCTGCTCTGGAAGGGATCCTCCCATCTCCAGAGAAATATTTTTCCGTTGTCGCAGAAAGGGTGATGCCAAAAGCCGGGGAAATCTACCGATATCTCCAATTCGATGAGATGGGAGATTTTTCTCTGGACTATTCTTAGCCTGAGCTGCTCATAGAACAGGCGGATCGATCCAAAGGCAGCCAGGTAGAGCATGCCGGAAAATCGGGTCAAAAGAATTGCCAAGATTAAGGAGGCCGTATGATCTGTTTGGATGGAAAAAAAGCCTTGATAACGGGAGGTTCCCGGGGGATCGGACGGGCGACTGCGATTCTGTTTGCCAAAGCCGGCGCGGATGTGGCCATCAATTTTCTGCACCGGGAGCGAGCAGCGGCAGAGGTGAAAACCGCTATCGAGGATCTGGGGAAAGAATGTCTTGTACTAAAGGCGGATATTTCCAAAAAGGATCAGGTAGAGGGATTGCTGAAAGACCTTTTGAATGCCTGGGGCCGGGTCGATATTCTGGTTAACAATGCAGGCATCTGGACCTACGGAGAGATAGGGAATATGGATAGTGCAGTCTGGCATGAGACCATGCAGCTCAATTGCGATGCCGTGTTTTTCATGTGCAACGCTTTTGCCCCTGTCATGAGACAACAGAACGAGGGTTGGATAATCAATGTCTCATCCACTGCAGGGATAAGAGGCGAGGCCTTCCATTCCCATTATGCAGCCAGCAAAGGAGCGATCATTTCCTTCACGAAATCTCTTGCTTCAGAGCTGGCTTCCAGTGGCATCCGTGTCAATTGTGTGGCACCGGGATGGGTAGATACGGATATGTGCGAAGAAGTGTTTCGCACCCCTGGATACCGAAACAAGGTGGAGGAAAGCATTCCTTTGAAAAGAGTCCCCCCTCCGGAAGATGTGGCAGGACCGATTCTCTTCCTGGCATCCGATTTGGCCCGTCATATCACGGGTGAAGTGCTCAACGTCAACGGAGGATCGGTGCTTTGTGCGTAGAGCCGCTTGCGAAAAGTTTCCGATTTTGTTAATTTTGAATTGACACGCATCAAGGAGGAAATCATGGAGGAAGAGATCGGGAAGATAACCCATTATTTTTCAAAAATCAATGTGGGTGTTTTAGAAATAACCAAAGAAAATGTCAGGATCGGAGACACCATTCACATCAAGGGACACACTTCCGATTTTTATCAAAAGATCCAATCCATGCAGGTCGAGCATGCCTCGGTGGAATTTGCAGAGGTTGGAATGCAGATCGGTCTGAAGGTGGAGAGTTCGGTGAGAGAAGGAGATCTGGTATTCAAAGTTACGGAGGAGTGACCTGGAAAAATTCGACGATATCACCGAAAAGCCTCGATAAATTAGAACATCCTATATTAAAAAAGAGGTCCAAGATTGGAAAAGAACGATTCATCCAACGATAAGCTAAAAAAGAAGTTGCAGCAATGGAAAAAGGAGAGTTATCAGACATCTCTGGATCAGTCTCAGAATAAAAACGTACCGTTTACGACTGTTTCGGGGAAAATGATCAAAGAGCTGTATACTCCCCTGGACCTGGAAAATTTCCAATATTCCGAAGAACTGGGCTTTCCCGGAGAGTACCCTTTCACGAGGGGAATCCATCCGACCATGTATCATGGACGGCTCTGGACCATGAGGCAATTTTCCGGTTTCGGAACAGCGGAGCAGACGAACCGTCGGTATAAGTATCTTCTGGATCACGGCACGACTGGCCTGAGCGTTGCCTTCCATCTGCCGACTTTGATGGGAATAAACTCCGACCATCCCCTGGCCGAAGGGGAGATCGGGAAGTGCGGAGTGGCGATCGATTCTCTTGCAGATATGGAGGTTTTATTCGATGGAATCCCTTTGAATAAGATTTCCACGTCCATGACGATCAATCCTCCTGCAGCCATTCTCTGGGCTATGTATATCGCAGTCGCTGAAAAGCAGGGGGTTTCCTCGGATTTGATTTCGGGAACGATCCAGAACGATATGCTGAAAGAGTATATCGCGCAAAAAACCTTTATTTTCCCTCCAGAACCTTCGATGAAACTTATTGTGGATACATTCGAATTCGGGACAAACTTCGTTCCGCGTTGGAATACCATATCGATTTCGGGATATCACATCAGGGAAGCTGGCTCGACTGCTGTTCAGGAATTGGCTTTCACTTTAAGAGACGGGATCGAGTATGTCGATTGGGCTTTGAAGAGAGGGCTCGAAATCGATGAGTTCGCCCCGAGGCTCTCTTTCTTTTTTAATGCCCACAATGACTTTTTTGAGGAGATTGCGAAATTCAGAGTGGCTCGAAGAATCTGGGCTCGCACCATGAAAGAGCGTTTCGGAGCGAAGAATCCACGTTCCTGGCTGTTGAGATTTCACACCCAAACCTCCGGTGTTTCTCTAATGGCGCAGCAGCCATACAATAATGTGATTCGAGTCGCTCTGCAGGCTCTCTCGGCAGTCCTGGGTGGAACCCAATCCCTGCATACGAACTCCTTGGATGAGACTTATGCCTTGCCTTCCGAAGATGCTGTTACGATCGCCCTACGGACCCAGCAGATCATCGCTCATGAAAGCGGTGTCACGAACTGCATCGACCCGCTGGGTGGCTCCTATTTCGTGGAAAAACTCACTCGAAATATGGAAGAAGAAGCGATGGATTACATCCGCAAGATCGATGATATGGGAGGAATGGTCAAGGCTATCGAATTAGGCTTTCCCCAGAAAGAGATCAGCGACAGTGCCTATTGGTACCAGAAAGCCGTCGAGAACAAGGAGAAGATTATCGTGGGGGTCAACGCGTTCCAAAAGGAACATGAACCGATTTCTCTCCTGGAGATCGATGAGTCTGTGGCCAGACACCATCTGGCTCGTCTCAAGGAAGTCAGAAGGACGAGAAATTCGTCCAAGGTATCGCAGGATTTGAGCGATCTGAAAAAGGCCGCACAAGATGAGGTCAATCTCATGCCCTATATTTTGAAATGCGTGAAGAGTTATGCGACTTTAGGCGAAATCATCGAAACCTTGAAAGAAGTTTTTGGCTGCTATGAAGAACCGATCGATTTTTGATGGTGAAGCATCAACGAATAGAGCTGTGATTTCGGAAATTGGAGGCAATGATGGCGGGTAATAAAATACGAGTCTTGGTGGCAAAACCCGGCCTTGACGGTCACGACAGGGGAGCCAAAGTGATAAGCAGAGCCCTCAGGGATGCGGGATTCGAGGTCATTTATACGGGCCTCCGGAGAACCCCCGAAGAGATCGTGAATGCGGCAATCCAGGAAGATGTGGATGTCATCGGTCTCAGTATTCTATCAGGAGCACATAACGTGCTTTTTCCCAAAATAATGAAACTTCTGCAGGAACAGGGGATCGATGACATTCAAGTTATCGCAGGGGGGATCATTCCCGAAAATGATGTTGTCGATTTGAAAAAGATCGGAATAGCCGAGGTGTTTTTGCCCGGATCTTCCACCCAGGATATTATCCGCTGGATCCAGGAAAACGCCGCCGCAGAAAAAACAAAAGGCTAAAATCCCTTGACATAGAATTTTCATTTATGTTATTCAATGGTAATATCAATGGCCAATAAGTACGTATCGATAATTATCGTCCCGCACAACAAAGCAAAATCCAGAAACATCAGTTTATCTCAAAAGACGACAAAGGTTGTTGCGGGAATCGGGATTTTTGTGTTTGTGGCATTCGCTGTTTTTTTGGTCGATTATTTCACGATGAATGTGACCAGGAAGAAATACAGGGATCTCATGAATGAAAATGAACAGCAGAAAGCAGCGATCGCGCAGTTTCAAGAAACCGTGAATAATCTTCAGACCACCATCGATCAATACGAAAGCTACGCGAAAAAACTCAATATTATGGCTGGTCTCAAGTCTGATGACATGTTGGAGGGCGAACCCGGAATCGGGGGGCCTGACGATAGCCAGCAGATCGGAGAAATCAATCCTACCCAGACATTGGATCTCGAAAACCTCAACGACATCAGCCAGAAGGCCGAGCGTATCGCGAAAAATTTGGATACTCTGACAGCCATTTTTGAGGAGCAGGTCCTTCAGCTTGCCTCCACTCCCACAATTTGGCCGACAAAAGGTTACATGAGCTCTCCCTATGGATGGCGTGATGATCCCTTCACGGGGAAACGGGCTTTTCATCATGGGATCGATATCGCCACTCACCATGGAAATCCCATCAATGCTACGGCCGATGGGACAGTGATTCAGGCCGTTACTGATAAGATCGGAGGGAAAACCGTAAAGATCAAGCACATGTTCGGCTATGTCACGATCTACTGTCATATGAGCAAATTCCTGGTCAAAGTCGGTCAACAAGTAAAAAGAGGGGATACAATCGGCCTGGTGGGGAGTACTGGGAAGGCGCGGGGACCTCATGTGCATTATGAGGTCCAGCTCAACGGCAAGGAAAAAAATCCTTATTATTATCTTTTGGAAGAATAATTACCGTCTTTTATCAACCCATTCTCGTGTGCATCCGAATCGTGTTTTTCTGAAGATCCGTATCTAGAGAAACGTGTCACCCGGGTTGATTCTTGCACCGAGAGAAAAAACGTAAGCACTCATGTTTTTTTTCCCTTCCGGTTGCAGCTCTTCGATGAGATAGATGCTGTTTTCTCCACAACTTACCTGTATTCCTTTTTTGCTCACATCTATTACCTCGCCTGGTTTAAGACGGCGAATTCTGTCAGGCAGTCCCTTCCCTTTCACGATTTTAATTCTTTTTTGACCGAAAAAAGCGAAGGCAGAAGGCCAGGGTGTGTAGGCTCTTATTTTCCTTTCGATTTCAACGGCGCTTTTTGACCACTCGATCCTTCCGTCTTCTTTTTTCAACAGGGGAGCATATGTGGCAAGGGAGTGATCCTGTGGTGCATGCGGAATGGCATCTATCCTGGCTAAGGTATCGCACAAAAGTTCTGCACCGATCTTTGCGAGCCGGGCTTCCAATTCATGCGCATTTTCCCCAGGAAGAATGGACAGTTCTTGCTGCGCGAGAATGTCTCCTGTGTCCATCGTTTCATTCAATTCGAACACGGTCACGCCAGTTTTTTGTTCCCCGTTCAAAATGCTCCATTGCACCGGCGACGCTCCTCTGTACTTTGGCAAAAGGGAGAAATGCAAATTGACGGAATTGAATTTCGGAAGATAGATGATCGAGGAGGGGATGATCTGGCCATAAGCGACGACCACAATGATATCGGGATCGGCCTCTTTCATAATCTCTAAGGCTCTTGGATCCTTTCTAATTTTTGCAGGTTGATAGACCTGGATATTCGATGATTGGGCGAAGCGCTTGACAGGCGACGGTGCCATTTTTTTCCCTCTCCCCGCAGGCTTATCCGGTTGGGTAATCACGAGTTCCACGCTGTGGCCTCTTTCGCGGATTTTCTTGATGGAATAAACGGCAGAGTCAGGACTCCCGAAGAATATGATCCTCATACGACGATGTCTTTATCCCGCTGTTTTTGCATTTTTTTACGGATAAGGCTTTTTTTCAGAGGGGAGAGATGATCGATGAAGAGCTTTCCGTTGATATGGTCGATCTCATGGCAAAAAACTCTGGCCAGAAGGTCTTCGGCTTCGATGATTTTTTCGTTCCCGTCGAGATCGATTCCCTTGATGACGACCTTGAAAGGGCGCGCTACTTTTTCATTGATCCCCGGTACGGAAAGGCACCCTTCTTCGAGGATCGTTTCTCCTTCTTCATGAAGGATTTCCGGATTTGTCAATACGATCAGATCTTGGCTCTTTTCTCCGATCGAGATATCGACAGTGATAAGCTGGATGCTTCGGTTTATTTGAGGAGCCGCTAAGCCTAATCCCGGAGCAGAATACATGGTGTCCACCATCTGGGATGCAAGATCACGGACTACTTGGTCGATATTCGTTATCCTATCCGCCTTCCGCGTGAGCACAGGATTTCCGATGGTAACGATTTCCAGGATTGTGTTTTCTCTTTTTTCCATATCCGTACTTATTTATTCTAGAAGAATTTTCCCCCTCCGTAAAGAGGGAATGTAGGGATGCCCCTAGAGATTTTTAAAAGTAATGAATTTGTTTTTCTCCAAATTCTGAAAGTATGTCCCGAGCCGCTCATAAAGAGGTTCCACTTTGTCGCCGAATCTCGTTTTCATCTCTCTGGCAATTTTTTCAACGCTGTTCTGTCCGTCGCATAATTCCCATATAAAGGATCCGATATCGTCCAGTTTGACCTTAAAGTATGGGTTCTGCAACCGGGGCAAAATATTTTTAACGAACCAGGGATGCTTGTATTTCGGTTTGAGAAGAATATAAAATCCGCCCTCTGATTTTTCCGCCTGTATGTTTTTATCGGGAATCAGCTCGAGCAGGTTGACTGGCTTGGGCTCAGCCTTCCGCTTTTTCACTTTCCTGTCCGAATTCTCCTGATGTCACGAATTTTTTATACGGGAAATATATCAAGATAAAGCCGAGAACGAAAAATATCACCAAGCCGAGCCAGGGATTATCCAGGGATTCCGGCATGTTGATATTCAATCCTTTTATTGCGGCCGTTATGATTCCCAGAAGGGCTTGCCCGGCGATCAACCCGGAGGCGATCAGAAGGCCGATATTTTCTACGATCTCTTTCCCCTTCCCCGTGGGCTTTTTCTTTCCTACACTCCTGTCAAGGTAATGTTTGAGGATCCCGCCGAAGAATATGCAGGCGGTTGCCCGGAAGGGGAGATACATACCTACCGCGATGAGCATCGGAGAGGGCGATCCGATGAGTATGAGAACGATCGCGAGAAGCATCCCGGCTATCACCAGAGGCCAGGCCATCTCTCCTCCAACTATTCCCTTAGCCATTGTTGCCATCAGTCCTGCTTGAGGAGCGGGGAGGTCATTGCTTCCGATCCCCATGGTATTATGCAGAAGCTGGAGGGAAAAAGTGAGGGTCAATGCAGCGGCGACCACTCCGATGATGCCTCCGATCTGCATGCGCCAAGGGGTTCCACCCAGTATGTGTCCCACTTTCCAGTCCTGAATCATATCTCCAGCCACGCCTGCCACGCAGCAGACAACAGCCGCAACCCCCAAGACGGCTGCGATCCCTTCGTTCCCCCTCTGTCCCATCAAGACCATCATCAATGCCGCGATCAGCAGTGTTGTCAGGGTTAAACCTGAGATGGGATTGGACGAAGACCCGATTATGCCGACGAGATATCCTGCCACTGCGGCAAACAGCAGTCCCATAATGACCATGACGACGGCAGAAACGAGTGCGGATCCGATATTATGGGTAAAGATTTGATAGAGAACGACCATGGGAATGATAAGGGCCAGGATGGAGATAACGATAGTCGAGAAAGGGAGATCCTTGTCTGTCCGGATCGTCTCCACGTCGCTGCCGCTACGGGATTTCTTAACATCGCTGATCGATCGCCCTATCCCTGTGATAAGGCTCTTCCTCATCCTGAAAAGCGTGTAAAACGCGCCGACGAGCATGGCTCCCACGGCTATGGGTTTGATCAGAGAATTGTAGGCGGCCGCGGCCATTTCTGTCCATGTCCAATCGGGATTTAGTGCACTCACCTGTGCCACGACGTTTCCCAAATTATCCCCGTATATAAAAAGCATAAAAGGCATCAAAAAGAGCCACCCGAGGACTCCGCCAGAAAAAGTCAGGGCTGCAAGCTTCGGCCCGATGATATAGCCGACTCCTGTCATAGCGGCATTGGCCGCAGGGGATTCCACGAACATTCTGCCCTTTATCTGGGCGATTTGATCCGAAGGGGTTCCTTCTGGAGGAAACACTTGCACATTGTCTTCATTGAGGTACCTTATTTTCGAGAGTCCCGGAATGTTGAAAACGCTACTGATATAGGGTTTGATCAGACGGATACCATTGTTGCTGGTGAAAAACTCGATCAATCCACCCAAGCCCATCGCCCAGAACATGTATGCGGCGTTGGATCCGCCTTTCTGTCCGGCTTTGACCATCTCCGCACATGCGACACTTTCCGGGAAGGGGAGTTCGGCATCTTCCACTAGAGTTCGTCTGACCAATATGATGAACAACACGCCCAATATGCCGCCGATAAGCATCAGCAGGGAGGATTTGATAAGGTCGAATTTCTCCCATACTCCGGTCATCAGAAAAGCGGGAATGGTAAAAATGGCTCCCGCGGCCAAAGCTTCTCCGACGGCACCTGTCGTTCGCGCCAGATTTTCTTCGAGTATGTTTCCTTTGAATATTTTCAACACAGCCATAGCTATCACCGCAGCCGGGAAGGTTGCCGCAACTGTCATCCCGACAAGCAAACCCAGATAAGCGTTGGCTGCACCGAGAATGATGGCCATAATGATCCCCAGTAGAATAGCTTTAAGGGATATTTCTTTCATGGACTGTTCTGCTGGGACATAGGGCTTGAAGGCTTGGTCGCTCATTCCTACCTCCTTGAAGACGATAAAAATTTTCTTGAATATATATTTTGCTTTGACAAAAATCAAGAGAAAAAATGAATCTTCTTAGCCGGATTGGAACGAAACAGCGGCAGGGCCGACTAAACTTGACGCTGGAGAATAACGATCGATCGGAAATAATGTTTGCGCGAAACAGGATTTTGTGCTAAACAAGTTGTGTAAATAGAGACGGATACGCATGAGTATTTTGAATTGGTTCAAAGGGCGCCTGTTTTGCGATCTTGCCATCGATCTGGGTACAGCCAATACTCTCGTTTATTTGAAGGGGAAAGGAATCATCGTCCAGGAGCCTTCTATCGTTGTGGTGAACAAACAAACAGGGAAGGTCGAAGCTGTAGGCAAGAGGGCAAAGGACATGCTCGGAAAAACACCTACCAGTGTTCTAGCTATCAAACCGATGAGGGATGGCGTTATCGCAGATTTTGAGGTCGCTGAAAAAATGCTGGATTTTTTCATCAAAAGGGCCACGAATAATCGTGGCTTTTTGTTGAGACCTCGAATCGTTATAGGTATTCCGACAGGAATAACACAGGTGGAGCGGCGTGCTGTCAAAGACGTGGCCATGAGGGCCAAAGCCTCCGAGGTTTACCTTGTCGAACAACCTATGTCAGCGTCTGTCGGCGCTGAACTTCCCATTTCCGAACCAACAGGAAACATGATCGTCGATATCGGCGGAGGAACGACCGATATCGCTGTGATTTCTTTAGAGGGAATCGTTTTCAATCACTCAATACGGATCGCCGGGAACGAGATGGATGAAAGTATCATCCAGTACATCAAGAAAAAGTACAATCTGTTGATCGGGGAAAGAACAGCCGAGCAGGTTAAAATGCAAATCGGTTCCGCCTACCCGCTGGATGAGCCCATGACGTTGGAGATCAAGGGGCGAGATTTGAGAGAAGGAATTCCCAAGACAATCGTGGTCGACGACCAGGAGATTCGCGAGGCTCTTGAAGATGTGGTAGCGGCTATCGTCAATGCTGTGCGTATCGCTCTAGAAAAGACTCCGCCAGAACTCTCTGCCGACATTATCGACAGGGGGATCGTTCTTACCGGGGGAGGGGCTCTGCTCAAAAACATCGATAAACGAATCCGTGAAGAGACGCAGCTCCCTGTCTTTATCGCAGAAGACCCGTTGACGACGGTGGTCCTGGGTGCAGGCAAGATGCTCGACGATTTCGAGCTGTTGAAAAAGATATCATTGATCTGACGAGCGGCCTCGGACGATTGACTCCCTTCCCCCATTTCTTTTAAAATACCAGACGAATTATCGTCAAAATTCGAAGGATCGAAACTTATACTTCTATGCCTGTTTCAATAAAAAAAGCAAAAAGTTTCATTATCCTTATGTTCCTGATTTTTTTCCAGCTGGTCCTGATCTCGATCCAGGTTCCGATGGGGGATGAGTCCAATTTTTTCGAAAGAGTCGTTTTTTCCGTTGTTTCTCCCATCAAGCATGGGACCGTTTCTGTTTTTCAGGGGATCGCCAGCGTTTGGAAAAATTATTTTGGTCTGCACAAAGCGCAGAAAAACAACCAGCGGCTTCAGGAAGAGGTGCTCCGGCTCAACCAGGAAAACAGCATGCTTAGGGGAATGCTCCGGACATACAAGACAGAAAAGGAAATGAGCGAGCTATTGTCCGAGCTGGAGGTAAGCATTTTGCCTGTCAGAGTTATCGGCTTGGATGCCAGCAATATTTGGAAGTCAGTGATAATCAACAAAGGACGCTCGGACGGCGTGAAGAAAGACATGGTGATTCTCGATACGAAAGGCTTTCTGGTAGGCCGGGTGGTTGAGCCCATAACCTTCAAGCAGGCACGGGTTCAGTTGATCACGGATACCGAGAGCGGAGTCCATGTTACACCACAAGGAAAAAATGTTCCCGGGATCATAAACGGGACCGGTAACGGTCTGTGCGAACTGGAATACGTCCTTGCCACCGATGTTTTGATCGAAGAGGGCGATAGGTTGATCACGACCGGATTGGATGGGATGTATATGCCCGGGGTGCTTGTTGGATACGTGGCTTCGGTCGAGACGGATATTTCCCTGTTCAAAAAAATCAAGGTTATGCCGGCCTTTAAAATGGAAGATTTGGATGTGCTGGCCGTTATCATGGTTGAAACCAATGAATTCTTCTAAAAGAACAACCTGGCCTAGGAAAAAGGGATGAAAGATTATTTGGAGACGGTCCTTTCGGTGATTGCGGTATTCGTGATTTATTTTCTTCTCGGCAAAATTTCCGCCTCATTCCTGTTGACCTTGAATCTTTTCAGCTTGATCGTGATCTATTTCGCCCTTGAGAAAGGAGAAATCTACGGCGCAATCCTGGGCGCGATCTGCGGCCTTATCCAAGACTCCTTTTCCCTTAGCGTTTTCGGTGTGGCAGGAATCGCTAAAACGATTACGGGATTTTCCGCGGGATATTTTTCCGGCAAAATAAACGTAACCCCAGTCAGAAGAAATTTTGTCTTCGTTTTTTTACTTCTCTGTTTGGAGTTAGCTCTCTGGGCGCTTCTGTATTCCTTCATTTTTTCAGAACGTGTGAATACGGGAAGGGGGCTATTGTTTTTTCAACCCTTGATAACGGCAGGACTTGGCGCAGCGGCCTATCGGTTCATCAGGAATATGAAGATATCGAAAATTTAGAAACGGGTTATGAAAAAAGAAAAAACGATCTATGAAGATCTTGCCCCGCTGCATGCTAAAGCGCAGAAGACGTTTTTTGCGGTCGGGATCGTTTTCATCGTCCTGCTGTTTTCTCTATGGAAAATCCAGGTCCTCGACCACAAAAAATATTGGAGACAATCTGAGGCGAATCGTATCCGGGAGATCATCCTGTCCCCGCAGAGAGGGCTGATCAAAGATAGAAACGGAAAGATCCTGGCCACCAATATCGCTTCCTTTCAGGTTTCTATCATCCGTGAAAATTGCCGGGATATCGAAGAGTCTCTCCGAAAAATATCCCGGTTGCTCGATCTGGAACTCGTCGTTTTGAGGGAAAGGATCGACAAATACAAATTCCTTCCGGAATTTCAGCCGATCGTGATCAAGGATGATATGAAGCTTGATGAGGTATCCAGGGTTAAGGCGAGACAGGCCGAATTCCCGGAATTGATCATTCGGGCAGAACCGAAAAGAGAATATCCTTTTGAAACACTGGCGGCACACGTGATCGGGTATTTGCAGGAAATATCCCCAGAAGAGATTAGCCAGTCCCAGGGGGAAAGACGTTCCGGCGATCTGGTGGGAAAAACCGGAATAGAAAGACAATATGAAAATATGCTTGTCGGCAGAGAAGGCCGAGTTCTGGAAATAGCGGACAGCCTGGGACGCAGAATGGGGGAAATCTCAAGAGAAGAGTCCATGCCTGGCCAGGACATATCGCTCACTTTGGATTTTGGCTTGCAGAGCAAGGCTGAAGAGCTCCTTGAAGGAAGGGAAGGGGCTGTCGTGGTGTTGAATCCGAAGACGGGAGAGATTCTGGCCCTAGCGAGCTTCCCGACTTTCGATCCGAACAAATTCATCAGTCGTTTTTCCCCGGAAGAATGGCAAAATTTGCTTCAGGATCCCGAATTTCCCTTGGAAAATCGGGCCATCCGAGGCTTGTACGCGCCAGGTTCCATTTTCAAACTCACCATAGCCACGGGAGCATTGGATTCCCAAATCATCAACCAGTGGAATTCTTATTATTGCAGCGGTTCGACCCGCATATACGGACATCCCTTTTCTTGTTGGTTCAAAGGAGGGCACGGTTCGATGAACCTGACCAACGGGATAAAGAATTCTTGTAACATATATTTCTACCAGGTCGGGAAATCGATGGGGATAGAAGAGATCGCAAGATATGCGAGGATTCTGGGCTTGGGCGCACGGACAGGCATCGATTTGCCCGGAGAAAAAGAAGGACTGGTTCCCGATTCAGATTGGAAGAAAAGAGTCAGAAACGAGCCCTGGTATCCCGGAGAGACCATTTCCGTTGCTATCGGACAAGGACCGTTGCAAGTGACGCCTCTTCAAATTGCGGTGCAGACCGCTCTTATCGCTAATAGAGGCAACAGGGTGTTTCCCTTTCTTCTCATGGACAATGAATCCGATCGAACAGAAGCGGCAAAGGTGGAGATCCGAGAATCGGTTTTCGACACGATCATTACAGGGATGTGGAAATCCGTCAATGAAGAGGGAACGGGAAGGGCTTCGAAAATACAGGGATTCGATGTCTGTGGAAAGACAGGATCGACTCAGGTGGTCAGTACGGCAACAGCAGAGAAGCTTGGAACGAAGGAAAAAATCGTAAAGACCCATTCCTGGTTTACGGGATTCGCTCCGAGAGTCGATCCTGAGATCGTGGTAACGGTACTTGTGGAATATGGCGGAATGGGAGGGGCGACAGCGGCTCCGGTAGCACGGGAACTTTTTAGCCTGTACAAAGAAAATGATGATCGATAGGAACCAGCTAAGAAACATCGATTGGATTTTGATCGGACTGTTGATCATCAATTCCGTCATCGGGCTGGCCTTTATTCACAGCAGTTCCCATTATTTGCCAGGAAACCATGCACTCAAACAACTTGTCTGGCTCTTCGTGGCTCTTTTTGCGCTTTTCCTATTTTTATCGATGAATTACAGGATCTTGATGACGTATTCTCTCTATTTTTATGGGGTGGCTGTTTTCGTTCTCGCAGGGGTCTTGCTTTTCGGGAGGCTTACTGCGGGAACCAAGAGTTGGATAGTTCTGCCATTTTTCCAGATTCAACCTTCAGAGATAACGAAAATCGCAGTCATATTGGTGCTGGCTCATTTGTTTTCAGAATACAGGAGAGATTCTCTATCGATCGGTCATGGTGTACTGGGTTTTTTGATCGTCGGCGTTCCCGTTTTGTTGGTGGGGCTTCAACCCGATTTAGGCACAGCGCTTACCTATATACCGATTCTTTTGGCGATATTTTTTATGGTGGGATTGAGAAGGAAAACAGTGATAATTTTGCTCGTCCTGGCCCTATTGTCTGGGATTTTAGGGTGGAATGTCATGCTCAAAGATTACCAGAAGGATAGGATCACGACGCTTCTTTCCCCAAATAAAGATCCATTGGGTTCGGGATACCAGACAATCCAATCGAAGATCGCTATCGGTTCCGGAGGATTCCTGGGTAAGGGCTATAAAAAGGGAACGCAGAGCCAGCTCAGATTTCTCCCCGCCAGGCATACGGATTTTATTTTTTCCGTGATAGGAGAAGAATCTGGATTTATCGGAGCGATTGTCACGTTTTTATTCTATTTTTTATTTCTTGTGAGACTTTTTCAATCGGTGACAAAATCCAGAGATAGAGCGGGAGTCCTCATTATATACATGGTGGGGGGGATGATCGCATTCCAGTTTTTCGTCAATGTTTTTATGACCTTAGGGCTATTCCCGATCGCCGGAATAACACTTCCCTTGATCAGCTACGGGGGATCTTCCCTGCTAACGAATTTTCTGGCGGTCTCCCTCGTCATCAATGTCCGCATGAGAAGGTTTGTCAACGTATAATGCTCCAGCCGGACAAGAATTATGCAATCAGGATGCGGCCGTTTACGATCTCTGGAATGAGGAATTCGAGATGGAAATGATCGGTTGGGATGAACTGGAAGAGATTCTTCGACGAGTGGAGAAACCCGGACGGTATTTGGGGGGAGAGTGGAATGCGGTTAAAAAAGAACCGGACCGTGTATCCGCAAAAGTCGCGCTCGCCTTTCCCGACCTGTACGAAGTCGGGATGTCCTATCTCGGGCAGAAAATTCTCTATAATATTCTCAATACCCAACCCGATATCTTGGCCGAACGGGTCTTTGCGCCGTGGGTGGATTTCGAACATGAGCTGAGGACCAAAAAGGTGCGGCTCCATTCTCTGGAAAACAGGATCCCCTTGGATCGATTCGATATCATCGGATTTTCTCTGTTGTATGAACTCAACTTTTCCAACATTTTGACCATGCTGGAACTCGGCCGTATCCCCCAATATTCTAGGGAGAGAGATCTCGGATTCCCTCTGGTGATAGCAGGGGGGCCGGCCGCATTCAACCCGGAGCCTGTCGCCGATTTTTTCGATCTTTTCGTGATAGGAGATGGCGAGGACGCTTTTTTGGAGATCGTTCGGAAGTATATGATTCTGAAAAAGGAGGCCAAGGACAAAATTTCGGTAATGGAGGAACTTGCTGCTATCAAAGGTATTTATGTTCCCTCCCTTTATCGGCCCTTTCGGCAAAAAAATATTCCTCTCATGGCTGTCAAGGCCACAAAACAGGCGCCTGCTAAGATTGAAAAAAGGGTTCTGTTCCCTTTTCATCAGGCGCCCTTTCCGGAAGATATCGTCGTTCCCCATATCCAGGTTATTTTTGACCGTGTGGCATGGGAAATTGCCAGGGGGTGTCCCCAGAACTGCCGGTTTTGTCAGGCTTCGAGCATTTATTTTCCTTTCCGTGTCAAGAACCCGTCTTCGGTGATCAGAGGGGTCATGAACAGCTTGTATTCCACAGGCTATGATGGCGTATCTCTGTCTTCCCTTTCCGTGAGTGATTATCCTTATCTGGAGGATGTAATCCGTTCATTGATGAAGGAACTTGAAAAACAGAAAGTGTCTCTCTCCCTGTCTTCGCTGCGGCCAAAGGGATTGACATCGGAAATTGCTGAAAACATCGTCAAAGTGAGAAAAACAGGATTTACGCTGGTTCCTGAAGCGGGCACAGAGAGACTGCGTTCTGTGATTAACAAGTGTCTCAGCGATGATGAAATTCGAGAAGCGATCGAAAATGCCTTCCGTTTGGGTTGGAAACGCCTGAAACTCTATTTCATGATCGGCTTACCTACAGAAAATGAGGAAGATTTGTCAGGAATCGTGTCAATAGTAGAGGAAATACTCCGAATAGGGAAAAAAATCCTGAACAGAGCCCCTCAAATAAATCTCAGCGTGTCGGCGTTCATTCCAAAGCCGCATACACCGTTTCAATGGCTGCCGATGGACGCGGAAGATAAAATACGAGAAAAGTTCGGGTTTGTTTTATCCCGCTTGCAGAAATATCCTTCGGTAAGGCTGAAACGGGATTTGGTAGAGCGTTCGGTTCTAGAAGGCGTTTTTTCTAGGGGAGATAGACGATTGAATGTCGTGTTGCGGCGTGCCTGGGAAGCCGGCGCACGATTTGACAGCTGGAACGATATGTTTCATTTCCCGATCTGGGAAAAAGCTTTTGAATCGGAAAACCTCGATTTCCGGGAATATCTTTCCGAACTCGATACAGAAAGCGTCCTTCCCTGGGATCACATCGATACAGGCCTAAAAAAGAAACGCCTGTGTGAAGAGTTGGAACTGGCGCTCGAGGGAAAATTCAGCCCTCCTTGCCATGAAAAAGACTGCGCTTTGTGTCAGGGATGTACGCTTTCTAAATTCTTTGAGGATCGGTTCGATGAAGCGATTTCTCATTCCGAGGTTGATTCGACTCATCTGGGAAAGCCGATAGAGAATGTTCAGAGATATAAGGCATCGTTTCGAAAAATCGGCCGGGCAAGATTTTTATCCCATATGGATTTGAACAATTTGATTCAACAAGGATTCCGCAGAGCAGGAATTCCCGTTAATTATTCGCATGGATTCCATCCTAAGATGATGATTTCTTTCCCGCCCGCTCTCCCGTTGGGAATGGCTGGCCATGCGGAATGGATAGAATTTAAATCCTCGTTTATCATCTCTGAAAACGAGTTTATACCTCGGTTCAATGAATTTATGATCGACGGGGTCGAGTTTTTTGCATTGCGCAGGCTGGCTGAAAACGAACCTTCGATGAATAGACAGATCAACGCATTTCTCTATTCTCTCGATCTGAAGGACAAGAATGTGACAGGGGCTGTAGAGAAGCTTTCTTCGTCAGCGGACAGGGCAGAGAAATATCATGTCGTGATCAAAAAAATCGTAAACGACTACCTCAAAAAAGGCAAGGGAAATTCGCTCCAGCAAATCGTCCTTGATGAAAAACAAGGGCAACTCTTTCTGCTTATAAAAAATGTGCCTCAAAAGGGGGAAAAACCTCAGGACATTGCGAATGCCCTCCTGGGCCTGGAAAATCCCGCTTTTTTTATGGCGCGTGAAGAGATCCTGACCCAAAATCAGGCAGAAATTCTGGGTCGTGATTGACAGGAATAAAAGTTTACAGTATAAGACGTTTGTTTTGGCAGTAATCACGCTTGATTTATTGAATACATTTGAAGAAGGAGGAAAGAGTGATTGATTTCAGCTTAACCGAAGAGCAGATAGCTCTTCAAGAGATGAGCCGAGAGTTTGCAGAGAAAGAAATGAGACCCAATGCAGCCAAGTACGATAAGGGTGAAGAATTTCCCGAAGATGTGATGAAAAAGGCTTTTGAGGTGGGATTCCTTACCTGTACGATCCCAAAAGAATACGGCGGCGGAGGGCTTCCCGATGTGGAAACGGTCATCATAAGCGAGGAATTGGCTGCTGGATGCGCGGGCATGTACACGACCATGATGGTGAATGCTTTAGCCTACACCCCGATCATTCAGTTCGGAACCGAAGACCAAAAGAAGAAATACCTCACCCCTCACACGAAAAAAATGTCTTTTGCGGCATTCTGCCTTACGGAAAGAGAGGCAGGGTCTGATGCCGGATCCTTGAAGACAAAAGCTGTCAGACAGGGGGATGAATACATCATCAACGGATCTAAGTGTTTCATTTCCAACGGCGGCATTGCCAGCATGTACACGGTGTTTGCCCTGACCGACCCCGGAAAGGGCGCGCGGGGAATGAGCGCTTTTATCGTTTCGCGCGAGACTCCCGGCATCACCATCGGGAAGGAAGAAGACAAGATGGGACACCGTGCTTCGAACACCGTAGAGCTGTATTTTGAGGATGTCAGGGTCCCAGCCGAAAATCTCTTGGCCAAGGAAGGAATGGGGTTCATCATAGCCATGCGGACTCTCGACCATACCAGAGCACCTGTCGGGGCTGCCGGAGTGGGAGTGGCCAGGGCTGCGATGGAGTATGCCATCGATTATGCCAAAACGAGGCTCCAGTTCGGCAAACCCGTGGCCCTCTTTCAGAATACAGCTTTCAAAATCGCCCAAATGGCTACGGAAATAGATGCGGCCCGCCAACTCGTGTGGCGAGCGGCCTGGTTGATGGATCAAAAAAAACCGTGTGGTAAAGAATCTGCTATGGCCAAGATGTATGGATCGGATATCGCGATGAAAGTGACTACAGAGGCGCTTCAGATTTTCGGCGGCTATGGGTACATGAAGGACTATCCGATGGAAAAACTGATGAGGGATGCCAAGCTGCTGCAAATCTATGAAGGGACTAACGAAATCCAGAGGTTGATCATTTCCCGCGAGGTCATCGGCCCGATAAAAAAATAGTCCGAAAGGTCATGCCGTGCGGAACAGCACGGAATTAGACTTCGAATTTCTGAATCATTCGGGATAAGAAAAAGGGAACGCAAATTTTAGCAGCGGAACTGAATTCCGATGAAAAAAGAGGGGCTTACTGGATTTCTTCTTCGGTAAAATATTCGGGAATAATACCCAAAACTTCCACTCCCGCTCCTTTAGCCAGATCGAGGAGTTCGATAATTTTGGAATAAGGAAGTTTGGCATCGGCTCTGATGAAAGCGGTTTTGTCCTGACGCGTGGCATAAACCCGTCTGAGTTCATCACCCACATCGGCTAGCGTCCATATCTGTTTATTGATATCTACACGATCTCCCTTATAGAGGGTCAGCACGATCAAGCTTCCAGGGGTCGAACTCGCGTCCTGTGTTGTTTCGGGGAGTTTGATATCGAATCCTTTCTGAACGGTGGGCGTGAGGACCATGAAGATAATGAGGAGAACCAATAAAACGTCACATAAGGGGACCACATTGGGCTCAGCATTGGTCGACATAACTTCCTCCTTGTATTCTCTGTACGATAGCCACTTATTTTATGACAATCCCTGCCGGTTGTCAACGAAATCCTTCGGCTTTTCGCTTTTGCTTTCTTGGAAAATCGTTCCATTTCCTTAAAATTGATTTTTTTTCCATTGGGGAGTATATTGTTGGCATAGAAAGAGGAGGAATCATGAAGGAACTTAAGGTTGAAGTCATGGAGATCAAAGAACGGTGTGGTGCAAGGCACAAGATCGGCGATTATTTTTTCATCAGAGGTGAAGGGACCATCGAAATACCAGAAGAAAAAAGGGTATGCCTTTATGCGTTGAACAGCCTTTTTCCTTTCCTGACCGCGAAGCAGAGGGAGGATGAACTCCCTCACGACGATTGGATCGCAGAGACAGAAACGCTTTGCTGTCCCGATCCGAAAGGAGTTGTTTTTAAAGTCAGCAGGATTTAATCGCCGGCCCTTATGCCGAACAGTATGTGTCGGGCTTCATAGACGATGACAAGGGCAAGCGCGATCAGCAATACGCTAACCCCCGCAAGAAGGAAGCTGCCTTCCCTGAAGAATTTCGTTCCTTGATAAATGAGAGCCGCCAGAGTGGTCAACAGCATGAAATAGGCCGGATAAAGGGTATATTTTTTTGGTCTTTTTATCGCCACCAGGTAGGATGAGACCACGATCAAGGCAAGAGCTGCAACCAGCTGGTTCGAAGCTCCAAAAACAGGCCAGATAGCTTTATAGCCTTCGGTGGCTCCCAACAGACTCGCAAAAATTAGGATTATCGCTGAGGCTGCCCACCTGTTCTTAAAAAGCGGAGCCTTTTTGTGTGTGAGCTCCGAAAATATGAGGCGGCCGAGTCTCGTTCCGGTGTCCAGGGTCGTGAGAACAAAGGCATTCAGCATGACCATTCCGAAAAAAGACCCGATAGTCAAGCTGATTCCGGGAAGGGACGATATGATTCTCCCATATCCCGTGGCAAAAGCTTTGATCGGATCTCCTACCGATGTCATCAAGTATTGAAATCCGAATTGGCTTTCAGCGCCAGTCGGGTCCCAAGTCAATACACCCGCTGCGATGAATATGACTAGGCCTGCCAAGGCGGCTTCCAATACCATCCCGCCGTAGCCGATCAGTTTCCCCGAGGCCTCGTCCGGGAGCTGCTTGGAGGTCGTCCCGCCTGCGACTATCGAGTGAAACCCGGATATGGCTCCACAGGCGATGATGACGAATAGCATAGGCCAAAGAGGTCCCCCTTTGCTCGTGAAAGAAACAAAGGCAGGTGCGCTAATAGAAGGCTGATAAACGACCAATCCCAGGTAGCCCACACCGAGACCCAGAAAGAGGATCCACGTGCTGATATAGTCTCGAGGCTGAAGGAGGAACCAAACGGGAAGCGAGGATGCGAACAAGCTGTAGATGATCAGGATGAAAAACCAGAAATTCTGACTGGAGAGGCCGAGCACCTGAGCAGGGAGCTGCACGGGAACCATCTCACCCAGATATATCAGGAGGAAAAGAACAGCGATTGCAATTATCGTCGCAACCAAGGTCGGAATACCTTTTTTGTAGATCAACCAGCCGAATATCATAGCCATAAAGACAAGACCGAAAGTGGGGATAACGATTTCCGGCTGGGATACCAAGGTTTGGGAGGCCACGACAGCGAAAACGGCGATGACCAGAGCTAGAGCGAACCAGAGAAAAAGCGAGAATATGATTTTTGTCCGCATACCCAAAGTCTTTTCCGAGATATCCCCTAATGATGTTCCTTTATTCCGAACAGATGTCATCAGCGAAGTGTAGTCATGGACAGCGCCGAGAAAAACACTGCCCAGGGCAACCCAGAGCAGGGCGCCTAACCATCCGAAATACAAAACACCGAGCAAGGGGCCCAGGATCGGACCGGCCCCAGCTATCGAGGAAAAGTGGTGGCCGAAAAGAAGAGGTTTTTTTGCCGGGGAGTAGTCGATCCCATCGTCCAGTTCTCGGGCCGGGGTCGGGCGGGTTTTATCGACCTGAAGGACTTTTTTTTCGATGAAACGTCCGTAGATCTTGTAGCCCAGAAACAGCCAGAGAATGAGGATAATGGCTATGATGACGATGTTCATATTTGGTTATTTTCGTGTTTTATAAAATAAAAACGCCACCATCAAGAAAAAGGCAGCCAAGGAAACGAAATCACCTACACTGCCAGGCCAAACGAGACCGATTCCTGCTGGCTTGGCTTTTTTGATGAACGCGTAAGCAGCCACTCCGACCATTGCGATCCCTTCTCCTGCGATGAATCCCGATCCCAAAAGGATTCCTTTCTCGCCCTTTTTCTTTTTAAGTTCCTTGTCGCTTCCGGCTTTTTTTTCGATAAAGTACCGGGTCAGCCCCCCCACATATATCGGTGTCATCGTGGATAAAGGCAAGTATATGCCGACAGCGAACGGGAGAGAGGGGATCCCGAGCAATTCTGCGACAATGGCGAAGGAGCCCCCTATCAACACCAATCCCCAAGGAAGATTGCCTCCGAGAACTCCCTCGATCACGGTCTTCATCAAAGTTGCTTGGGGTGCCGCGAGAGCTTCGGAACCGAAGGTAAAGGCTTCTCCTAAAAGCCAGACCACTGCCGCTATGGCAAAGGCGGATGTGATGACTCCGATCAATTCGGATGCCTGTTGCCTCTTTGGCGTAGCTCCGATAATGTAGCCGGCTTTGAGGTCTTGAGAGATATCTCCGGCGATGGATGCCGCTACTGCCACCACCGTGCCGATAGTCAGGGCAGTGGCTTGGCCGATGGCATCCGTCCATCCAAGAGCGAAAAACAGCAGACTTGTCCCGAGAAGAGTAACGATGGTCATCCCTGATGTTGGATTGGATGTCACGCCGACCATGCCTACGATTCTGGAAGAGACCGTCACGAAACAGAAGGCAAAGACCGCTATACAAAGGGCCGCGATCAATCTGATGAAAACCGATGTGTTCATGCCAAGAGTCTGTGGCGAGAGGACGAGGACTACGATGACAGCCAGAACGCCGATTCCGAGGACCGTGATCGGCAGGTCGATCTGGGTTCTTTTTTTCCGGGCCTGCGTCGGGTCTTTTTTAAGGCTGACATCCTGGATCCCCATTTTGAGGGCATTGTACATGGTGGGGACGGATTTGATGACCGTGATGATTCCCGCAACGGCCACGGCCCCTGCGCCGACGACCCTGATGTACTTATCCCAGATCTGTTCAGGAGTCATTTGGGATATCGGAAGAATTTTTTCAGGAAACAAAGGGGAGCTCAGGTTTTCTCCGAAATAGGCCATGAGGGGAATGACACCTAGCCATGATAGAAGCCCTCCAGCCACCATGATGCCAGCGATCCGCGGCCCTAAAATATAGCCCACACCCAGCAACGCCGGCATGGGCTCCCCGCCCAGCTTGGCTTTTTTCATTATAGGGAAATTTAGATATATTTTTTCTGGCCATAGATGCAAAAAGCGGACAAGGGTCGTATAAACCGCCCCGATTCCCAGTCCGATGAAAATATTTTTGGCTTTTGCTCCTCCCTCTTCTGCGGAGATCAGCACCTGGGCGGCTGCCGTGCCTTCCGGATAGGGAAGGATCCCGTGTTCCCTTACGATCAATGCCCTGCGCAACGGGATCATAAAAAGAACCCCGAGGATTCCGCCAAGAAGCGCTAAGGTGCCCATCTTGAAAATGCTTGGATTGAATCCCCACAGGAATAGCGCGGGTATAGTGAAAATCAATCCTGATGCCAAGGAAGAACTTGCAGAACCCGTGGTCTGGGCGATATTGCTGTCCAGGATGGAGCTTTTACCCAGGATCGGGGTCAAAACCTTGAAGACGGCGACAGCTATGACCGCAAGAGGAATGGCGGTCGAGATCGTAAGACCGACATGCAAGCCCAGATAGGCGTTTGCGGAACCAAAAATCACGCCGAATATGGCTCCGACAACGACTCCTTTGATCGTCCAGTCTTTGAATGATGTATCATCGGGAACATAAGGTTCGAAATTTGACATGGCGGCTATCCTTATCTGGATTTAAACAATGGGGAGTCTATCATACACGAATACAAAGTTCAAAGAACAAATCAGGGTAGGGAGCATTTCTATTTCCGTTATGTCATAAGGCTATCTATCGGCAGCCAAATTCATAGCGACAATGGAAATGCTTCCATCCGTTTCTTCAGGAGAAGCGATTAGGCCCCAGTCTTTCCAGGATAAATGGCTGATATTGGGGAGGATCGTCGGATATGACCAATGTTTTTCGAAAATCTTCGGCTTCGACCGGGATATCCTTTCCCGTGGGGATACAGACTTCGAAGATGCCACTTCCTTTACCGATCCAATCCCCGGTTTTTTTCAACAAGATAAAACCGGTCCCGGGATGAGCCGATGTCAGTTTTGATTTGATCGAATGGAGCCTTTTTATTTCAAGGTGATGGACATACCCGTCTTTGGAAGAGCAGAGCGTGCGTTTTTCGAAACCTCCAAAGAAAGGAGCGGCTTGCTTTAAGGCTTCACTTGCGGTGTCAGAAAACTCTTGACTGATTATTCTATCCCTCAGCCATTTTTTCGCTTCCTGTCGGTGTTTTGCTCTTTTTCCCATCATAAGAAGATCCGTTGCAATTTCGAGGGTAAATTTCGTCAAATCAGGCGGTCCCATTCCCTTCCATACTTCATAGGCCTCTATCATTTCGCAGAAAACACCCACAGCTTTTCCGAGAAGCTGCCCTCCATTGCTCAGGATCATGGTAGATTCGATCCCGAGCTCGCTGCAATCGTCTTTGAGTGACTGGGAAAAAAGACGCATGCGGTTGACATAACGGGCATTTGTCCAATTGTGTATTCTTAAGTCGAAAATGACATATTTGAGATCTTTCCTCTGGAGCGTGGATTTGATCTCCTGAATGAGTTCATGAGATAATCCTATGGGATAATCGAATTTTTTGTATAATCCAATCGCCAAATCCGTGGACAGGAGAAAGGGATGCAGTGCAAAAGGAATTTTTTCCTCGAGAGATCCGATGGAAAACAATCCCACTTTTTCCACGTTCGGCGAAGTGGGGGAATTCCACGGATAGCTGGATGGCATGTTCTCGGGTCCGATATGTCGGCTGTTATCTCAAAGTTTCTACAGCTTTTTTATCATCGCTTGTTTTAAAAACAAGGAGGACTTTCCCAACTCCAGCCGAAGATCCATAGGAATATTTGACATCGATCACGGCATTTCCGAGGAGTGCTCCGATCTCTGATCCGGCTCCAATGCGATTTTCGACAAGAACGGTCACAACCGGGTTGGATTTGATTTGGTATCCCAGGATTTTCAAGTGTTTCTGGGCCTTTGCATTATCCGACGTTACCATCAGAAAAACGCCCTTTTTTCCCTCAGAAAACACATTTATAGCGCGGAGATTGACTCCTGCATTTGCCAGAGTGCCCAGCACTCGCCCGAAAATTCCAGGTTCGTTCGGGGTGATTACGTGGAGTTCGCTATCTAGCTTGACCTCAAACAATTCTTTCCTCCGTCAGTTGAAGAATTATACCAGATTAGCTGCGCAAAACAAAGAAATTGATGAAATCCCATCCAAACGCCCATTCTGAAAATCTCGATTACTCCCATAAATAAGGATGCTGGCGAGCAAACTTGAGTTTTCGTGCAAAATCCATATAATGGTGGGACTTGAAAGAATGAAATAGACAAGGACTTTGAAATTGCGAGCGACAAAAATAGCGATCATCGATAATTCCCTGGATCATGCGGTTTACGATCCCATCCGCCATTGGAAGTCCTGCCTGGAAATGGATTTTGAGGTGTTCAAGGCCACCGAAAACCAATTCCCTGAGATTCGAGACTTCACCCATATGATTCTTACAGGTTCGGAAGCATCCATATTGCAGAGGGAGAGATGGGCGACCGAAGAAATAGATCTCGTTAAGTCTGCAGCAGAAAAGGGAGTTTCTCTCCTAGGGAGTTGTTGGGGGCACCAATTGCTTGCCGTGGCTTTAGCCGGCCCTCGACACGTCCGGAAATGCCCGGAGCCTGAGATCGGATGGATTGCGATCGCCATTCATGGAAACGCTCCTTTTCTGGGGGAAAAAAGGCGTGCGTTTTGTTTTTCTTCTCATTCCGATGAGGTCACGGATCTGCCGGATGAATTTTGCGTATTGGCTTCTACGGATCGCTGCCAAATTCAAGCCTTTCAATACAAAAATGAATCCATGTGGGGACTCCAAATGCATCCGGAAATCAATATCGATGAGGCAAAGTGGTACCTTGAAAGACGGGTTGCAAACAAACACGACCCGCTGCCTCTTTTCCAGGCCGCTTTCGATTCCCAGCCCAAGGATTCCCGCATCATCTTTCGGGCGCTGCAAAACTTCTTGGATTAGGCTTTATTCACGAAGAAGTCCCGGGGGATTCGTAATGGCTTATCAATCCGTCGAAGAATGTACGGACTCTTTCCTCGAATTTGATCCTCGAAAAATCCAGAGACTTTTTATGAGCATTCCTTGCGAGAGCCCGGACAAGCGTTTCTTCCTGCAATAATCTCAGGGTAAAGTCCAATAATTCGGCCTTGGAACGGACTCTAAATCCATTCTCGCCGTGATCCACGATCTCTCTGAGGCCTCCTCCATCATAGACGATGGGAACCACCTCGTTTTGCATGGCTTCTACCGGAGTCATGCCGAAATGTTCGATTTCTGAGGGGTCCCGATGTGTCAATCCACACAGATGCCAGAACAATGTCGATTCCCTGTAAAGGGATTTCAATTGTTCTACCGGGATATTGATTTTCAATTGGACGTTATGGCCAGGGTTTTGGTCGATCATGTTTTCCAATCCTGACAGGTAAGTATTTTTGGAAGGACTGCCGCCGACAAGCACGAATTTCCAGTCTTTCATGATCTTTGGGTATTCCTGTTTCAGGGTCAAAAAAACCTCTATCATTTCCCGCTGTCTTTTCGTCCCTTCCGGTTCGAATCTGGCTACGGAAAGAATAGTTTTCGATTTTTTTTGCAATTTATCTTTTCCTGATTCCATATCGACCGGAGGATAGATATGCTTGTGTGGCGTGAGATTCCATTTTTTCTCGATCCATCCAGCGGTGAATCGGCTGTTATAAACGATATGGGTGTACTGGTCGGCATAAAAATAAGTCTTGGGCCTTCGTTCCGGGAAATGGCAGATCAATATGGAGATATTCGCTAAAGGGTATACCATTTCATTCATGCTGTTGTTGATAAAGATGTCATAGTTCCCGCTCTCTCTGCTTATGGCATGAAATGGATTCCCATCTGACTTTGAGACTTGTGCGGGGTCGAGATGCACGACGTTTTTTTCTTCGAAAAAGGGAAGTCGGATGATTTTTATCTCGCAATCCGACAGATCGAGATCGTACCAGCGGAGAAAATCTTGGTGATGGATATCTTTGTTGGCGATGATGTGAATGTCGAAATTCTTCTGAAGGGCATGAATCAGGGACAATCCGTATTTTTGAGCACCGCCTATAAAGTGAAAAGCGTGATCATAGATGGCTAGCCTGGGTTTCCGCATATTCAGCACGACTTCAGCATGCATCAAGCAATTGTACGCGGCTTGAATCCCTTTAGAGATCGAGATCTTTTTTATCTCGTCAGAGAATTCCGCTAAAGCATTTGGGGATCCGTCTTTGAGACTCGCTAAGATCCTTAGAAAGTTTTGCATCTGCGATTCCACTCAATAATGTTCGCGGGATTGGCAAGCTTCATCTGGATTATTTTGTCCTACCTGCTATCCGCCCCGGTTTTTTTCTCCAGTTCCTCTATCTTTTTTGAGACGATCCCCAGGCGGACCTCACATTCGGCGATCCTTTCCTCAACGCGGGTTATTTTTTCTCGATGCTTCTTTTGGTGAAGCCTCAATATCCGGTAGGAATCGGCGCATTTCTGATTGAATATCTTTTGTTTTTCCAGAATGTGGGTGAAATAGGCCCCGGCGATCTTGAATAGGGCCCTCTTTATCCAGACGATAGGTTTTCCGATTATTTTTCTGTGAGAAGTGATGGACGTTAGGTCAGGCAGCGGATCGACATATTCGTTTAAAAAGGAAATGTTTTCTTCCAACAAGGATTCAAGTTCCCTTTCGGAGAAATCCGTGAAATCGGTAGCCAGATCCCTGTCGATTTCCTTGTTGGCCAATGTTTCGATATCCCGGATCCCTTCCTTTTTTTCAAACAGTTCGGATTTAATTTTCATTATCTCTTTTTTGATGTTGTCTTCCATCTCTAAGTTTATTTTGGGGCTTGATGTCTCATTTCCCAGTTTAGATTTCCGTTTTCCTATTTTTAGATTCTATAACCAATCCTTTCCTATTTCAAGATAGACCGAGAATAGAAGCGAGCTTTCGAATGAGGAGCTTTTTCGTTTGACTTAACGGTATCCCTTCTATGCAGCGGGGTTCATGGAATTTGCAATTTTGGGAACAGGGACTGCAGGTTAATCCTATCCTGAGGGTGTCATGATTCATGCCCCATGGCTTAAAGCGATGATATTCGCCAGGCCCATAGAATCCAACTGCGGGAGTGCCCGCAGCCGTTGCGATATGCAGGGGGCCGGAGTCGTTTCCAATGAACAGATTGCAGTGCTTGAGAATCGATGCCATTTCTCGCAATGAGGTTTTTCCGGCAAGGTTTATTGTTTTTTCGGGCTGCAAGCCCTTTTCTATTTTGAGAGCCAGTTCCTGTTCGTTTTTTCCTGCCAAAATCAGGATATTGGCTTCATAGATCTTCTGGAGCCATTGTCCCAGTTGGATGAAACGGTCGGATGGCCACCGGCGGAATGGCCATGCCGCTCCTGGGGCAAAAGCGATAAGCACATCCGTGTGCCCGAAGGCTTTTTTTTCGAGTATGCTCTGAGCATACTGGTCATCTTCAGGATCTGTCCATACCTCCAAACGGTCGTCTCCAGGATCCCCTCCGATAAAACGCAATATATCCAATTGATGTTCGACCTCATGTTTGGGGAATTCCCTGACAGGCCCTCTTGTTATCAAACGGTTCAGGTCTTTCCAGCCATAACGCATGGAATCCTTGGAAGTGGCTTTGTAAGCGATACGATCCCTGGCACCGCTGGAATACATGAGTATGAGCGATGCAGCCTGGCAGGGATCTTCATTCCATCTCGCGGAGATGGCCATGTCGATGGGGCGATCCCAGAACTCTTTTTTTGCCAGCCTTGAAGACCCGGCCCACCAGAGGGGGGCACCTCGGAGGTAGTTATCCCATTTCTTCCCCGCTCCCCAGTCAAATGGAATCACGTGATCGATGTAGGGGCATTTTTCTATCAGGTTGAACATTCTGGGCTGAACGGCAAGTGAGATCCATGCATCGGGATAAAATTGCCGTAACCCTCGAAGAAAAGGGCTGGATAAGATGACATCTCCGATGTCGGCAAGCTGTACGACGAGAATTTTGCGGACAGCGCCAGAACTGACACTCCTTTTTTTTCGCTGGCGCCGGTTCGCAGAAAGTCTGATGCTGGTAACGATGGCATGGAAACGATGAGGTGTGAAGGCAATGGTTTTTTTATAAATATTTATCGGGATGTGTTTGAGGAATTTTGGCCGTGTCCATATCCGGGCGAATATCACCAGGTTTCCCATCCTCAGCCACCGTTTTGCCTGTCTGATTAGATCCTGAATATCCTTTTGGTTCTCGTCCGGGAGCAAAAGGGATATCCGGGTTTTCCTTCGCCTGTTCTGCGATGTTTTTTCAGCGGCTTCCTTGAGTATTTTTTCGATGGAGTCGACAGTCCGCTCAAGTCGAAGGTTTTTCTCGACTGTCCTTCGTGCATTCTGCCTGAGGGTTTCCCTGAGATCGCGGTCGTTGGATAATCGCCGTATCATGGCGGCGCATGAATCGGGGTCGCCCTTTGGGAACATCAGGGCATTAACATCTTTTTCGAGAATCTCGGAATTGCTGTATGTGGGTACGGCGGCTACCGGAAGACCTGAAGACATCGCCTCCATCAGGGTCCGATTCGAAGAGTCTTCTTTATGAGAAGGGGAAACCAGTAGGTCATAAGATCGGTAGAGATTCGGCATCTTCTCCGTTTCGATGGGACCGAGGAATGTCAGATTCTTCGCGATTCCCAGTTTATCTGCGATCTTCCACAGATGTTTCACATATTCTGCCGATGATTTATCGTCTCCTGCGATCGCCAGGGAATAGAAGTGTTTTCCGCCGTTTCGATTGAGAAGATGGAGGGCTTTTATGATATCGTCGATTCCTTTGTCCGGATGGATTTGTCCTGCGTACAGCAGCTTTCCGGGTTTTGGCTCAGCCGTTTTTATATAGGGAAAACGGTTTGCATCGATACCCCAGGGAACGACGTGGGCATCCGGTGTCGATTTTTTCAATTGAAGGGATATGTTTTTTAAATACCTGTTGGCAAAGATGGAATTAGGAGCAGGATCCAGGGGTTGGGGCGGCAGAAGATGGAAGCGGTGCGAGAGGTACCGCAGGACCCTGAAGCCCTGGTTTCCTTCAGGCCAAATTTGGTGCCATTGGTCCAGTTCCTGGGTTGCGAACCAGTTGTTGGCATAGTAAGCGCATGAGGGAATCCCTAAATTTTGGGCCAGTGAATGAAGCGAAAGGGAGATATGGGAAAGGTCGAAAAAAAAAGTGATTTCCGGGTCGAATTCCAGGCAAATTTTCTTGAAAACGGTCTGGTTGATGAATTCTTTGAGAAAGACTTTCTTCCAGTCCGGGAAGTCCTCCAAATTCATTGTCAATACCCGATGGATGTCGTTGTCGATTCGAGGCTCTTGTATTCCGCTGGTGCTTGTGAGGACTCTGATGTGATGCTGCCTCGCTTTCAAGCAGTCCACGATATCCTGACAACCCCATTCATATCCGCCAGAATGATACGGTGGAAAGAGGTTTGTTACCACAAGTATTCGCATCGATTTTTGATAAATCTATCATACCTCACAATATGCAGTCAATTTAGCTCAAGAATTTGAATCCTTACATGGTTCGCTGATCTTTTCAGATGAGCACCTCGTTGTCGAGGAATGATTCAAAATAGGAAAATCCCGAGTCGCAGGGCCTTTTTTCCCTTGACAAATCCTGATAATTGTATTTAATTAATATTTATTCATATAAAAATTAAATCTACAGAGGAAAGGAGGCATAAGTGAAAAACAAAAGATTGATGTTTTTAGTCATCGGAATAATGATTCTATTCACTTTAAATACCCTTGCGGAAACGAAAAGGCTTGAACAGATCGGCAGGTACACCCTGGTAAGGATAAAAGGAGATGTTCCGACAGATGAGGTGATGAAAACGCTGTTGGAGAAATATGCCGGGGATATCAAATACGGTTTCGATTTAGCCGGCTACGGAGATCTGTATTTCCCGTTCATGGATCAGATCAAGGGAGCTTCATTCAAAGAGAAGGAGATCGCGGTAGGCGATAAATTCATGTGGATGCTCTTCCGGTCACAAGGAAAAGTAAAGGTCGTCCAGGACCTCGAATGGGCAGGAAAAGAACCGCTGCCCGTGTTTTCCTTCACTGTTGTTAAGGAATTTATGCACTATGAGTTCGTCATGCCGAAACCCTGCGGCAACATTTCTCTCTTGAAGGTCGAGGAGATCGTTCCGGATGCGGTTTGCGATATCAAGGTCGAGCCGGAAAAGGCAAACATCAATGATCCGATATCCATCGATATGAGCGGGTCGCAACATGCTAAATCCATGGAAGTGGAAGTGTTCAACGCGGAAGGAAAGAAGATCACGACAAAAACACTCACTCCGGATTCTCCCAAATGGCAGACAAATTTCGATAAACCAGGCGAATATGTGTTTAGAGCAAAGGCCTTCAATGCCAAAGGCACCCCCTCCACGAATCCCTGTGATGCCAAGACATATATCAATCATCCTCCTACCTGTCAGCTCACGGCTACACCTGAAGAGGACTATATCACAAAGCCATTCACGTTCGACGCTTCAGGGTCGAGCGACACCGACGGTGAAGTGGTAAAAGCGAATTTCGAGATTGCCGATGAAACGGGAAATGTTATGGATACCCACGCCACAGGCACCCCCTTCAACTGGGAGATGGTTTTCGATAAAGCGGGGGTTTATACGGTTACGGTTGTCGTGATCGACGATTTCGGAGCCATGTCCGAACCGTGCCGGGCCGAGATCAAGGTCAAGGAGAAAAAACTTTATGGTCTGGCCGATGTCGGATTTCCCCAGGCAAAGGGAAGTCACGGCCCTTATATCCACGGTCGGCTGGGAATTGCCTTGATGCTCCCATCCAATTTCAGCTTGTTCCTGGAAGGTGGCGGAGCGCTGTCGATGAAAGACGAACCATGGAAATCCTTCATGTTGGTCAATGCCATTTTGAACTACCACTTCGATCCTGTTTACGTAGGAGCCGGAATGGGAATCAGCTCACAAGTGAGAGTGGATCGCGATCAATCCGATGTCTTTCTCCTCGGAAATATCGGTGTTAACCTCTTCAATAACTACACGACCATAGGTTCCATCTTCTTCGAGGCTCACGGGCCTGTCGGAGAAGGAAGGTCCTTCTCCAAACATCACAAATTGATCCTGGGATTCCGGTTGCTGTTCTAGCTGAAGATTTTATTCGATAACGAATGAAAAGGCCGGGATGAATTCCCGGCCTTTTTTATGTCCCGAGCTTTTCGAGGATATCCAGGGGAAGGGGGCAGACTTTGGAATTCGCATCGGTCGCTATGTGTACCGTATACCCGGAAGCGACCGGTTTCCTTTCGTTTTTTGTCATAAGCTCGTATCCAAAGACAGCCTTTTTGGGCGTTAACTCCTTAAGGGAAACCCGTATTATGAATTTTTCGTCGTATCTCAGAGCCTTCTTATAGCGGCAAAACGCCTCTACGACGACAAGATAGTGGCCCCGAGCTTCGATTTCCCTGTAAGGGATTTCTTTTTTTAGACAGTATTCCGTCCGCCCGATCTCGAACCATTCGAAGTAACATTTGTTGTGCGCGATTCCCATTTGGTCGGTCTCTGAATAGCGGACTTTTTCTTCGAATTCAATGAAGGCTTTTTCGATATCGAGGGAGGACAATGTTATTCGATGAATTTGCCGAGTTTTGATATTTCCTCGTTATAATATTTCCGGTAGAGAATTTCCCATTCCCGGCTTCCTTCTTTTATCGCTTTTTTCTGTGACTGGATTTTGTCTATGGCCCGTTGATCGATCAAGTCATATAATTTTATTTCGTCCTCGATGCTCCGAACGATATTCAGCCTGATTTCATTGGATTCATCGAGAAATTCGACCTCTTCATCTTCGAATAGATAGTTGAGAATTTGGCGGGCCAAGAAATTTATCTTTTCTCGGGAAAGTTTTATGCTCACAGGACGATCTTCCTTTCTTTTGCGAGCTTTGTCTTGATCATTCTGAACATTGTCTGGTATTCGATATTTTCTTTCCTGATTTTTTCCATGTGTTTGCTGAGTATTTCCCGGACTTCCTGATCGAGTTTGTCCTCGTTCTGAAATTCTTCCAATAAGAGATTTTCCAATTCTTCGATAAGTTTGTTCTTTTTTTCGGTGATAATCTTATCCTGCTTCAGAAGGTTGCGCACAATAATAAAGGCCATGTGCTCGATTTGGCTCTTTGATAGTCTCATTTCTCAAATAAAATACACTACCTTGTCTTAAAATTCAAGAATAATCCCGGACAACTTCGATTCCCCGGACAGAAAACGGGTGGGGGGGCATTTGCCGGCAGCTATTTTTCCGCTTTAAAAACCATAAAGGGATGCACGGAATCGCTTCCGGTTTTTTTTGATGCAAAGGCGATCAGTCTCCCTTGAGCATCGAAAACCCTTAAAATGTTCTTTTTCTCGATATCCTCCCTGTTTATTTCGCTCTCAATGTGAGGAAAATCGGGAATGGAATCCGGATAAAACTCTCTGCCGTTTTCGATAAGCGGCACATCCGTATCTTTTGCAATGATGCTCGGGAAGTTCGACAGAAGGGACTCGATCGGATGGAGAAATTTATCGGTTTTACCTTTCACATACAGTTCTTCGATCTCTTCGACGGAGTGGGAATTCCTTATGTGGAATTTGCCGATTCTCGTCCTTACCAGTCGGGTGAGATGAGCGCCACAGCCAAGATTCTGGCCAAGATCATGGGCCAGTGACCGGATATATGTGCCAGAAGAGCACTTGGCTTCGAAATCCAAAAGGGGAGGCGAGTATTTTTTCAGATTGAAATAGTGGATGAAAACCTTGGCCGGTTTTAATTCATAGTATTTTTGCATCCGAACCCGCTTGTAAAGGGCCTCTCCTTTGTATTTTTTCGCTGAGTAGGGTGGCGGGACTTGGTCGATCTCTCCTAGGAATCTTCTCATGTTTTCCTCAAGGATTTGGTTATCTGGAAAGACATCGGATCCTTTGGATAGGGGATTTCCATCGGAATCATAGGTGTCGGTGGAATATCCCAGCCGGATCTGGCCTTCGTAAGTCTTTGCTGTTTTCAGATAAAACGGGAAGAGTCTTGTGGCTTTCCCTACAGCGATCAGCAGGAGACCCGTCGCCAGGGGATCCAGGGTGCCGAAATGACCGGCTTTTTTTGTTTTCAGGATTCGCCTGATCCGGATGATGATGTCGTGAGAGGTCAAACCTTCAGGTTTGTGGACAAGTATTAGGCCATCCATGGTCGTCTAGGAAAGTGTTTTTCAGGAGATTTCCGGGTTCGAATTCTTTATTTTATTCGCCGGGGACATCAGGAGCTTGCGGACTTTTTCCGGGATTTCTCGGATCAGCTTTTCATGCCTGCCCTTGACTGAAAATCCTGCCGCATGGCGGTGTCCCCCTCCTCCAAAATATTCCGCGACAAGAGCCGCATTGGCCGAGCCCTTCGACCGGAGGCTGACGCGGAACATATCCTTGGCCATCTCCTTAAAAAACAGGACCATCTTCACGCCCTTAATGGAACGGGTGAGTGTCGTGATATCCTCCGTCTCGATTTCTTTGAGCTTCAGAGTATCGAGGTGTTCCCTGAACATCGTGATAACGGCAACATCGCCGGTCTCATCCATTTGCAGTGTCGACAGGACAAAACCCAAAAGTTTGATTTTTTCAGGTGGATTGTTGTTGAACAGGTGTTCGGAGACCTTTATGGGGCTCGCTCCGAGAGAGACAAGTTCGTAACATGTTCTGAAAGCTTCCGCATTGGTATTGGAAAATTGAAAAGACCCTGTATCGGAAACGATCCCGCAATACAAGTGGTTGGCGATCTCGGGAGTGAATTCCACACCTAGCTTTTTTCCCAGTTTGAAAGCCATTTCTGCGACAGCAGAAGCATCGGGATCTACCCAATTTATATTGGCATAATAATCGTTCGAGAAATGGTGGTCCATGTTTATTTTGAAATAATTATCGATGTTTTGCTGTCCGGAGCGGCCGACATTGGCACATTCCAGCAAAATGATCGCATCGAATTTTCGGGGAGCGATTTGACCGATTTCAATGTTTTCGACATCAGGGTAATGATTGAAAGGAAAGGGTGTGTTGTCTTTGTTGATAATCGCCACGTCTTTTCCGAGTTTTTTTCCCATGAAATGGAGAGCAAGACAGGTACAGATGGAGTCTCCATCAGGCCTTAGGTGAGAGGTGATGACTATGCGCTGGCTTTGGATCAATTTTTTTTGAATAAGCTCGATGGGACTATTTTTCATTTCTGTTCAAAGCATCCAACACCTTTTGGATTCTTTCTTCAAGTTCGATGCTGGTGTCGAGGGAAAAAATTAGCATGGGATTATACTTCAATTTGATTTTAGTGGCAATAACTTTTCTCAGATAGCTTTTTCTTTTGTTTATAAGATCAAGGATCTCTTGTTTCGGGGCTTCTCCCAAAATGCTCAAATAGACATGAGCATGCTTTAAATCTTTGCTCATCGAAACCCGCGTGACCGTTATGAGCCCGGATGAAGAATCCTGGAAAGTTTCAATGATGAGGCGCCCGATCTCTTCCTTGATCAAGTTTGACACTCTTTTTTGCCTTCGGCTTTCTTCAAGCATGTCTTTTCCAATATGCTAAAAATACAGGATTTCCGATTGAAGAATCTCCCCCTCGATATTTTCTTCGATTTCTCTGATGATTTTTTGAAATATTTGATCGACCATCCTCTTTTGGGTGTTCAGAGTCACTAAGCCGATTTTCGATCGCTGCCACTTATTTTGATAATCCAGTTCTGCGAAAGCGATGTTGAACTTTTTCTTCAACCTGTCTTTGATTCTATTCAATGTTTTGCGTTTTTCTTTCAAAGAATGGGAATAGGGGATGTATAATTCTATTGTCAATAGTCCGATAATCATCGGAAGTTCAATAATTTAGGATTTTTTGCGAGATTCCAGTTCTGTTTTGAAAGCTTCGATGATATCGCCTTCTTGGATATCCTTGAAAGATTCGATTCCGATTCCGCATTCGTAGCCTTTTTTTACCTCCGTCACATTTTCTTTGATATGCTTCAGAGAGGAGATTTTTCCCTGGTGGACGATTTCTTCGCCCCTAATGACTCTCACTTGGGAATTTCTGTTGATCTGGCCGTCTGTAACAAGACAACCGGCAATAAGACCGGCCTTCGGAATGCGAAAGATTCTTTTGATCTCAGCCCTTCCGATGAAGACCTCTTTTTTTATGGGTTCCAAAAGACCGGTAAGAGCATCTTTTACGTCTTTTGTCAATTGATAGATAATATTGTAACTTCGGATCTCCACATTTTCTTCCTTGGCCAGATCCAATATCTTCTGGGAGGCTTTGGTGTTATAACCCAGGATGATGGCATTGGAGGCAGACGCCAAAATCACGTCGGTCTCGGTGATATTGCCCGTGGCAGAATGGACGATCTTTATTTTGACTTCTTCCGAACTTAGAGATGGGAGGAGATCGGTCAGGACTTCCACCGATCCTTGAACATCCGCTTTGACGATCAAAGCCAATTCTTTAACCTCTCCTTCTTCGAATTTCTTAAAAAGCTGGTCCAGGGTGAGGTGTTCAGGCGCTGGCAATTCTTTTTTTTCTATCTGGTAATTTCGGATCTGAGAGATCTTTTTCGCTTTTTCAGGGTCAGAGGTGACTTGGAAAACATCTCCTGCCGTAGGGACTCCGGTAAATCCCAATACTTCGACAGGAACGGAAGGGCCTGCGCTCTTCATAGGTTTTCCACGTTCGTCGAACAATGCCCTGGCTTTTCCATAGGTGTTCCCGGAAATGAAAGCCTCCCCTTGCTTGAGCAACCCGTGGAGAATGATCACGGTTGCCACGGGCCCTTTTGCCGCGTCCAGGCGGGCCTCGAGGACGACGCCCTGCGCTTCTATGGCAGGATTCGCTTTGAGTTCGATCATATCGCTGAGAAGGAGAATCATTTCCAGGAGTTCATTTAAATTGGTTTTTTCTTTAGCAGAGATTTGCACACTCACGATATCTCCGCCCCAATCTTCGACCAGAAGGCCTTCTTTCGAAAGCTGTTGTTTTACCTTTTCGATGTCCACGCCTTTTTTGTCGATCTTGTTGATGGCAACAATAATTGGCACGCCAGCCGCTTTCGCATGATTGATCGCTTCTTTAGTTTGAGGCATCACGCCATCATCGGCTGCAACGACCAGAATGACGATATCCGTCAGGTTCGCCCCTCTCGCTCTTAGCTGCGTGAATGCTTCATGACCTGGAGTGTCAATGAAAGTTATCGGTCTTTTGTCGTGGATTACTCTATAGGCTCCGATATGTTGGGTTATGCCGCCGTGTTCTTTTCCCACTATATTGGATTCTCTGATCGCATCCAGGAGCGTTGTTTTGCCGTGATCGACATGTCCCAGAATAGCAACGATAGGAGGCCTTGTGACCAGTTCCTTTTTTTGCTCGAATGCCCGCTCTCGCGCATCCTCTTCATACGATACGAGCTCCAGGTTCACCTTGTACTTTTCGGATATGATTTTCGCGACAGGTTTCGTGATCGCATCATTGATGCCAAGGCTGAATCCTTTTTTTGTCAGCGTTTTGATGATATCCTTTGAATTCAAACCGGTTTTTTCGGCCGTTTCCTTTAAGCTCATGCTATCCGGAATGCGGATGGCCTGAGGCGATTCCTTTTTCGTTTTTTCCTGGGGATTGTCTTTTTTCTTCGTTTCCATAGTTATCCTACTTGATTTCTATTTTCCAGCCTACGAGTTTAGACGCAAGCCTGACATTGATTCCTTTTTTTCCGATGGCAAGAGAGAATTGGTCCGTTGCCACCAATGCCTGCATTCTCTTTTCCTGTTTGCTGAGAATAAACACCTTGTCGATCTTTGCAGGGCTCAAGGCGGCCTTTGCATAGTCCAAAGGATTGATCGACCACTCGATGACATCGATTTTTTCGCCGTTCAGTTCTTTGCTGATCGCCAGGATCCTGTTTCCTTTGACTCCGATGCAGGCGCCGATCGCATCGATATCCTTCTCTTGGGTGTGGACAGCGACCTTGGCCCTTTCGCCCGGCTGTCTGATGATGTCTTTAATTTCTATATTCCCGTTAGCGATTTCAGGAATTTCGGTTTCCAAGAGCTTTTTCAAAAACCTTGTATGAGCTCGCGAAATGGTGACTTGGGGACCCTTATTTTCCTTGAAGACGTGCAATATCACGGCTTTTATCCGGTCCCCTCTCTTAAAATCTTCGCCAGGAAGCTTTTCTCTATAGGGAAAAAGAAGTTCTGTTTTTTCTACCTCGACGATCATGTTTTTATTCGGTTCGAACCTGCGCAGGACACCTGTCACGACCTCTCCAAGACGGGGAGCGAATGTGTTATAGATTTTTTCCTGTTCCGCATCCCGCACTTTTTGGAAAATGACTTGTTTGGCTGCTTGGGCTGCGATGCGGCCCAAAGTTTCCGAAGGGAGTTCGATTTCTATGTATTTTCCTGTGGTTGCTGTGGGATCGATCTTTTTTGCATCCAAGAGGGATATTTCACGGGCTTCATCTTGCGGTTCGTCACATATTTTTTTTATTGTATAAACCCGCAGGAGACCTTTCTCCGGAGTGAAATTGATATGAATTTCTTCATCGTGCGAAAAATATTTGGCAGATGCCACCTTGAGAGATTCTTTTATGGCATTGACAATAACGACCGGTTCCACGCTCCTTTCCTTGCTGAGCTGGAGAATTGTATTCCAGACGTTAATCTTCATACTTCGTTGCCTCAATATCCTCAGGATCTTCACGAAAAACCAGGCAATATTCAAAAGCCGGTTACCCGATACCCCCTAATGTCGAGGTGGCACAGGTCAATTCGTGAAAGATCCAAGCCTATTTATCTTCGGGTATAGGGAGTGGGAATTATATCGGAAATGAAAAAGAATATCAAATGAATAGCGGACCGCTACATAATAAGCGGCGCGAACACGAGACTAACAACGGCCATGAGCTTTATCAGAATATTCATCGAAGGGCCGGCTGTGTCTTTAAGCGGGTCTCCCACTGTATCCCCGACCACCGCCGCCGCATGCACATCGGTTCCCTTGCCTCCGAGGTTGCCTTCCTCTATCCATTTCTTTGCATTATCCCATGCCGCTCCGGCATTGGCCATAAAAATGCCGAGCAGGACACCGCTCGCTGTCGATCCTGCAAGAAAGCCGCCGAGGGCTTCTGGTCCCATCGAGAATCCGACCAGAAGCGGAGCGATAACGGCTAAAAGCCCGGGAAGGATCATCTCGAATAATGCTCCTCTGGTGACTATGTCGATACAGCGGTCGGAATCAGGCTTGGCGCTGCCCTCCATCAAGCCCTTGATTTCCTTGAATTGCCTTCGGATTTCGATAACCATCTTGTTTCCTGTTCGTCCGACAGCCTGCATCGTCAAAGAAGCGATGATAAAAGGCATGAGCGCACCGAGCAGCAACCCGACAACCGTTCCGACGTCTGTGAGGCTGATATTGAGCAAATTCTCTCCTGCCTCTTTGAGATACTTGTTCACGGTTTCCTGGTATGCGGAGAAAAGGGCCAATGCCGTGAGCGCTGCCGATCCGATAGCAAATCCTTTTCCGATGGCTGCTGTGGTGTTTCCCAGGGAATCCAGTTTATCCGTGATTTTTCGGATGTTCTCTCCTGCCTTTGTCATCTCCGCGATCCCTCCGGCATTGTCGGCGATAGGACCGTAGGAATCCGTTGACATGACTATGCCTATGGTTGCCAGCATCCCAACAGCAGAAATGGCGATGCCGTACAGGTTATACAGCTTGAAGGATACATAGATGGCAGCCGCGATGGTTATGAGCGGAAGAATCGTGCTTTGAAAACCAACAGCTAAACCAGTGATCAATGTGGGGGCGCTTCCTGTCTGGGCTGTCCGGGCGATGTTTTTCACAGGAGGACCGGAGGTGAAATATTCACTTTCCAACCCTATTAGCATCCCGGCGACCATCCCGACCAACACGGACCAGAAAACATTCAAATGTCCTTCGATAGATCCCAGAAGGCCTTTTATCGAAAAAAAAGCCCCTGCGATAAATATCAACCCGCTGATATAGTAGGAATTTCTGAGAGCAGATTGCGGGCTGATATTCTTTAGCCAATTGATCGAGAAAACTCCGATGATGGAACTTATCAGCCCCACTACGATCAACAGGAGGGGAAGAGACATGTGATTTATGGATGGCTGAAGCGTTGCCCCGATGGCAAGAGAAGCGATCACCGAACCTACGTAGGATTCGAACAGATCTGCCCCCATGCCTGCCGTATCTCCGACATTGTCTCCGACATTGTCGGCGATCACGCCGGGATTTCGCGGATCGTCCTCCGGAATTCCGGCCTCGACTTTGCCCACCAGATCTGCTCCCACATCTGCGCTTTTTGTGTAAATTCCTCCGCCGACACGGGCAAAAAGAGCCACGGAACTCGCTCCCATGGCAAATCCGCTGATGATTTCCATATTTTTTGTGAAAAAATAGAATAAACCGATACCAATGACTCCCAGGGCAGCAACGGAAATTCCCATGACTGCCCCGCCCTGAAAGGCAATGGTCAGGGCTTTCGGTGTTCCTCCGTCGATCGCACCTTTCGTGGCTCGAACAGCCGCCCGGGTGGAACCTTTGAGGCCGATGAATCCGGCGAGCATGGAGCAGCCGGCGCCTGTGAGGAAGGCTAGGCTTGTGTACAGGTTGAAAAGCTGCCACAGGACGATAAACATGACCGCTACGAAAATGGAAATATACATGTATTCGCGTCTTAAAAAAACCATAGCGCCGGAGTGGACGGCTTCCGATATTTCCACCATCTTTTCGTTTCCGCGTGGATACTTCTTGATCACGAAGTACAAGGCCAGCGCAAATGCGAGTCCCAGTAATCCGACTATAAACGAATACGGTATCAAATCGAGCAAAATCATTTTTTTACCTTTATTTTGGAATTTTGCTTTCGATGTATAGCACAATTCTCTGCAAATTTCAATTACAAGGGGAAAATGCTTTCTGGAAATATCTCATCAAAGAGGGAGGGTGAGACCGTACTGCGGTCAGGCGATTTCGCCGAACAGGCTGTAGGGCCCGCACGCTGTGATCCTGACCTGGATAAACCGGTTGCGGACATCTTCGTCGGAGTTGAAGTTGACGACCTGATAGCCTGCATTCCGGCCCGAGTAGACTAGCGGATCTTTTTTACTTTTCCCCGTGCAGAGAATTTTTTGGATCTGCCCGATCATCCTTTTGTTTTTTTCGAATTGGATCTTCTTTTGAAGGGATTGAACGTGAATAAGCCGCTTTTTTTTCTCTTCAAAGGGAATATCGTCCTTTTTTTTCGATGCCGCTGTTTGCGGGCGGGAAGAGTATCGGAAGGAAAAAATGTTGGTGTAGCGGACCTGTTCGAGAAGGCTCATCGTGTCCTGAAATTCTTCCTCTGTCTCTCCGGGAAATCCGACGATAATATCCGTGCTCAGATGGATATCCGGCATCAGTTTGCGGAGGAGGATGATCTTCTCGAGATATTCCGATCTCGTGTATCCTCTATTCATTCTTTTCAACACTGAGGTGGATCCGGATTGTATGGGGAGATGGAGTTGATGGCAGACCTTGGAGGCTTTTTTCATGGCTTGGGCGATATCAGCCGTGAAGTTTTTAGGATGCGATGTGATGAAACGGATCCATTCGATTCCTGATATGCTGTCCATGTCTTTCAAGAGTTCAGCAAAATTTTTGCCCGTACCTGGATCGACGTAGGAGTTGACATTTTGACCCAGGAGCTGAATCTCTTTGTAACCTTGCGAAGCCAGTCCTTCAGCTTCATCCAGAATGCTCTGAATAGGCCTGTACTTTTCTCTGCCTCTTGTGAAAGGCACGATACAGTATGCACAAAAATTATTGCATCCTTCCATAATGGTGATGTAGGCACTCACATCGCTTTCTCTGCTGATCTGCTGGACAGGCAGATCATGCCAATCCTCGCTCCACTGGGTCATCAGGACCTTGTCCTTTGTCCGAGCAGGGATGATCTGAGGAATTTGCCCATAATTGTCCGGTCCGATGATGAAGTCGAGAAACGGCTTTTTGTCCCATAACTTGGAACGATGAAGTTGGGCCACACAGCCGATCACGCCGATAAGGATCCCTTTTTTCTTTTTGAGAGATTCCATCCGGCCGAGCAAAGAATAGAGCTTTTCTTCGGATTTCTCCCTCACCGCACAAGTATTCACGACGATCAGATCGCTCTCTTCCGGCGAATCAGCTGCCGTCATGCCCGTCGCCAAGAGCATGCCCGCTATGTGCTCCGAATCGCTTGAATTCATCTGACAGCCGAACGTGTGGATAAAGAATTTCATGGATTTAGATCATATCCTTAAGGATCTCCGCAGCATGTCGAACGAGTTTTGGGCAGAGGTTTTCGAAAAGTCCCTGTTTTTCGGCCTTGGCAAATCCCTCTGCGGAACCGATATCATAGCCCAAGAGTTCCCTGCAAATGATGGAGCCGTGAAGGTCTTCGAATTTTCGAATGAAACTTTTTACAGCTTCATAGGTTTTCTCTCTGGAAGGGGTGTCTTCGGCCTTTGTGCGCCCGAACTTCAGACCGATGGTCATGAAAGCACCGGAAACGGCACCGCATATTTCTCCGCGGTGGGCAATCCCTCCACCGAAGGGCTGGGAAATCTTGAGCGCCAGGTTCCTTTCCAGACCGAACATATCGGAATATGCTCCAAGCACTGCCTGGGAACAGCTAAATCCTTCTTTGAATAGGGAAACAGCCTGTTGGCTTCTATCTGTTTTCATGTCCCCTCCGATCTTTTCGACATGTTTCTTTAAAATATTTATTTAGGAGCGTTATCGATAAGCGCGTAAGGTTGTCCTTCAAGAACGGATTCCCAGATTATGCGTCAGCATTTCTTTGGCGTTTTTGAGGGAAGTTTCGGTAACGCGGCTTCCTGTTAAAAGTCTCGCGATTTCTTGGACCCTTTCGTCGAAGGACAACTCTTTCACGACCGTATAGGTCCTGTCCTTTTTGACATGTTTGTCGATCCTGTAATGATGTGCAGCAAAAGAGGCAATTTGAGGCAGATGGGTGATGCAGATCACTTGGTGCTGTTCAGCAAGGGTCCTCAGCTTTTGGGCAACGAATTCAGCGGTTTTTCCGCCGATACCGGAATCGATCTCGTCGAATATAAGGGTTTTCAGCTGTTCCGTCTCTTTGCCTATCGATTTCAGCGCCAGCATGATGCGCGAGAGTTCTCCTCCGGACGCGATTTTCCGCAACGGCCTCAGTTCCTCTCCAGGATTGGGACTGATCAAAAACTCGATGTCTTCCGTTCCTGTATCTTTAATTTTTTCGATGTTCTCCGCATCATACGCACGGGATTTGATGTCGATTTTAAAACGGGCCTTTTTCATTCCCAGAAGATCTATTTCCTCCTCAACGGCTTTTTCCAGAGCCTGGGCGCCTCTTATTCTTTTCTCTGCGAGTTTTTCTGTCAGCTCTCGATAATGAGAAAACTTATCGGCAATTTCCTTTTCCAGCTCAGCCAGTATTTCATGACTGGAACTGATATCTGAATATTCTTTTTTCGCTCTCTCCAGGTAATCGAGGATTCCTGGAACCGTGTCGCCGTATTTTCTTTTCAGGCTTTCTATCAGACTGAGGCGGGCCTCCATCTCTTCCAGTCTATCTGGCGAGTCGGTTTGCTTTTCCTTGAATTTGAGAAGAGAGTCGGTAAGATCATCGATGATAACAACAAACTCTCCGATAGCCTGTTCCGCGGGCTTGAAAGAATTGTCATAGCCGGATAATTCCTTGATGATACCCTGGAGTTTCGAAAGGAGCGAGGAAGCCGAATCTTGTTTCTCATAAGAAATTTCCAGGGCTTTCTCTACCAGCAGGCGGATTTTTTCGGCGTTTTTCAGGATGTTCCTGTCCTGGCGAATTTCCTGTTCCTCATCCGGTTTGAGCCCGGCATTTTGGATCTCAGATATTTGGTAATTCAGAAAATCCAATCGCTGAACCCGCTCCTTTTCCCTGGATTCCAACTCTTTTTTTTTGCGCGCACATTTCCTGAGTTCCTGGGATGTTTTCGCGACATTCATCCGGATGGAAAAGGCATTTGCGTAGAAATCGAGATAATCCATCTGATTCTCGTTTTGCCGCAGGAAAGCGTGGTCGTTCTGTCCGTATATATCGACAAGGCCATCTCGGATGGATCTCAATTTTTTGATCGGGACCAGAACCCCGTCCACATATCCCTTGCCTGTTCCTTTCTCCGGCATTGTTCTCTGGATGAAAACCTCATTCCCCTGGTCGGGGGTGGGGAAGAGGTCCTTGTGTGTGTTATCGGGATCGAGCTGGAAAATGGCTTCTACGGTGGTTTCTTTTTTTCCTGTGCGGATCTGATCTGGAGACCCTTTTTCGCCCAGGACCAATCGGATGCCGTCGATGATGATGGATTTACCCGCACCTGTTTCTCCTGTCAGGATAGAGAACCCTTTTTTCAGATTCAACTCTACATTTTCGATAGTGGCTAAATTTTTGATGCGGAAGGATTTGATCACTTTGATCCGGTTATTTTTATGGGAATCAGAGCCTTCTCCATATCGATCCGGCCGTATCCGAGGAAATCATCTTTTCCGGGATGTTCATCAGCATTGACATCATCTGCAGAGTAACGGATTACATCCATGATGTCGTCGGGATCCATCCAGGGTTTTATGCTTTTGATCAGCGCCACGAATCCGGCAACGATAGCGGCAGATGCCGAGGTGCCTGTTCCGTAACCGTAGGGTTCGGGGATAAAATCATAGTCGTTTTCATCGAACACCCATGCAGGAACCGGGCCTATGATTCTAGCCCCTGGCGCAGCCACGTCGACTTCCGGGCCGAAATTCGACCAGGATAGCCGGGTGTCGTTATAATCCGTCGCTGCCACAGCGATGCAGTAAGCATCGTAGGCGGCAGGATAAAGAACGCCCTGTCCTTCGTTTCCAGCGGATGCGACGCAAATAAGGCCTTTGGATTTAGCGTAGGCAAGAGCATCTTCAAGTTCAGGGACGGAATCTCCTGGCCCCAACGAGAAACCGAGGCTCATCGAGATTACGTCGGCCCCCTCATCCGTTGCATATATGATCGCATCAATAAGAGAACTGACGTAGCCGGAACCGTCGGCAGCGACAGCTTTCAACGGGAGAATCAAAGAGTTCCAGCTCACTCCCGCAATGCCTATCCCGTTGTTCGTGTTGGCTGCGACAAGGCCGGAAACGAAGGTCCCGTGGCCGTGGTCGTCCTCTGCGTCATTGTCGTCGTTCACGAAATCGTAGCCTCTGGAGACGGTTTTGCCCATCATATCTTCATGGTCGAAGTCGATCCCTGTGTCGATAACGGCAATGACGACCCGGTGATCTCCCTTTGTCTCCTCCCATGCTTCCAGCGCTTTGATATCGGCCCTGTTTTTTCCGCGGGGGCCCGGGAATCCAATCTCCTGTCCTTCGTTATAAAGGGCATACTGCTTGCTGAAATGGCTATCTGTGGGTTTGGGAACAGCGTTTATGAAAATTTTGTAATCCAGGGAAACATGCGCTACATCTGGATTGCGAATCAAAGCGTAAGCCGTGTCTTCCACCGTCGATTGGCCAGGAATTTCGAGCACGTAGGTATTCAGTTTCGGGATTTGCTTGATTTTTTTTAGCTGGAAGGCATTTATCGTGGTCTCGATGGAGTGAACCGAGATCCTTGGATTGAATTTTACCATGATCCGGTCGGTAGCATACCGGTTTTCTCCCTTTTGGAATGGCTGCCCGTTGTTGATCGAAAGGATATTCTGCTGTCGCGTCCGCACGTGATCGGGTTTTTGTCTTTGATACCTCTTGTGATCGAAGCTGAATGAAAAGAAAAAGACGAAAAGGATCGAGACAAGCAATAATATTTTAGATTTTCTCATCGATTCCTCCGGTTAGAATAAATAAGCAGCGATGGCCACAACGCCAAAATCCATTCCTTCGTTGGAGGGTAGGATGTGCACTTCGCCTTTGAGGAAGAAATTTTCGCTCAGGCCGAGAATGCTTCCCAGCGTGATGTCGATCAGGCCTTTGGATTCGATCTTTTTTTCTTCCAAACCTTTCAGGTCCTGAATGGCCTGCTCCATTTTGAATTTTCCCCATAAATTGTTGTAATAAAGGGCCAGGTAAGGGGAAAAAGATTGGAGGGCCGTATATTTGAAATAGGGGCCGGCGGAAACTCTCGACCATGTCGATTTCCCGGTAACGGTACCGGGAACATTGAGTCCCGGGACATCCCAGTTTTTTTCCAGGCCGATTTGATGCATAAATTGACCATGCAGTCCGAGCTCGAAAGTGTTTCCATAGAAGAGGGATTTTCGTATGTCCCCTCCTAGGATTATTCCTCCGATATTACCCGCATCAAGTTCGATCGAAAGAGGCAGTTGCCTGAAGGTCAGGGATTCATAGTTGGATAGCCCATATCCGACCAACGCCGAAACGGAAAATCCATCGTCGATTTCGATTTCCGTGTTTAAAGCGAAAATAAAAGTTTTTAGCTCGGAGATCTTTTGTTTGTCATCCCAGGTTATTTTACGCAAAAAATATTCGAAATGAGCACCAGGTTTGATTCTCAATCCATTGGAAAAAGAAATGTCCTGGGCCTGGGGAAATGCCGATTTTGGGAGACACAAAAAAAACAAGGCCGATAGAAAAAGCACGCAATGTCTTTTCATTTTTTCCTCCACTCTCTAGTCCAGTCGGTTTCTATTTTCGATTTCCTCCATTTTTTCCTGGGCTTTTTTCGTGAATTTGCTTTGAGGATAATCTGTTATCAATTTTGTGTAGTAAGGGACACTCTCTTCGATTTGATCCATGCTGTAATAGGAATTTCCGAGAATAAAATAGACCTCGTCCAGTCCGGAGAACGTGGGGTAATTCGACAGAATCTCTTTCAGGCGGTTTACGGAAGCACGATAGGCTTTTCTCGTGTAGTACAGCTTCCCGATGCTCAGGGCGTGTGCAGCCAGGTATTCTTCGCAAACTTTGATGTTCTCCCTTGCCTGCTTGGTCTCTTCACTCAATGGATAATCCGTTAAGAGGCGTTTGAATTCCTGGAGGGCCAGTTCGGTTTTTGTCTGGTCCCTTCCGGGTTTGAGCACTTTTTTAAAATAAGACATGGCAATTTGAAGTTGAGCGTAAGGGGCAGAGGGACTCATGGGAAAATTCGTGATGAAATCCCTGTATTCTGATGCCGCAAGGATCATGCTGCCTTCATCTCCCTGAAAGAAATAGGAGTCTGCAATCGCTAATTTGGCTCTCTGGGCGAAAAAACTCTGGGGAAAGGAGTCGATGACCTGTCTCAGATACAAACGCGCTTTTTCAGGATCTTTTTTTATGAATTGTTCCCCTGTTCTGAAAAGGGCCTCGTCGGAGCTGGCGATGTCAGGGTCTATTTGAAGGCTAGATTTTTTGCAAGCCGGCCCCACAAAAATGAGAAGAAGACAAAATATCCCGATGATTAATCGTAATTTCATATCAATTTCCTTTTTATTTAAAATAAGATTCCTTCCTTTTCGAGAGTTTTAATCCAATCCCATTCAAATTCGAGCCCTTCTTCCAATTTCGTTTTTGGAGCGTACCTCAGATCTTTTTTCGCTTTTCGAATATCTGCAAAGGTATGCCGGACATCCCCTTTTTGTCCTGCGTCAAAACGGATTTTCACCTTGCTACGACTTGTGTCCTCGAAAAGAGGGATGATGTCGGCGAGTTTCCGCTGAGTGCCGCCTCCGAGGTTATAGGTTTCTCCAGGTCTCCCATTTTCAATAGACGAAAGATTCGCGTCGATTATATCATCGATATAGGTGAAATCTCGAGTTTGTTGGCCATCGCCGAATACGGTGATTTCTTCGTTCCCGATAATGGACTTGAAAAATTTATGAAAGGCCATATCAGGACGTTGACCCGGGCCATAAACCGTAAAAAATCTCAACGAAACACACGGGCAGCCATAATTTTTGTAATAGAGATGGCAGAGATGCTCGGCCGCCAGTTTGGTGACGCCATAGGGAGAATAGGGATGGAGTGTGCTCGATTCGGTCATCGGAAGTTGCGGGCTGAGTCCATAAACCGAGGAAGAGGAAGCATAGATGAATTTCTTTATCGATGACGTTTTGGCCGCTTCCAAAAGTCGTTGAGTCCCCTCGATATTATTTTTCGTATAGATGGAAAAATCGGATCCCCAACTCGTTCGCACCCCGGCCTGTGCAGCGAAATGGAAAACGATATCGATCCCGTCCAAGATCTTGTTCAAATCCAGATCGAGCAAATCCTGCGTGATGAGTTCGAAATTCGGGTTTTCCAATAGAGACCGGATGTTGTACTCTTTGAGTTTCCTGGAGTAGAAATCTGTAAAGGCGTCTACAGCAACGATATGCCTTCCTTCTTTAAGCAATCTCTTGCAGAGGTGAGATCCGATAAATCCGGCTGCGCCGGTGACGAGGATGTTCATGTCATTTGCTAACTTCTAATGTGATTCTATTTCTTTTCTGAATTTTTGACCCCGGGGCAGGTGTCTGGTTGATGATGATTCCTGAGTCGAGGCCCTGGTAATATCGATACCTTATGCTGCTCACATTGAACTCCAGTCTTTCCAATTGGGTGATCGAGCTCGCTGCACTTTTTCCTATCAGATCCGGCATCAAGTATCTGATCTCATGCTGGCCTTGGCTGACCAAAAGGCTGACAGGCGTATCTCGCCCCACTTCTTCTTCGGGAAGAGGATATTGCCCGATGATTTTTCCCGCAGCGTATTTTGGCGTATGCACATGGGAAATTTTCCCTTCTATTAGTCCGGCCTCTTCCAGTAAAGGACGGATGGTTTGGAGGTTTTTTCCCAGAAAATCCGGGACGACCACTTTTTCTTTCCCCGCGCTCAAAACAACCCGCACTTCGGAATTGATCTTGGCCTTCGTGTTTTCCGGGGGATCTTGGAAAATGATCTTTCCCCGTTCGTACCGTTGATCGAGCCTCACCCCGCTCTGAATCAGAACGATCTTTTTCTTTTCCAATTCGATTCTGGCCTCTTCCAGAGTATTCCCTATCAGGCTAGGTAAAGTGATCATCTCGCCTTTGAGGGTGACCTCGAAGGAAAGAATGGCGCTAATGAAAAAAAGATTTAGAACGAGGAGAAACAAAAACGCAAAATTGAAGATTTTTTTTGCAGACATGAGATGTTTGTTCTTTTAAAAATCAAATACTATTAATACCATAGTTTATAAACCAAGTAAACCTCAAAAAAGTTACGGCCGTGATTTCCAGTGCAGCATGTTTTATTCTGTGTGGCCGCAGAAATGTTTACTATTTTGTCGAAGAAATTGCTGGGATGGCCAATTTTATTTATAATAGGTGTCTTTGAAAAGGAGGAACGAGCGCATGTCTGAATATATGGCAGAATTTTCGGATTTCCGGAGCGACACCGTAACTCGCCCTACGAAAAATATGCGAAAAGCGATGGCAGAAGCTGTTGTCGGAGATGATGTCCTGGGGGACGATCCAACCATCCAGAAACTCGAGTCACTGGCAGCTGAGATCATGGGTAAAGAAGACGGGCTGTATGTGCCTTCAGGAACGATGGGAAATTCCATCGCAGTGAAAGCATGGACCAGCGAACTGGATGAGGTTATCGTCGAATCCCGGGCACACATTTATAACATGGAGTCGACGCACATGACATTCATCGCGCGGGTCACACCTCGTCCCCTCGGTTCTGACAGGGGCGCGATGGATCCGGAAGATGTGGAACGCAATATCCGTGTGCCCTCCGTCCATATTCCGAGGACTTCCCTTATTTGTGTGGAAAACAGCCATAACAACTGGAGCGGGGCTGTTGTTCCCATGACCAATCTCGAAACGATCAGGCAGATCGCAGACAGGCATGCTTTGAAGATTCATTTTGATGGCGCCCGCATTTTCAACGCCAGCCATGCATCCGGAGTTCCGGTTAAGGAATACGCAAAAATTGGGGATTCTCTGATGTTCTGCCTGTCAAAAGGACTCTCTGCTCCTGTCGGGTCTATGTTGGTGGGTCCGAAGGATTTCATCGCTTATGCGCGTCGCTTGCGAAAGGCATTGGGCGGGGGGATGAGACAGGCAGGAGTTCTTGCGGCACCTGGTATCGTGGCACTTACCGAGATGGTCGAAAGACTGAAGGAAGATAATGCCAGGGCAAAAAAACTGGCATCTTCTATCGCAGGGCTGCCGGGAATCCGATTGGATCCTAACCTGATTCAGACGAACATCGTTATATTCGGTTTCGACCATCCTGAAATTTCTGTTTCCGCTTTCCTGGCCAGGCTGAAAGAGAAGTCTGTCCTTGCTTTATCGACCCCCTCAGGCGATATTCGATTCGTCATGCATAAGGATGTGGGGGATGAGGATATCGACAGAGCTGTCCGGGCATTCAGAGAAGCCCTCGGCGGCTAGGTCACTCGGTGACTAAAAGCGATTGTTCGACGATTTCTGCGATATCCCATATCTTTAAGCGTTCCTCTTGATCTTTGCTTTTGATCGCATCATCGAACATGGTGATACAGAAAGGGCATGCGGATGCAATCCATTCCGGTTCTGTCACGAGGGCATCTTCAAGCCTCCGGATATTGATTCTTTGCCCGATTTTCTCGTCCATCCACATCCAACCTCCCCCGGCTCCGCAGCAGAGGGATCGATTTCCGGAACGTTCCATCTCTCGGATTTCCAGAGACGGGATTGCTCTGAGCACTTGTCTCGGGGCATCGTAAATTCCGTTGTATCTTCCGAGATAACAGGGGTCGTGATAGGTGATCTTTTTTAGAATGGGCTGGCCCGTTTTCAGGCGGCCCGAACCGATTTCTTTGGCGAGGAATTCCGCATGATGGATCACTTCGCTAGAAAATCCCATTTGGGGATATTCATGTTTGAGCGTGTTGTAACAGTGAGGGCATGTGGTCAATATTTTTTCGACCTTATATCGGTTGAAATTTTCGATATTGGACTGAGCCAGGATTTGGTAAAGGTATTCGTTCCCGGCCCGTCTTGCGGGATCCCCGCAGCAGCCTTCTTCCATCCCGAGGATCGCAAATTCGATGCCGATGTGCTTTAAGATCTTTGCCATGGCCGTGGCCACTTTTTTATTGCGGTCATCATAGGAACGGATACACCCTACAAAAAAGAGGAATTCGAATTCTTTCCCCGATGATTCGGATAGAATCGGAACATCGAGCTCTTTGGCCCAGTCCGCCCTGGCGTCGAATCCTAGGCCCCAGGGATTAGAATTTTTCTCCAAGCCTCGGAATGCTTCCATCAGTTCTTCGGGGAACTTGCTCTCCATGAGGACCTGGTACCTTCTCATATCGATGATTTTATCCACATGCTCCACGTAAACAGGGCAGTGTTCCATGCAGTTTCGGCAGGTCGTGCAGGCCCAGAGAGCATCTTCCTGGATCACCTTCCCGACCAGTGTCGGGGCTTCCACGTCTTTTTTCCCCAGTTCATGCAGGTGATTTTTCAAATCCTGGATAAGGTTTTTCGGAGAAAGAGGTTTTTCTGTGAGATGGGCAGGACAGTGGTCCTGGCACCTCCCGCACCGTGTGCAGGCATCGAGATCGAGGAGCTGCTTCCAGGTAAATTCCTGGATCTTCGCCACCCCGAAACTCTCTGCATCTTCGTCTTCCAGGTTCATATGGGAAAGGGCTCCTTTGGGCTCCAGGGAACGATAGATCATGTTCAAAGGGGAGCTGACGAGGTGAAAAAGCTTGGAATAGGGGATATAGGCGATGAAACCCAGGACGAGAAAAAAATGGATGCGAAAAATAAGCATGGCCAGGAACCCTTTTGTTGGGATGCCGAGCCCGGTGGCTTCGATAAGCCAGGCGAATAAATGGCCTAAAGGAGCCCACGAGTGAACGTCCTTCCCGATTATAGAAAGCCTGAGGCTTTCCAAAAGGAGGCCGGTAATGAGGATGAGAAAGAGTGCAGCAAGACAGATGAAATCTTCTGGCCTGTTATCGAGCCTGGATGGACGGGCGATATATCTTCGGTGGAATGCCAGAGCCAGAGCTCCCAGGCCGAAGAACGCGATGATGTCCAGCAGGAGAGAAAAAACCTTGCCGACTGGAGAGGGGAGAGTGAAAGCGAACTGAACGATCACGATAACCACGAACGGAAAAACGAATCCGAGGAACAGGAACAAGTGGATGAAACCCGGGTAAAGGTCCTGAAGGATTTTGCGGTGGAGGATTCCTTCTACGACGAAGGCCCGGATCCTTGTTCCCATGGAGTGGGACCTGTTCTCCTGTCGTCCGATTTTCCACAGACGGATGCGCTTTTGGAGACCGTAAGCGAATAGTGTCAGAGTAAGAAGCACGAGCAGTATGTCGAATGCTTTAATCATCTTTCCATGTCCTGCCCGGTGCCAGCATCACGTCATGGCAGTTCAGGCACTCCTGGCTTTTCGGCGGACCATCGAACTCTCTGATATGGCACAGGATACATTCTGCAACCGAAGGCCTGTTCGTCCCTTCCGACGCGTATTCATGCCCGGCGGTCCGGTGGCAGTCGATGCATTCGAGCCCTTCCTGCCGATGTATCCTGTGATTGTATTTGACGATCTTCTTTTTGATGCTGTAGCCCAGTTCCAGCACCTCTCCATGGCAGTCCAGGCATCTCCGGGATGTGAGGGAGTCATCGGCCGAATACTCGGGTGGGATGAACCGGTCGGAATGGCAAGCAAAGCACGATGTCGTGTGCGCCGGATGGCCGTTCGAGTTCTTCCACAGATCAATGAGCTCCGGGTGACATTGCGCACAGACCGCGTCGTTCGTCGCGGAAAAGCGGACAAGATACCCTATACCCCCGGCCGCGACTATCAGGATGGCCGAACAGATCAGCACGAGTATCGTCCAGAATCGTTTTTTATATTTAACCGCACACATGATGTTCTTATCGTTCGGCATCGAAACTCAATAGAAAGATTTCCGGATCCTGTTTTCCTTCGGGTATTCCGGAAATAAGAATTCTTTGTGCATCGAGACTCATGATTCGGGGGCCCCAAAACGCAGGGAATTTAGGGATGTCCATCGGGACCAAACCTGAGACATAACCAGGGGTATTTTGATCGAACGCGACTCGTCCTTCACCCGTTTCGCAATCGAGCAATATCCCGTCATAGATATATTTGTACAGGATATATTTCCCGTTTCCAGATATGTCGTAATAATCGACCTTTGGTGATAGTGACGATTTCAGATATACGAGCTCGGCCCCCTCCGAATCGATCATGTATGTTCCGATCCCTTGTTTTTTCTTTCCCGTATAGAAAAATACGACCTTGGTTCCATCCTGGCTCAATTCGGCAAGACTGAACCAGCGGTCTTTAAAATCGGTTATCTTTGTAACACGAGTCCCCTCCCAGTCGGATAAATAAAGGTCGTAATCGAGCTTGTCATCGGATGATTGGGCGCCGAACAATATTCTATCTCCGGAACCGTTCATACCGAAGGCCCATCCTCCTCCAAGAAGCGGCTGTGAAGGATGAGACGTCCAATCCCATTGTAGCCCGTTAAAATCGGGCGCGAGGACCGTTTTTTGTTCCCCGGTTTCGGTGTCGACAAAGATTATGGCACCCGCATTCCCATAGCGGATGGGTCCTAGATGCCCTTTCATCACACAAGCCACCCGGCTCCCATCGGAGTTCACCGCATAATGCGATATCCTCTCCCATTCGTTCCCAGCAAAATCCAGGGCCTCCCAGTCTTTTCCCTGGAGAGCCTCGATAGGAAAGGAGAAAATTTTTGAACCAGTGCCATCTGTGTTTAGAACCGCCAGATAATGATCCAGAATGTTTTCGGGTTGATCCAAGCTCAGAACGATGACCGCCCTCTGCCCGTTGCCGGATAACATGGGTGGTTTGGTCCCTAAATGGAGAGCGAGCCCCTCATAAGGTTCAGGAGCGGCCCATTTTCCGTCCTCAAACAGCTCCGTTTCTTCTCCGGTGTCGACGTTCATTATCCGGAGGGATTTGGTGATATCCTCTCCGGTCGAGGTTTCCTGCACATATAACATCCAATGACCGTCATCGCTCAGACAGGGGAAATGAACTGAATTATTCCCGGAATGGGTTAGCCGCCTTATGCGGCCTTGATTATCAAAAACATCGGAAAAGAGAGAGCTGGCCGCCAAAAAAGCGATGGTCAGTATGATGAAAATATGCCCGGTTTTGCTATTTTTGTTTCTAACCATTTGTTTATTCCTCTATCTTTTCGACCTGGACCACCGTGTCTTTCGAGGCAAGACCTCCTCCAAGTGGATCCAGCCTGTTTTCGATGATCGAATTGGGATTCACGCCCTTTCCTTCATCGCTCCACCAAATTAGATAAGTGTCGTTATCCTTGCTTCGGTATTCTTGCGCTCGGGCTACGTTCCCGAATGCAGTATGGCCCAATCCTTCAGCAAGAGCGACAGATTCGGGATGAATCCGCTCGGTGGTCATCACGCGGACGGCTAGGCTCCCAACGGATGATCGGACCCGGACCTTTTCCCCATTTTTTATGCCAAGCTGCAAAGCTTTTCCTTTATTCATCCAAAGACGGTTTTCGTGGAGTATCTCCCTTGCCCATTTGCTGTTTTCCACCCCTTTTGTGCCAAGATTCGATTTAAAAGTCGTCAGGATGAACTGGCCGGCATTTCCTTCCTTGCGGGGGCTTAACGGCACATATTCCGGCAACTTGGATCGTTCCGGATTTCCGGGGGATACCATTGCGATGTTTATGGATTTTGTGCTGACTTTCCTCCCGGCTCCAGTCTTGACCGACCACCCTTTTTGCATTAGAGCCTGGATGTCGGCACTCTTATCCGAAAAAGACTCTGCCCTTTTGTTGGCGTAATCCCGGGTATCTCTGAAAGGTAGAGCTTTTGCGACAGCACCGCCGATTTTTTTTGCCAGAATCAAACAAAAATTCCCCACCTCTACGGCTTCTCCCATTGGAAGAAAAGTGTTTTCGAGCAATTTCCCTGCATCGAAAGATGGCGAACGCAGGGCTCTTGTAGAGCTGAGAAGGGATACCACAGGCTGTCGAAGATTGAGGACGGGGAATCCATCGAGAGAAGGCGCGGATTCCATGCCCCATCCTTCAAGATATGTCGCTGCGGGCAGAACCAGGTCTGCCAGCATGGCAGTTTCGGTCATGTGAGTATCCATCACCACCAGAAAGGGCGTGGTGCTTTCGTCCTTGAGGAGAGCGGTGCTTTGCACGCAATCTGCATCCCCATAAGAAGGATTCGCAAGATAGGCGAAGTAGGTGTCTATCGGAGTATCTTTCCGTTTCAAATGGACGATCGTTTCCGATGTTTCTGGATTGGCCATGGGGTCCACCGCTGATTGCGGGAAAAAAAGGCCCCCTTCTTTTTCCAGGTTTCCGACCAGCCAGTTCAAAAGGGAGATGCATCTTGTATTTTGATTCCCGTTTTCGTGGTCGAACGCCCCTCCGCCTATCAGGGCGACCGAAGGCCGGTTCGAGGCATAGAGAATAGCGAGCCGTTGGATATCCTCAGCAGCCAGGCCACTTTCTTTTTCGGCCCATTCGGCCGTGAAAGGGGAGAGATGTTGCTTCAATGCTTCAAAAGAAACGTTAGTTTTCTGTTCGATGAATACCCTGTCAGCCAGTCCTCTGTTCACGATCACGTGGGCCATCGCAAGGGCGATGCTGCCATCTGTCCCCGGCTTAACCGGATGCCATTCATCGCTTTTCGATGCCGTTTCGGACAATCGCACATCGAACGTGATAAGCTTTGCGCCTTGTTCGGTCCGAGCAAGAGCAAGGCGACGGGCAAGGCCGATAAAATAATCATGATTGGCAAAAGGATTTGCCCCGAAGTTCAGGATAACGCGGCTTTTCGCAACGTCGGGAATGACGGTCGGATTCCCTGTCATGGCGTCGAGCGCTGAAGACTTGCTCAGATTGTTCAGAACGGGACGATCGATGACAGAGGCTCCACCCGATGCGCGGATGAATTGCAGGAGGATGGGATCTTTTTGACCCACATCGACAATCAATTCCCTTATCCGGCCTTCCGAAAGCAAATGACCGATGCGGTTACGCATCGTGAGGTATACTTCATCCCATGTTATCCTGGACCAACGATTCTCTCCTCTCGCGCCGACTCTTTTTAAAGGATATAAGAGTCTTTCCGGATCGTTTACCAGATTGATCCCCGCAATGCCTTTGGCACATATGCCGCCTCTGTTGTTCGGGTGGTCGGGGTTCCCCAGGATTTGGACGAGCCTGTTCCCATTGAGATAAGCGATAATCCCGCATCCCGCCTGGCATTGCAGGCATGTCGTAGGGATTGCCGTCAACGATTTTAATGATGTCCGAGAGACCCCCGCGATCTTTTTGTCCCGCGCGGATTGGGAAAATGCACGCAGAGACAGAGATGTTGTTGCGGCTATGGCGAGTCCATCTTTCATGAACCGCCTTCTGGAAAGTCCTTTTTTCATCATTGTTTTTATTTAAATAAGCGGGATGAATTCCCCTCCGATAACGACGACGTATCGCATGAAAAATATCCCTATGATCACGAGCAAAGAAGCGATGATCATGGTTGCCAGATTCCGGAATCGTGGAACGGAGAGGAGCACAAACGGCACGATCTTTCCCAAAAGATTTTCTACGATAAGGAACAGCGGAAAAAATTTGCCGGATAAAAGCAAGTGGGCTGCCGCCTGGGCATCCGAATGGGATATTAGAAGGACGAGTATGTCGCATAATACTAAAAAGAGATCGAACACGATGATCCATGCGAGCATTTTTCCGAGGTTTTCGAGCAGGGGATAGTCTAGCTTTTTTTGTCGGGAGAAGAAACGATCCTTTATGATACAGACCAATATCATCAGGGCGATGCCGGAAACAATGGCCGATACGAGAAATAAAATCGGCATCAAGGCGGTGTTCCAAAGAGCCCTGGCTTTTCCGAATGCCAGGATGAATCCCGTGTAGCCATGAACGGAAACAGCGAGTGGGATTCCGATCAGCCCGAAAAGGCGTGCCGTTTTTCTTTGCTCCTTGAACATGAAATAACCATAGACGATGCAGTTTATCGGATAAAGGATCAGCAGGAATGATCCCCATGTTATCGGGGACTCGAAATTCAAATACACGAAAAGATGCCAGGCCCTGTGGGGAACACCGATGTGAAGCAGGAGAAACAGGGGAGCGATGATCAGAAGAACCGTAGCCAGGATAACCCCCACTTTTCCAAGAGATTTGTATTTTTCCATCCCGAAGCCGTAAGCGAGGGTAGAGAGGATAAAAGATCCCGCACTCAAGCCGGTCAAATAAAAATATACGGCGATGAATATGCCGAAGGCCTCCTGCTGTGTGACGTTGTATAAGATCTGTCCGTCCACCATTCTTATTCTAATTCCTTTGTGTCCACGACTTCCTGGTCGAGCCCGATATAAAAAGCCTGTGGGTGCGTTCCCAATTCGGCTTTGATAACCTGAACGGCATTTCCTGCCAAGGCTTTGGCTATCTCGCTTTCCGGATCGCTTGAATCCCCGAATAGGATGGCTCCCGTGGGACATGCGAGAACACAGGCTGGTTCCAAGCCCGCATCTACCCGGTGGTGACACCAAAAACACTTTTCCACGATCTTGGTCACCGGATTGATATGCCGTACTCCATAAGGACAGGAAGCCATGCAGTAGCGGCACCCGATGCACCGGTGAGGATCCACATAAACGATTCCGTCCGGGCGCTGGATCGAGGCTTTGACCGGACATACCGTCACGCATATGGGTTTTTCGCAGTTGTTGCACACGATCGGAAGGAAATATTCTCTTGCATGAGGATAAGTCCCTTTTTCCACACGCTTTACCCAACTCCTCCATACACTCAATGGAACATTGTTTTCGGCTTTGCAGGCCACCGCGCAAGTGTTACATCCGATACATTTGCGGAGATCGATCAACATAGCCAGACGTTTTTTATCCGTTTTCATGATCTTCCTGTCTGGCCTCATCTTTCTGAGGCGTCTTTTCTTCGATTTTCATTTTTTCCCGCCATGCCAGGAATCTGAGAGACCATGTTTTTCGAGATCGGTAGAGAAAAAACGATCCCGAAGCAAAAAGCAGAAGAAAAAGGAAAACATTGGCGACCGAGTTGAGGCCGGTCCATCTCGCGGCATCGAGATGAGTAGGCCCCATAACCAGGTTTCCCTTGGACCGCACGTCGTGACAGCGGGTGCAAAAGTCCTTATAGACACGCTTGGCACCATGGGCCGAATCTTTGTAATGACAGCTTGTGCAAACGTTCATGTCGAATTTTTCGGATATATCTCCCTTGCGGTGGCCAGATATTTTTCCCAACGATGTCCCGGACAGGATTCCTTTGACCATGACTTCGGGATGGCATATCCCGCATGTCGTGCCGATGTTGGATTCATGAACGGATGACAAGGGATCATCGTGGCGCAGGATCGCGTGTTTTGTATGACAGTGGAAGCACAGGGGAAGTTCTTTACCGGGGGTTATCGTTCTGAATGTCAGATGTACGTTCTTTTGATATTCCTCTGCTTCGACGGGATGGCAGCGGGCACAGTCCACATCGATGAATCCCTCCCGGAAATGGAGGAAAGGGGTGGCGTTACTGTGGCAGTCCACACATGTCAGGTTGCCGAGATGATGGATATCCCGGGACCACAAATCCGGATCGACATACAGCGTGCGGATTCTTCCGTCATTCATGATCTGGGATATTTCGGATTTGCCGTGGCAGGTCAGGCAATCCTGGTCAGAATAGGTTGCAGGTCGGGCAAATACGGATTGAAAAAGGAGTGAGACGACGATGAAGGCATTTCTTAGATATTTTAGAAGCATGCTAAACCGAATATCGCGGCAATCATCCAGAGGTAAAATTTGGTAGCATAATGATCGATGGATGTCAAGCCCGGATGCATGATAGCGTTCTTTATTTCCAGGATAATAAAAAAAAGGTAGGCCTCTTCCATTTTGTGTGGATTTTTTACCAGTGGATAATGACGGGTCCTGTCACGGCTTCCTCCCCCGGCCGTCCTTGCTCCACCCATCCCCCAGCGGGCACCCTTCAGCTGCGGGCGGGCGAGGGGCCCCTCCAGCCGCGCCACCCGTCTTTTTATCGTTATCTCCCACGCAAAATGGAAGAGAACCGAAGAAGCTAACTTTCCACTTGCGGAAATGACTTGGCTCAGATAAAAATCTTCGCGATCAAAAGGGAATGGCTATGCCCCAGTGAAGTTTGGTGAAGGTTTTTTTATTTCCCAGGTGGCTTTCTTGAATGTCTGCCCATATACTTGCTCCGAAGGAGAACTCCGCATAATCTGACAGCTTGACACGGAAGATTAGGTCGGCCAGAAAAGCCTGACCCAGGGAAAACAGGGATTCGGATTGAGCGATGACCTGGCAGCTTATGCCCAATCGATCCTGTATCCATGCCCCGATCCGGATCCCGTATTCTTGGAGCAGCTTTTCTCCAGATTGATCGAGATGGCCTTTGTGGTTTGTGTGATAGAGCAGCCATGTGAACGGTTCGAAATAAAAATCGCCGAGCTTGAACGGGATGCCGAAACCGGCATAATTACGGTTAAGATAATAGGCAAGTCCATCAAGGCTACTCTGATAGTCCGAGTCATGATTGGAATCGTGTCCCAGAATCAAAACCAGATTATCGAGTGGATTGAACCGGAGAGAAAAGTGCCAGTCGAACTTTGTCCGTTTGCTCCCGTCGTCGTGTGTCACAAGTTGAGCGAGAAAAGAAAAGTTTTCCGTTATGAAGATGCGGTTCCTGAATCCGAAGGTCCACCGGTCATCCTTTCCGGATAGATCGTTGTAACTGGGGAAATTCGAGGGGAGTTGGAGCTGGCCGAAAAATTCTCCGTGCAGGGTCAATTTTTTATTCGGGAAAAGTGGATTTTTTTCTTTGTACGGACGGTACACGAATATTTCATAACAAAGGAGCGTTTCGGTACCAAGAACACAGAGGAAACAGATTGTAAGGAAAGCCGGTAAAAACCGTTTTTTAAAATTCATAGGCTAATCCTATCCGGAAAACGCGGGGGGATTGAATTTCGGTTGCGTATCGCAGCGGATATTCCGGGCTTGTCCATTCATTCTCTTCCGTAGCCAGGGCCCTGTTCAGGATGTTGAAGCCGTCCAGAATCACCCGGAGCTTTCCTTTCTGGAAAAGGAATATTTTTTCCACGCGGAGATCGACCGTCCGGTTATATTCATATCTCGACAGACCTCTGGGATTGGCCTGGATGTAGAAGGGACCTTGCGTTAGGTCCGGCACGATGAGTTTTCTGGCGAAAGGCTGTCCGTCGTAATATTTGATGACACAACCGAGCCTCATGCCGACAGGCGCCAGATAGTTCACGCCGATTCGTCCAGTATAGGCCCTGTCGAACACAACTCGTCCCTCAGCGTTTATCAGGTTGTTCGGATTATCATACAGGTTTCCCAATACTCCCACATCGTTTTTCGTGTGCGTGTTTCCGGGATTGGTGGCCCCCTTTGCGTTTGTTGCCGTAAGCGAGAGAAAGACAGTCAGGCGGCTGCCGAAATGTTTCACAAGAGAAAAATCGGCGCCATGATATCGGGCGATCCAGTTTTCCGGATCCGCGTTCGTGAGAAGAAAAAAATCCTGTCCCAGAGTTTCCCTGCTTTGATCGTAGACGGTAAAAACGAGATCGTCATGGGTGCCCGGAATTCGGTCGTCTCCGCTTCCATAGACCTGCACCGGATCATAGGCGGAAAAAGGGACTCCTGTGTTAACCGTACCGATAAGGCTTCCGGTTTCTTGGGCAAACAATCCGAAGGACAGATGCCAGGAGGAACCGAAAACCGTTTCGAAAGATATGGTCAACTCATTCGTGTAAGGCCGCCTGAGATCGGGATCGATTTCGGAAAAGTATGGGCCGATACGCCTTAAAAGAACTCCTGATTCTCCTTCTTGATAGATCTTGTCCTGGTTGACGTCATCCCACTCGAATACCATGCCTCCCATGGCTCCTGGATTTCCATAGGTCATGTATTCAAGGGGAAGGGTGAAGAAATACCGTCCAACAGAAATTCTTATCGCAGATTTTTTTGAGCGGGCCAGAGGTACCGTTAGCCCGAATCGGGGGGAGATATTCAGCCAGTTTATGGGATTTGCTTCTTGGGAAACCGATCTCCCAGGAATCCAGCCTCGGCTGCCGGAAACGTGCAGTCCCAAATAAAAGGAAAGGAAATCGGCCAGTATTATGGAATCCTGGATATGGAGATTGAAATGGATGCCGGCTTCCTTGTGGTCTATAGGCGTTTGAAATTGAACGACCTCTATAGGTTCGTTGCCGAAAAAGCGCCGATGAAGATTGTCTTTTATCTCTTCAGAGTTCGAGGCTGCTGTGTATTGTAGCCTGAGCCCATACTGAAATCTGTGATGGATATGCCCGGAGCTGTATAAGAAGGAATCCCCCCGGAACTGGAGGGTCCAAAGATCCCGAGTGGATTTCATTGCGGAAGCAGCGGTTCCGCTCGGTATCTTGCGGAAAATTTCTATCCCGTGCTGGGGGCCGGAATCCGGCTGAAAATCCGAACGGGTGTGTCCTTGGGCAAAACTGAATCCGGCCCTAAAGGAATGACGGTTTCGGATGTTCTTGCGCCAGATCGCCTGGAATATGTTGTAATGATCCCTGCGGTCCGTGGTAGATGATTCCGGAATGTCCCTATAGGCGCCGTAGGTGGGATGAGAAAGGATTTGTCCAGTCCACAGGATGTCCAGTGTGCTTTGGCCGAAATGCCATTTAAAGCCCAGCAATCCCGACAGCAGAGATGATTCATCATCCCCTTCATAATCGGCAATATTCCTCGCAACCTGATAGCTTGTGACCGAAGACAGAAAAGAAAGCTTGCCCGGAATTATGGGACCTGAGAGATGGAAGTTCCCGTCTAACGAGCGGTTGAATCCATGGCTTTCGAATATCCCCTCACCTTCCAATGCAGGAGATATATTCGAACTTTGTAAAATCTTGTCGATGAAAAAAAATGAAGCTGCACCATGGAATCGGGAACCGGGCTGTTTGGTGATAAGATCGAAACGACCTCCGGGCGACAGCACATAGGGAGGGGGGCTGGCGTTGATGGATTGCGTGCCGCGAAGGGCATAAAAATCGGGAAAGAGCAAAGGCATCCCTTTCGAATAGGGATCGGTTACGTCCATCCCGTTAAGGGAGTAACCGCTTTGCGTCCATGTCGTCCCGCCCCGCACGCTGAAATAGGCGGGGATGGTTGCCCAGAGTCCGCCGACATCAATTCGGCTAACCGTTGCCGATAGATCCTGATTTTCCAAAAGCGACCAGACATTGTGAGCCGAAGGAAGTTCACTGATCTGTGATTCTCCGAGAAATGTCTGGAATACACTCTGGGTATAATCCAGGAGAACGGGATGAGAGGTCGATGCTTTCGCATGCCCGTTCGGATAGAGGATGGCTTCGCAGTATATTGCTTGTGAAGGGAGTGTCCAGATCTTTTCCTCGGTACGCCGCTGGTACCCGTCGATCGCAAATGTGATAACGTGTTTTCCGCTGGGAATCCCGGTTACCCGGAAATATCCCGTATCGTCACTGAATTGCTGGTATGAAAATTCTCCCTTTTCTTCGGCTATGCTGACGGTTGCGCCCGGCATAGGCACGCTGTTTTCATCGAACACGTATCCCCATACAGATCCATGATCGGACGTGTAAGCCGGGGTGCTCCCAAGAATATAAAGAATGACGAAAGAAGCCAGAATGCTATCGATTTTTTTCATTAAATCACAATATTAATGACGATTTTGCCGATAGCTGTCAAGGAAAAAAGAAGAGCTTCCGGCTCAGGCTAAGTGGAATAGAGGAAATAGAGTTTTCACGATGGGGCAGAAGATGTATAATACGGGAAAATTCTTGAAGGTTAGGTATAGATGATAAAAAGTTATGATTTGGCCATCCTCGGTGGAGGCCCGGGTGGGTATGTCGCGGCATTGCGGGGGGCCCAGTTGAAAAAGAAGGTTGTGCTGTTCGAAAGGGACCGTGTGGGCGGCACTTGCATGAATCGAGGATGTATCCCGGCGAAGTTTCTCCTGCATCAGACAAAATCCTTTGAAGAAGCGACGAACAGCAAGTATATCGATGGCCCTCTGGAAGCTTTGACATGCAATTGGCAAAGAGTGCAGGAGGGGAGAAAAAGACTCGTGGACAGATTTATCCGGGGGATAGAATTTCTGTTGAAAAAGAATGGGATAGATCTCGTTAGAGGCCAAGCACAATTGCAGAATGAAAGGCAGATCGCAGTTCGCAACGGGAACGGCGAGAGCATCCATGAAGCGGAAAAAATCATACTGGCGACCGGCTCTAGACCTGCTGTTCTTCCTTTTCTCCAACCTGATGGAGTCAATATCATCACCAGCAAAGAAGGTCTGGAACTGGCTGATATCCCTGATGAAATGGTTATCGTCGGTGCCGGGGCTATCGGGCTGGAAATGGGGCTGATCTATCGGCGGCTGGGGTGCAAGGTCACTATTCTCGAGATAATGCCCGAAATTCTGCCAGGATGCGAGCGAGAAATGACCTCTCGTCTGGAAAAGCTGCTCAAATCAAAGGGGCTCGACATACACACACAAACGGAAATCCGTCAAATTAACAAAGACAGCGGGAGAATTGTTCTGGAGTGTTTTAACACAAAGGAGGAAACTTCCCATACATTCGATGCCCGAACGGTCTTATCGGCCGTGGGCCGGATGCCCAATTCCGAGCTGTTCTGTGACCTGGATTCTTCTTTTTTAGATGGGAAAGGATTTGTCGTTGTGGATGAATATCTGGAGACAGGGATTCCCGGAATTTTTGCCATTGGGGATCTGATCGGGGGAAAACTTTTGGCTCACAAGGCATCTCATGAAGGGGTTTTGGCTGCGGAAAATGCCGCCGGCGTGAAAAAAAAGGTCAGTTACCATGCTCTTCCCATGGCGGTCTACACGGAACCCGAATTTTCCTCTGTGGGTCTGACAGAACAACAGGCCCGGGAAAGGGTGGGGGGCATCCAGGTGGGTGTCTTTTCCTTTCAAGCGAACGGAAGGGCCCTTACCATGGGGAAACCTGAAGGAATGGTCAAGGTTATCGCCAACGAGCAGGACAAGATTGTCGGAGCTCACATTCTAGGACCGAGTGCGAGCGAGCTCCTAGCGGAATTGACCCTTTGTGTGGATAAAGGGAAAAAACTGCAAGATGTGTCTTCTCTTTATCACATCCATCCGACCTTATCGGAAACGATCATGGAAGCATCCCTAAAAGCCAAGGGCGAGGCTCTCCATATCCTAAACGATTAAAGAGATTGGCTGGCCCGAAGGGTAAAAATTGCCGATTTTAAGAAAATTGGATTTCAAATTTGATCTGATTTATTGAAAAAAGGTCGACAATTTTTATGAATGATCCAGGTTGAAGGTTATTTGATGTAGCCCAGGGCCTTAAGCCTCTCCCGCAAACTCTGATCCATCGTGACCTCATCCTTCTGGATTTTCATCATTTCCACTTTCTCATACAACAGGTCGATCTCTTCCAGCCGTTCAAAACACATTTCACGGAAAGCGATGTTGGCCGCTAAATTTTTGGTTTCCCCGGGATCTTTTGCTAAATCATACAGTTCTATTAGCGAGCCGTCGAAATTTCTGGCCAGGCGCCTGATATAGGGAGAGGAGATCTTTTTGTTGAGGATAAATTTGAAATTATCTTCGATGATCGAAATTACGGTGGGAGCTGTTTCGAATTCTCTCAAAGCCAGGTCGCTGATAACGGTCCTTTGGGCTTTTTCCTTTCCCTCAATTAAAGGAATAAGAGAGACGCCGTCAAATTGTTCGTGTCTCGGTTTTATGTCCATGCGATCGAGGATAGTCGGGAGAATGTCTGTGATCCGAGCGTTGCCGTCTATTTGGATCCCCCTGTTTTCGGCATCCGGAAATTTGATGATCAGCGGGATTCGGATCCCTTCTTCGTAAATGCTGTGGTCGTGGAGCCATGCTTCATGATCGTAGAATTCCTCCCCATGGTCGCTTGTGAGAATGATCATCGAGTTTTCGTATAATCCCAATTCTTTAAGTTTGTCCAGTATGGGCAGGACAAAGAGCATATCGGTGTATTTGATCTCCCCATCGTAGAGGGCGAGGATATTCTCCTTTTGTGTATCGGAAAATTCGGTTCCGAACCGTCCCATTTCCTCGAAAAGAGATTCCATTTTTGCCTGGTCCCATTCGGCCTTTTCATCCAAGAATTCTTTTCCGTAAGGAGAAAGGTTTGCATAGGGATCGTGAGGCTGGTAGGTATGGAGAAAGAGAAAGAAGTTCTTATCCCTGTTGCCCTCGAGCCAATCCGATGCCAGTCGAGCAAGGCGCTCGGCTTCATCGAGGCGGATCGCCCTGTCTCCATGGAGCTTGATTTCTTGATAGGAGTCGAACCCCTTGGAAAATCCATAGGTTTCACTCAGGTAACCGCCGCCCGTAAAGGCGGCGCAATAGAATCCTCGAGTCCGGAGAAGGTCGGCCAGCGTAAGCAGATCCGGGCTCATTTTTTGCAATGGAAAATATACCTGATGATTGGCCCCGTTCGTGGATGTGAGCATCGAAATATGACCGGGGAGTGTCCAGGAAGTCGTGCTGTAGGTGTTTTTGAACAGCACGCCCTCGGCTGCGAGCCGGTCGATCGCAGGGCTCGTGTTCCTGTGATACCCGTAACATCCTAAGTGATCGGGCCTGACCGTATCCAGCGAAATCAGGATAATATTGGCCCTTTCTTTTTCCCCGCTTTCGAAAACGAGCGGATTCACCCATACCGGAAGGATTTGTGACTGGCTATCCCCAGCGACCTCAGATGTCAGGAAGGATAACCGCACTTGATTTCCCGCGTATTGAGAAAGATCGATACGCTCCCGGATAATATCTTTGACGCTTTCCCAGCTGATCGTGTTGTCGAGAAGCACGTGTTCATCCCCGGATTTTTCAAGAATGAGACGGAACCGGATGGATTGGCTGGATTCTCTGTTGATGAATTCCGTAAAAATCCCATAACCGAACTCTAGAACGGCGTTCGGGGGTATCTCTATATCCATATAGAATTCGGTGTCTGGCGGTGCAGCCAAGGAATTCAGAGAATAGTCGTTGGATAGGATCTTCTTTTTAATGGAATAAGAATTCGATCCAGTGCCCATATCGAACAGGGGAAATTTGTTTCTGACGTTATACAGGTAGTGGATCTGATTGGGAATGGCATCTCTGTTTTTTTTCGGAAGAGGGACATGAGTGTAGTATCGGAATATGTATTCCCCTTCAGGATGGGAACGCTCCTTTTGTCGTGGTTGTGTCAAAAGCAGAATATCGGAAGTCCCGGTCATTTTAACCTGGCCGAGGATAATGGTCACATCGTTGACATCCGGCTCATTTTCCCCCGAGAATTTAATTTCGATCGTGTATTTTCCCAAGGGGAGTTTCTTCCTGATCCGGAACCACTTTCTCCGGGAGATGACCAATTCTTCTGCATCCGTACCGTTAAATGTTACCGTCATTGTGGGCCGGATATTTTGCCATTCCTGGTTGACGAGATACAGATCCAGGATGAGGGTTCCGTCCGGGAGAAGTTTTTCGAACCGGAAGGAATTTTCCCTATTCAGCAGGATGCCCCGTCTGGTTTCATCGTATTCCTTATATCCTCTAAGGTCAAGGGATTCACTCGTCCCGATCCACCGCCACCCGATCTCATGGCCTTTCCCGCCGCTCAGATATTCCACTTCCTTTCCGTTTTCCAGAAGCGCAATCCCTTCCGGAAATTCCGATTCATGGTTACCTAATATGGGTTTGAGACTGGATGTTCCCCAAATTTCCTGGTCCTGGCTTGAAAGATCGGGGAGGTAAGACCATTTTCCTGTGAGGTCCTCTTCGACGAAATTGAATTTTTCGAAAATGTTTTTTAGAGGAGACCGGACAATGTTTTTATCCGTTATGCCATCGATAATCCGTATAAGCCGGGATTTCTCTGTTGCCGATGGATTGCAGCACACAAGCATTCCGAGAAGAACGATAAATATAAGAAAAATGGATTTTTTCTGTAGGATTCGGTCACTTTTTCTTCGCATCGTTTGATCCTGTTGTCCACGTAACTCAATTGGAATCAGTCATTTTTCCCTTATGGGAAGATGTTTGCAAAGGTAATTATGAAAGATTAAAAAAAATTTGTCAAAAATGTTTGCATCTTTTGATTGTTTTTTATAAAATCTATGCCTTTATAAAAAAAAGATGATAGAGCTATTTTTGGTATTCGTCGTTTTCGGACTCCTGGGAGTTGTCCTTGTCGTTATGAACAAGCTTCTGGGACCGCGAAGAACAAATCCCACAAAAGAAACCCAATTCGAGTGTGGAAGCCCTTTTCTTCAAGATGGGATCAATCCATTCCCGGTGAAATACTACATGGTCGCTTTCCTGTTTTTGCTGTTCGATATCGAAGTCGTTTTTTTCTTCCCCTGGGCATTGATTTTCAAAGAAATGGGACTGACGGCTTTGATAGTCATGTTTGCCTACATTTTCATTCTTTTGATCGGTTTCATCTATGCCTGGAAAAAGGGAGCCTTTGAATGGGATCGGTAGTATTGGACTTTAATCTGAAAAGCACAATGATATGAAGAATAAAAAAGACGGGAAAGGCGGATTTATCACAACTACCTTCAATTCCATGCTGGGGTGGGGCCGGAAATTTTCATTATTCCAGTACCCGTTTATCACTGCGTGCTGCGGGATGGAGTATATGTCTGTGGCCTGTGCGCATTATGACCTGGACCGTTTCGGAATGGGATGGACGCGTTTCACTCCCAGACAGGCCGATATGCTCCTGGTGGTCGGCACGATATCGCATAAAGAAGCCCCGGTTCTCAAGACTGTTTATGACCAGATGACCGAACCGAAATGGGTCGTTGCATTCGGAGCGTGCGCTGTGAGCGGCGGTATCTACGACAACTATGCCGTTGTTCAAGGAATAGACCGGATCATTCCCGTGGATGTCTATATCCCCGGATGTCCCCCGCGTCCGGAAACGGTTATCAATGCTTTGATAAAACTCCAGGAAAAAATACAAAAAGAAGGGCATGAATGGCGATTTCAAAAGAAAAAATCCTAGAGGATCTCAAGCAGAAGTTTTCCAGCGAAATTCTGGACATAACCGCCCAATTCGGAGACGACATCATCCTTATTAAAAAAGAAGCTCTTCTGGATATCGCTAATTTCCTCATGGAAGATCCTTATTCCTTCACCATGCTCCTCGATCTCACTTGTGTGGATTACCTCGGCGAACAACAGCGTTTCGAAATGGTTTATCAGTTTTTTAGCCTTTCTCATAAATTGCGCTTGAGGTTCAAAGCCCGGCTGCAGGAAAACGACTGCCGGATTGCCTCACTCACGTCCATTTTCAAAAATGCCAATTGGCTCGAGAGAGAAGCTTATGACATGTTCGGTGTTCACTTCACGGGCCATCCTTATTTGAGACGGTTATTCATGTATGACGGTTTCGAAGGTCATCCCTTGCGGAAGGATTATCCCTTGCGCAAGCAGCAGCCCAAAATTCAGTTGAGAAAATAAGATGAAATACAGGATACAAGAAGAAGCCAGAGAAGGGACCATGCTCATCAACATGGGGCCTTCCCATCCTGCGATGCACGGCACGACAAGGGTCATGCTGGAATTGGACGGGGAAAAGATCGTCAATTGTGAACTGGAGATGGGGTACCTGCACAGAGGATTCGAGAAGATCTGCGAGAACAAGACCTATTTCAACATGCTGATCTACACGGACCGGATGAATTACGTCTCTCCGCTCATAAACAATACCGGGTATGTTATGACCCTGGAAAAAATGCTGGGGATCGATGTCCCGGAACGGGCTCAATATATCCGTGTTATCCTGAACGAATTTTCCCGTGTTTGCGACCACCTCACGGCATTGGCTGCCATGTGCATGGAATGCGGGGCTTTTACGGTCTTCCTGTACATGATGAAAGCCCGTGAATATATATGGGATCTGATGGAGCAGACGACAGGCGCCCGGATGACGACATCCTTTATCCGCATCGGCGGGGTAAGGTCCGATTTTCCCGCAGATTGGAAAGAAACGACCAGGATCGCTGTCGAGGAAACCCGAAAAGTGCTCAAGGACTGCCACGGATTGATGAGCAAGAACAAGATCTTCCTGAACCGGACAAGGGATGTTGCGATCGTCACACAGGAGATGGCGATCAACTACGGATGGACCGGTCCCTGTCTGCGTTCGACGGGCGTCAACTACGATGTGCGGAAAGCATTTCCCTACCTTGTTTATGACCAGGTGGATTTCGAAATTCCCTTAGGCAAGAGAGGGGATAACTTCGACCGTTATATGGTTCGCATGCAGGAAATGGAACAGAGCCTCAGGATAGTCGAGCAGTGTATGACCAAAATCCCGGAACCGTCCTCTCCTCTCCAATCGAGGCCAGATGGGGTGGAGCCGGCTGATGCCATTAAAGCCTCCCGCATGAAAAGACCCGATGGAGCGATCAAGTTATCTCCCAATCTGGAAGGAACAGAAAAAGAAAAATATCCTGGGATTCTTGCGGGGAAAAAGAATATCGTTCCTCCCAAAGAGGATACCTACACAAATATCGAGGGGTTGATCAGTCATTTCAAGTTTTTCATGAGAGGTCACGGAATACGCCCGCCGAAAGGTGAGGTTTATTTCGCCGTGGAGGGGGGAAGCGGCGAGCTGGGATTTTATATCATATCGGATGGGACGGACAAACCCTACCGCCTCCATTTGAGAGCCCCCTGTCTGCACATTGTCGCTGCTTTGGAGGAGCTCGTTCTAGGAAATTATGTGGCCGATGTGATCCCGACATTCGGATCGATGAATATGATCGGTGGAGAATTGGATAGATGAGCCCGGAATTGACAGATCGAACAAAAAAGAAAATCGCAGAGATCTCTTCCCGCTACGCAAGCAAGGAAGCGGCACTTCTCCCGGTTTTGCATTTGGTCCAGAACGAAACGGGTTTCATTTCCCAGCAGGAAGAAAAACTGGTGGCCGACCTGTTGGATATTCAGCCGATCAGGGTGAAAGAAGTGGTGACATTCTATACCATGTTCAACCAGAAGCAGGTGGGAAAGTATCACATCCAGGTCTGCTCTAACTTGACCTGCAGTCTTTTAGGTGGCGAATCCCTCATCGATCACCTGAAGGAGAAGCTGGGGATCGCGGTAGGCGAGACAACGGCGGATCAAAAATTTACCCTGACGACCGTCGAATGTTTGGGAGCTTGCGAACAGGCCCCTTGTATGATGATCAATTTCGATTATTATGGGAATCTGGATAAAGGCAAGATCGACGATATTTTGGATAAATTAGAGTAGAAAAAGTGGCGGAAAAAATTTTGACCAAAAATTTCGGGCTGGAAAATCTGTTCAAAATAGGAGTCTATCTGGAAAATAAGGGGTATGCAGCGGCCAAAAAAGCCCTTGCGGACATGAAGCCGGATGGAATCCTGGAGGAAGTCAAAGCGGCCAATTTGAGGGGAAGAGGAGGGGCAGGTTTTCCGGCCGGTGTTAAATGGGGATTCGTTCCCAAAGAGTCAGACAAGCCGAAATACTTGTGCGTCAACGCGGATGAAGGCGAGCCCGGGACCTTTAAGGACCGGTATATCATGTCCCACAATCCTCATCTGCTGATCGAAGGGATTATCATCACCTCATATTGTGTCGGCATCCACACGGCATTCATATACATCCGAGGTGAGTACGAAGCGGTTGCCCTGCGCCTGGAACAGGCCATAGCAGAAGCGTATGAAAAAGGATTTTTAGGCAAGGACATTTTGGGATCCGGATTCCACCTGGATGTTTATGTCCATAGAGGCGCGGGCGCTTACATTTGCGGAGAAGAAACCGCGCTGCTGGAATCGTTGGAAGGCAAAAGAGGAAATCCACGCCTGAAGCCGCCGTTCCCGGCATCCGTCGGTCTGTTTGGATGCCCGACCGTGATCAACAATGTGGAGACAATTTCGAATGTTCCCTCGATCGTTCTGAATGGAGCGTCCTGGTTTTGTCAAACTGGTCTGCCCAAGGATGGCGGCACCCGGATTTTCGGAGTCAGCGGAATGGTGAAGAAGCCCGGGATCTATGAGCTTCCTGTGGGAACCAGCCTGAAGGAGATAATAACCAAGCACGCAGGCGGGATGAAGGAAGGCAAAAACCTGAAAGCTGTCATTCCAGGAGGCATGTCAGCTCCCATATTGACGGCCGATGAGATCGCTATCGACATGGATTTCGATTCATTGATGCAGGCTAAGTCCATGCTCGGATCGGCAGCGATCATCGTGATCGATGAGGAAACATCCATGCTGGACGTGTTGAAGCGGATCACAAAATTCTACTCCCACGAATCATGCGGCCAGTGCACTCCCTGTCGGATCGGGAATTCCTGGATAAACAAAATCGTCAAACGGATAGCCGATGGCAGCGGAAAAAGGGGAGATTTGGACAAGATCGTGAAGCTGGCAAACAACATGCTGGGTAAAACGCTGTGTCCCTTAGGAGACGCAGCCGCCATGCCCGTGTTGTCTATCATACAGAAATTTCGCAAAGAGCTTGAAACATACCTAGGAAACTGAAGGCAGGAGAAAAACAGGAGATGGTGAAGATTTTTATCGATGAGAGAGCGCTTGACGTCGAAGAGGGTACTACTGTACTGAATGCTGCCGAAAGCGCCGGCATAAAAATTCCCCACCTCTGTTATCATAAGGCATTTGTCCCCGAAGGAACCTGCCGGATGTGCCTGGTCGAGATCGAAGGAATTCCCAAATTGGAATTGGCATGTTCCACTCGAGTGCGCGAAGGAATGAAAATATCGACGATGAGCGAGAGGGTCATCGAAGCCCGGAAGGGAGTTTTGGAATGCCTGCTGGCCGAGCACCCGATCGATTGCCCGATCTGCGATCAGGCCGGAGAATGCAAGCTGCAAGATTATTATGAGGATTATGGACTGTTCGAGAGCGAGTTTAGAGAAACGAAAGAAAAAAGAGAGAAAAAGATAGAGATTGGAAAGAATCTCCTCCATGACCAGGAGAGATGCGTTTTGTGCCGCCGTTGCGTTCGTTTTTTGAGCGAAGTGACAAAAACCGGTGAGATGGGCGTCTTTGAACGGGGGATTCATGCGGAAGTGAGCACGTATGACGGGGTACCGGTTGACAACGATTATTCGGGAAACCTGGCAGAAATATGTCCGGTCGGTGCTATCACGGACAAAGATTTCCGGTTCAAAACACGAACATGGTTTTTGCACAGCCGCGAATCCATCTGCCCTCTCTGCAGCAGGGGATGCAACATCTTTGTGGAATCCCATCAGGGATTTTCCAGGTTTTCCCTTCCTAAGCGGGTTTACAGGGTGCGTTCCAGAGAAAATCAAGCGGTCAATGGTTTCTGGATCTGCGACAAAGGCCGCTATGAATATGCCTATCTCGATCAAGCACGCAGTGTTGACATCAGCGCAAAAAATGGGAAAGGTTCCTCAACATGGGAAGAAGTCATATCTTCGGTTGCGGAAAAAACCGACCGCATGTATTACAGGAAAAGATCAGGGTATATGGGTATTATGCTGCAATCGTGGCTTACGAACGAAGAGCTCTTCCTGGTAAAAAAGATTTTCCGGGATGACCTCAAGATCGAAAAGATCGGATTTTTCGATCCGCCGGATGGAAAAGCCGATGATTTCCTTCTGACAAAGGAAAGGACTCCTAACAAAAGGGGGGCAAAAGAGCTGGGATTCGATCTGCAGCCCCCGGATTGGGAGAGATTTTTTGACAATGTCGAAATGCTTTTCCTATTCGCATCTCCTCTTTTGGATAAAATGGATGCCGACCTTTTAAAACCGGCTCTGGACAGGATAAATACAAAGGTGCTTTTTACATCCCACGACCATGAAATCAAAAGCTCCTTCGATGTTGTGTTGCCCGTATCATTGATCGCCGAGAAGGAAGGTTCCCTTACCAATATTGCTGGGACCGTACAGAACTTCCTTCCTGCAATGGATGCGCTGGGCGATTCAAAACCGGAATGGCAGTATCTCGTAGAATTTGCCAGGAAAATGACAGTGAATTCTAAATATTATCGACACCTTTCATCCCTGGAGAGTATTCGTGAAGAGATGAAAAAAGAAAATCCCTTTTTCAGAGAAGAACAGTGAGTGATTGGATAATTATTCTGATTAAGATCATCTGTGCCATGGTTTGGTTTCTTGTGATAGCCCTGTATTTGACCTGGGTAGAGAGAAAAGAGAGTGCCTTCATTCAGGACAGGATCGGAGCGAACAGGGCGAACATCTGGAAGTTCCGCTTCATCGGGCTTTTTCAACCCTTTGCCGATGCCATCAAGATGATTTTCAAGGAAGACTTCACTCCCCGTTTTTCGCGAAGATTCCTGCATAATGTGGCTCCTTTCGTTTCTTTTTTCTTCGTCGCCATTACCATATCCGCCATCCCATTCGGGGATGTCTTGCGGATCGGAGGGCGGGAAATCAAGCTCCAGATCGTCGATTTCAACGTGAGCCTGCTTTTTGTGATGGCCATGTTATCCTTGGGAATTTATGGGATTATCCTTGCCGGCTGGAGTTCGAATAACCGTTATACCCTGCTAGGGGGCATGAGGGGAGCCGCACAGCTCATCTCTTACGAAGTTGCCCTGGGGTTGTCTCTGATCGGCCTGATCATGGTTTATCCTTCTTTGAAGCTGTCTGCCATCGTTCAGTATCAGGGAGAATTGTTATGGGGATGGCTTCCTAAGTGGGGAATCTTTCTCCAGCCATTGGGATTGATGATATTCTTCTTTGCTGCGCTTGCCGAAACAAAAAGAGTTCCTTTCGATCTTCCGGAGGGAGAGAATGAGATCGTGGGATTCTTCACCGAGTACTCCGGTCTCAAATGGGGACTTTTTATGTTCACGGACTTCATGGAAGTCTTGATCGTCGCCTGTCTTCTGACCACGCTCTTTTTCGGCGGCTGGCAGGTTCCCTGGCTATATGCCGACGGATTTCATTTTCCTTGGGGAGGGGAATGGCTTCTTCCTCATGGGATCGTTGTGGCCTTCCAGGTCCTGGCCTTTAACTTGAAGGTTTTCTTTTTCTGCTGGCTTCAGGTTTTGATCAGGTGGACATACCCGAGATTCCGGTACGATCAGCTCATGGATTTGGGATGGAAACTGCTTGTGCCACTCAGTTTGATCAATATTGCTGGGACTGCGATTTTGATGAGTTTGATAGGATGATTAAAGCATTAGGTTATTTTATCGCGATCATAAAGGGAAGTCTTCTAACCACACGCCATTTTATGGTGAATATGTGGTATCATACGCTGAAACTTCTCAGGATTAAAACCAAAAGGAAGGGTGCCGTCACCATTCAGTATCCAGAAGAAAAAAGAGAGATCGCCTCACGTCATAGGAGCCTTCACAGGCTTCTCAAAAGGGAAGACGGGAAACCCCGTTGTGTGGCTTGCATGCTGTGTGCGACTGTCTGTCCTTCGGAATGCATTTATATCGAAGCCTCCGAGGACCCTGATCCAGAGATCCAAAAGGTTCCTTCCACTTTTATCATCGATGTGAGCCGGTGCTGTTTCTGCGGATTCTGTGTGGAGGCTTGTCCGGAAGATGCGATCCGCATGGACACCGGACAGATCGAATTCGCCGAATACACGCGCGACAAGTTGATTTATGATCTCGATAAGCTCACCGGATGACGGTCGATAAACTTTCTCTAGGGAAATTCACCATTTACGGGATTAGAGACGGATATTTTTATCTCGATGGGGGAGCGATGTTTGGGGTGGTTCCCAAGGTTTTGTGGGAAAAAATTTACACTCCGGACGATCAAAACCGGATTAAAATGGGGCTCAATTCTCTCCTGATCCAAACGGAAAGCGATTTGATCCTGGTCGAGACAGGCATCGGCCCTGGCCTGGATCCGGGATTTTCGAAATATTACTCTGTCGAGAGAAAACCCGGCCTCGAGGAAGAAATCAGATGTCTTGGGTTCGAACCGCAAAACATCGACTTTGTGATCAACACCCACCTCCATTTCGACCATTGCGGGGGGAATACGTTCCAGACCGAAAAAGGCCGCTGGGTTCCCTCTTTTCCCAAATCCCGGTACATCATCCAAAAGGGAGAATGGGAATACGCGCTCCGGCCCTGTTACAGGGATAAAACCAGCTACATGCGGAACAACTTCATCCCTTTGGAAGAGCATGGATGCCTTAGCCTTGTCGAGGGGGATGCGGAGATCGCCGACGGTGTGGAGGTTCTTCTGGCACCCGGACACACTTCCCATCACCAGTGTGTTAAGATTTCCTCGAAGGACGGAACCGTGTTTTTTTTAGGGGATATGGTGCCGATGTCCGCACATGTGGGCTTATCCTATATTATGAGTTATGACCTCTATCCATTGGAAACCCTAGCCAACAAAAAAAAGTACTTCGAGCGTGCCCTTTCTGAAGATTGGGTTGTTGCGTTTGTCCATGATGCAGAGCTGTTTTTTGGACGCATAATGAAAAAGGATAGGAAGTACTTCTTGAAACCATTGAAGAATCCCGCATAAAATCCAGGTATTTTCCGATTTTGCAGTGCTTCTGTTATAATGAAGAGGAAAGGAATATAAATGAGCGCAAACGAAGAAAAGATTGCCTGTCATGTGTGCAAAGCGACGATCCCCAAATCTGCAGCCGTGCATGCAGAAGGGGAGGAGTATGTTCTCCATTTTTGCAACCTGGACTGTCTTGATTACTGGAAAAAGGAAAAAAAAGAAAAAGAGAAGGAAGCAGAATAAATACTGGATGTTCATCACCGAAATGCCGAAAAATCACGGCATTTCGGTATTCCTGACAGTCCCTTCACGAAGTAATCCAATTATTATCAGTACTTTACAATCTAAGTCAAGATTGGCATAAAAGCCGCATTATTTATATCGATTAGATAACTTGCAAGGAGCATAAAATGAATTGTGAAGAAGATTTGTTTTGCGGGCTTAACAAGGCCAAGTCTGCCGATGTGGCAGAAATGACGGATCTGGAGAAAAAACATACCCCGATCATCGAAGCGCCGGCAAAAGTCAAAAAAGGCGTTCCGTTCGAATTGAGCGTCGAAGTAGGAAAATGGCTGGCCCATCCGAATGAAAACGGCCATTTCATAGAGTGGATAGAGCTTTTTTCCGGAGACACTTTTTTAGCCAGAGTCGATTTGGAGCCTAGATTGACGGTTCCCCGGGTGAAATTCGTCATTGCCCTCGATCATGGTCATGCACTTGTTGCAAAGGAAAGGTGCAATCTGCATGGCGTGTGGGAAAGTCATCCTTATGCCATCGCAATCGAAGACTAAAAAGAAAAAGACGAATTCCTTTTAACATTCCTAAAATCCATTTTTTTTGATTTGCCGGGAAAGAGGAGTGCTCTGCCCTGCGGATCGCTTCGCGAGCTGGAACCTTTTCCAGCCCCGGTTCGTATATCATTCTGAGGATGCAATAGAGGAGGCCTCTATGTTCAAGAAAATTTTGATCCTGGTGATAATCCTCACTGTCATATCCGCAGCGATATTCATCGCAGCAAAAACGAAAAGCGATGGTGAAGATAACGGTGTTCGATACATAAAGGTCGAACGGGGAGATATCGTCGAGAAGGCTCTTGCGATCGGCCGGATCGAACCTGAAAAAGAGATCGCCGTCAAATCGAAGATCTCGGGGATCGTCAAAAACGTTTTTGTCGAGGTCGGCGATCTTGTCAAACCCGGTCAGCCTTTGATGGAGATCAAACCCGATCCGACCCCACTTGAATATGCCGAAGCTAAAAGAAGTTCTGAAATTGCATTTGCAAATTTTGAAAAGGCGAGCAGCGAGTACGATCGCATGAAAGCGCTTTTGGAATCCGAGTTGATATCCCAAAAGGATTTTGAGCTGGCAGAAAACGAGCACACCCAGGCCACGCTGAGACTGAACATGGCTCAGGAAAGACTGGCTTTGATCGATCTAGGGAGCACCAAGGTGGCAGACCGCCAGGTGGATACGGTTATCAAGTCTTCTGTAGCCGGTACGGTTCTGGAAAGGAGAGTCAACGAAGGGGATCCCGTCGTTCCGCTGACATCCTACCAAGCAGGAACCGAACTGCTTTTATTAGCAGACATGGATAGTCTTATCTTCAAGGGAACGGTGGATGAGATCGATGTGGGAAAGCTGGAACAGGGGATGGACGCCGAGCTGAAGATTGGAGCTATCCCCGATGAAGAAATTTGGGGAAGCCTTACCCGGATATCCCCAAAGGCAAAAAAGCAGGACAATGCCACTCTTTTCGATGTGGAGATTTCGATCACGAAGAGGGGGGGCAAGGTTATAAGGGCGGGATATTCTGCCAATGCCGAGCTCTTGATCAACAAGGCGATGAATACGTTGTTCATTCCGGAACGATTGGTGGTGTTCGAGGAAGGCCGCACATTCGTCGAGGTCCAGAATGCGTCGGGCGAGGTCGAAAAAAAGGAAATAAAAACCGGTTTGAGCGATGGAATAAACGTGGAAATCCTCGAGGGCCTTTCGCAAGGTGAAGAGGTTGTGGAAAGCCCCCCCAAGGAAATCAGATGAAATCTTTGATGTTCCTGTCTCAATTTTTCCGGGATATCCGATCCCAAAAATTGAGAACCTTTTTGACAATTTTCGGTATCATCTGGGGAACCATTGCCGTCGTGCTCTTGCTGGGATTCGGAGTCGGCCTCGGCAGGCAGATGAAAAAAAGCTTTCATGGTATGGGGGAAGGATTGATCATCCTCTGGCCCGGAAGAACGAGTATGTCTTATGAAGGGCTCAATAGGGGAAGAGGTTTGAGTTTTCGTGAAGACGACGCTTTTCTTCTCGAACGGGAAATTTCCCAAATCAAACATATAAGCCCTGAATATGCCCGGGGCAACGTGCAGTTGAAGAGTGAAAAAAATACCTATTCCGTTTATCTGCGGGGGGTGTATCCTGTCTATAAGGAAATGAGAAATACCATCCCGGAAATGGGAGGCCGGTTTCTCGATCCGATAGACATCGAACACAAAAAGCGGACAATTTTCCTGGGATCGACTGTCAAAGAGGAACTCTTCGGGGACGAGCCGGCCGTGGGCCGCCTGATCATGCTGAATTCCGTTCCCTTTCAAGTCGTCGGGGTTTTGATCGGAAAAACTCAGAATTCCAGTTATGGAAGTCGGGACGAAACAGCTGCCTTTATTCCCGCAACGACCTTTGCGGCGTTATTCGGGCACAAATATATCAACAATATGGTCATCCAGGGAAAGGATCCCCGGCAGAATGAAAGATTGCAAAGGGATATCCTGGCAGTTCTTGCGAAAAAATACCGGTTTCATCCCGATGATGAAGAGGCTATCGGAATTTGGGATATGAGCGAGGGAGAGAAACTTTTCACGGCATTCCAACTGGGATTCAACATATTTTTAGGGATTGTCGGGGCCTTTACTCTTATCGTAGGGGGCATCGGCGTGTCCAACATCATGAACGTCGTTGTCGAGGAAAGAACCAAAGAAGTCGGCCTCAAAATGGCTGTCGGGGCCAAAAAAAGGTTCGTCCTTTCCCAGTTCTTGTTTGAAACGCTATTGATCACCCTGATAGGAGGAGCTATCGGTTTGGCGATATCTTATGGCATTATCAGCGTCTTTCCCACTACGGGCATAGAAGATGAAATTGGACGACCGACTTTTTCCTGGGAAGTTGCGGTTGTCACGGTGACATTATTGGGATTGATCGGATTTATTTCCGGTTTCGCTCCAGCCCGCCGCGCAGCGAACCTCGATCCTGTGGAAGCTTTGAGGTCCTGAAGGAAACGCACCTTGAAAACATTTTATTTGTTCCGGATGTTCTACAGAGAGCTCCACCGGCAGAGGAAAAGGATTCGGTTGACGATTTTTGCCCTTGCGTGGGGGACTTTTTCGATCGTGATTCTCCTGGCTTTTGGCGAAGGGATGAACAGGCAGATGAAAATCGCGAACAAAGGATTGGGCACCGGCATTGTCATCGTTTCCGGAGGCCAGACGTCTATTCCCTACAGAGGCCTTGGAAAAGGCAGGACTATCCTTTTGCGAAGGGAGGATGTGGAACTTTTGAAGAACAAAGTGCCTGGGATAAAATACATCAGTCCCGAGGGCGAGCATTATGCCAACACCCTGACCCTGGGACGCAAGTCTTTTACCGAAAGGGTTATAGGCGTATATCCTTCTTTCGAGGAGATGCGGACTTATTATCCCCAGGAGGGCAGCCGTTTTATAAATCCTGTGGATCTGCAGAACAAGCGGAGAGTGGTCTTTTTAGGAACGGAAATAGCCAGGCGGCTTTTCGAAAGCGAGGACCCCGTAGGAAAGTCCATATTGATCAACGCTATCCCGTTTCTTGTCATCGGCGTTATGCAGGATAAGATACAGAACAGCATGTATAACGGTCCGGATACGGATAAGGCCGCCATCCCATATTCCACATACCAGGCAATCTATGGAGATGAGTATATCTACAGGTTCATTTACATGCCTGAGGACATTTCCAAGGCTGGTGTGGTGAAAAAGGATGTTTACAGGGCCTTGGCTGCCAAACACAAGTTCGATCCTGAAGATACACAAGCTTTGCGAACATGGGATACGATCGAGGATGAGGAGATATTCGACAAGATATTTTTGGGGATCCAAATATTTATGGGAATAATCGGAGGATTGACCTTGATCGTTGCGGGCGTAGGGGTGACCAATATCATGTATGTCTCGGCTAAGAGGAGAACCAAAGAGATCGGCATCAAGATGGCCCTGGGAGCCAAAAAAAGGTATGTGCTTTTGCAATTCGTATCGGAAGCGCTGATGATCGCTTTTATCGGGGGGGGATTAGGGATCGCCCTTTCCTTTTTGACGGTCGGCCTTTTCAAGAGCCTCCCGCTGGAAGGGGATGTCGCGGACCTCATGGCTCATCCGGTCATCTCGCTTGATATCATGGCATTGACCGCTGTTATCCTGGGCGTGATCGGATTCCTCGCCGGCGTTTTCCCAGCAAGAAAAGCGGCGACTTTGAGGCCTGTGGAAGCCTTGAGATATGAGTGATAAGGTGAGCGTGATGATCAGATTGAACGGAATAAACAAGATTTATGGGGCGGGAGAGATCAAGGTCGAGGCATTGAAGGCGATCGACCTGGAAATCGAGAAAAATGAATTTATCGGATTGATCGGCCCATCGGGATCAGGAAAATCCACCCTGATGAATATCATGGGCTGTTTGGATACGCCCACAACCGGAGAGTATTACCTTGAAGACAGGAATGTCGAGACTCTAAATCACAACCAATTGGCCGAGATCCGGAATGAAAAGATCGGATTCGTCTTCCAAAGCTTTAATTTGCTGCCCTATGCCACTGCATTCGAAAATGTGGAGCTGCCGATGTTGTTCATGGGCATAAAGACAAAAATTCGGAAAGACCGAACCATGGAATTACTGGATAAGGTCGGGCTGGCCAATAGGGCTGCTCACAAACCCAATGAATTATCCGGGGGCGAGATGCAGAGAGTTGCGATTGCACGATCCCTGGCGAATTATCCAAGCCTTATATTGGCGGATGAACCCACCGGAAACCTGGACACGCAAGCCGGTGACGAGATCCTGGCGATATTTCAAGATCTCTGGCGTCAGGGTCATACCATCGTCGTGATCACCCACAATCCCAACATTTCGGAACGGGCACAGCGGGTCGTGAAATTGAAGGATGGAAGGATAGAAAATAACGGAGCCTAGACCCTATCTTTTCATTTTTTCGATCCATTTGACGATATCATCGATGACCATCCTGTCCACATGACCCGCCTTTTGGTATTCCTCAGGAGTGCATTTTCCCTTGCCAGGTATCATCAGGTGATTGTGGGCAGGATACAATTTGAATTGTACGGTATTTTTATCTGATAACGCCTTTTTCCAGATCTCGAAGTCTTCCAGGGTTACCTGATAGTCCCTCCCTCCCTGGATAATGAGAATCGGACGATCGATGCTTTGAGCTGCCCGGGCCGGATCATACCCCTTGAGATCCAGCCAGTAGTCTGCTCCTGCTCCCAAAAATCTTCCGGGCGTTTTATCCGCGGTTTCCGGCGTAAGCCCCTTGATCCTTTGCACATCGGATGTGATCTGCTCGAGCTGGGTTTTTTCTTCCTCGGATAATTTCCCATCGAGATGTGAGATGTATGCGATCTGTTCGACGAACAAATCTTCCAGAGGCCTGGCAGGTCCTGCCATGATGATAAAGCCTCTGGCCTTGAGATCTTCGTCGGCAATCCTGGGAATCAGCATGCCACCCAGACTGTGTCCGAGAAAAAACACATTGCCGGCATCGATATCATCCGTGTTGCGCAACAAATTAGCCGCGTAAAGGGCATCTTCGATCGATTCTTCATAGACCGTAAGCTTAAGATTCTTTTCCGAGACCATCTTCCGGCCGTGGACTTTTGTCCTCTTGTCGTAACGGAGAACAGCGATATTCTGAGAGGCCAAGCCCCAGGCTAGATCTTTGAAGGGTTTATTGGGTCCGAGGGATTCATCCCTGTCGTTCGGACCCGAGCCATGAACGAGGACCAGCGCCGGATAAGGGCCGTTTCCATCAGGAAGGCTCAAGGTTCCGGGAACTTCCCAGCCTTGCACCCCGATCTCGACTTCCGTTTCCGAGAATGAATCTCTTTCTACATATTCCGGCAGGATAGTTTCTTCCGGGTGTTTTGGAGGGACGAAAAACTGCCCGGCGATTTTTTTGTTTTTGTTGAATACCATTTTGATGTCCAATGTGGCTTTTTCGAATTCGCATGTCACGTACACGATGTCATACCCAGGAAGAGATTCGCTCCAAACCCCTTTCCACATTTTGAAAGGACCGACCTGGCTGAGGACCATTTCCCAGATCTGTTTCATTTTTTCCGGAGGTGCTGCTTTAGCCATTGTTGCATCGAAATGTTTTACGGATGCGCCATAATCGCCTTTCTCGAGGGCCGATACGAATTCCGTTGCTATAGGTATCAATTCATCGAAAGGCGGAGTGTTCGACTGCTGAGGATGAAGAAAAGCCGGGGCAGGAAGGATCGCTAGGAGAAGGGATATACCTATGTTTTTCATTCAACACCTCCCTGGGTTATTCATAAAAATTATCCATTTCATTTACATAAAGCAAATAATGTATCCATATCCAACAATCTAGTTTTTTTAATACCTTTAGTTGGGGTGGGGCGGGTTGGCTTATACCCTCCGGGCGCGCCAATCTAACGACATCGGCTTCCTTGCAGCCCATTCGCGGTAGTTCATATTTATTTTACTGAAATTTTACCGGTCTTATTCGATAGCATCTGCCTCCCGGATCAATATTTGTTTGTCAGTCATCGGAGAATGTCTTATACTGCATGTAAATTACGTGGAGGAAAGGATGGAATATATAAGGGATTTGAAGAAAGCTTTCAAGACTTCTGTAACTCTTTATGTTGCATTCATGATTTCCATTGCCATATATCTCGTTGTTTTCGAGGTCCTTAAAGCACGCATTCCGGACTTCCAGGGAATGATGGAAAAGATCGACCTCCCCTGGCTTCGGTATGCTTTTTATGCCCTGGGATTGGTGCAGATTTTCCTTATTAGATTCATAAGAGAGACCGCGACTAAAAGCATCGCCACGGTCGATGCCAAAGTCCTCATCGGCCATCTCCAGAGGATGTCGATGATCAGCGCTGCTCTCTGCGAAGTTCCGGTGATCCTGGGCCTGGTGCTTTTTTTCATAAGCGGAAGCGCTCAAGATTTTTATATCCTGCTGAGCCTTTCTTTCCTTCTGTTTGTTCTGTATTTTCCGCGTTACACCAACTGGGAGGAATGGATCAAGTCCAAAACAAGTCATTAACAGGGAAAAAGTGACAAAAAAAAGGAGAAATTGGAATATGCTGATTCCGACCATCATTATGGCAGTACTGGCACTCTTCCTATTGGCGATCGGTTACGCGAAAGGGGATGGACAGCACATCCAAGGCTTGAATTCCGGATTGAAGATGATCGTCGAGATCATGCCCCTTTTGGTGTTCGCTTTTATCGTGGCCGGGATGGTTCAAATCCTCTTGCCCAGAGAACTGCTTTCGCAGTGGATAGGGGAGGAGTCGGGATTAAAAGGGATACTCATAGGGACCGTTGCCGGCGGTTTAACCCCAGGCGGTCCGTATGTCAGCCTTCCTGTCGTTGCCGGGTTGCTCAAGGCGGGCGCTGGAGTGGGAACCATGGTGGCATTCTTGACGGCCTGGTCTTTATGGGCGGTAGCGAGACTGCCGATGGAGATCGGGATATTGGGCTGGAAATTCACGGTTGTCCGATTCGCATGCACATTTTTTTTCCCGCCTATCGCCGGATACATCGCCCAGCTCTTTTTTGCCGGAGCCAAATAAGTGAGGCTCAAATTCCTCGGCGCCAACCAACAGGTGACAGGATCCTGCTATCTTCTCGAGACAGAAACCGCCCGCGTGCTTGTTGATTGCGGCCTATTCCAGGAAAGAGAATATCTGGCAAGGAATTGGGATCCCTTTCCCGTTCCTCCCGATTCCATCGACATGCTCCTGTTGACTCATGTGCATCTCGATCACTGCGGGCTCATTCCAAAACTGGTCCGGGATGGTTTTTCCGGGCCCATACTCCTGACTCATCCTTCGAAGGCATTGTTACCGATCGTTCTTCTGGATTCGGCGCGCATCCAGGAAGAGGATGCCTCCTACAAAAAAAAGCGGCATAAAAAAGAGGGGAGGAAGGGCCCCTTTCCGGAAATACCCCTATATACTGTCGAGGATGCGGAAAGCGCGCTGCCGCTGGCTCAGAGTGTTCCTTACGATAAATCCATACCTCTCAAAGACCAATGGGAGGCGCGCTTCCATGATGCAGGGCACATTTTGGGAGCAGCTATTATCGAGGTAATCGTGCGGGAAAAGGGACGGCAAGAAACCGTGCTGTTCTCAGGGGATATCGGCCAGTGGAACCGACCTCTGATGAAAGATCCCGCCAAATTCGATCATGCAGACTACGTCGTTATGGAGACGACCTACGGTGATCGCGATCATGACGATCCCGAAAATGTGGATAAATTGCTCTGCAGGATTATCAATGATACGGCAAAGAGGGGAGGCAACGTCGTGATCCCGGCCTTTGCCATCGAGCGGGCGCAGGAGTTGCTCTATCATCTGGGAAGATTGAGCCGGCAGAACAGGATTCCTTATTTGATGACTTTTCTTGACAGCCCGATGGCGCAGGATGTAACGGAAGTTTTTGTGCAGTACCAAGAATCCCTGGATAAAGATGTTTTAAAACTTTTAAAAGAAGGCAAAGAGCCCTTTGGGTTCCCTGGTCTCAGGCTAACACGGACAACGGTGGAATCGAAATCCATCAATTCCCTGAAGGGATCCACGGTAATCATGGCCGGTTCCGGCATGTGCACGGGGGGGCGCATCAAACACCACCTCGTCCACAACATCACCCGGCCGGAGTCCACGATCCTTTTTGTCGGGTATCAGGCTCGAGGCACATTGGGCCGCCAGATTTTGGATGGAAATCCGGAGGTACGGATTCATGGAAAAAACTACCCTGTCAGAGCCAAGATCGAACAGATCCAGGGATTTTCCGCTCATGCGGGAAGACAGGAGCTCATCGCATGGCTGGATGCTTTCCGGTCTCCTCCAGCGCGCCTTTTCCTCACCCACGGGGAAAAAGAATCCTCACGGAGCCTTTCGGATTTGATCCGCAGAAAAAAAAGGTGGGATGTGGTGGTACCTAAATACCTGGATGAATGGGACCTTTAGATCTTAGAATCTAAGCGTGAATATGGTTCCTTTTTTGATTTCGGAATGAACAGTGATAGAACCGCGGTGGAGCCGCATGATCTGTCGCGAGAGACTTAGTCCGATACCTGATCCTTTTTCTTTCGTCGAAAAAAACGGGATAAAGATCTTTTCGAGATTCTCCGCAGCGATGCCAGGACCGTTATCTTTGACCTGAATGAGTATCCTTCCTCTCCCGTCCAGATGAGCGTTCATCTCGATCCTGGCCTTTTTTTGATCGCTGACAGCATGGAGGGCATTCAAGAGAAGATTGATCAGGACCTGTTCGATGAGTTCGGGATCTGCTGTAAGCTCCAGTGTTTGCGGATCGACATCGAGCCGGAGGCGAATGCCCTTATCTTTGATGTTCGTTTGCAGGAGCTTTTCGACTCTGGAGAAAAGCTCTTTTACCGGGAATAACTGGAAGTTCGGTTTTTGGATCAACGTGAGGTTTCTGTAGGCATCGACAAAATGAAGCAATCCCTGGCTCCTTTTTTGGATGATCTGAGCGGCGTCGTGGATATCCGTCAATGATTCGGGATCGATCTTTTCTTCGGCCGAACGGGCTTTGTAGCTTTCTTTGAGCATTTCATTGATGGTCGAGGCCAGTGAAGATATCGGGGTAATGGAATTCATGATCTCATGTGTGAGCACACGGATGATTTTCTGCCAGGCTTCGATTTCCCTTTCTTCCAATTCGCTGTGGATATTCTGGATAGAAACGAGGGAAAAGTCCTGGCCTCTCAGTCGGAATGCCGTGCCGTAAAGTGACAGGTGAAGCAGGTCATTTTCATCCTCGATTTTGACGAGGGCCCGATCCCTGGGCTTCATATTGAAAAACGCTTCCACCAGAGGTTTGCTGAAAGATTCCAGGGACTGGATGTTTTTTAATGCGGAAACCCCGAGGAGACGTTTGGCGGCGGTGTTGATCAATTCGACGTCTCCGTTGGGCTGATAGGCGATCAAGCCTATTCCGATATGCTGCACAACTGTCTGAAGATACCGGTAGTGTTCCTCTTTTTCCGCTCTTGTTTTCCGGAATACATTCATGACCTCTGTAAAGGCTCTCCTTAACCCGTCGAAGGATGCCCCCAGTCCGTCGTCCTTGAAGGTCTGCGAAAAATCGCTGTAGCGGATGGAAGAGAAAAATCGAGTCAGGTCCCTGTTGGTCTTCTCTACGTAATGGAACAATGCCCAGGTCTGGTAGATAAACAGGACTCCGACGATAAACAGGGCTGCATACAGGGATGTTCGAAACAGGATATAAAAAAAGAAGAAAATGGTCAGGCTGATCAGGATTACCCGGATTATGCAATTGAACCGAAATCTTTTATAAACCATATTTTTCCAGTCTTCGGTACAGAGAAGCTCTGGATAAACCCAATTCATCGGCTGCGTGAGTGATGTTTCCTCCGTGTTTGCTGATGGCGCGGTGAATGACTAATTTTTCGATTTCCTCCAGGTTGTATTCCTCGAAGTTCAGGGAATCCTCCTTTTGTTCCTGAGCGGGAAAAAAGAAATCGTTGGGTTGCATAACCTGTGAATCGCTCATGATGATGGCCCGTTCGATGGCATGCTGAAGTTCCCTGACGTTACCGGGCCAGTGATATTTCTCCAGTCTTTTTTGAGTGGCAGAACTTATTCGACGCAAAGGCTTGTTGTATTTTTTGCAGTAGATCTTCAGGAAATGATCGACCAGAGGAGGAATGTCTCCGATACGTTCTTTGAGGGGCGGGATCCTGATTTCCACGGTATTGATGCGGTAGAGCAGATCCTGGCGGAATTTGTTTTCGGCGACCATTTCGTGAATCGGCATATTGGTCGCGCAGATCAGGCGAACATCCACCTCGATGGGTTTGTTCGAACCCAGACGGGTCACTTTTCTATTTTCTATGACAGTCAACAGCTTTGCCTGGAGGGTAAGGGGGAGATTCCCGATCTCATCCAGGAAAAGCGTTCCTCCTGAAGCGATCTCGAAACGACCGGCTCGGTCGTTTTTGGCGTCTGTGAAGGCCCCCTTGACATGGCCGAAGAGCTCGCTTTCGAAAAGAGTTTCGCTGAGAGCTCCCATATCCACGTTGATGAAGACCTCCTCGCCTCTGGAAGAATGACGATGAAGGTCCCGGGCCACCAATTCTTTTCCCGTTCCGTTTTCACCTAGGATCAGCACATTCGCTTCAGTCTTGGCTACCTTTTGTATGGCGTCGAAAACAGCTACCATAGCAGAACTTTTGCCGATGAAATCATGAAAAGGTTGGTCAAGGTCGGCGCTGAGCAGCTGCTGCTTGGATTTGAACTTTGTGGCTTCAGTGCGGGTTTGTCTCAGGCTCATGGCTGTCGTAAGAGTTGCGATAAGCCTTTCATTTTGCCACGGCTTGAGGATAAAATTCGATGCCCCTTCCTGGATCGCCCGAACCGCCATGTCCACATCCCCGAAAGCAGTGATCAGGATAACGACGGCGTTCGGATCGATTTCATGGATTTTGTCCAGCCAATAAAATCCTTCTTTTCCGCTGGTGGCGCCCTTTGCAAAATTCATATCCAAGAAGATGACATCGTATGTTTCATTTTTAAGTAATGATGGAAGGACTTCCGGTGTTTTTTCCGTATGAACATAGATGACATGCTGTTTTAAAAGCATCCTTGCAGCTTGAAGGATGTCTTCATCGTCATCGATAATAAGGATTTTGCCCGATTTTTTATTCATGATAGAATCTCCGTGTTTTGTTCAAATATTCTGGTCTTTCACTTACGCTGCAAGATATGTGCCTTTCCCATAACATCTACATTTCCAAGACTTTCCCTAGCTTTCTCTAGAAAGCTGTATTATAATACAACTGTTCGGAATTGAACAGCCTTTGTTTTGCAATCGAACACTTTTTTTTGAATTTTTCGAAGCGGTCTATCGGTTCCTCTGGTTTTCGAGGCTGGCACAATTATTGCATTTGATTGATCCTGATGAAAACATCGAAACAACGGATGGAAAGAATTCAAAGTTGGATAAGGAATAACAAATTCATTTAAGGAGCCCTCAAATGGGAATGGACAGACAAATCGAAAAAAAGAAATGGCCTCCGAAAAAGATCGCGATGATTGCTGGCTCGGTTATTTTTGTCGGCTTTGTCGTATATATTTTTGTCTTCGGCATGAGCAAGTCCTCTCTCAATGTGAAAGCTGAGCGTCTTACCGTTTCGGAGGTGAAGCGGGGCCCTTTTCAGGAATTCATCCCAGTCATGGGGAATGTTCTCCCGTATTACTACTACTTGACAGCTGTAGAAGGGGGAACTGTGGAAGAAATTTTTCTGGAAGCCGGAACCCGTGTAGAGAAGGGGGACCCGATTTTAAGGCTGGCCAATACGGACATTCTGATTAACATGATGTGGCGGGAGGCGGAATTGTTCCAGCAGATCAACAATCTGCGTAACACGCGCCTGGAAATGGAGCGGTATCGCCTTCAATTGAGTCAGAATCTCGCTGCTGTCGAAAATAACCTCCAACAACAGAGGCGGGTTTTCCAGCGATACCAGGAATTGATCAAGGACGATTTGATCGCACAGCACGAGTTCGAGCTGGCCAAGGATCAATACGACTATCTGGTGAAAAACAAAGAATTGACCATAGAAAGCCAATCAAAAGACCTGGAGTTCCGGCAAATGCAGGTCGACGCGTTGGAAGGCCAGGTCACTCGCATGAGCAGCAATCTCGAGATCATCAGAGGCCGGCTGGAGAATCTGGTCGTCAAAGCTCCTGTGTCCGGCTACTTGACTTCTCTGGATGCAGAGATAGGCCAATCCAGAAGAGCCGGAGAAGACCTGGGGCAGATCGATACGCTCGAAGGATACAGGATCAGGGCCGGAATCGACGAGCACTACATCGCGCGCGTGGAAGCCGGAAGGCAGGGTGAGTTCGAATTCGCCGGTCAAAACTACGATATCATCGTAAAAAAGAAATATCCCAATGTCGTGGACGGACGCTTCGAGGTCGACATGGAGTTTGTAACAGAAACGCCTGCGGGGATAACCGCCGGACAGACCTACCACATAAAACTGGAGCTTGGAGATATATCCGAGGCAACGCTCCTGGCGAGAGGCGGCTTCTCCCAGACAACAGGGGGAAATTGGGCCTATGTGTTGGCCCCCTCAGGAGACATTGCGATAAAAAGAAGGATAAGGCTGGGGCGTCAAAATCCTGATTTTTTCGAAGTGCTCGAGGGATTGGAGCCGGGTGAAAAAGTCATCACTTCGTCCTATGAAAGCTTCGGAAATATGGAACGGTTGGTATTGAAGTAAACTAAATGTGTGCATTTTACGTCTATAAATAAAAAGAAGGTGCACTGAAAGACTTAATACGGAGGAAAATATGATTAAAACGAAAGATCTCAAAAAGATCTACAGGACCGAAGATGTCGAAACGACAGCATTGAACAACGTGAATCTGGAAGTCAGGGAAGGCGAGTATGTCGCCATCATGGGGCCGTCCGGGTGTGGAAAATCCACCCTGCTGAATGTGCTAGGAATGATCGACAAGCCCTCTGGGGGAGAATATCTTTTTATGGGTGAAGAAGTCGGGGGTTATTCCGAGAGACAGCGGGCGAATCTACGCAAAAACAACATCGGATTCGTTTTTCAAAGTTTCAACCTCATCGATGAACTGACTGTTTACGAGAATGCCGAACTCCCCCTCCTTTACCTGGGATATTCCTCTTCCGAACGAAAAAAGAGAGTAACCGAAGTTCTGGAGCAGATGGAGATAATTGCTAGGAAAAATCATTTCCCTCAGCAGTTATCCGGAGGACAGCAGCAGAGGGTGGCGGTGGCCAGAGCCATCGTAGCCAGGCCAAAATTGATCCTCGCAGACGAGCCGACCGGTAATCTCGATTCCGCGCACGGTGAAGAAGTCATGCGGATTGTCGGGGAATTGCATGAAGCAGGGACCACAATCGTTATGGTGACCCACTCTCCGGCCTATGCGGAATACAGCCACCGGACTATCCACCTGTTCGACGGCCATATCGTATCGGAAAACATACAGGAAGAATTCAAGATCTAGGGCGTTTTCGGGCGGCCGACGAAAGGAGTTTTTCTCTGGAGAGGAAATATTTTTAAATTATTTAGAAATATTAGTAACGAAATGGTGAGAATATTCGTCTTATATAATAGAGGCATTACTTGAAAAGAGAGGCAGACATGAGCCTAAGAGACATACTTGAAAAGTTGGTTGAAAAAAGAGCTCCGATTTTGTTGTGCGACAGCAACAATAAGGACTGGGAAGCCGGTGCACTTTTGGAAAGACTATCCGAGCCCATGCTCAGGAGACGAGCCCATTTTCAGCCTGGAATGTACATTGCAGAGATCAGCGATAAAGGATATCTCGGTACTGTCCTTTTTAAAGTGAAAAATAAAGCATAATCCCCAAGCAGACCGATATTCCCTTTTTCCATTCCTCCGAATACTTCTAATATTTAGAAAATAGGGAACCTTTTTGTCTTGTGCTGCGTATTCTAATATAAAGAATATGCATAAACGAGGAGAGAGGTGCGCCCATGGAAATATTGACGAAGCTGGAAGAATTGATCCTTCTTTCGGTTTGGCGATTGAAAGATAATGCCTACGGCACGACCATATACAATTATATCGGCGAAGTTACGGGAAAGAAACTTTCCCTGGGGGGCGTTTATTTTCCTTTGGACAGACTGACAAAAAGGGGCTATCTCCATGCTTATATCGGCGAGGCCACAGCCGATAGAAAGGGTTTGAGCAAGAGATACTATAGCCTTACAGGGAGGGGTCACCAGGCATTGAAAGAAATAAAAAGGGTCAACGAGATCATGTGGGCGGGTTTTCCGGATCTTGCCTATACATGATGGAGACCGGATGAATAAAAAGATGTCAGCACCACCGAAAATCGGCCACTGGCTGTTGACCCGGATCTACGGAAAAAGCGATCATTTCACACTCGTCGGAGATTTTGGCGAGATCTATGTAGAACTGCAAAAAGAACGGGGAAAATCATTCGCTTCCGTCTGGTATTGGGGGCAAATCTTCAGGCTAATCCCGATCTTTCTGTCAAATTCGATGTATTGGAGTGCACAGATGATAAAAAATTATTTAAAAGTGGCGTTCAGGAATATCCGGAGACACAAGGGATTTTCTTTTATCAACATTGCAGGGCTGGCCATCGGTCTAGCCTGTTGCCTGCTCATCACGATCTGGGTTCTGGATGAGTTGAGCTATGATAAATTTCATGAAAATGCGGCGAATCTATACCGGGTCGAGGAAGACCAGCATTATTCAGGCAGGATTTTTTATGTCTATGTGACTCCCTATCCTCTCGGGCCGGCCCTTAAAGCGGAAATTCCAGAGATTATCGATGCCACTCGTGTCGTCTGGACGGGCGGCGTGCTGTTCAAATACGGAGAAAACACATTCTTCGAGGACGGAGGAAGGGCAGTGGATCCGTCCTTTTTGAAGATGTTCACATATCCGCTTGTCAAAGGAGATAAAACGACAGCGTTGGATTCGCCCTTTTCCGTGGTCCTAACGCAGGAACTGGCTGAGAAATACTTCGGCGAAGAGGACCCTCTCGGGAGGGTCATGACTTTGAACGATAAGCATGAATTTACGGTAACCGGGGTCCTGGAAAATATCCCGCACAACACCTATCTCCAGTTCGATTTTCTTGTCCCTTACGAAATCTTGAAGAGAACGGGGCAAACCAATGAAGAAGATTTCGGCAGCAATTCCATATTCACTTTCGTTCAGCTTCCAGATGGAATGTCTCCTGAACAGGTGAATCCAAAGATATTCGGATTCATCCGGACAAAAATTCCCGAGAGCCGAACGGATCTGCGGCTCATGCCGTTCACGAAACTTCACCTTCACGAATTTTTTGGTTATGAAAAAAGTGCCGGCGCGATCCAATACGTGTATATTTTTTCCGTTATCGCTTTTATCGTCCTGCTCATAGCCTGCATCAATTTTATGAATCTTTCCACGGCACGGTCAGCCAACAGGGCAAAAGAAGTCGGATTGCGAAAGGTCGTGGGTGCGGTGAAAGGACACCTCGTTCGGCAGTTTTATGGGGAATCGGTCGTGTATGCCTTTATCGCTTTGATTATTGCGGTGGGGATCGTAACCTTGTTACTGCCGGCATTCAGCAATCTATCGGCTAAAAACCTGTCCTGGGGCGTTGCCGGGATCGGGACCATTTTGATCGGCCTTTTGGGAACCACCTTGTTTACAGGAGTGGTGGCAGGGAGTTATCCGGCCCTTCTTTTGTCTGCCTTCCAGCCGGCCAGGGTTCTCAAGGGCAGCCTTTTATCCGGTTCGGGGGGTGCGAGGTTCCGGAGAGTGCTGGTGGTCGCTCAGTTCGCCCTGTCGGTGCTTCTGATCATCGGGACGGGCGTGGTTTACCAGCAATTGAACTTCATCAAAAACATGCGGCTCGGGTGGGACAAAGAACATCTGATCTACATCCCTTTGAGAGCGGATACACGAAAGTCTTATAATGCGATCAAACAGGAGCTGATCCAAAATCCGCAGGTTATCAATGTCACCGGAACGTCTCAACTGCCCACACACATCGGGAGCAATTCCGGAGGCTCCGATTGGGAGGGCAAGGACCCTGAGTTTCAGATCTTGATCGGATTCAACGCGGTGGATTTCGATTTCACCGAGACATTGAAGATCGAGATGGCAGAAGGGAGGAGTTTCGATAAGGCGCACCCTTCCGACCTCACCGCAGGCTGGATCGTCAATGAAGAGGTGGCTAAGCTGATGGGGAAGGAATCCGTTATCGGAGAACGGTTCAGGCATGTGGGCGTGGAAGGGACGATCGTGGGGGTCATGAAAAATTTTCATTATCAGACACTCAGGAACAAGATAGAGCCTCTGGCGATCAACGTGGCTCCCGATAGTCTCAATTATTTGATCATCCGGATCCCACCGGAAGATGTCACGGCCTCTCTGGGATTCATCGAAAAAACCTGGAAGCGCATTTTACCGGCCTTTCCTTTCGAATACCGCTTCATGGATGAGAGATATGAAAGGGGGTACAGGGCCGAGCAAAGAATAGGAACTCTGCTCAGATATTTTGCGATCCTCGCCGTGGTCGTGGCGTGTCTGGGTCTTTTCGGGCTGGCCTCGTTCATGGCTGAAAAAAGAACAAAGGAGATCGGCATCCGCAAGGTTCTGGGGGCCAGTATCGGCCAGATAACCGTACTGTTGTGCAGGGAATTCTTTCTTCTCGTCATAGTGGCGAATGTTATCGCATGGCCGGCGGCTTACTTTGCCATGAGGAAGTGGCTTCAAAGTTATGCCTATAGGGTGGATCTGGGATATTTTGTTTTCATCGGTACGATGGTGCTGGCTTTATTCGTGGCCATTGTATCCGTGGGTTATCAGGCCATCCGGGCAGCACGGGCGAATCCCGCCATCTCTATCCGTTATGAGTGACTTTTTTTCCCGGCCTATTTGTTGGCTTTGACGTGCCTTTCCATCCGGTTGTATTCCTCCCATAGGTCCGGAGGGAGATGTCCCCGGTAAGGCATCAGAAATTTGCGGATCTCGTCGACCTCGGATCCCCATTCCGCCATGTTCACCTTTAAGAGTTTCGACATTTTTTGCCGGGACAAACCCAGTCCGCCTGTGTCCAGATCGCCAGGGCCGGGAACCAGACCGGCAGGAGTTTCTTTGGCTCCTGCCGTTCCGTGGACCCTGTCGATGATCCATTTGAGGACACGCATGTTCTCTCCGAATCCAGGCCATATAAACCGTCCTTTTTCATCCGTTCTGAACCAGTTGACCGAAAATATCTTGGGACGCCTGGTCAGGCGATTCCCCATATTCAACCAGTGACGGAAATAGGTCCCCAGGTTGTAACCGCAAAAGGGCAGCATGGCCATGGGATCCCTTCGCACGACACCGACCTGGCCGGCTGCAGCCGCCGTGGTCTCCGAACCCATTCGGGCACCGAGAAAAACGCCGTGGCGCCAATCGAGGCTTTCCACCACAAGCGGAATCAGTTGTGTCCGTCTTCCCCCGAATATGATCGCCGAGATCGGCACCCCTTTGGGATTATCGAATTCCTTGGAAAGGGTAGGGGTGTTGTAGATCGACACGGTGAATCTGGAATTGGGATGAGCAGCTTTCTCTCCAGTGATCCCTTCCCAGGGTCTGCCTTGCCAATCCCTAAGGGAAGAAGGCAAGGGATCGTCTATCCCTTCCCACCAGGGTTCGTTGCTTTCCGTGTTCAGGGCCACATTGGTGAAAAGGGCGGGATTGAAGGCTCCCCTTTTCAGGGTCCGCATCATGTTGGGATTGGTCTTCATGGATGTTCCGGGAGCCACCCCGAAATACCCGGATTCCGGGTTTATGGCCCAAAGCCTTCCGTCCGGCCCGACATTAAGCCAGGCGATATCATCTCCCAGGGTCCATATCCTGTATCCGGGGAGGGTAGATTCCATCATGGCCAGGTTGGTTTTGCCGCAGGCGCTGGGAAGGGCAGCTGTCAGGTAGGTGATCCGGCCTTTATGATCCTCGACCCCGATGATCACCATGTGCTCGGCAAGCCATCCCTTTTTGTAGCCGATCCAGGAGGCGATCCTGAGCGAGAGGCATTTTTTTCCCAGAAGCGCATTCCCCCCATAACCGGATCCAACGCTCCAGACAAGGTGTTCATCCGGGAAATGCATGATGAAGCGCCTGTCGGGATCGAGGTCCCCGATGGAATGAAAGCCTTTGACGAATTCCTCTCGGTTCCCGATTTTATCCAAAACGACCTTGCCCATCCGCGTCATGATCCGCATGCTGACAGCGACGTAAGTAGAATCCGTGATCTGGATGCACGCCTTGGCATATGGGGAGTCGGGGTGTCCCATCATGTAAGGCATGACATACATGGTTCTGCCCTGCATGCAGCCTTTGGAGAGGACGGTGAGGAGTTTTTTTGCATCCCCGGGGTCCATCCAATTGTTATTCGGCCCCGATGTGGTTCGGTCGGCATGGCACACATATGTCAGGTGTTCGGTTCTTGCTACATCTGTGGGGTGACTCCTGTGTAGATAGGATTTGGGCCATTTTTTGTGGTTCAGCTTGTGGAAAATGGGGTGGCCGTGGATCCATTCTTCGTTCATCCCGATCTCGAGCAAACGGTAGGCTTCTCCTTCTGTCCCGTCGCACCAGTAGATTTTGCGAGGCTGGGCGATTCTAGCCTGTTCTTCCACCCATTTTTCAGCCGGTGTCGCCATAGTGTCTCCAGGTATTCAAAATCCTCCCTATGTTACCATTTGCTGCAAAAAATTCAATCTGTTTCCGGTATACAAAATTACAGGGCTAGAATATTCTCGATCGCGCGTAAACTTTTTTCGGATGGTCGACGTATATAGAAGTGGCAATCCTAAAAAATTGAAACAAATAGTGAATGAGGAGGATCGATTGAAGCTTTTAACACGGGCTGAAGAATTGATTTTATTGGCCGTTTGGAAGCTGGGGGACACTGCCTATTGCATTCCTATCAGGGAACAAATTTCTGCTATAACAGGGGAGAACTGGTCCCTCGGATCGATCTATATGCCTCTGGACCGTCTTGTAAAAAAAGGCTATTTAAATTCTTATCTGTCTGATTCGACCCCTGAGCGGGGAGGAAGGCACAAGCGCATATATAAGCTAACGGATCAAGGCATGACAGAACTGCTGAGAGTGAGAGAAATTCAAGCGAATATGTGGCGGGACATTCCCGAATCCTTCAAAAAAGTCTAAATGGGAAAACACAAAAAGTCTTCAAAGCCACCTAAAATAGCAGAAAGACTCCTGCATACGTTGCTTCCGGATGAAGGATGGGATACACCCTGCGGAGATTTTGAAGAGTACTACAAAATGATCGCTCTCGAAAAAGGGACTGCCCGGGCCCGTCTTTGGTATTGGTCGCAAGTCCTCAAATTGATCCCTGCAAAAATCGCTAATACTCTATACTGGAGGATGACCATGATTCGAAATTATCTAATAATAGCTCTGAGGAATGCCCGCAGTCATAAAATTTATTCTTCTATCAATATCATCGGGCTATCCGTGGGGTTAGCTTGCTGCATTCTGGCTTTTATGCATGTTCATCACGAGTTGAGCTATGACAGGTATCACCAGGATGGGGACCGGATATTCCGCATCGCTCAAAATATCCGGAAAGAAGCGGCTGAACTGGATACGGCGAGGGTAGCGGCACCGCTGATTCCCGCAATCAGAGAAAGTTTTCCCGAAGTGGAGAGCGCGGCCCGGTTTCAACTGGCGACATGGGAGAGCCTGGTCGAGAGAGGAGAGACTAAGTATTACGAGGATTGGGTGATGATAGCCGAGAACGACATATTCGATGTTTTGACGATCCCGTTCATCCGTGGGAATCCTGAAAAAGCCCTCGAGCGTCCTAGAACCGTTGTCATCACCGAGAAAGTGGCCCGAAAGTATTTCGGCCAGGAGGATCCAGTGGGTCAGACCCTGCGTCTCTGGGGGAATCCGGTCGAGGTGACCGGAGTCGTTACCGACTATCCGAAGAATACCCATCTCAAGTATGACTTGATCATATCGCTGACCGGCTTCGAGAGAGTCTGGAATCTCGAAAATTGGGGCTGGACGGGATTTTATGCCTATGTCAAGTTGAAACCTCACGTCGATCCGGAGGCTTTCGGGAAAAAAGTCTGTCATATCACCGATGTCTACGCGAGAGATAAGCTGGAAGAATGGGGAACCTCATTCACTTTTTATTTGCAGCCTATCGCTTCTATCCATCTCTTTTCGAATCTTGTTTCTGAGATCGGCGCCCCGGGAAATCCGCGGGATATCGTCTCTTTTTCGATTATCGGATTCTTGATCCTGCTTATTTCTTGTATCAATTTCGTCAATCTCGCAACGGCCCGTTCAGACAACAGGGCCAGAGAAGTCGGTGTGCGCAAAGTCGTAGGCGCCCACCGGGCCCAGTTGACACGACAGTTCCTGCTGGAAAGTATGCTGGCATCTGTGGTATCTCTGATCCTGTCGATCATCCTGGTGGCCCTGGCACTGCCTTATTTCAACTTGCTGACAGGACAGAGCTTTGAACGACCGGATCTGTTCAGACCCGCACTCCTTTTTATCCTGATTTGCTTTACGCTTAGCGTGGGCCTTCTGGCGGGGAGCTATCCTGCTTTTTTTCTCTCCCGGTTCAAGACCGCGGTCATGCTCAAAGGATCCCGGGGGCACGATCCAAAGGGAAGCCTGTTGCGAAAGACTCTCGTTGTGTCCCAATTTGCTATTACGGTCATTCTCGTTATCGGGACTCTTTCCGTTTACAGGCAAATCGATTTCATGAAGAACACATATCTGGGATTCGATAAGCACCAAAAATTGATCATTCCTGCAAATGTCAAGGACATATACGAATCCGTTAAAAGTGAATTCGCTCAAAATCCTGCTATCACGGGAGTCACGGCGTGCTGGAATGTTCCGGGACGCTTGACCAACCTGATCGAAGCCCGGCTGGTCGGTGAGACCGATGAAAAAACCCAAGCCATGAATTTTTACTATGTGGACAGCGATTTTATCCCTGAATACGCGATCGAAATGATCGCTGGCCGTCCGTTCAAAAGAGAGGTTCGAACGGATGTCTCTAACACGTTTATTTTGAACGAAACCGCAGCCAAAGCCTTCGGTTTTTCATCCCCTGAAAAAGCAATCGGGAAAAGGATGTACGAGGGTGGTTCGGGAGGCATCGGGACGATCATCGGTGTGGTCAGAGACTTCCATTACAAAGGACTTCAAACCCGAGTGGAACCGCTCGTTTTACAGTGGCGGCCGGATTTCTTTGCCACGCTCAGTTTGACTGTCAGCACGGACAACATCCCGGAAACCATTTCATTCGTTGAGAAAAAATGGGGCGAACTAAAGCTCGGGGGCCTGTTCACCTATTTTTTTCTCGATGAGGATTTCGACCGCCACTACCGTTCGGAGGAAAGCCTGGGACAGCTTTACATGACGCTCACCATATTGGCCGTATTCATATCCTGTCTGGGATTGGCGGGATTGTCTTCCTTTGCCGCAGGACAAAGAACCAAAGAAATCGGGATCCGCAAGATCATGGGTGCCTCGGTACCGAAAATTTTGCTCCTGCTGATAAAGGAATTCATCAAATGGGTCGTTCTTGCCAACATCGTCGCATGGCCTGTCGCGTATCTCATAATCGACCGATGGCTTCAAGGATTCGCTTACCGGATGAACATAGATATCGGGATTTTTGGATTATCGGCAGCCGCGGCCTTTCTGATCGCGATTGTGACTGTGAGTTTCCAGTCGATCAAAGCGGCAGTTGCGGATCCAGTGAATTCACTTAGATACGAGTAGTTCCATCTCGAAAATCCGAGGCCACATCTTGCCTGTCACAAAAAACCGGTTTTTTCCCGGATCATAAGCGATGCCGTTCAGGACGTAGTCGGCATGCTTCCTGTACTGCTTGGGAACGATTTCGGAAAGGTCGATGATGCCAGTCACTCTGCCGGTAGCCATGTCGATCGCGATGATATGATCCGACTGCCAGACATTTGCATAAATGACACCTCCGGCATACTCCAGCTCATTGATTTTTTGGACGGGCCCCCTGTGGTCATACACATCGAGCTTTTTTTCAACGTCTAGCGACTCCGGATCGAGAAAATAAAGCCTGTTCGATCCATCGCTCATTATGAGGTGTTTTCCGTCTGTCGTTATGCCCCAGCCTTCTATAGCCAACGGATATCGGAAAGAATCGAGGACTTGAAAGCTGTTCTTGTCGTATACGAAACCGATCCGGGAAAGCCAGGTGAGCTGAATGATCCTGTCTTTGTAAATCGTTATTCCTTCGCCGAACAGGTTATTCGGCAGCCTGGCTTCTTTTAATATTTCTCCAGTTTCGAACTTGATCTTTCTCAAACTGGATTGGCCGTACTGACCCGTTCCTTCGTACAAAAACCCGTCTTCGAAGGCCAGTCCTTGGGTGAAAGATCCCGGGGGATGGGGATAGACTTTTGTTATCTTATGTGGGATCTTCGATGGCGGCGCTCCGAAAGACGGCGGAGAACCAGGATAAGCTGTGATAAAAAAACATAAAAAGCAGCATACTATGGCTTCCGCTGGATATTTCGGATATCCGGATCGATTTTTTATCATGTTATTCTACCATCAATATTTTATCCTATTTCGTGGCGTGTTCCCATAATTTTGTGCGGATACTTCCTATTAGAATCGTTCGAATACGGACATTTGGTGTTGCTGAATCGAACAGTTTTTTTCCTATATTCGAAAATTCTCGCAAGGTCCGACTCAGTGCCTCTTGGGTAATAGCGGTGGCATGTTATTTGCATACATAGTGGCGTTAGGTATCTAGCGATGAGAGGTATAAAATGATATCCAAAGCATTGGTGGCTGCTTCCACTAAGCCGATGATTTTATCTATCCTGATGGGTGGGGAGAACTATGGCTATCAGATCATCCAGAAGGTGAAAGAGCTATCCGGGGGCAAGCTCGAGTGGTCGGATGGTATGCTTTATCCTGTTCTTCACAGGCTGGAAAAGGACCGTTTCATAAGCTCCCGATGGAAAATATCTGGCGGAGGAAGGCTTCGCAAGTATTACACTTTGACAGAAACGGGCAGGGAGGAACTGGAAAGGGAGCGGAAACAGTGGCTCAGCGTGCACGAAGCCTTATCCAAGCTATGGAAGCCCATAACAGTGTAATGTTATGGCAAGAAGACTTTTCCTGAGAGAACCAAGGTAAGAGGAGGCATCGATGTTCGATCTTGAAAAAGCCATTAGACAGTGGCGCAAAACACTAAGAAAAAACGAATCAATGGAAGATGGGTCTATGGCAGAGCTGGAATCGCATCTGCGGGATGAAGTCGAGAACCAGGTCAATTTAGGATTGCCAGTCAGGGAGGCCTTTGAAAGAGCATCTCAAAGCCTGGGCTCTGCTGCCGGTATCGGCATAGAGTATCTCAAAGGCAGAACAAGATATGGATTTATGCCGGATTTGATCTGGAACTATTTCAAAATCGCGTCAAGGAGGATCAGGCGGCACAAAGGTTTTTCATTCATCAACATCGCTGGCTTAGCCATCGGCATGGCCTGTACTATCGTGATCCTGCTATGGGTTCAAAAGGAACTCAGCTACGACAGATTCCATGAGAACAGAAATTCTCTTTTCAGGGTGGCGGCGTTCGTGTCTTTCCCGAACAGGTCCGGCCATTCCGTTATCGGGCCGCCCCCTCTTGCCCCTGCAATGAAAGAGGAGTTTCCGGAAATCATTCAGTCTACCCGGGTGGACGACTGTCCAAGGCTCGTTTTCAAGCATCAGGATAAAGCCTTTTATGAACAAAACGGGCTGCTCGCCGACCCATCCTTTCTAGAAATGTTCACGTTTCCTCTCCTCGAGGGTAATCCCCAAACCGCTCTATCCGATCCATTCAGCATCATTCTAACGGAAAAAACAGCTATCAAATATTTTGGTAGCGAAAATCCGGTTTCCAAAACCCTGATGGTCGAGGGCATACCGATTACGGTGACAGGAGTCATGGAAAATGTCCCCGAGAATTCGCATTTTCAGTTCGATTTTGTGTTGCCGTTCGAAATAAGGCGAGAAATGGGGGATGACTTGGACTATTGGGGCAACTCCAACAGCTACACTTATGTTCAGCTCCACTCACAGGTTCGTCCTGTCGATGTCGACAAAAAAATCGAAAATTATCTGCGCGATAAGCTGGCCACGATTTTTCGAATGGAAAATCCGTATGATGTCAAATTGTATCTCCAGCCCATTTCGGACATTCATCTGAGCTCTCATATTGAAGACCAGGATTACGCTGTGGTCGGCGACAGAAAATATGTCTATGTGTTTTCCGTTGTGGCCTTCTTTATTTTGGTCATCGCCTGCATCAATTTTATGAATCTTTTTACCGCACGGTCCATGAAGCGAGCCAAAGAGATCGCCATGCGAAAGGTGGTGGGATCCAAGCGATCGCAGCTTGTCAGGCAATTCCTGACAGAATCTCTCCTCTTTTCTTTTGTATCGCTTATTGTGGCGATCGCGATCGTTTATACATTTCTTCCGATCACCCGGAATCTATTGAACAAAAGCCTGGCCATGAACCTGCTGGATTTCAAACTCGCAGCCGTCCTGGTGTTGATCACTCTGTTGACAGGTATATTTGCAGGTAGTTATCCTGCGTTGTTTTTATCATCCCTCAGCTCCATAAGGATTCTCAAAGGGATAGACCAGAGAGCCAGGAGCCAGATGACGGTGCGGAAGTTTTTGGTCATTGCCCAGTTTTCTCTTTCGATCATACTGATTGTTGCGACCATCATTATCACCAAACAGATCAATTTTATGCGAAAAACCGATCTCGGTTTCGATAGGGAGAATGTGGTTTATATGCCCCTCAAGGGGAATATCGGCAAACAGTACGGAACCTTCAAAAATGAGATGCTGCAGGAAACAAGCATCCTGTCTGTCAGCGCCAAAAATTCCCACCCGCTGTTGGGATCGGATTACACCACGGATCTCGAATGGCCTGGTAAAGATCCTGCACAGAAGATCCTCATGGAAGCCACCGGAGTGGATTATGACTACATCGAAACGATGAAACTGGAAATGAAGGAGGGGAGAAGCTTTTCCAGGGAATACCCAACCGATGCGGGCGGCGCCTACATCTTGAACGAAAGAGCAGTCCAGTTGATGGGCTTGGGATCTCCCCTGGGAAAAGAGATAAGCGTGTGGAAAAACAAGGGCACCGTCATCGGCATCGTGAAGGATGCGCATTTCCGTTCCCTTAAGCAGCAGATAGAACCGCAAATCCAATATCTTTATTCTGACTTGGACACGCGCGAAATGAATGAATCCGGCGTTATTCTCGTCCGGGTAAAGGGGAGTCAGATCCCTGAAGCATTGGTTTCACTGGAAAACGCTTGGGAAAGAATGGAAATGGATTATCCTTTCGAGGTCGGATTCCTGGATCAATCGGTGGACAACCAGTACAGGAGTGAAACGCAAATAAGCCAGATCATCAATATTTTCACGTTCTTGGGACTTTTTATTTCGTGTCTGGGTTTATTCGGGCTAGCTTCTTACATGGCCGAGCAGAGAACCAAGGAGATCGGTATCCGAAAAGTATTGGGAGCTTCGGCATCACAAATTCTTTTGATGCTTTCCAAAGATTTTGCCAAATGGGTCGCTCTGGCCAGCCTGGTTGCCTGGCCTTCGGCTTATTTCATATTGCAGAAATGGCTCGGTGATTTTGCCTATAGGGTGGACATCAGGATCCCGATATTTTTGCTATCCACGATATTTGCTTTGCTGGTTGCTCTGTTGACCGTAGGTTATCAGGCAATTAAGTCGGCTTCCCAAAATCCAGTTGGAGCATTGAGGTATGAATGACATTGTTATCGCGAATGAGATGAACAATCTAGGAGAAGAACATGTTTGACGTGGAAAAGGCCATTAAATTGTGGCGGAAAACCCTGAAAAAAAACCAGGCCTTGGAAGACGGGTATGTGGCAGAATTGGAATCCCATCTGCGGGATGAGTTCGAAAGCCACTGCAAAAAGGGAATTTCTGAGGAGGACGCATTCCAAAAAAGCCTTGAGATGATCGGCCATGAAGACAAGATCGCGGCAGAATATTTCAAAACGGATACCCGGAGTTTCAGCGGGCGTCCGCCCTGGAATCCCTCTCGCTTTATTCCTGTTCTCCTATTCAATTATCTCAAGATCGCTTTCCGCCGGGCTAGAAAACACAAGGCACATTCCTTTATCAACCTTGCAGGACTGGCCGTAGGGATGGCCGCGTGCATCCTTATTCTCATTTGGGTTCAGGACGAAATGAGCTATGACAAATTTCACAAAAATGCCGATCAGATCTACCGCATCAACCTAGAAGACTTGTCCGGAGGAAAATCTTTTCTGTTGGCAGGTTCACCGGCCCCACTCGGCCAGGCCATGCTCGATGAACTGCCGGAAGTGTTGAATGTCACCAGGGTTCAGGCAGGATGGCCCAGGTGGAACCTCAGCCTCGGGGAGAACCGCTTCCAGGAGGAATACCTGGCTGCCGTGGACCCGTCATTTTTCGAGATCTTCCGGTTTCCTTTTATCAGCGGCGATCCCAAAACGGCTCTGATAGACCGGTATTCGATCGTTCTTACGGAAAGCCTGGCAAAAAAAGTCTTCGGCGGCGAAGATCCCATGGGAAAGGTCATGCAGTTGAGCAACACGGACATGACTGTGACAGGAATAATCGAGGACATACCCAGAAACTCTCATCTCCATTTCACGTACGCTTTCCCGGCCATCAACATGACAAGATGGCGGGAATCCAAGCTGGACGAATGGACCTACACCCAGTTTGCGACTTATGTCATGCTTCGCAAAGGCGCCGACATCGCAGATGTCGACAAGAAGATGATGGATATCGTTCAACGGCATCTCGCCAACCTCAAGGGGCGTATTTATCTCCAACCTCTAAAAGAGATCCACCTCCGTTCTACGGAAATAAACACCTGGATGCTCGCTTACCCCAACAAGGGGAATATCGCCTATGTGTACATCTTTTCCCTGACTGCCTTATGCATTCTTATCCTTGCCTGCATAAATTTCATGAATCTTTCCACCGCGCGTTATGCCACCAGGGCCAGGGAAGTCGGCATGAGAAAGGTCGTGGGAGCCCGCAGAGGAGACCTCATCCGGCAGTTTTTAGGAGAGTCAGCCCTTCTCAGTCTCATATCAATGCTTGCAGCTGTGTTTTTAGTAGAGCTGATGCTGCCGGCTTTCAGTCGACTTGCAGGCAAGGAGCTCAAGTTTTTGCAATCTGGAAATTTCCAGATTCTTTTTGGCCTGTTTTTTATCGTGCTGACAACCAGCTTCATTTCCGGATTTTACCCTGCTGTATTTCTATCTTCCTTTCAGCCCGTCAGGGTTATCAAAAATATCGGGCAGATTGGGGCAAACCGGGGAGGGATGCTGCGTAAAGTCCTTGTCGTTCTTCAGTTTACCTTTACGATCGGGCTCATCATTTGCACGGCCGTGATCTACCTTCAGATCCGTTTCATGCAGAACAAGGATCTGGGATACGACACCGAATATATCATTTCCTTTGCAGGATATAACGGTTTCGAGACGAATTATGAAGGCGCAAAAAGCGAGCTTCTCCAGAATCCCCTCATCCAGGCCGTGAGCCGGGGATTTCCTCCTCCGGCGGGGGAGTGGGGGACGATCGATGTCGATTGGGAGGGAAGGGATCCATCATTAGAAGTCAAGATCGCCAGAGGACCTTGCAGCTACGATTATCTGGAGGTTTTTAACCTCGAAATAGCGGAAGGGCGGTTTTTCTCTCAGGAGTTTACCAGTGATGACCAGAACTGGGTTTTGAACGAAACGGCCATCGAAACGATGGCCATGGAAGATCCCATCGGGAAATGGTTCTCATTCAGAGGCCAGAAAGGCACGATCATCGGAATCCTGAAGGATTTCCACGGTTCCTCTCTCCATAATCCCATCGCACCGGTCGCCATGCAGCCTGGCGAGGGATTCCATATGTTCGTGAAACACCGGCCAGGAAATGTGGCAAATGTTCTATCTTTCTTGAAGACAAAATGGGACAAATTCGTAGGAACCCACATCCCGTTCCGTTATGAGTTCATCGATGAGAACATCAAAAACTGGTACCTGACAGAGCACCGAGTGGGAAAAATATTCCGTTATTTTACGTTCTTGACAATCTTTATCGCATGCCTGGGATTGTTCGGGCTGGCCTCATTCACAGCCGAACAGAGGACCAAGGAGATTGGCATCCGGAAAATTCTGGGGGCTAAGGTCACAGGTCTGGCCTTATTGCTGATCAAAGAATTTGGCAAGTGGGTCTTGGTCGCTAACCTTGTTGCATGGCCGATAGCCTATTTCGTGGCCAGAAACTGGCTCAAACGCTTTGCCTACCGGATCGAACTGGGGCTGGAAATTTTTATTGTATCAGCTGTCGTGGCTCTCTTTATCGCGGCGTTTGCGGTCAGCTACCAGGCTATACGGGCTGCCACCGCTAATCCCATCGAGTCATTGCGTTACGAGTAAACAAAAAAGGGGGCGGTTCTCGAAAGAGCCGTCCCCTTGATTTGCCTTAATTTAAATGTTATCCCGGGTCACGGAAAGATCCCTCTTTCCTTGTAAACCATCTCCAGTCTGTTTATGGCAACGATCTGGGCCGCAGTTCTCATGTCGACCTTGTGTCTCTCGGATGCATTTTTCACCCTTTCGTAAGCGCTGACAATGATCTTCTTCAGCTTGTTGTCGATCTCTTCCACCTCCCAGAACTCGCTCCTCTTGTTCTGGAGCCATTCGAAGTAGCTGACGATGACTCCTCCCGCATTGCAAAGGATGTCCGGGATCACGTCGATATGCCTTCTTTGAAGCACCTTGTCGCCTTCCGGTTCGGTGGGACCGTTTGACCCTTCTGCCACCAACCTGACATCGAGGATTTCCGCTGTATCGGCATTGATTTGATTCTCCAAAGCGGCTGGTATAAAGATATCCGCTTTGGTGCTGAAAAATGTTTCGTGATCGATGGGATCTGCCTTAGGAAATCCGTTCACGCCCCCGTTTTGCTGCACATAATCCGCAAGTTCTTCGGGATCGATCCCCTCTTTTTTCCGTATCGCACCTGTCACATCTTCAACAGCGATGAGTTTGGATCCATGATGTTTTAGCAACCGCGCCGCCCACGAACCCACATTTCCGAAGCCTTGAACGATATAGTCCGCTCTGTTCAGGTTAAATCTGTGATCCTGAGCCCATTTTTCTATCAGGAAAACGACTCCCTGTCCGGTGGCTTTATTTCGGCCTTGACTTCCCCCGGATTCGAGAGGCTTCCCGGTAACGACATGGGAACACCGGTTTCTCTCGGTCGGGGTCATGGTGGACATGTAGGTATCCAGGATCCATGCCATGATTTGAGGATTTGTGTTCACGTCAGGAGCAGGGATATCGTACTCCGGCCCGATGTTGTTCCCGAGGGCATAGGTGAAGCGTCTCGTGATCCTTTCGATCTCCTTAGCGCTGAAGTCGCCAGGATCGAGCTGGATTCCTCCCTTTGCGCCGCCGAAAGGGATGTTCATGAGGGCTGTCTTCCAGGTCATCAAAGTGGCCAAACCCCGGACTTCGTCGATGTCGACAAGAGGGTGGAAGCGAAGCCCTCCTTTGAAAGGACCGAGCGCATTGTTGTGCTGCACCCTGTAGCCTGTCAGCATTTTTACCCGCCCAGTATCCATCTTGACAGGAAAATGGACGACCAGTTCGTTCATCGTTCCGGCGAGAATCTCGCAGATATCCTTATCGCAGTGGATGACTTCTTCTGCTTTTTCGAGCTGTCTGATAACGTTCTCGTACAGATTTGGCTTCTTTTTTGACTTCGCCTGGTAATACTCACACCGCCATATACCTGTAACCGGTTTCACGATGGAACAGATATCATAGATTTCGCAGGATCCGCATAATCCTTTGGAAACCCTGCTCTCTTCCAATCCTGGCCTGCCGTGCTGGTAATACAACAGCTTCCATTCTTTAGTTGTGGCAATGGGTTTTAGCATCTTAAAATCGTCTCGATCGTTTTTTTTCATTTTGTCTCTCCTTGTAATCTTCCTTAGTGCAACTTAAGTGCCACTTAGTTTATTTTTCATCGGAGGTGAATGCTGTTTTTAAATCCGGACGATATTTTGGGTTCATAACTCACTGAAATAATTATGGTTATGGATTTCTTGATTTTTTTTGTGTAGATTGAAACGATTTTAAAAAAAGGGGAGAGATCCTGAAATCAGGTGGATACTTTTTATCCGCCGGACAAAATATTACCACTTCATCAATTTATCCCGCAGGGTCTTGCGTGTGATCCCCAGGATCTTTGCGGCCTGGGTTTTATTTCCGTCCGCGCCAGCCAGAACCGCGCGGATATGCTCTGCCTCCACTTCGGCCAGTGTCCGGTTCGGACTTATTCCTCTGAGGGCAGAAAATCGCATGAGCGATGGGAGGTCAGGTATCCCGATGGTATTCCCTTCGGTCATGATGACGAGCCTCTGGATGATATTCTCTAATTCCCTAACATTTCCCGGCCAGTCATAGCTTGTCAATACTTGAAGTGCCTCATCCGAGAAGCGGGGCAGGGATTTCCCTAAGTCTTTTGCGAATTTTCCAGAAAAATGTTTGATGAGAAGAAGGATATCCTCATCCCTTTCTCTCAGTGGGGGGATGTCGATGGTGATGACGTTGAGCCGGTAGTAAAGGTCTTCCCGGAATTCGGCTTTTTTCACCAGCGCCATCAGGTCTTTGTTTGTGGCGGCGATGATCCGGATATCCACTTGCTGGGATTGTCTTGCGCCGACCATGAATATCTCTTTGTCCTGCAAAACGCGGAGGAGCTTCACCTGCATGGTCAAGCTCGTTTCGCTGATTTCGTCGAGGAATATCGTGCCGCCTTCCGCAGTCTGAAAAAATCCTGCGCGGGTTTCCATTGCTCCGGTGAAAGCGCCTTTCATGTATCCGAAAAGCTCGCTTTCGAGAAGCGATTCGGGAATTCCGCCGCAGTTTATCGGAACGAAAGGAGAGGAAGCTCGGGGACCCCGGTAATGAATGGCACGGGCTACGAGCTCTTTCCCTGTGCCGCTTTCTCCTGTTATCAGTATGGTCGCCGAGCTCGCTGCGGCTTTTTCTACGGCCGCATAAACCTTTTGTATGGCTTTGGACTCGCCGATGAGCCCATGCCGTGATTCGGGGAAAGGCTTGACCGGCTTTTCCGCCGCTTTGGTGATGCGCTGTTTTTTGAGGGCACGGTGCACAGCCAGGAATAGCTCCTCTTCGGTAAAGGGTTTTGAAAGGTATTCTTCGGCTCCGGTTTTAACGGCCTCTACTGCTCCTTCGATCGAGGGGTAGCCCGTGATCATCATCACTTCGGTGTTTTTGTAGTTTTCGTGAATGTGTCTAACTAGAGTTAACCCGTTTACCTCCGGCATTTTAAGGTCGGTGATGACCAGATCGATCGGCGCAGACTCGAGAATCTTGATGGCCTCCACGGCCCCTTGTGTCGTCAGGACGCGATATCCTTTGGACTCCAGATTCCTGCGGAGAAGTTCCAAGGTATCCGGAGAGTCATCCACCACGAGGATCCTTTCTTTTCTCACTGTTTCTGTCATGGCAAAACCTCCTGTTCCGCTGTTCAATCCGCGATCGGCAGTCGTATGGTGAACCGGGTGCCCTCATTGACTTTGCTGTCCACATGAATCGAGCCTCCATGAGATGTCACGATCCCATGCACCACGGCCAGGCCCAACCCGGTTCCTTTTCCAATATCCTTGGTGGTGAAAAAGGGAAGGAAAATCTGTTTTAGCTCCTTCTCCTTTATTCCGGCGCCCGTATCTTCGATGCAAAGATTTACGAACTTGCCTGAATTCTGGGTTTGTATGGTCAGCATTCCCCCCTCGGGCATCGCCTGGATTGCATTGACGATGATGTTGACCAAAACTTGCGTCATTTGAGCGGGGTCGGCAGTTACTTCCGAAAGATCCTCGGCGAGTTTCCGGACGACCTTGATGCCTTCCTTCACACAACGCGATTCCAGGAAATAGAGGCCTTCTTCGATTATCTGATTCAGGTTCACGCTCGTTTTTTGAGGGGGCATCTGCCGGGCGAAGAGCATGAGCTTTTTGATGACCTCTCTTGCATGAAGTGATGCTTTCATGATTTTCTCGATGTCTTTTTGCGCCTGTTCCGGCAGATCGGAATTTTTTTTGATGAGCTGGGCAAAACCCATGATACTCCCGATGGGTTCGTTCAACTCGTGGGCCACCCCTGCCGAAAGCTGCCCGATCGTTGCCAGGCGGTCGGCATGCCGGAGTTGGTCCTGCAGCTTTTCCTTCTCGATCTCGGATTGTTTCCGTTCCATTATCAGAGCGATCTCACGGGCTATTGTGTCGATGAGCCTCCGTTCCTCTTTCAAAAATGGCCCCTCATCCAACTCGGGTTTGTTTTCTGAATAAACGACTTCCACCATCCCTCGTTTTTGGTCATTGATGATGATCTCTGCGGTCTGTTTTTCACCTCCCTCACGAAAGAGGGAAGTTTCAAAGATCTTTGCATCTAAAGTGATTCTGGCTGAGGCGATATCAGGATACAGCCAGGCTGGCGGAAGGATCTCCACTATACCTTGAAGGATGTCATCCAGCGAAACGTCTTCCTGCTCCTGCAGCTTGGCGATGCCGTAGAGGCAGGTCATTTCCTTCACCCGTTCTCTCAATTCGACTTGCGCCCTCCGATGTAATAAGGCGACTCCTACCGTATGGGCAGCTCCTTCGAAAAACTCCACATCTTGATTTTGATAAAAGTATTTTGATCTTTTTTTAAGCTGCATAAGACCGATGTTCTCTTTTTCTGCAGAAATTGGAATGAAGGAAAATGAGTGAAATCTTCTGTCGTTGGTAAGATTTTTCTTCTGCAATTTGTTTTCTGTCGCATGGATGAGCGGAAGAATCTTCTCGATTTCTCCAGTCCAAAAGCTTCCAGTTTTAGTAAAACAGGGAAGCGAAGGATCAAATTTTCCTAAGAAGATGTCTCGACTTAACCACTCCTGCCAAGTGTTTTCCCTTAATTGGGGAATCGATCTGCCTGTTTTATCTTTTTTTATGGGCATGATCTCGAAATGAAAGGGCTCTTTTGCAGACCGGGAAACCTTGCAGCGGTAGAATTTGCCTCTTTCGTTCAGCCACATCCCCACGGAGTCGGAACCGGAGAAATCCATGAGTATCTTGGAGGCTTCGTGCAAAAAGTCCACTCGCAGGAGACCCTGAAGGGCAAGCCGCATAATCTTGTAGGACAGACTCCGGATCCTCTCGAAATCGTTGCTTTTTTTTTCCATGGATGTCTTTATCGGGGCTCTACCATTAGCATGATTATCTTGGAAAGGAATGTCAATAGCTCTCTCCTGCAAACGGTACGATATGTTGTTCCTTAGCGGATGAGCAGGATGCGGTCGGCTATAGGGTAAAGCCATTCGATTCCGTTTTCCGTGACGATGGCATCATCCTCCAAGGGAATTCTGACCTTTTTTCCACCCCATTCCGGAGCAGCTGTGTAGGCAAAAAACTCGATCGTGAACATATTGGTCGGATGGATCTTGAACGTCAGGCGCAGCGGATTGAACCAGGCAATCGATGGGCCTATCCCGTGTCCCCAGTTTCCTACAGAGTGACAGCCGATGATCACTTCTGTTTTCTCTGTTTGGGTCGGTTTGTTGAATTCCCTCATGATTGCAAAACCGGCTTCCTCGACTTTCCGATTTAAAACTTCTAATGTTTCTTCGGCCGTCAATCCCGTTTTGATATTTTTCCGGATGACATCCCGAACCTTCACGGCCTGATCGAAAGCATTCTGAAATCCTGATGGGGCCCGCGTTTCTCCCTTTTTCAGCACATAGGCCATTCTTTTCATGTCCGTGTAAAAATTCATCAGTCCCACGCCCCAGTCGATCATGATCAAATCGCCTCTCTGAATGATGCGTTCGTTGGATACGGCCTCTATTCCGCCAGGTCCCGTTATGTAGATCGAAGGCAGACAGAAAGAGGCTTCGAGGCCCCTGGCGAGCAATCGGTCTTTTATCCACCACGCGACATCCTCGAGGGCTGTCACTCCCGGTGTGACAACTTCATTGGATAGCGCCCGCTCGGCAATCTCCCTCGAGATTTCTCCCGCCTGTCCGAAGACCACGATCTCGCTGGCCACCCGTCTCGAGCGAAAATCGGAAACGAGTTTTTCCGCCGATACCAGTCTGTTTGCGTATGGTTTTCCGAGCGTATTTTTCAGGTGGAGGAAACACGTGTGGGTCAGGCTGTCGGCAGCCCCGATTCTTTCCGAGGTATTGATACCGATCCGTCGAGGGTCCCGTTCTTTCACGATTTTTTGGAGATCTTCGGCAGGCCCGAACACATCATAGGCGCCGCACTTCTGGATCTCATAGCCGTCGATCCCCAGCACGATGCGCTCGATCCGATCGCCCCCACGGTCAGAAAAAATATAATAACCAAAGTCCGAAACATATCCACCCCCAAGATCATCGTAAAGGGGGCCGTAATTTCCTTCCCGCATCACCGTGATCCACATGTCGATCTTATTTTCTCTCATGACCTTGGGAAGGATGATATCGAATTTATCCCGGCGAATCTGGTTCATGATCTCCCATCGTTGACGGGCTTGCTGTGCCTGAGCTGTAAAGAACGGCAACAGCAAAATCATGGAAAAAAACGGAATCGCTGTTTTTCTGCGAATCATATGTCTTCTCCTCTTTAAAAGGGATGCCTTAATTTAACCCAAGTGAGTATGCGAGATCAAATGGAGGTTTTTCTTTCATATGTTCGCTGGTGAACACTTCCTGTTGCCATTTCGAACACTTAAGTGCTCGGATTTCCGGAGCTTCTCAATTGCTACACCTGGAATACGAAATGGCATAATTTTTGCTTTAGTTCATTGTTGAGAATAATTTCTATGCTCAAAAATTACTTGAAGACAGCCTTCCGGAATATCCTGCGGCATAAAGGGTTTTCCTTAATCAATTTATCGGGCCTGGCTATTGGAATGGCCTGCTGCGTCATTCTCTTTCTATATATTCAGAGCGAGTTGAGCTATGACAGGTTCCATGAAAAGGCCGACCGAATATTCAGGGTGGTCAGTCAGAGTGAAAGAGACGGTCAGCCAGACAGGTTTGCAAAAACGCCAGCTCCCCTTGCAACGGCTCTGCTTAACGATTTTCCGGAAGTCGAGAAAGCCGTGCGAATGAGCAGAAATAGCTTTCATGTCTTTTATGATGAAAAAAGATTCAACGAGCAGGTCTTCTTTGCCGATCAGGAACTATTCGATATTTTTTCATTTCCCTTAAAATTCGGCGACCCAGAGTCCGCTCTGGCAGATCCATATTCGCTTATCATATCGGAGAAAACTGCGGAGAAGTATTTCGGAAAAGAGGATCCCATAGGAGAGATCATCAGGCTGGGAGATTGGCAGGATTTCAAGATCACAGGTGTCCTGGCGAATATTCCGGAAAATTCTCACCTGCGATTCGATTTTTTGGGGCGATTCGCAGATTATGCACGGAGGCATTTCGATCAGTGGGGCATTGGGAATTATTACACCTATATCCTGGTCTCAGAAGGCTTTTCCATAGACGCTTTCAATGAAAAAATACCGGATTTTGTCGAGAAATATAGGGGAAGGGATTCCAGATATGTATACAAACAGCGCTATGATCTCCAGGCAATAACCCGAATCCACCTGCATTCGAAGCTCCGGGGCGAGGTTTCGCCTAACAGTGACATAAGGCATATTGCTATTTTCTCCCTGGTGGCTTTTTTCATTCTTCTGATCGCCTGTTTCAATTACATGAATTTATCGACGGCCAGAGGTTCCATTCGTTCCAGAGAAGTGGGGTTGAGGAAAGTGATCGGCGCGACAAAAAGCCAATTGATAAATCAGTTTATGGGGGAGATGTTCGTTCTGTCGTTCATATCCCTTGTGTTATCTCTGCTGCTGATCGAGCTGATTATGCCGATTTTCAATGATCTTGCCGGAAAACAACTTGAAGCGGATTATTTCCATAACCCGGTTTTGATCGCCTTTTTTGCCGGAATTATGATTGCGGTCGGTCTGATTTCAGGCAGCTATCCCGCGTTGTTCCTGTCCAGATTCCAGCCGTCTCGAGTTATAAAGGGTGTTCTTGGGGATAAAAAAAATGCCTTATTACGGAGGATACTGGTCATAAGTCAGTTTGCCATTTCTATCACGTTTATCATTGCGACGGCACTGATATTTTACCAGTTAGAATTTATGAAAACCAAAAAACTCGGTTTTGACAAAGAACATGTTCTGATGATTCCGCTGCACGATAAGGAAGTTCTGCAAAAGATCGAAACGGTGAAGCAGGAATTTTTAGCGGATCCAAACGTGATTTCAGCAAGCGCGTCCTCTTTTTTCCCGGGCGAAAAAATATGGTACCAGAATTACTGGTTTGAAGGGGCGGAGGAAATGAATGCGCCCATGATTCATTGGATAGCTGCAGATCACGATTTCATCGATACCTATCAGATAGAAATCCTCCAGGGACGCAATTTTTCGAAAGAATTTTCCAGCGATTCCCAAAATGCCTATATCCTTAACGAGGCTGCGGTCAAGGAGATCGGCTGGTCCGAGCCACTTGGCATGCAGTTCGAAATCATCGAGAGAGGTCCGGTCATAGGTGTGGTCAAGGATTTCCATTTCTTTTCGTTACACCAGCAAATCGAACCTCTGGCCATGCTGATCTATCCTGAAGGATATGATTACATAAGCGTAAGAATCAGACCGGAACAGATTCCCGCGACTCTCCGGTTCCTGGGCAAAAAATGGGCAGAATTCAGCAAAACCCAACCCTTCGAATACTCTTTTCTGGATGAGGATTACGATTTTCTCTACAAATCGGAAACCAGACTGACCAAGATATTCAGCTATATCGCCATTCTGGCCGTATTTATTGCCAGTCTAGGACTATTCGGTCTGGCCTCTTTCGTGATCGAGCGGCGCACAAAAGAAATCGGGATCCGGAAGGTTCTGGGAGCCTCGGTCTCCAGCCTTTTTATGGCACTATCCAAAGATTTCGCTTTTTGCGTATTGGTCGCCAATATTATCGCTTGGCCGGCAGTTTACTATTTCATAAGCAGATGGCTTCAAAATTTCGCTTACCGGATCGAAATCGGATACTGGGTCTTTTTAATGGCTGCATTCTTTGCCATGGGCATCGCTCTGCTTACTGTGAGCTATCAAGCTTTAAAGGCGGCCGTAGCCAATCCTGTGGAGGTTTTACGAAATGAATAAAATGATATGGGTGTTGGCTGTTATCGTATTTTTGATCATTTTTTTCTTGAGTTGAAAGCGAGTTCCATGTGAACAGGGAGATGTATAGGTGAGTGAATTAAATAGTATTTTATTGATAGGAGGATACAAATGAAAGAAGTCGTGCTGCAAATCCCTACTTTGGAGTCAGAACAAAACATCGACATCGAGGTTAAGATCAACGGAAAAAAAAGGACCCTGCACTACAGGGTGGAGATCGTAGCCTGGGAAGATTACAATGAAGAGGAAGCGGACCGGGTCGATGTGATCAAAAGAGTTATCAGGGGGTATGATAAGGACTGGAGACTGATCGAGATCGGGATGCCGACAGATACCCACATCCCGATCATGTTTCGCAGACGGCGCGAAGTCAAGCCTGAGGAGGCAAATGTTTAAGAATTACATCAAGATCGCTGCCCGAAACCTCGTCAAAAAGAAAATCTTTTCCTTTATCAACATTTTCGGGTTGGCTATCGCTATAGCCTTTTGCATCCTGATCTTTTTGTTCGTTCGGGACGAGATGACCCATGACAGCTTCCATCAGAATGCAGACCGGCTGTACCGGGTGAACGTGTTGACCAAAGAGGATGACGGCAGCATGGAAGCCCATGCCATGACTCCACCGCCGCTGGGTCCGGCTTTTAAACAGGAATTTCCGGAGATCCTCCACATGGCCCGGTTTAAAAAACGAGGGGACGTTGTCCTATATCAGGGGCAATCCTCCAGAGAATCCATCGCCCTTGCCGATCCCGATTTTTTTAAGATGTTCAGCTTCCGATTGATAAAGGGAGATCCTTTTACAGTGCTCGAGGACCGTAGCTCTGTCGTAATGAGAGAAGAAGTCGCAAAAAGATATTTCGGGAATGAGGATCCGATTGGAAAGGTTCTTTCTATCAAAATGGGTTGGCGGTTTTATGATTTCGTGGTAGCCGGAATAGCTGAGGATATTCCTCAGAATTCCAGTGTCACCTTCGATTTTATCGTTTCTTTCGACCGGGTAAGAGATTATACGCCCGAAAATTTGTTAAACCAGTGGCTCGGACTCACGACTTTAACGTTTATCGAACTCCAACAGGATGCCCGCGAAACTGAACTGGAGAACAAATTTCCCCCTTTTGTTCAAAAACATCTCGGCGAATCAATCAAGAAGTATCGAGCCGGTGACATGTCCGCTTTCCGGTTCGAACTCCAACCTATAAAGGACATTTATCTGAACGCACAACTGCGTTCATCCTATGTTGCCGGCAGCAATCCTGTATATTCCTATATTCTAGCCGGGATCGCTCTCCTCATTCTCATTATCGCTGCCATCAATTACATGAATCTAGCCATCGCACGATCAGCCATGAGACTCAGGGAAATAGGGGTGCGCAAGGTCCTGGGAGCAGACAGGAAGAAATTGATGAACCAGTTCTTCGGCGAATCTTTGTTTTTCAGCTTCATTTCTCTGTGTATGGGAATCGCTGTTGCTGAATTGTTCCTTCCGGCTTTCAATAATTTCACGAACAAAAAGCTGGCAATCGGCTATTTTTCCGATTGGACAACACCGGTATCCATCGTGGGTTTGATGATTATTGTCACCGTTTTATCCGGTAGTTATCCCGCATTTTTTCTCTCCGGTTTTCGACCGGCCCAAGTTCTGAGAAGCCAACTCAAACTTGGGGGAAAAAGCAAGTTCAGCCAGTGGCTCGTGGTTGTGCAGTTCACCTTGTCCATCTTTTTGATAATCAGCACGCTAATCATGACACGCCAGCTCAATTACCTGCGAAATCGTGATCTGGGGATCCAGGGGGAACAGGTTGTCATTATCCCCACCCAGGGTAGCCCGCTCGGAACACAGCTAGTCACACGGTTTCGGAACGAGCTGGCTGGGCACGGAAATATCCTTGGCGTAACGGGATCATGCATGGTTTTAGGCAATGACAGTACCCATGTTATAAGCGTCGTGAGAACCACGGAATCGAAAATCATGGCGAACTATTTTTTCATCGACCAGGATTTTCTAAAAACCTTGGATCTCGAGATCGTCGAAGGACGGGATTTTTCGCGGGAATTCCCATCCGATCCGAAAGAATCTGTCATAGTGAACGAAACTCTCGTCAAAGAAATGGGGTGGAATTCGGCTGTCGGGAAGCAAATAAGGACTTTTATGGGAAGGCGAGAGCCATTGACTATCGTGGGTATCGCAAAGGATTTTCACTTCGAGTCTCTGCACACACAGATCAAGCCCGCCATATTTTATATCGAACCGCGCAATCCCGCGGAGTTTATTTATGTCAAGATAAGTCCCGATAATATTCCGGGAAGCCTCGGAATTTTAGAAAAAACATGGAAAAAAAGTGCCCCGAATTTTCCGTTCATGTATTCATTTCTCGATGAGGAATTTCACAAGTTATACAGGATGGAAGAGCGGTGGCAGAATATCATCCGGAATACCTCGATTTTTGCTATCGTCATTTCTTGTTTAGGGCTTTTTGGATTATCTGCCCTGGCAATCGCCAGGCGCACAAAGGAGATCGGCATTCGAAAAGTCCTCGGTGCTTCTGTTGCGGGCATAACCCGGATGGTCAGCATGGAATTTATCAAGCTCGTCGTTTTTGCCAATATCATCGCCTGGCCGCTTGGTTATTACGCCATGAAACGCTGGCTCCGGGGATTTGCTTTTCGGATCGATATCAACGTGTGGATATTTTTGCTGGCTGCGGTATTGGCCGCTGCCGTGGCTCTATTGACAGTGGGATTTCAGGCCGTAAAAGCCGCTGCATCGAGTCCTGTCGAATCGTTGAGATATGAATAGAATTAATGAGCTATACGCGGTAAAATACTCTAGATTATCCCACTATTGGAGTATGACATGATTAAGATGAAAGAGATCACAAAGTTCTATTCGTCAGGATTCGTCAAAACTTTTGTCCTGAGGAACATCGATCTGGACGTGGCGGAAGGGGAGTTTTTGACCATCATGGGGCCGTCCGGCGCAGGAAAATCCACATTGCTGCATATTATCGGAATGTTGGATTCCCCATCCAGCGGAGAGTACTTCTTCTATGACAAGCCCGTGCACAGATTGAGTGAAAGGCAGCTCTCCGACCTTCACAAGAACCATATCGGGTTTGTCTTTCAGAGCTATCACCTTATCGATGACCTGACGGTCTACGAGAATCTGGAAACACCCCTGCTCTACAAGAAGGTCAAGGGCTCGGAAAGAAAGGGCAAAATAGCCGAGATGCTCGATCGATTCAACATGGTAGCCAAAAAAGACCTGTTCCCCAACCAACTGTCCGGCGGACAGCAGCAAAAGGTGGCGGTTGCCCGGGCCATAATCATAAACCCGAGGCTGATACTGGCCGATGAGCCCACCGGAAACCTGAACACCAAAGAGGGCACCGAGGTGATGGATCTTCTAAAAGAATTGAACGAGAGCGGGACAACGATCATCCAGGTCACGCACTCGGAAAAAAATGCTGAATACGGCAAAAAGATCATAAATTTGCTGGATGGATGGATCGTGGAGGAATAAGAGAACGATAAAACTGTCCTGTCGGAGGAGAAAAGATGAGAAAGACAACGCCCGTAAACATTCTGCTACTGATCATGGCATTTGCCACAATCCTGTGGAGTCAGCAAGCGGAAAAAGAGCTCTCGCTCGACGACTGTATCGTGGGGGCCCTGAAGAATAACCTCGGCCTGGCTGTGGAAGTATTCAACCCCCAACTGGCCGACATATCTGTAACACAGGCAAAAGAACGATTCGTTCCCAGTCTCGTACTGGGATACGACAAACAAGAAACCAACCAGCCTTCCTTTTCCTGGATCGAAGCGGGCGATCAGGTTCAAGAACAGTTCATGGATTACTACGGCCAATTCACACAAGAAATTCCCTTTGGTGGAAATTTCCAGATCACTTTGTATTCTTATGAAACGGAAACCACGGCAAGATTCCAGACCATCAACCCGAGGTTCGGAAGCCAGCTCCGCTTCGATTTCACCCAACCCCTTTTGAAGAACTTCGGGCTGAAAATAAGCCAGAGAGAGATCGTCATCGCTAAAAATAACGCGGCTATCTCGGAAATCCAGTTGAAGCAGACCTTGTTGGATACGATCTACAACGTCGAGGAAGCCTACTGGAATTATGTCGGCAGCATCGAATACCATAAAGTGATGCAGCAGTCTTTAGAGCTGGCCCGGGATTTGCTGGCAAGAAACACCAGAGAGGTGGAAGTCGGCCTAATAGCACCGATCGAAGTTTTATCCGCCAAAGCCGAAGTCGCCAGAAGGGAAGCGGATATTCTCCAGGCCGAGTCCATGATAAAAGGATCACAAGACAGGTTGAAGACCATACTGAATCTTTCTGTCAGAGAAGACATCGATCTAACGAAGATCGTACCGACAGATACGCCTACAGACGAAGAAAAAGAAGTCAGCCTGGAGGAAGCCCTGGCCATGGGCCTGCAGATGAGGCCCGATCTTCAGGCCATCCGGGCTGACCTGAAAAACAGAGACTTTGACCTGAGTTATGCCAAAAACCAACTCCTGCCCGAGCTCAATTTCCAGGCCTCTCTCTGGAGCCCGGGTTTATCAGGCACCCAGCTCATCTATGAAAACGACAATCCGCTTACCGGGAACATCATCGGCTCGATCCCGGGCAATTCTTCCGATGCCCTGAGAGATGCGCTCAAATTCAAATACAAAAACTGGACTTTCGGGTTGACCCTGTCCATCCCGTTCACGTCAGTCATTACCCGGGCCCAATACGCCCAGGCCAAAGTCAGTCTCCAACAGGCCCAGGTGAACCTCGAGAACCAGGAACAACAGGCGTTCCTCGAGATAAGGAACGCGGTTCGGGATGTGGAAACAAGCTACAAGCAGGTCCAGGCCTATAGACTGGCGAGAGAGTTGGCCCTTGAAAACCTGGAGGCCGAACAAAAAAAGCTGAAAGTGGGGCTGACGACCAACTACGATGTTTTGCTGCGCCAGAGAGACCTGGCCGATGCGAGAAGTTCCGAGCTGAGGTCCGTTATCACCTATAATCTCGCTCTTGCAGCCTTGGACAGAGCGCTGGGCGCGACGCTGGAGAAAAAAAACATAAAACTGGCCGATATTTGGGGAATGGCGGATTAGACCCCCCAGAAATATCAGCGGCGACGTCTAACGATACGGCTCGCCTCAGACAGGGGCTGTATTCCGGTCTCCTGAAAGAACATTTAACATCTTATAGCTGCGATGACGGTGGGCTTGTCGATTCGCTCCGTTATGAGTGATCGTTCTCCCAAGAGACTCGATTAAGGTATTCTTTTACTTTTTGTCATGTCTTGACATATAATGTTTCTCTATTCATCAAGAAAATGCTAAACCACTGCATTTTTCCAAAAAAAATATTGGGTGAGGTCGAACATGAAAACATTTAAACGGTATTTTGCGGAGGACATCCCCCGCAGAAAGTTTCTCGGTATGACCCTGAAGGGAGGGATAGCCTTAGCAGCGACTCCCGCCCTTATGTCGCAGCTCCTTTCGTGCAAAAAGGCGACAACGGTCAGCGCTAAATTGGAACTCGATCCTCAGATTTATAACAGGACGATTCAGAAAGCCCTTGAAAAGGGGGGAGAGTTCGCCGATGTGTATGTGGAAAACCGGATTTCGCGAAATATCATCATGGAGGAATCCAAATTCAAGAGCGCTGTTTTCGGCATCAACCAGGGTGCAGGGGTGAGGGTCATTTCCGGTAATAAGACCGGGTTTGCCTACACCGACGATATCACGGAAGAAAACTTGATGAAAGCCGCAGAAGTGGCTTCTTATGTCGCTCTTGGAACGGATAAGGTCGTTCCGGTGGATGTGAAAGAAGAGACCCGGGAGTCCTATATCACCGTCAATTTGCCCCTCGAGGAGATCGCCGATGACAAACGCCTGGAAATTATGCAGCGGGCTAACCGGGCCGCTCTGGATTATGACCCGAAAATAGCCATGGCCATCATCAGCTACTATGACGAAATCAGAGGCAGGACCGTTGCCAACAGCGAAGGGCTTCTGTTGAGCGACGAGCTTCCGCTGATGTTTTTTATCGTGCAGACTCTAGGTGTCGGGAATAACACGCGGCATATGGGCCGTGAGAGATTGAGCAAGCATTCGGGATTCGAGATGTTCGATCTGGTAACTCCCGAAGAAGTTGCGAAGACATGCGCACGTGAATCCGTCGTTATGCTGGATGCAGCCGACTGCCCGGCGGGAAAGATGGATGTCGTCATGCAAAACGGCTGGGGCGGCGTTCTTGTGCACGAAGCTGTCGGACATCCTTTAGAGGCCGACAATATCGCAAAAAAGATCGGCGTTTTTACCGGCAAACTGGGGCAAAAAGTAGCCAGCGATGTCTTCACCATGGTGGATGACGGCAGCCTCCCCAATTTCAGGGGCACCACGAATTTCGATGACGAGGGGACCCAAATGAAAAAGAATGTCTTGATCAAAAACGGCGTCCTTGAAAAGTACATGACGGATATCCTCTCTGCCAAACAGATCGATATGGAACGGACCGGCAACGGACGGCGTGAAAGTTTCCAGCATCTCCCCATACCGCGGATGACAAACACCTACATCGAAAAAGGGACGGATAAACCGGAAGACATCCTCGCATCGACCAAGAGCGGGATCTATGTGCAGAGCCTCAGCGGCGGGAGCGTGAATCCGACAACTGGCGTCTTCAATTTCACTTGCCGGGAAGCTTACCTGATCGAAAACGGCAAAAAAACGACTCCGGTCAAGGGAGCCACTTTGATCGGAAATTGTCTTGACATCATATCCAACATCGATGCCGTGGGCGATGACCTGGCTTTCGGCCCGGGCATCTGCGGCAAAGGACAGTCAGCCGAAGTTTCGGCAGGGCAGCCAACGGTCAGGATCCGGGGCATCAATGTGGGCGGGAGCCGGGCCTGAGGATAGGCCTGAGCAAAAAAGGAGAAATTCATGGACTACATAGCTTTAACCAAGCGGTTGGTAGAAGGGTGTTTGGATAAAGGGGCGGATCAGGCCGAGGTTTATCTGGAGACCGGACGGAATTTGCGAATCGACGTCCGGAACGGAGAAATCGAGACCGTCCAGGATGCGGCTTCCCATGGTGTGGGCTTCAGGGTTTTTGTCAATGGTCGAATGGCCTTTGCCAGTTGTAATGATTTTTCCGATAGTGCTATGGAAAATGCCATGGACAGAGCCATAGGATTTGCTGCGAGCACGACAGCCGACGAAAACAATGTGCTCCCCGATGACAAAGGCTTGACCGATGTTTCCGGACTGTACGATCCCCAGATTGCCCAGGTAACGATGGACCGAAAGATCGAACTGGCCAAAGAAGTGGAAAAATTGGCCATGAAAGACCCGCGCATCACAAAAAGCGGCGGATCCGGTTACAATGAAGGAGAGGCCGAGGTTTATTTGGCAAACTCCAACGGCCTGTCGAAATCTTTTCGAGAGACTGCCTGTTCCTTCGGCGTTTATGTGGTTGCCGAGAAGGGGGATCAGAAATCAGCCGGAGGAGAGAATTGCCAGAGACGCTTCTTTCAAGAACTCAAAACGCCCAAAGAGATCGCGGATAAGGCAGCGAAGCAGGCGTATGAAATGCTCGATCCAAAGATGGTCAAAACGCAAGAGGCTGCCGTGATATTCGATCCGGATGTCTCCCGCGCGGTTTTGGGAGGCATTCTGGCCGCGGTCGATGGCGAACGTGTTTTGCAAGGAGCCAGTTTTCTGGCCGATAAAAAAGATCAGAAAATCGCCTCCGAGCTTGTCACGATCATAGACGACGGAACAAGGTCCAAAGGATTGGCAAGCCGGCCTTTCGATGGGGAAGGGGTTCCCACGCAAAAAAGGATGATCGTCGAAAAAGGCGTGTTGAAGGGATTCATGTATAACTCCATCGTAGCCAGGCGGGCTGGGGTACGGAGCACGGGCAATGCTTCCCGTAGAGGATACCAAAGCCTTCCGGGGATAGGGTCGCACAACTTTTTCATGGATTCTGGAACAGATGATCCCAAAGATATCATCAAAGCCACGAAAAAGGGACTGTATCTCAACAATGTCACGGGATACGGGATCATCCCTGTAAACGGGAATTTCAGCGGAGGGGCGTCAGGTTTTTGGGTCGAAGACGGAAAAATCGCTTTTCCCGTGAAGGGCCTGACCATAGCCGGGACAGCCTTCGACATGCTGAAGGCCATAGATATGGTCGGCAGTGACCTGGACCTGAACCGAAGCTTCACGGCTCCCACGTTCCGGATCGCATCCATGCTGATCGGCGGCGAATGACGCCGTCATAGCACACAGTTAGGTTTTCAGGTAATTTTGAATGGCCCTCTTCTATTTTGTATTGACGGGTCCTGTCACGGCTTCCTCCCCCGGCCGTCCTCGCTCCACCCATCCCCCAGTGGGCACCCTTCCGCTGTGGACGGACGGGGGGCCCCTCCAGCCGCGCCACCCGTCTTTTTATCTTTATCTCCCACACAAAATGGAAGAGAACATTTTAAATTTTCTTTGGCCGTGAGTTATAATAAGAGCCGTTGTGTGCCCAAGGAGCCGTCATGAAAATCCATAAAACAAAAAGTGGCTTTTTTCTAGCTGTGGTGGTTTTGGCCTCTCTGTCGCTATGGGATTGCGCGCCCTCCGATAATGCTGTGGTCGGAGAGCATATCGAATCCCTAAAGACCTATCCGTTTTCCGATCCCGACCCCGTACCCATTCTTACCCGATCCGGTCTCTGGGGAAGGGGCGCGCGACTGTATCCCTATTTTTTCTTCGACAAATTCAGCG